>Ga0265292_1000265_pt1 | contig 88458 bp, 85 predicted proteins | sample Munlanlewell296A_FD_189080 | JGI IMG/M metagenome (GOLD analysis project Ga0265292, IMG submission 189080) | Leachate microbial communities from a municipal landfill in Southern Ontario, Canada - Leachate well 296A | ecosystem: Engineered > Solid waste > Landfill > Unclassified | place: Canada...
GCTCTCTGAAGCTTGTCAACATTGTAAGGCCTTCAGAAATAACCTTTTTACATACAAAAGTTCCCTTGCCCTGCTGTCTCATTAAATAACCCTGTCGCACAAGCTCTAAAATAGCTGCTCTCACCGGCGCCTTGCTCACACCATAAATCTTGCAGAGTTCTTCTTCAGTAGGTATCTGAGAGCCGACAGACCACTTTTTATCACCTATTTTATTTTTGAATATATTCTCGAGTTGTATATAAAGCTTTTGAGAATTCTCTCTGTGAACCAATTCCATTTTTTGTTCCTCCAGATAAAATAATAAAGTTATAACAATGCAATAAATTGATTATTACAATATAATGATTATTTCCTTGTTATTATCACCCCACAAAAGGCAACTTTCCAATCAGGTAAACACTGTATTTATATAGGGTGGATACTGTATTTGGAGAGATTTTATTAAACTTTGTGGATTCTATTAGGGCTCAAGCAAGCCCATTTTTATTGCATTTCTGACAAGATCTGCTGTGCTATGGATATTTAGTTTTTGAAGAATATTTGTTCTATGTGTTTCGACAGTCTTAACGCTTATATATAATTTAACAGCTATTTTTTTATTAGTCAGTCCTAAGGCAATTAACCTTAAAATTTCCCTTTCGCGTTCTGTTAAATTATGGTTTTTGAACTCTGTTGTCGGCTTGGCTTTAAAGAATTCAGCTGATAATGAAGGGCTGATAAATTTGCCGCCTGAAGCAACTGCCCTTATTGCATAGAGCAGATCTTCAAAGGCGTCATCTTTTAATACATACCCTGATGCATTCGATTGTATAGCAGTTTTGACGGTCGGCTGGTCATTATGCATCGTGAGAAATATGACCTTTGTTTTTAGCCCCCTGCCTTGAATTTCATTCAATATTTCGAAGCCGTTTGAGCCGGGAATGGAAATATCAAGTATTGCAACATCAGGCTTTTCTTTTTCTATGAGAGACAGAATCCTGTGACCCTCTCCGGATTCTCCTGCCACAGTAATATCTTCTGCAGTCTGTAATAATTTCAGCAGGCCTTGTCTGAAGATCACATGGTCATCGCAAAGCACGACTTTTATCATTTAAGAGGCACCTCAATATCTATTAATGTTCCGATTTTATCAGAACTTTTTATATTCAGTATACCCCCCAACAGATCAACCCTTTCTTTTATAGTATGCAGGCCTAATCCTGTATCTTCCCTGCTGCCTTTAAAGGGAGCAAATCCTTTTCCATCGTCTTTGATTTTTAAAAATAATTTATTGCTTTCCATTTTTAAATTAACTTCTACATTTTTTGCTCCTGAATGTTTAACTACATTACTTAAAGTTTCCTGATATATGCGATATATGTTTTCTTTGATTTTCAAATCAACATCTATTAATCCTTTTATATTAACTTTTATCTTAATTCCTGTCTGTTCCTGAATTTTCCTTGCGTGCCAGTCAATAGCTTCTACAAAATCAGTATTTTCAAGAAAAGAAGGCCTGAGGTCTCTCGCTGCAGCGCGTATTTCATCTATAGAAGAAGATATATCAGAGATTAATTCAAAAAGAGATTCTTTTTGAAAAGGCATACCTTCCTGCATCTTTGCTTCAAGAATCTTCAGTCTTAATTTCACAGAGAGTAAAGATTGCCCGACTCCATCATGAAGTTCCCTTGCAAGTCTTTTCCTTTCATCTTCATGTGCTTCAAATATTTTTAGCGATGCAGCCCGCAGTTCATCTTTTATTCGTGTGTATCGCGCAGCTAATGCATACATAACACAGATCATGAAAAAAACAACTGCGTAGTCCCATAAAAAGAAGCCTGTAATCTGAAGCAGATCCAATCCCCCGATAGATTCTAATACAAGGCCGATAATCAATCCTGTTATACCCAGCAGGATAGGGCCTGATTCATTAACTTTATTGTAATATGCTTTAATAGCCTGGAATATCATAAAGAAAGCTGCAAAGAAAAATAATATTCTCCATAACTTATATAAGAATACTCTTGATGCATAATCCGGAAAAAGTACAAGCGCAAACGCAGAAAGGGGAAAAAGCAGAACAAATAGCTTTAAATACAGGTTGAGTTTTTTCTGATGTATAGAAGTTAATAGCAAAAGAATGCTTAAAGGAAGCATTGCAGAAATACAAATAATCACTTGCTGGATTAACGGAGTTTTAAGTCCTATATTATAAAAAGACACACTGCCGGATACAAAAAGGATCCCATACATTAAAGTAAACAGCCAAAAATACATGTATTCCCTGTCCCGAAGACCTTTCATATAAAAAAACAGACAGGTTATAAAAAAAATAGAAAAAAAAGTTAAAAAGCAAAATTCTAAAATAAGGATATATCTATCCCGGTTAAACTTTTCTATTAAAAGGAGATTATAGTCGCCAATAACTACACCTTTATCAAATATTCCACCATTCAAATAAGTATTTATTACCCTGATAGAGATAAGGTTGCTATTGTTATATTTCAAAATATTTTCAGGTAGATTATATAGTCTTTCAAACTTTGTGGCCTCTACAAATCTTTTATCAATCAGACCTTCTCCTCCTATCTTCACACCATTAAGAAAAACTTCGTCTGCGTCTCCTATTCTGCCAAGCAACAAAGCAGGTTTTTTCTGTTTGAAGTCCTCGGAAATAGTAAAACGAATTCTATACCAGCCAATGCCCTTTACGGGCTTTATATTCTGTGATTGCCAGCTCCCCGGCACAGTTATTGATTTCCATCCAGAATCATCATACTCAGGGAAGGAATATGCAGAGTTGTCGTCGGGTGAAAATTTATGCAGGCCATCAAGAATAAGATAATCATTAGAATTCTGTGCCTGTGCATTTATGCAAAGGAAACTATAAAAATAAACAAATATGGAGAAAAAGATTATGATTATTATTCTGTTCATTGCTTAATATTTAATAACTCGAATACTGCCATCTCCCAGCGTTGCATATTATAAAATTCAATCCAGGGTAGCATCAACAATCCTTTCTTTAATGAACATCATTATACCAGAATCCGCTACTACTCCCCTCAACCTATAACTTCAAGTTGACATCCCCCCCCCCTTAAAATATAATTTATTCATAGAAACAAAGGAATCTATGAAGGGAGGCGTTTTTTTAAAATCTAAGTCTTAGCCTAAACAAAAAGGAGGTAAACGTAATGAAAAACAACTCAAGGCTTTTCAAATTTCTGCTAATAGCATTTATCGTAATCAGTTTAAGCAGCTTAGTCTATGCAGCAGTAGCAAAATGGATATTCGTTCCGAATGCAGCTTCGAAGACACTCTCTTTTATCGATCCGCAAAAGGACATGGTCATCGGCCACTGTGAGACTGGGCCGACAGGCTGGCTCGCATGTCTTACACCTGATATGAAAAAGATATATGTCGGTGAGAATGGTGGAGACTCGGTTACTGTTGTTGATGCAATGACTCACAAAACCCTGAAACATATCAAAACAGGGAAAAATGTAAAACACCCACTTGTGACTCCTGACGGAAAGTATGTTCTTATTAATCATACCGGAGAGGTAAAGGCGGTCCTTCTGGATGCAAAGACAGACAAGGAACTGAAGACCTTTGCAGTTGATCACGCTAACAAAGAACAGAAAGGGCCACTGATGATGCACTCAGCCTTTACATGGGATAGCAAATATGCCTTTGTCCAGAACTATGCCGACAAAAAGGCATATGTCCTGAAAATCCCTTCACTTGAAGTAGCAGCTACAATTGACGGCGACAGCCCTGCGCATTACTTCATCCCCACACCTGACAATAAACAGGTCTGGATTGTCTACGAGGGCAATGATGCCGCGAAGATAAAACCTTCTGTCTCTATAGTAGACATGGCTACATTCAAAGAGATAAAAAAGATCGAAATACCAACGGCTGAAGGCGAGGTCATCGAAGGTCATCACGGGATATTTACCCTTGATGGAAAGAACTTCTTCTTCTGTAACCGTGGCCCTGGCCCAAAATTCGGCGGCAGCACAGTTGCAGTTATTGATGTAGCACAGCAAAAAATTATTAGGACAATTAAAGGCGCAAACGGTGTCGGGCATCCTTATCTCACACCTGACGGAAAATATGTTGTTCTCACGCCTTATGGTTCAAATGTCATCTCGATAGTTGACGCAAAGACAGGACTCAAACTCAAGGATATTGCTGTTGGTAATGGCAATCACGTGGGACATATAGTTTTCAGCGCTGACAGTAAAAAGGCATATGCAACAAATGCATCTGATGGCGCATTGTATGTCATTGACATGCAGACAAGAGAGGTTGTAAAAGGAATACCGACAGGAGATAAAGCAGCACAAGTTATAAACACTTATACGAATCTATTTGAAGTACCCGGCGTGTATAAGTCAGGACACGGTCATTAAGACATGCTCAGAGCGGCCTATTGTGGCCGCCCTGTAAATTTTCTTACACTTTCCAGTCTTTTTCCTCTCTCAGATAAACTGTCCTCTGCGGAAATGGAATTTCTACGCCTTCTCCCCTGAATCTCTTGAAAATTCTCTTTCTCAGTTCGTGCTGAACAGGAAACTGATCTGTAAATTCCCGCACATGACATACCAGAGTAAAATCAAGGGAGCTTTCGCCAAATCCCGGTATAAACCTTACAGCAGGCTCAGGATCCCCAAGAAGTCCTGAAACTTCACCAACAGCCTTCTTTGCCTCTTCGGTGAGGATTCTTTCAAGTTTATCTATATCAGAATTATAGCTGACAGAGACTGGGATAGACAAAGACATCCTTTTTTCAGGCAGATAATAATTTGTAACAATGCTCTGTGCAAGCTTATTATTGGGAATCACGACCATATTATTGGGAAGCATCTTTATCCTTGTTGTCCTCCAGGTTATGTCTTCAACATAGCCTTCCTGCCCTGTTTCGAGTTTGATGAAATCACCTACCCTGATTGATTTTTCCACAAGAATATGAATACCGGCAAAAAGGTTTGCAAGGGTATCCTGAAGCGCAAGCGCAACTGCAAGGCCTCCAACACCTAATGCTGTAATTAAGGGCGTTATGGAAATCCCGAGGAAACTTAGTATTACCAAGAGCCCCAAGGCCAGTATTGTCCCCTTTAATATCCCGTATGCAAGCCCTGTTGTTGGAATAGGCAGGTTGGATTTCTGGACATAATTTCTGAATATCTTACCCGCAAGGTTTGCCGTTGCAACAGTAATGGACAATATTACAATCACATAAATCGTTTTACTCAGATAAAAGACGTATCTTTCAGGGAGTTCCGAGATTGCAATCCCTGTATAAAGCCCAAGAGCAATGCACCAGTAAATAGATGGTGTCTTAAAGGCAAGGATTATTATGTCGTCAAGCTTTGTCTCTGTCTTTTCCGCCCATCTGTGAAGAAATCTGAAACTAATCCCCCTGATTATGAGTAATACGGATACGGACGACAGGGCTATAATTGCAGGGATAAGTATCTTCTTTATATTAATGTCCATCTTTCCTCCTACAAATGAGAGTTAATAGCTTGCCGCCTTTAACTCTTAATTTCCACCTTTTCACTTCTAACTTTATCCTGGCGGAGAGGGGGGGATTCGAACCCCCGGTGGAGTTGCCCCCACAACGATTTTCGAGACCGCCGCCTTCAACCACTCAGCCACCTCTCCAAATCAGTTTTTAGTGAATAGTGAACAGTTTTTAGTTTACAACAAGACAATAAATTAAGAAATACAGATAAAAGACAGGCATAGCGTTTGAGCGGTTTTATTTTGCCGATAGCCCGAGAATGAGCGTCCGCCCCGGCGGATTCGTCGCCTCAGGCGACTCGCCGAGGAGAGCCGAGGCAAAAAAATATTATGCCCTGTTTTTACACCATTTTACAAACTATCTTCTCTCCTGAAAAAACTTTTTCAATATCTCTGCGCATTCATCCTCAAGAAAGCCTGAGACTATCTCCACCTGATGATTAAGCCTTTTATCCGAAAGAAGATGATACAGGCTCTCGGCTGCACCGCCTTTTTCATCTTTGCAACCGTAAACAAGCCTCTTAATTCTTGCATTGACCATCGCACCTGCACACATGATGCAGGGTTCTTTTGTTACATAAAGCGTGGCATTGCTTAACCGCCAGCTGTCGCTTTTTTCTACTCCCTTTCGTATTGCAAGTATCTCCGCATGAGCTGTCGGGTCTTTTGATGTCTCGCGTGTGTTGCGGGCTCTGGAAAGGATTGATTCACCGTTTACAAGTACTGCTCCTACGGGAACCTCTCCCTCCGAAAAAGCAATGCCAGCCTCCTCAAGCGCCAGTTTCATGAAATATATATCCTGTTCTTTCATATCCATATTATAAATTAAGCCTTAGCAAGCAGGATATAGTGTTCTACTCTGTCATTCCCGCTTGTCGGGAATCCTTCTCGAAAAGATTCTGGACAAGCCAGAATGACAGAAAACTTTCAGCTTTTTCACTCCTTATTTTCTTCAAATTTTTTTAGTAAATCTTTTTTCCTGATATGCCCGTGCAATGTTGACCCGTCCCTGAATTCAAGCACAGGAATATCAAACCTGTACATCTCATACAACTCATCGCTTGAGTCAATATGAACCTTTGTAACCTTGAGGTCATACTTTACCATCAGTCCGTTTACCATTTCCTGCGTGGCGTCGCAAATCCAGCATCCTTCCTTAAGATAAAAAGTCACCCTGACCATTCTTCTCCTCCACAGACTGATAACAGCATATCAAACCTAACAAAAAGGGGTTTATCCCGAAGGCTTTCGGGACAAACCCCTTTTTAAAATCAATCCAAATCTATAGCCCGGCCATTCAAGAGCCTTTTTCTTTCCAGCCTATCATATTCAAAAGAACAAATGAGAATGTAAACTTTGAGCCTTCCTCTTTCCTGACCATTTGATAAAAATCACACTTCTCGCAATCCTTATACTTCTTAGCAAAAAATCCCTGAACTTCACCTTTACAGAATGTGCCGGCTACTACCCAGCACGCCCTCCCTGCGTTTTTGCCTTCGTGAACGCCATCAAGCCTGTCCTCAGTGGCTGCAGGACACACCCCCAGCTCTTTTACACTCGCTCCTCCCGGTTCCCTGCCGCATTTCTTAACTTCCCAGCAATTCTTCTTCATTTACATCCCCTGATTAAATTTAAAGTATTAACTCACATAAAAGCAACCGGCAGCTCACAAACTGCCATCAAAAACAAAAAAGGGTTTATCCCGAAGGCTTTCGGGACAAACCCTTTTTCAAAACCAATCCTAGAATAAATAGCCCAATCATTCAGGAGCATCCAGCTAATCCTCCAGGCGCCTTATACTGGCGCGCCCTGAGGGATTCGAACCCCCGACCTGCGGATTCGTAGTCCGACGCTCTATCCAGCTGAGCTAAGGGCGCGCTATCCCTTCTTAACTCCTTCTTTAAGACCCAGGCCGACTTTAGGATGCTCAAACGGATGAATCGCAGGGAACTTTGCATAGAGCCATCCCTTGAATACTTCCTTGCCGCCTTCAAATACCTTAATGCTAACTGCCGGATTATTTGGCTCATTTGATATTGAGGTTATTGTGCCAACATCCATCTTGAAATCAGGGAGAAACTCTCCTACAGTTACTTTCAGGTTAGAATTGGGTATCTGCAGATCGCTGTTAAGTTTAACAGTGAATTCCTGCGCCTTTTTCGTTGCCTTGTCCTCAACAACAATCTTAACAGCGCCCCACTTACCCTTTACACTAGCAGGGATAACAACCTGGAGATCGCCCTTGGGCATGGTTATGCCCTGGTTTCCCTGTCCTTGCTGAGGATGTCCCGGAGGAAGTGCCCCCACCCCTGGTGTACCCGGCGTCTGCGGAAGAGGCTGCTGCTCTTTCTTTTTGCAGGCAAAAGAACCCACAAGCAAAACACTAAGCGCTACTGCCATAAGCTTTTTGTTCATTTAGAACCTCCTTTTAAAAAAATAGTTGATAGTTGCAATTTACTTCTAACTTTTCACTTCTATTCACTGGCGGAGAGGCAGGGATTCGAACCCTGGGTGAAGTTTTACCCCCACAACCGCTTAGCAGGCGGCTGCCTTCGACCTACTCGGCCACCTCTCCTCTTTGAGTCATAGACTAAAACTCTGATATATTAACAGTCTAAAATTAGATTTGTAAACCCCGCCAGAAAGCCAGATTGGAGTTTTTTAACGGAGTGGGGTTTCACCAGTCCTCAAAACCTTTTTTCTGTGACCTGACCTTGCCGGTCAAATGGTCGTAGGCAAAAGGCAAATCAAAGGGGTCGAGTATATTCATATCCTTATCAATAGAATAAGGTTCCAGATACTTGGCGCTGATCAGGGTATCTTTGTATGGCGCAACAATATGTTCTGTAATAAGCTCTTTAAGACTTTCAGGGTATCTGCCTTTTGTTATCTTAAAAAGCACTATAGCTTGCCTCAGGTTATTTAGTTCTGCCCTGATTGCAACCTTTTTTGCCTCCCAGACAACATCCTCATACCTGTCAATCACCACAACTGCAAAAATACTGATGACTATGATGACTATCAGTGTCTCAACAATTCCTGCGCCACTTCTGCCAAACAGCCATGGAGTCAGTCTATTATTTACTTTTGCTTTTGTAATCTTCAATAGCCTTTCTGAGTGCGTCTGCGCCCAGGTTTGAGCAGTGCATCTTCTGGGCGGGCAGCCCCCCCAATTCATTTGCCACTGTTTCCTTTGATATAGCCAATGCCTCTTCGAGAGTCTTTCCCTTAACAAGTTCCGTAATCATGCTGCTTACGGCAATAGCTGCGCCACACCCGAAAGTCTTAAATTTTGCATCAACTATCTTCCCGTCCTTGACTTTTATAAAAATCTGCATCACATCCCCGCAGGTAGGATTCCCTTCTGTGCCCACGCCATCAGCATCAGGCATATCACCCACATTCCTCGGGTTTGCAAAATGGTCCATTACTTTTGCACTATACATTGTCCACCTTCTCCTTCTATCCCCCAGCCCTTCCCATAGGGGGAGATTTCTCTTAGCCTTTTTATCACCTGCGGGAATTCGGCAAGCAGGTATTCTATATCATCGTCTGTGTTATCTTTGCCAAGCGTAAAGACTATCGAGCCCTGTGCAAGGCCCGAAGGGATACCCATTGACAGTAGGACAGGTGATGCCTTCAATGCCTTTGATGAACATGCAGAACCACTGGCAGCATACACACCCTTGGCTGCCAGCAAAAGAAGCATTGCCTCACCCTCTATAAATTCAACACAAAAACTTGCATGACCCGGAAGCCGTTTTTCCGCCTCAGGCGGATGGCCTGTAAGATGAACATTTTCAACGTTTGATTTAATTTTCAAAAGGTTATCCCTTAATCTTCTGCCATGCTCTATCCGTGAATTCATCTCATTTACGGCAAGTTCAGCTGCCTTGCCCATCCCGGCAATTGCGGGTACGTTCTCTGTGCCCGCCCTTCTTCCATTTTCCTGTATCCCTCCATAGATTAGAGGAACTATCCTCAGCCCTTCCCTTACATAAAGCGCTCCGGCGCCCTTCGGCCCGTAGAACTGATGTGCTGCCATGCTCAGAAGGTCCACCCCGAGTTCTTTTATATTAATGGGTATGTTTCCTGTTGTTGCAACTGCATCCGTATGAAAGATTATTTTTTTCTCCCTGGCAATAGCGGCTATCTCTTTTATCGGCTCTATGGTCCCTACCTCGCTGCTTGCATGAGTCACGGATATCAGTGTCGTCTCTTTTATTATCGCCTTTTTCACAGTATCAGGGTCAACAACACCGTATTTATCAACCGGCAGGTAAGTGACCACGAATCCCATCTTCTCAAGAAACCTTGCGGAATTCAATATTGAATGGTGCTCCATCTTTGACACGATTACATGTTTTCCTTCATTCTGCCTTGCAAGCGCAATGCCCCGCAATGCAAAATTATTTGCCTCAGCGCCGCTTGCCGTAAAAACTATCTCTGACGCCTTTGAACCAATTAATGATGCAACCTGCCCTCTTGCATTATCTATTGCCTCCTTTGCCTTGGAACCGAGTTCATACATGCTCAAAGGATTGCCGAATTCCTCTTTGAAATAAGGCATCATTTCGTCAAGTACGCGGGAATCCAAAGGATTCGTTGCTACATGGTCGAAATAACAATTCCTCATTGCTTCCTCACCTTCTCGGGACGAGTCGCTCCCGACTTCCTGATATAAAATTTATAAAAATCTTCCGTTTCCTTAATACCTAAAAATTCATTGCCTGTTTTTTCACACCAGCCCGGAATATCTTCAAGCGCTCCATCATAGTCTGTCATGATTTCCAGTATCTGTCCATCGTCCAACTCCTTTATCTTCTCCTGAAGCTTGAGCAGATGCATCGGGCACATCATATAAACTATATCAGTTGTTACATCTGCCTTTAAATCTTCTACAAATTTCATATATCTTCTAATTTCCCATTGTCATTGCGAGCCTGAAAGGCGTGGCAATCTCGGTCTCTTAAGATTGCTTCGTCGTCCCGATTTTATCGGGACTCCTCGCAATGACATATGGATTGTTTTAGCATTGCCAACCTTGTGCAAAAGTGTTCCTGTAATCAAGTCCTTCAGAGAGACCGTATCCAGAAATCCCTCTATTTTTTCGCCGAGAGATTTCCAGAGCATATAAGTAACACACCCATCCACTCTGACACATCCCTCCTTGGGGTCAAGGCATGATGTGATGGCAACAGGCCCTTCGAGTTCCTTAAGGATTGAATTGATGCTTATTTTCTCGGGTTTTTTATTCAGCAGGTAGCCGCCGCCCGGCCCCTTAATGCTTTTTATAAGCCCTCCATTCCTGAGTTTATTGAGTATTTGTTCGAGGTAGGCAACGGAAACAGCCTGTTTTTCCGATATCTCTTTTATAGTAACCGGCTTATCAGGATAGCCATTGGCTATTTCGAACATGGCCCGCACGCCGTACTGTCCTTTTGTAGATAACCTGAGCATAGGATAATTTTAAAATACCCTACTAACCTTGTCAAGTATTTAGTTGAGCGGATTGGTCAGGTTTAGTGGGGATTACTGAAATGCTCCCCCTTGATTTTACGTGATTTTTCTATTTAAAAAATCTTGGGATGTAGTATATTTTAGGCAGTTATCGGAAATTACGGCATCTCGTATATTATATGTTATATGAAGAAAACAATAATATTAATTTCATTAACTTTGATTCATGCAATTGTAAGTTTTGGGGTATTTTTAAAAGATTTCTCAGCTGGCATGAGTAGATTCGACACGGGGCAATTACCATCTTTAGGAGAGAAAACATTAGGGATATTTTCAACAATTTTACTTTATCCTATATTTTATCCCCTTTCAAAATGGGGTGGAAAAACATTTCTCAATATATTTCCTGGAATCTTAGGATATATTCCTTTGCTTTTTAATAGTTTCATTTGGGCTTTAGCTATTTACTGGGTTATTAAACAAGTTAAGACTAATAGAAAAAACATATAACCACTTCATCCAGCAGACCGTAAAGCTGCGCTTTCCGTCCGCTGATGCCGATGTTACCCCACTATCCCCTTAATATCCCCCTCATTCACAGGGCCGAGGACTGTGACAGCGAAGGCGTTTTGGGACATAAGCCTTTTCGAGAGTTCCTTCACACGCTTTAAATCTACGGCATTGATATCCTTTATTAACTCAGAAGGCGAAAAATATTTTCCGTAGTATATCTCCTGCCTCGCTATATTCTGCATCCTGCTGGACGTTGATTCAAGGCCGAGGATGAGATTGCCTTTAAGCTGTGCCTTAGCCCGTTCAAGCTCGATCTCTGTCATATTATCAGCCAGTTCCCTCATCTCCTTAACTATGAGTTCCATCACCTGCGCAACCCTCTTCCTGCCTGTGCCTGCATAGACAGCCCAGAGACCTGTGTCGAGATATGAAGATATGTATGAATATATCGAATATGTAAGCCCCCTCTTCTCCCTTATCTCCTGAAAGAGCCTCGAGCTTACGCCGGCGCCCAGGATTGTATTCAGAAGAAATAACACATATCTGTCATCGCTTGCCACAGTAATGCCCTCAACCCCAATACAAATATGAGCCTCTGAAAGTTCCTTGTTGTGGACTGTTACCCTATTGTTAAATACAGGCGACTTCCCTTTCCCGGGCTCCGAACCTCTCCTCAGAGAGCCGAAGCTATGGTTCAGCATATCAATAAGCTTATCGAACTCGAAATTTCCCGCGCAGGCGATTACCGTATCTTTTGTGCCGTAATATTTCTTTATATGGCTTAAGAGGTCTTCTCTTTTGAATGTTTTAATCGTACTCCTTTTTCCGAGAACACCCTGGCCTATGCCTTCATCACCCCATATAGCAAGGTTGAAGAGGTCATGGATATAATCGTCAGGAGTATCCTCGACCATTTTTATCTCTTCCTTGATAATCCCCTTTTCCTTCTCCACGTCGTTTTCAGGAAATGCAGAATGCAGGAATATATCGGCCAGAAGCTCATTGCCTTTTTCGAAGTACTCGTCCAGCACCTTAATATAGAATGTCGTGTTTTCCCGTGAAGTAAACGCATTGAGGTCGCCGCCGATCGAATCAGTGTCAATAGCTATATCCTTTGCGGAACGCTTCTGTGTTCCTTTGAAAAACATATGCTCGAGGAAATGCGCTATGCCGTTCTTTTCAGGCAGCTCGTTTCTTGAACCGACCTTGACCCATATGCCTAAAGCGACAGAGCGGACATCCTTAATCTGCTCCATAACCACAGGTATGCCGTTTTCAAGATGTATTTTTTTGAACATAATGTCCTTTCTTAAGCGAAATGGGCAAAGAGTGGTAACCTGTCTGCTTCAGAATGCTTTTTGTTTCAGGCATAAAGATAGGGCATTGTGTCCGAGCGGCTTATTTTGCCGATAGTCCAACAGTAAGCCATATTAAATAATAAAGAGGCAAAATCCTCGGAGTCCCGATTTTATCGGGACGAGAATGAGCGAGAATACTATGCCCTGTCTTTAACAAACTTAGCGCTGTCGTCAAAACATCACAGAAAGCGAAAGACAGCACTGCTTTTTACTGCACAAGACAATTTTCAGCTAAAATCAAAACCTATTCTTTTGCTGCCTTTTCTCTCAGTGCATCTTTTCTGCTTAAACGTATCTTGCCGGTCCTGTCCATCTCAATTACTTTGACAAGGACTTCCTCTCCTTCATGGAGCACATCGGTGACCTTTGCTATCCTCTTCTCATCTATCTGGGATATATGAAGAAGGCCTTCGGTGCCTGGTATTATCTCTACAAATGCTCCAAAATCGACAATACGCTTCACCGTCCCGAGATATATCCTCCCGACTTCCGCCTCTTCAATGATTCCGTTTATTATATCTATTGCCTTCTGGGCTGATGTTTCATCAATAGATGCAATGTTTATCACACCTGCATCATCAATGTTTATCTTAACCCCTGTCTGCTCTATTATTCCCCTTATAACCTTGCCGCCTGTTCCTATGACATCCCTTATCTTTTCCTGTTTAATCTGCATTGTATATATTCGCGGTGCGTACGGAGACAAATTTTCCCTCGGTGATGTAATTACCTCTTTTATCTTATTAAGGATGAAAAGCCTTCCCTGTCTTGCCTGTTCAAGCGCCTTCTCCATAATAGCAGCGTTTATACCGCCTGTCTTTACATCAAGCTGGAATGCTGTCACACCCTTCTCTGTTCCTGTAACCTTAAAATCCATGTCGCCGAGATGGTCTTCCAATCCAAGTATATCTGTAAGAACAATATTCTTGTCGCCTTCCTGTATCAATCCCATCGCAATACCCGCTACAGGAGACTTTATCGGCACCCCTGCATCCATAAGCGCCAGTGTTCCGCCGCATACGGTTGCCATTGAAGACGAGCCATTGGATTCGAGTATGTCCGAGACAATCCTGATAGTGTAAGGGAACGCCTCTTTAGGCGGGATTACAGCCCTTAATGCCCTTTCAGCAAGCGCTCCATGCCCAATCTCGCGCCTTCCCGGAGAGCGCAGAGGTTTGACCTCTCCAACGCTGAACGGCGGGAAATTATAATGAAGCATAAATGACTTATGGCTTTCTCCATCGAGCGAGTCTATTCTCTGTTCATCATCCGAAGTACCGAGGGTTACTACGGCAAGCGCCTGTGTCTCGCCCCTTACGAAAAGCGCTGAGCCATGAGTCCTCGGCAGTATCCCTACCCTTGAGGTTATATGCCTTATCTCATCAGGTTTTCTGCCGTCAGCCCTGATTCCTTCCTCTATAATCATCCTTCTAACAAGGTTCTTTTCAAGTTCAAAAAATGCATCAGCTATTTCCTTGGTCATATCCTTCTCGGGTGTATTAAAATGCTTGATTGTTTCAGCCAGTATAATATCAAGCACCTCTTGTCTCCTCTGTTTGCCCGGGATCTTGATCGCGTCTTTCATTTTTCCAAGGACATGCGCCTCTACATTCTTTCTGAGTTCCTCATCAAATACAGGCGGGGTTAACGTGCGTTTTGCCCTGCCGACCTTTTCCCTCAGGTCTTTCTGCACTGCAATAATACGCTTTATCTCTGCATGTGCATAATCTATAGCCTTAAGGAGTGTCTCCTCCTGAACTTCCATTGCCTCGCCTTCCACCATAAGAACAGAACTTTCTGTCCCGGCAACAACAAGGTTTATATCAACACTTCCTGCCTCAGACAGGTCCGGATTAATAATAAACTCTCCGTTAATCCTTCCCACCTTAACAGCTGCAATCGGCCCCTCAAACGGGATATCGGAAATCATCAGCGCAGCAGATATGCCGATTATTCCAAGGATGTCGGATACATTCTCATCGCCGTATGAGAGAACCTGTACTATACCCTGTGTTTCACAAGAAAACCCTTTCGGGAAAAGCGGACGAATCGGGCGGTCTATCAGACGGGATGTCAGAACTTCCTTTTCAGTCGGTCTGCCTTCTCTCTTGAAAAATCCGCCGGGGATCTTGCCGGCAGAATAGGTCTTCTCCTGGTAATCAACTGTTAGCGGGAAAAAATCAAGGCCTTCTCTGGGCTTCTTTGCTGCAACTGCCGTAGCCAGTACAACTGTGTCTCCATACCTTACAACAACGGCTCCGTCTGACTGCTTTGCCATCTCGCCTGTCTCAATAATCAACCTCTTGCCTTTAATCTCAACTTCTACCGTAGTCATTAATCCTCTCTCTCTATTTTCTAAGTCCTAACCGCTCAATAACCTTTGCATAGCGTTCTTTGCTCGAGGCCTTGAGATAGTCAAGCAATTTCCTTCTCTGACTGACAAGTTTAAGAAGCCCGCGGCGTGAATGGTGGTCACCGCTATGGGCCCTAAAATGCTCTGTAAGATAATTTATCCTCTCACTTAAAATAGCCAGCTGCACCTCTGGAGAGCCGGTATCTTTTTCGTGAACCTTAAAGCCGCTTATAATCGTACCTTTCTTTTCCTTGCTGAGAGGCATTAAATCACCACCTTCCTACACTTTGTTTTATAGTTAATAAGGATAACATACTGCCTCTGATTCTGTAAACCCCGCAGAAACTTCCGCGTTTCGCTATTTTACTCTATAATCCTTTTTACCAGAGCAGGAGATTCATAAAAACCCTTGACACTTCATGATTAAAATTTTATCCTTACATCAGCATGAAAAAACCATGGGCAGGAAGATTTGCAGGGAAAACATCAAAGATAGCGGAGGCTTTCACAGAATCTATCTCCTTTGACAAAAGGCTCTGGAGATATGACATCGAAGGAAGCATTGCACATGCCAGGATGCTCGGCAAGCAGGGCATCATCCCGCATAAGGATTCCGCAAAGATAATCAGCGGGCTTAAATCAATAGCAAAAGAGATAGAGGCCGGGAAATTTAAATTCAGCGAAGAACTTGAGGATATTCACATGAACATAGAGGCGGCCCTCGTAAAAAAAACAGGTGCTGCAGGCAAGAAACTTCATACAGCCCGTTCAAGAAATGACCAGGTTGCGCTTGATCTGAGACTTTATCTGAGAGATGAGACTAAAGGGATAATATCCCTTATTAAAAATTTTCAAAAGACCATTCTCAGTATGGCAGAAAAATACAGCAGTATTATCATGCCCGGATATACACATCTGCAGAGGGCTCAGCCGGTGCTCTTGTCACATCACCTCCTTGCATACATCGAGATGCTTCAAAGAGACAGAAACCGTTTTGAAGATGCATTAAAAAGAATTAATATGCTTTCACTCGGCTCGTGTGCCCTGAGCGGGACAACGCTTCCGATTGACAGGGTTTATGTCGCTAAACTGCTCGGGTTTGAAGGCATCTCTGAAAACAGCATGGATGCAGTATCTGACAGAGACTTTGCAATAGAGTTTTTAGCAGATTCGAGCATATTAATAATGCACCTGTCACGATTAGCAGAGGAACTCATACTATGGTCAACAGAAGAGTTCTCTTTTATTGAGCTGTCTGATGCATTCACAACAGGCTCGAGCATAATGCCCCAAAAAAAGAATCCTGACGTTGCAGAACTTATAAGAGGAAAAACCGGAAGGGTTTATGGGAACTTGTTATCTCTCCTGACAATAATGAAAGGCCTGCCGTTATCATATAACAGAGACCTTCAGGAAGACAAAAACCCAGTGTTTGACACTGCAGATACTGTAAAGGCGTGCCTGAGAGTCCTGGCAGAGATGCTGCCGGAGGTGAAATTCATGAAAGAGAGGATGCACGCAGCAGCAGGAAAGGCGTATTCTACGGCAACAGATATAGCTGAATATCTGGTAAGAAAAAAAATCCCTTTCAGAGAGGCGCATGAGTTAACAGGGAAGATAGTTCTTTACTGCATCAAAAATAAAAAAGAGCTTAAAGGGCTTTCCATCAATGAGTTCAAAAAATTCTCTTCAGCTATTGCAAAAGACATTTACTCCCGCATCAGGGCCGAGGATTCCATAAAGGCAAAGACATCAAGAGGCGGCACAGCCCCCTCAGAAGTAAAAAAGCAGCTAAAGCGACTGAAGCAACTAATAAAATGAAGCTATCAGCCATCAGCCATCAGCTATCAGCGATGAGTCTTATTGTCGCCTTTTTTTTACTTTTCTCCTGCGGCAAAAAAGAACCTCCTACGCTTAAGGCCTATGAAAAACCCGATGCGCCATCAGGCCTTAAGGCAATCCACAGGGAGAACAATATTATCCTGTCCTGGTCATACACTTCAAAAAAAGAAAATCTGAAAGAATTTTATATTCTCAGGGCAGAAGACAGCAGTTTTCAGAAAATAGCGTCTGTAACCAAGGAGGAAAGTTCCTACACAGACGTTAACTTTAAGACAGGCGCTTTTTATAAATACAAAGTCGTTGCCGGAAGCCTGAAAAAAGTCTTCAGCAATGACTCAAATGTCATTACAGTAAGACCTCTGCCTGTACCGCCAGCGCCTGAAAATGTCTCGTTCCTCGCCGGTAATGATGCCCTGTCCATATCATGGGGAAGTGCGGGAGAAAACATTTTTTATAATATTTATAAAAGTCCCGATAAAGGGAAATATGGCATTAATCCTATAAACGCTGAGCCAATAAAAACAACGTTGTACTCTGATACTTTTGAACTGACCAAACCCGTTTATTACACAATACGGAGTTTATTTAATAATGAATACCGGAATGAAGGCCCTGCATCAGATGAAATAGAAGTTAACCCTGCGGACTTTGTACCCTTAAGGCCGGAGGGGCTTCAGGCAATCTTTGCAGGTGATAAGGCCGTTATATCATGGAAGGAAAATCCGGAGGTATGGGTAAAAAAATACAGGGTTTACCGCAAGACAAATGAAGAAGAAGGCTTCAAACTTGCCGGAGAACCCGTAACCCCTGCATTCACCGACAGGGAAAAAACAGGAACAAAACATGTCTATCAAATAACTGCCGTCGGCCCGTCAAAAGAAAGCGAATTCTCCGGGGCAGTTGCAGTTGATTTTTAATGTTATACAAGTCCAAACTATAGACCGATATGCAAGGCATTGTATTTGAGCGGTTTATTTTGCCGATAGTCAGACAGCAAATTTAATAATAAAAATAAAGAGGCAAAATCCTCGGAGGTCGAAGACCGAGAATGAGCGAAAATATTATGCCTTGCATATAATATATAACACAAAGAATCCAAGGAGAAACGATATATGCCAAGAATAACCATTCAGGATTTTTTAAAGAAGAAAACAGAAAAAAAGAAAATCACGATGCTCACTGCATACGACTACCCGTTCGCACAGATAGTTGATGAGGCAGGGCTTGACGGAATACTTGTCGGCGACTCGCTTGGGATGGTTGTGCAGGGGCTTGAAAACACCTTGCCTGTCACGATGGATGAAATGATTTACCACACAAAGATGGTATCAAGGGCAGTAAAAAATGCAATGGTTATTGGTGACATGCCTTTCATGTCATATCAGGCAAGCATAGAAGATGCTGTAAGAAATGCAGGCAGGTTTATCAAAGAGGCAGGGGCCTCAGCCGTAAAACTTGAAGGCGGCGCAGAGGTCGCAGAACATATAAAGGCAATGACAAGATCAGATATCCCTGTTATGGCACATATCGGCCTTACGCCCCAGTCCATACACAGGATGGGCGGATATAAGGTTCAGGGGAAAACAGAAGAGGCACAGAAAAGGTTGATAGAAGAAGCTCATATTGCAGAGGATGCAGGCGCATTTTCGCTGCTGCTTGAGGCAATACCAATGGAGCTTGCAAAAAAAATTACAGAGGACCTCTCTATTCCAACTCTGGGAATCGGCGCAGGACCGTTCTGTGACGGACAGATACTTGTGCTGCATGATGTACTTGGCCTTTTCGAAAGATTCACGCCAAAGTTCGTAAAAAGATATGCAAATCTAAAGACCGATGCATTAAAAGCAATAAAGTCTTACAAAGAAGATGTTGAAAAAGGCACATTCCCTTCAGAAGAACAGAGCTTCAAGTAAACCCCGTTAGATAATATAAAATTGAAGCCAAATTTGCAGGGGAAAAATGTTACCATAAGGGTATATGGCAAAGGCAAAGATTCTCCTTGTTGAAGACAGCAAAGCCCAGGCAGGACTCATAAGGGACTTCCTCGAAAAAACCGGCTATGAAGTTATCTGGGCCGAAAATGGCAAATCCGCAATCAAAATAGCCAAGAGCAAGGGGATTGACATCATACTCCTTGACCTCGTGCTGCCGGATATAAGCGGTAACGAAGTATGCCGCTGGCTGAAACTCAATGAGGACACCAAAGGGCTCCCCATAATAATGCTCACGGTAAAAGACGGCTTAACTGATAAGGTAGCCGGTCTGGAGGCAGGAGCTGATGATTACGTTCCCAAACCTTATAATGAGATTGAACTTAATGCAAGGATATACGCGTCTTTAAGGACAAAGGCCTTGCAGGATGAATTAAGACAAAAAAACCACCAGTTGGAAGACCTGTTAAGGCAGGTTGAGATTATGGCAATTACAGATCAGCTCACAGGTATTTATAACAGGAGGCGGCTTGAAACTGTTCTGGAGGAAGAATTCAGAAGGACAATAAGATACAAAAGTCCGCTTGCCTGCCTTATGATAGATATAGACCATTTTAAAAGGATTAATGACAGGTTCGGCCACCACACAGGAGACATGGTCATTAAAGAAACAGCCCAGATAATAACGGAGTGCGCCAGAGACATAGATACCGTGGCAAGATGGGGAGGGGAGGAATTCCTCGCTTTATTCCCCCAGACAAAAAAAGAGGATGCCTTGCAGCCTGCGGTAAGGATTATAAAGAAAGTTTCGGAGCATAAGTTTTCCGAAATATCCGATGAACAGATTACCATAAGCATCGGGATTGCCAGCGCGCCCGACCCTTCCATAGATACCGAAGAAAAACTTATCCATGCATCTGATATGGCCTTATATGAGGCAAAAAAGAAGGGCCGCAACAGGGCAGAACTTGCCTGACACATATGTATCTCGACGGTCTTTGTTTTATTACTGACAGAAATATATGCGGCCTCACATCCGGGGAAATGTCTTCCTTGGTTCTCAGGGCAGGCATTAAATGGATTCAATACAGGGAGAAAAACAAACCCCGCAGGGATATTTACAACGAGGCAGCGCTGTTAAGGAAACTGACAACAAAATTCAAGGCTTCCTTTATAGTAAACGACCATGCCGATATAGCCCTTGCAGTAAACGCAGACGGAGTTCATCTTGGACAGGAAGACCTTCCCCTGAAAGAAGCCAGGAAGATTCTCGGGAAAACAAAAATAATAGGCATATCCACACACAGCATTGAGCAGGCAATAGAAGCTGAAGCAGGAGGGGCTGACTATGTAGGCTTTGGCCCGGTATTTCATACAATGACAAAAGATGCAGGCAAACCAAAAGGCATCCAAATGCTGAAAGAAGTAAAGAGACATGTGAATATCCCTGTCATTGCCATCGGCGGTATAACTTCTGAAAATCTCCAATCTGTTCTTGATTCAGGCGCTGATGCTGTTGCGGTTGCCTCAGCAATACTCAGGGGTAATATTTCTGATAACATTTCCGGTTTTCTAAAAATACTTTACCGAAAACAATGATGCAGGTGTCATGAAGGATTTGAAGGTTGAAGCAGCACAGGAAAGATTCAGTATCAGAGCTATTCTTACTATACCCGTCATAGTATCATCACTCGGATATTTTGTTGATATCTACGACCTGTTGCTTTTCAGCATTGTAAGGATTCCGAGTTTGAAATCCTTAGGACTGCAGGGACAGGAGCTTCTTGACCAGGGTGTTTTCCTGCTGAACACGCAGATGGCAGGGATGCTCCTCGGCGGTATCCTATGGGGAGTGCTCGGAGACAAAAAAGGGAGAGTGAAAATACTCTTTGGTTCCATATTCCTCTATTCTATTGCCAATATTGCTAATGGCTTTGTCAATTCCGTTGAAGGCTATGCAGTATGGCGGTTTATAGCAGGAATCGGACTTGCCGGTGAACTCGGCGCAGGCATTACACTGGTGCTGGAGACCCTGCCAAAGGAAACACGCGGATACGGAACTATGGTTGTGGCCTCTGTAGGTGTCGCAGGCGCAGTGCTTGCAAATTTCATTGCAAAGTATTTTGCGTGGAGAATTGCTTATTTCATCGGCGGCGGGCTCGGGATGCTGCTGCTTATACTGAGAATCAGTGTCTTTGAGTCGGGGATGTTTAAGGAAATAGAGGGAATGAATATCAGCAAAGGTAATTTTTTACACCTCTTTACAAACCGTCAAAGATTTATGAAATACATGAAATCCATCTTAATAGGCCTGCCGGCATGGTTTAGTGTGGGGATACTTATCACATTTTCCCCTGAATTTGCAAAGGCATTGTCTATTTCAGAACCAATCAATGCCGGAGAGGCTGTTATGTTCTGTTATATTGGTTTAGTGTTTGGAGATTTTGCGAGCGGTTTTTTGAGTCAGCGTCTCAGAAGCAGGAAAAAGGTAGTCTTTTTGTTTCTGATACTTTTCTGCATTGTCGCAGCACTATACTTCATGCTCCATAATGTCAGCGCCTCAATATTTTATTCGGTATGCACAGCCCTTGGTTTTTCAATCGGCTACTGGGCGGTATTTGTTACAATAGCCGCAGAACAGTTCGGCACCAATCTCAGGGCCACAGTAGCCTCAACAGTGCCTAATTTTATCCGCGGTACAGTGATACCTATCACATTCTCATTTCAGATCGCAAAAAAATATTTCGGCATTCTGTACGGAGGCGCAATCGTTGGCGCGATATGCCTGCTCATTTCATTTTATGCGCTATACAGGCTTGAAGAGACCTTCTCAAAGGATTTGAATTACATAGAATGAGATAAAGGCACAATACTTTACACGGACTATTTAATTGTATAAGATAATTAACAAACGAAACTATACTTGACCGGGGAGGTACCATGAAAAAATCATTACTGCTCATTTTATTAATGTCTTCTGTCCTGATATTTTCAGGATGCCGGGAAAAAGAAGATGTCATCAAAATCGGTGTCGTTGGACCGATGACAGGCGACCAGGCAAAGATGGGGACTGATTTTAAGAACGGGGTTGCACTCGCAGTTGAGGAATGGAATGCAAGAGGAGGCGTGCTCAACAAAAAAATTGTTGCGCTTATCGAAGACGACCAGCACGACCCTAAGCAGGCAGTCTCTGTTGCAAATAAGCTTGTGAATGCAGGCGTTGCAGGTGTGATCGGGCATTTTAACTCAAGTTGTTCGATTCCTGCATCAGATGTATATAACCGCGCAGGCATTCCGATGATATCTCCCGGCTCAACAAACCCCCAGCTTACAGAAAAAGGACACAAGGGCGTTTTTAGGGTATGCGGAAGGGACGACCAACAGGGAAAAGTAGGAGCTGAATTCGTAATAAATAAACTCAACCTTAAAAAGATAGCTGTAATACATGACAAGACAACATACGGCCAGGGACTTGCCAATGAGTTTAAAAAATTTGTCGAGAAAAATGTTGAGGTTGTCTATTACGGCGGCATCATACAGGGGGACAAGGATTTCAAGACAGTCCTTATATCAATAAAAGAGAAAAAACCTGAACTCATCTACTTTGGAGGAATATATCCTGAGGCAGGCCTGCTCGTAAGGCAGGCCAAAGAACTGGGGCTCAACGTCCCGCTCATGAGCGGCGACGGCGCCATAGACCCGAAGTTCATAGAGATTGCCGGGCCAAAGGCAGCAGAAGGGACATATCTTACATTCAGCCCCGATGCAAAAAAGATTCCAACAGCAAAAAAATTCGTTGATGACTATGAAAAGAAATTCGGGGAGATAGGACCTTATTCAATATATGCTTATGACGCGGCAAACATCATGCTTTCTGCAATAAAAGAGGCCGGTAATACAGAAGGCAAGGTAGTTACCGAAAAACTTCATTCTGTGGAATTTGACGGAGCGCTTGGAAAGATAAAGTTTGATGAAAAAGGTGATGTCACTGTTGCACCTTATATTATCTGGATTACGAAGAACGGGAAATTTGAGGAATTCTGGAAACCTTAATTTGTATATTTATTTTATTTGCCGTCATTACTGTGAAAACAGGAATCCAAAGACATGTATTTACTGGATTACCACTTTTCATCCTTCGTAGTACTACGGAGAATGGGTCGTGAGAATGACACACTTATGAATTATACTAAAATCACAAGCGCATCTAACCCGAAAATCAAACAGGCTCTTGATATTAAAAATAAAAGGAGCAAGTACAAAAGCGCTGCGTTTATCATCGAAGGCCCGCATCTGATAGAGATGGCAGCAGCCTCAGGCCATGGGATAAAAGAAGTTTTTTTTACCTCTGCATTCTCATCAAAAAAAGAAGGACAAAAAATCCTGATGCAGGCTTTAAAAATTACTAACGAACTTTTTGAAATTTCAGAACAATTATTTATTAAGCTCACCGGCACCGAAACTCCACAGGGCATTATTGCAATAGCATCTTATAACCCGATAACTCCTGACGATATAGCCTTTAAATCAATTCCACTTATAGTCATTGTTGAGGGTGTTCAGGAACCCGGCAACCTCGGTGCAATCATCAGGACATCAGATGCAGCAGGAGCAGATGCAGTTATCATCCTTAGAGGCACATGCGATGCCTTTTCTCAGAAGGCAATAAGGGCAACAGCAGGAAGTCTTTTTAATATACCTATAATTCATTCTGAGACTGCTAAGCTTCTCTCGTGGCTGAAGACAAATAAAATTCAGCTTGCCGCAACCGCCCTTGATTCCGAAAAATCAGTCTTTGATGCAGACCTCACATTTCCGACAGCATTTGTTCTTGGAAATGAAGCTCACGGCATAAGCGCTCAAATGAGAAAAAACTCTGATTCACTCCTGAAGATTCCTATTTTCGGAAAAGCCGAAAGCCTTAACGTCTCCGCATCAGCTGCGATATGCCTTTATGAGGCGGTAAGACAAAGGAGCATTAAAGTTTAAAAAAACTAAAGGCGTAACTTTAAAGTCACGCCTTTAGTTTTATCTGTAATAAATCTATCTCGGCACTCTTATCTGCGCTACCTGAATCCTTGTGGCTGCCCTCTCCAGCGATGCCTCTGCCCTGTGGAAATCGCAGTCCTCGCATTTTTTGAGGCGTTCCTCAGCTCTCTTCATTGCCTCTTTAGCTCTTTCGAGATCAATTCCATCAGACCTTTCAGCGCTGTCAGCAAGCACAAGGATCTTATCAGCCCCAATTTCCGCATATCCCCAGTTGACAAAAAAGTATTTTAATTCCTTTCCTGTCTTAGCTATGAGCATACCTATCTTCAGAGTTGTCACAAAAGGCACATGACCGGGCAGAATACCAAATTCTCCTTCACTCCCTGTTCCGGTAACCTCATCCACCTCTTCGCTGAATATCAGGCCGTAAGGTGTGACTATTTCAAGCAGTAATTTTCCTTCTGCCATTATCCCCTCGACCAGCCGAGTTTCTTTGCGTTTTCTTCAACCTCTTCGATAGGCCCAACCATATAAAATGCCTGCTCAGGCACATCATCATACTTTCCTTCAACTATGGCCTTAAAGCTTCTTATTGTGTCAGCAACCTTGACATACTTACCCGGCCTTCCTGTGAATACCTCTGCAACATTGAAAGGCTGGCTGAGGAATCTCTGCATCTTCCTGGCCCGTGAAACTATCAGCTTGTCATCTTCTGAAAGCTCTTCCATACCAAGGATTGCGATAATGTCCTGAAGCTCTTTATATCTCTGGAGTATCTTCTGTACACTTCTGGCAACTGCATAATGCTCCTCGCCGATAACCTTTGGATCAAGAATTCTCGATGTGGAATCCAATGGGTCAACAGCAGGATATATCCCAAGTTCTGATATCTGCCTCGAAAGAACAACTGTTCCGTCAAGATGTGTAAAGGCTGTTGCAACAGCAGGGTCTGTAAGGTCGTCAGCAGGGACGTAAATTGCCTGCATGGATGTAATAGCGCCCTTCTTAGTAGTTGTAATTCTTTCCTGCAGAATACCCATGTCTGTACCAAGCGTGGGCTGGTATCCAACAGCAGAAGGCATTCTGCCGAGGAGCGCTGAAAGCTCTGAACCTGCAAGTGTATATCTGAATATATTGTCGATAAAGATAAGAACGTCCTGTCCCTCATCCCTGAAATATTCCGCACAGGTAAGGGCTGTGAGCGCGACCCTGGCCCTTGCTCCGGGGGGCTCGTTCATCTGACCGTATATAAGCGCAACCTTTTCGAGAACGCCTGAATGCTTCATCTCGCCGTAAAGGTCATTTCCTTCTCTTGTCCTTTCGCCGACACCTGCAAAAACAGAAACACCGCCGTGTTTCATAGCGATGTTATGTATCATCTCCATGATAACAACTGTTTTTCCAACACCCGCGCCGCCGAACATTCCCATCTTACCGCCTCTGACAAACGGAACGAGGAGGTCAAAGACCTTAACGCCTGTCTCAAAGACCTGTGTAGTCGGTTCCTGCTCACTGAATTCCGGAGCTGGCCTGTGAATCGGCAATCTGTGTTCAGAATTCACAGGGCCGAGTTTATCAACGCCCTCACCGATAACATTAATTATTCTGCCCAATACTGCCTTTCCAACAGGAACTGTTATAGGCTGGCCTGTGTCAACTGCGGGCGTGCCTCTTACGAGCCCGTCTGTGGCAGACATGGCAACGGTTCTGACCTTGTTGTCACCAAGATGCGCAGCAACCTCGAGAGTGATCCTGATGTCGGGAATGCCTTTTGAGGCGTCTCCCTTCTGGTCAATAGTTACTGCATTCAATATTTCAGGCATCTTGTCTTCAAATTCAACATCAACAACTGCACCGATAACCTGTGATACTTTTCCAATATTGCTCATTCTATACCCCCGTAATTTATTTCATCTTTATTAAATAGGGTTCGAGGGTTCCAGGCTTCGAGGGTTCGAGTATTTTCACTTGACCCCTTGACCCCTTGACCCCTTGAATCCTTCATATTATCCTTTCAATGCCTCAACACCGCCGACAATATCCATAAGCTCTTTTGTGATTGAGGCCTGTCTTGCCTTGTTGAACTGCAATGTGAGACTGTCTATCATGTCATTGGCAGCCTTTGTCGCATTCTCCATAGATGACATCCTTGCTGCCTCTTCAGATGCCTGTGATTCAAGGAGCGCCCTGTATATCTGTATCTCTACATTCTTTGGTAATAAGCTGCTGAATATCTCCTCTTTGGACGGCTCGTATATAAAATTAAACACCGGCAATGTCTCTTCGCCGGCCTCAATAGGCGCAAGCGGAAGCAGCCTTGTAACAACTATTTTTTGTGCTACAACAGACTTGAATTCATTATATATCAATATAACTTCATCCACGGTTTCGTTTGTATAGTTCTCAATAATCTCAGCTGCGATCTCCTGAGCATTCGCATATGCAATCCTGCCCGAAATACCTATCCATGATTTATGCAGGGGAAGATTTCTCCTCTTATAATAATCCCGCGCCTTTCTTCCAACAGCGCTGGTGTTCAATTCAAATCCTTCTTTTTGCAGTTTGGATGTATGGTTTGTTGCCGCCTTAAGGATATTGGTATTGAAAGCTCCGCAGAGCCCTCTGTCGCTTGTCAACACAAGCACCTCAACTTTTTTCCGCGGCCTGACTGCAAGAAGCGGATGTGCCTCTCCCTCAGCCCCTGCTGCAAGACTTGAAAGAATAGAGTTCATCCTGTCTGCATAAGGCCTCATCTCGAACATGCGCTGCTGCGCCTTCCTGAACTTTGCAGCAGCCACCATCTTCATGGCCTTTGTAATCTTGCTGGTGCTCTGAACCGCCTTTATTCTTCTTTTTATATCTCTTAATGTCGGCATCTTTTCCCTTTATAAATTTTTACTTTACCTTTTTCACCTAATACCTGACACCTGTTCGTTATACCTGAAACCCTTTTTTGAACTCTTCAACTGCCTGTGTCAGTTTTGGCTTTAATGTATCATCAATCGCCTTCTTTTCTCCGAGTTCCTTTTTGACGTCTGCCTTGCGGTCGTTCATATAACGCAAGAATTCCTGCTCGAACTTTTTGACTGATTCAACAGGAATATCATCGATGAATCCCTGTGTCGCAGCAAACAGGACCATGACCTGGTCTACCATAGTCATCGGAACAAACTGGTCCTGCTTAAGCAGCTCGACCATCCTTTTTCCTCTCTCTATCTGTGAAAGGGTTGACTTATCAAGGTCGCTTCCAAACTGGGCAAATGCAGCCAGTTCCCTGAACTGCGCAAGGTCAAGCCTTAGGGTACCCGCAACCTGTTTCATAGCCTTTGTCTGTGCAGCGCCGCCAACACGGCTGACTGAAAGACCAACGTTAACTGCAGGCCTGACGCCGGCATAGAAAAGTTCAGGCTCAAGATATATCTGTCCGTCTGTAATAGATATGACGTTTGTAGGGATATAACCTGAAACATCGCCTGCCTGTGTCTCGATTATGGGGAGCGCTGTCAAAGAACCGCCGCCGAGTTCTTTTGAAAGTTTTGCAGCCCTTTCAAGCAGTCTTGAATGGAGATAGAAAACATCTCCTGGGAAGGCCTCACGTCCGGGCGGACGCCTCAGGAGAAGTGAAAGCTGCCTGTAAGCTGTAGCCTGCTTGCTCAAGTCATCATATATAATTAATGCGTGTTTGCCGCTATCCCTGAAATATTCTCCCATGGAGCAACCTGTGTATGGAGCGATATACTGGAGCGGTGCAGGCTCACTTGCAGTTGAAGAGACTATGATTGTATGCTCCATTGCGCCGTTTTCTTCCAGAATCTTCATAACACGTGCGACATTCGAACGTTTCTGCCCGATTGCCACATATATGCAGGTAACGTCCCCGCCCTTCTGATTTATAATTGCATCAATAGCAACCGCTGTCTTTCCAACCTGGCGGTCGCCGATAATAAGCTCTCTTTGTCCTCTTCCAACGGGTATCATGGCATCTATTGCCTTAAGGCCTGTTTGCATAGGCTCTGTCACCGGCTGCCTGTCAACTATGCCGGGGGCGACAACGTCAACTATCCTGAACTCTTTGGTATTAATCGGGCCTTTACCATCTATAGGCTGACCTATTGCATTGACAACCCTTCCTCTCATCGCTTCGCCGACAGGCACCGACATAATCCTGCCTGTCCTTTTTACAATGTCACCTTCATGGATAAGTGAGTCTTCACCGAACAGAACCGCGCCTACTTTGTCTTCTTCCAGGTTAAGCGCCATCCCCATAACGCCATTAGGGAATTCCAGAAGCTCTGATGACATGCATTTGTCCAATCCGTAAACTCTCGCAATACCGTCACCGACCGAAAGTACTGTTCCGACCTCGCTGACGTCAACCTTCTTTTCAAAGTCTGTTATCTGTTTTCTTAAAAGTTCACTTATCTCGTCAACCTTAATCTCCATTTTCATCACCCCTTTATAAGCTCATCTTTTAAAAGCCTTAGCTGGCCTTTTATGCTGCTGTCATACATCGTGCTGCCGACCTTTACGAGAATCCCGCCAAGAAGCGAGGAATCCTTAACAACCTCTATGTCTATATCCCTGTTTATAACCTTTTCCAATGCTGCCTTGAGTCTGTTCTCATAGTCCTTGGTTATCTCGGTTGAAGTCATGACAACTGCCTTTGCCCTGCGTTTCTTTTCGAGATACAGATTAGTAGCCATTCTTATAATATCGGAAAGGGCGCTGATAACTCTTAAATCAGAGAGATGTTTTATGAATTTTACAGTATTATCTGAAAGCCCTGTTTTGGCTGCAACCTCCCTTATTACCTTCTCCCTTTCTCCTGCTTTAAATTGAGGACCGACAAGCAGACCCCTGAATTCTTTGCTCTTAGTCATCAGGGCATTAACCATATTCAGCTCATTAATGGCAATCGGCGCATTGTCAAGGCCTACTATATTAAGAAACATCTTTGCATATTTCTTGCCTTCTTTTATCTGTTTCACTTCTTACCCTCTATTTTCATAAGCGATTCTTCAAGAAGCATGTCCTGCTCGGACTTACCAATTTTTTCCTTAATCTTTTTCTCTGCAAGTTCCATAGCTATCTCAACAGCCTCTGCTTTAATGGATGCCTTTGCTTCCCTGAGTTCATAATCTATGTTAGTTTTTGCCTGTTCGAGTATTTTTGCCTTCATCCTGCTGCCTTCTTCTATAAGCCTTGCCTTCTCCTTTTCTCCTGAATGCCTTGCAGAAGAAATAATCTCTTCAAGCTCTTTATCCTTCACCTTAAGCCTCTCTTCAACCTCGGCAAGGGCTTTCTGTGCAAGTATCTTTGCTTCCTGGGCTTCCTTTAGGGTTTTTTCTATAAGCTCGGTTCTGGTCTTCAGAAAATCCTGCAATGGTTTTTTCCCGAATTTAAAGAGGACAAAAAACAGAACTCCGAAGTTTACTATTTTCCAGAGGTATTCCTTCCAGAGCGGGGTATGCGCTGCTTCACCGCCGCTTGCAAAAACAATACTGACGGATGCAAGATACCAGATGCACGATGCAAGAATAATTAAAACTTGAAACTTAAAACTTGAAACTTTAAACTTTTTTATATTCATGCCCTTATCAACTTCCTTACGATTTCATCAGAAAATTTTTCAACGTCAGCGCGTAAGGCCTGCCTTGCCTTCTCAGCCTCTGCCTTAAGTTCCTGCCTTGCCTTCTGAAGGATATCGGCTGCCTCAGCCTCCGCCTTTGAGAATACTTCCCTCTGTGTGTTAGCGCCTTCAGCTCTCAAGGCCTCAAAGGTCCCTTTTGCCTTATTCCTTGCGTCAGTCAACTCCCTGCTCAGCTTTGCAATCGTTTCTTCCTTCTTCTGATTCATGTCTTTTGCAGCGCCGAGGGCGCCGTTGACATTGTCTTCCCTTTCTTTAAAAAGCTTGAGAAGGGGTTTAAAAAGCAAAATATTCAACACATAAATCAGGACAAGAAAATTCACAAGCAGCACTAAAAACCATTTAACTTGAAGTTCTAACATTGCTCCACCTTAATTATATTTTTGATAACCAAACGACTTGATAATTAAAAATGAAAACGCTGCAATTTATCACATACTTTTTTGTTTTGTCAAGGAAAAGACTTAAAAATCAAAAAGAATTTTTTAATCTGACTATAAGTTTTATTAATTTGTGAGGTATAATAGTCATTATGCTCTCAAAATCTCTTATTTTTTTGAAAAAAAATAACCTTTTCAGGGATATAAAAAACCGGAACTCTTCACAGGGCTCAAGGATAATTATAGGCGGGAAAGAATACATAAACTTTTCCTCAAATGACTATCTCGGCCTTGCAAATCATCCTGCTTTAATTAGGGCATCTCAGCAGGCAATGAAGAAATTCGGTTTTGGTTCAGGCGCATCAAGGCTTCTGTGCGGCGGAAGTATTCTGCATGCAGAACTCGAGAAAAAAATCGCGGGATTCAAAGGAACAGAATCGGCTCTTGTTTTTAATTCAGGTTATGCAGCCAACACCGGGATAATCCCTGCAATTGCCGAAGAAGGAGACGCCATATTCAGCGACGAACTGAACCATGCAAGCATAGTTGACGGCTGCAGGCTGAGCAGGGCAAAGACATATATCTATAAACATAAAAACACCGGCCACCTTGAAAACCTCATTAGAAAAACAAAGGCAAGGAGAAAGATAGTTGTCACAGACTCTGTCTTCAGCATGGACGGCGACATCGCACCGCTAAAAGAACTATACGATATTTGTCTTACGCTGAACTCTGGGCAGACACGGGGATCAACTGGGCAGACACATAGGTCTGCCCCTACAACGCTTTATATTGACGACGCCCATGCTACAGGCGTACTGGGAAAAGGCAGAGGCAGCCTTGAACATTTTGGGATTAAGCCCGATCCATGGATTATCCAGATGGGAACTTTCTCAAAGGCATTAGGCTCATTTGGTGCATTTGTTGCGGGAAGCAAAGATGTCATAGATTGGACCGTAAATACCGCCAGGAGTTTTATATTCTCCACAGCCCTGCCGACCTGTATTATTGCCGCATCAATTGCTGCATTGGAACTAATCGAAAAAAAACCGGCCCTGATAAAAAAGCTCTGGTCAAACAGGGATAAAACTGCAAAGGGGTTAACAAAGCTCGGCTATGATATCATGGGAAGCGAAACCCCGATCATCCCGGTTAAAACAGGCTCTATCGAAAACACATTGAAAACATCCCGCTATCTTCTAAAAAAGGGAATCTTTGCGCCTGCAATAAGGCCACCGACTGTGAAAGAGCCGAGGTTACGGATAACTGTAACGGCTGCTCATACTGATGAAGATATTGAAAAGCTGATAAAGGAATTAAGTTGAGCCCCCTGAAGAAGTGTATTCCGAACAGTTCCCTCGCTTGTCATTGCGAGCCAAAGGCGAAGCAATCTCGCTTTAAAAGCTGACAGCTATAAGCTAAAAAAGAGATTGCCACGTCGTCCCAAAAGCTCTTGGGACTCCTCGCAATGACAACTTTTAGGGCTTTTTCAGGAGTCTCAAATCGAAAAATACACGCTAAGCGCTATACGCTATGCTCTGTTTATGATATGCTTATAATATGTCAGAACTAAGATTGAACCTCATCACAAGAGAGTGGGTAATCATAGCCACTGAAAGGGCTAAAAGGCCTGATGACTTCCGCCAGAAAAAAGACCACAAGTTTCTTCCGGAACATTTAAGCGCATGCCCGTTCTGCAAGGGGAATGAAACCAAAACTCCAGGTGACATCATGACGATAGCATCTGACGGAAGCTGGAAGATAAGGGTCACTCCCAATAAATTTGCCGCCCTGAATATTGAGGGTGAAAGAACAAGAATAAATGAAGGCCTGAAGCATCTTGTGACAGGAGTTGGAAGGCACGAGGTAATAATCGAATCATCGCTGCATAATACAACTCCCGCGCTGATGCCAATTGAGGATGTCGCTGAAATAATAAACGTTTATAAGAAACGCTTCATTGATATTTACAATGACCCTAGAATTGAGCATGTGATAATCTTCAAAAACCATGGTGAAAAGGCAGGCACATCACTTGAGCACCCGCATTCCCAGATTGTAGGCACGCCTGTGATGCCAATGCGGGTCAGAGAAAGGATAGATGAGGCCAGAAGATATTTTGACAACACAGGTGAGTGTTTGATATGCGCGACTGTGAGGGCCGAACTTGCAGAAGGCAGAAGGATAATTCTGGATACAGAGCACTTTGTTACATTTATACCTTATGCAGCTCTTTCACCCTTCCATATTTGGATTTTTCCCAAGAGGCATACTTCAACATTCGGCTTTATGCAGGACAATGAGATAGCTGACCTTGCATATAACTTAAAGACAGTTCTTGCCAGGTTATATCATGGCCTGGATAATCCTGATTATAACTTTGTCATCCGTTCAGAAAGCCCCAAGGAGTGTGGTTCAGAATATTTCCACTGGTATCTGAGCATTGTCCCCAAGGTTGTCCAGACAGCAGGATTTGAACTCGGTTCAGGAATGTACATCAACTCAGCCCTTCCGGAAGAAAGTGCGGAGTTTTTAAGAAAGGTAAAGGGTTAAAGAGCCTCCCTTCATAAATTCTTCACAAACCCATGTTAAGCTTATATCGAAGTGGAAAGCATGAAAAAATCAATCCTTATAACAACATTATTTGCAGTGCTCTGTCTTTTTGGCATAGCGGAGGCAGGGGATATGAATAAAAATACAGCTACAAAAAATAAAAAGTTTGAAAAGGCCGCTTTCGGAGGCGGGTGTTTCTGGTGCATGCAGTACGCATTCGATAAAGTAAAGGGAGTTGTATCAACAACCGTTGGATATACCGGTGGAAGCAAGAAAAACCCGGATTATGAAGAAGTATCGTCAGGAAAAACAGGCCATGCTGAAGGAATAGAGATAGTATTCGACCCTTCACAGATTACATATTCGGAAATACTGAATATTTTCTGGAAAAATATTGACCCTACGACCCCGAATAGACAGTTTGCTGATGAGGGAACCCAGTACAGGACCGCAATTTTCTTTCACAGCGAAGAACAGAAAAAGCTTGCCATAGCCTCAAAGGAGAAACTCGCAAAATCAGGGAAGTTCAATAAGCCCATTGTCACAGAGATTGTGCCTGCGTCGGCATTCTATAAGGCTGAGGAATACCACCAGAAATATTATGAGAAAAATTCCCTGCGGTATAAGGCTTATCATTCAGGTTCCGGAAGAGAACAGTATTTAAAGAAAATTTGGGGAGATAACCCTGAGATGAAAAACCATGAGAATAAACCTAAAAAATACGCTAAGCCGGCAAACGAAGAATTGAAGAAAAAACTCAACCCATTGCAGTACCAGGTTACTCAGCAGTGCGGAACTGAAAGGGCGTTTGATAACGAATACTGGAACAATAAAAGAGAAGGTATTTATGTTGATATTGTTTCAGGTGAGCCGCTTTTCAGTTCACTTGATAAGTATGATTCCGAAACCGGATGGCCGAGCTTTAAGAGAGCATTAGAGAAAGGGAACATCATTGAAAAAGAAGATAAAAACCTTTTTATGACAAGGACAGAGGTGAAGAGCAAACATGGCGACTCCCATCTCGGGCATCTTTTTAATGACGGCCCTTCACCTACAGGACTTCGTTACTGCATAAATTCGGCATCCCTCAGGTTCATTCCTAAAGAGAATCTGGAAAAAGAAGGGTATGGAGAGTATAAAAAGCTTTTTGAGAAAAAATAATCATTAGCTGTTTATTGAAAAAGTATTTTTTATGCTGTCATTGCGAGCGAAGCGTGGCAATCCCTACTTTTTAGACTGGCAGATGTTAGCGACAGTAGAATATTATCAATACAGGATTCAATAATAGATAGAACCGAGATTGCTTCGTCGTCCCGAAAGCCTTCGGGACTCCTCGCAATGACAATAGGGATTACAAGTTAAACCCATCAAGAATACTGTAAACAGTCTTAACCGCAGGGGAATCATCCGGCAGTTCTACAATGGCCTTGCCCTGCAGGTCAAATTCAAAAACTCCCTGGTCCTGAGGAACCAGGCCTGCAACCTCAAGTCCGAATGACTCTGCGAGTTTTTTAAGCTCCGCTCCTTCGCTTCCTGTCACACGGTTGATTATAAGAACGTGCTTCCCGACATCGAGGTCAAGCTCTTTTACAAGGCCGTCAATCCTCCGGGCTGTTTTAATGCCCCTCACAGTCGGGTCGCTTATTATTAAAAGAAGGTCAACCTTGTGAGTAGTCCTTCTTGAGAGATGTTCCATGCCTGCCTCGTTGTCAATCACAACATAGGAATATGTCTCTGAAAGCTTGTCTGTGTATTTCCTGATTACGTTATTTGCTGCGCAGTAACAGCCGGGGCCTTCCGGCCTTCCCATCACCATCAGGTCAAACCCTTTTGCCTCCATAATTGACTGCTGAACCTGATAATCAAAGAGCTGTTCCATTGACATACCGCCGGGCCTTTCTCCACCGCCTCTTATTGTCTGCAAGGATTCTTCCCTCAAATGCCCGATTGTTGCATGTACCTCAACTCCGAGCGCCTCGCCCAAACATGAATTGCTGTCAGCATCTACTGCAAGAACAGGTTTTTTCTTTTTACCAACGATATATTTAACTGTCAGGGCAGCGATGCTCGTCTTCCCTGTCCCGCCCTTCCCTGCCACTGCTATTACAAACGCCATCTATTCTCCTTTTATCTCTCTGCTTTTTAGTGCCATTCCGTATATGTCGCCTTTATTTTACCACACCTCAAACAACCTCTTAATATTTCTGATTTCTCCTGAAAAACTTTTTGTTTTCTCAATTTGAAAATCTTTGAATGTCTTCACCTCCAGCCTGCCGTCTTTTTCCGTTACCTTGACTGCGCCATTAATATCTGTCCTGAACACCTTCGAATTGGCAAGCATATCGAGCGTCTCCTGGTGCGGATGGCCGAAGGAATTTCCCCTGCCTGCGCTTATCACCGCCACCTCAGGCTTCACAGTGCTAAAAAACCATTCTGACGCCGATGTCTTTCCCCCATGATGAGGTACTTTAATCACATCGCTCTTAAGCCACTTGCCGAGATGGGCTACATTCTCTTCTGCCTCTTCCTCCACATCACCTGTAAACAGGAATGATTTGCTTTTCCCCTCAATCTTTAGAACAAGCGAGCTGTTATTAGCTTCATCATACTTGTTGTCTTCCATTATGTAGAACTCTTTATACGGATGGAGTATATACATGCTGTATCCTTTTCCTTCTATCACATCTCCCCTCTCAAATATCCTATGGGTTATTCCGCCTAACAAATTATCCTGATAGATAAGCCTTCCGTTGTCCCATATTTCTTCAACAAGAAAATGTTTTGCAAGATAATCAGCGCCTCCCGTATGGTCAGGGTGCGAATGCGAAAGAACAAGCGCATCTATTGTTTTTTTACCTCTATATTTCAGAAATGCCGCTGCTTCTTTTCCTGTTCTGCCCGTGTCTATCACAATGGTCCTCTTGTCAGGCAATTCGACTATTGATGCGTCTCCCTGCCCGACGTCAAGATACGTAATGCTGATGCCGTGTTTTTTGCCAAGAAAAGAAAAAGACAGATACCCCGCTATTATCACAGCGACAAGAGTTGCGAGATATATCTTCTTTAATCTGTCATTCGGGGTGCGGCATTTATCCGCCGGGGTGGAAGGAATCTCATCCTCTGAGATTGCCACGGCTTTGCCTCGCAATGACAAATGAGCGCTGATAAAATAAACTACAACTCCAGCATAAAAAAAGAGAACTATAGATATAGGGAATGCTGGTATCTTTATGTCTGAAAACGGAACAGCGGACATGAACTTCACGAGATAAATCGAAAGGCCTGCAACTATTTTTATCAACGAAATAAAGGGATAATAACCTGTGACTATAAAAACAAATGACGACAATAATGCTAATGGCAAAAGAACAAAACCTATCAATGGGGTGACAATAAGATTTGACAGAGGAGAAATTACAGAAAAATAATGAAAGTAGTATGCAACCAGAGGAGCTGTGCCAAGGGATGCTGCAAGACTAAGCAGAAGGGAAGAGCGTAAGACTTTAATAGCGGAAGTTAGAAAGCGCTGAAATATTTTTTTTTCTTCCGGGCTTTCGCTCTGCTCAGCTTCCCGACTTTCCTTATCTTCCATATAGCCTACAGAAAATCCTATGAACAACACTGCAAGAAACGAGAGCTGAAACGAGAGGCTGAACATGGCATCAGGGCTCCATAAAACAATCACAAATGCAGCAAACAAAAGTGAATTGAGCCAGAATCCTTTCCGGCCGATTAAAAGGCCTGCAAGAAAAAGACTCACCATTATGAAAGACCTTACCGCAGTAATGCCCCACCCGGAAAGGCCAAGATATGCAACCATGAATGGAAGACAAAGGACTGCTGCGCCCTGAGAAGGAGTAAAATAAACAGTAACCCTCTGCAAAATCCTGTACGGCAGATATTTTATTACAAACCTGAACATCCCAAAAAGAAGTACAGAAAAAAGGCCGAAATGAGTTCCTGAGATGCTCAGGATATGGGCAAGGCCTGTTGCATTAAAGGCATCCCTCAGTTCTTCACTCATATAAACCCTCTGACCTGTAGTTATCGAGGAGATAAGCGCACCCGGGTCAGCGTCGAAATTTTTTGTTATATGCCTGTTAAGCCCTGTCCTTGCATTTTCCAAAACTGACAATGCAGCTTTGCTGCCTTTCTCACTATCCATAACCCCGACGAGATTCGCATAAATATTGTCGTTCTTCATTACTCCAGGGCTTAATCTTGTTAAGTCTTTTGCTGCTTTTATCAGTAATTCATGTCTGCCTCCAATCTCAAATTCAGTATCAGAGATTAGATTTATATCTTTTCCGGTTAATTCAGGAATTGCCGAATCCGTATAAAACGCCTGAATGAATTTTCCAGAGGATGTTACTACTGCCCCGGAAACAAATGTGCCTGACACAAGCATCTCTTTCCCCCTGAGACGAGAGATATCATGTTCAGGCACATACCTGAAAAATGCATAGAGAATACCAATGGCTATTACAGGAATTAACAGATACTTTTTCCTGAAAATCAGAACGATTGCGGATAAAAAGAATACAAAAGAAATTGCAAAAGGGAAATAACTGAATGAATAAAAAAAAACAACTCCAGAAAGAAATGATATAAAAAATGACATTATTTAACTCATATCATCCGTGGCAAAGCCTATAAGGGAGGATATAGTATTTGAGCGGTTTTTTTTGCCGATAGTCCATAAAATCTATATAAAAAATAAAGAGGCAAAAACCTCGGAGCGAAGCGAGAATGAGCGAGAATATTATAGCCTCCCTTAATAATTTCAGTTCTGCAATTCTGACATTTTATCTTTTACTACCCTTGCGATATCTCTTGCCATCTTTTCTATTAAGTTCTTATCCTCGCCTTCGACCATAACCCTTATCTTGGACTCTGTGCCTGAGGGCCTTACAAGTATCCTGCCTTTTCCAGCAAGCCTTTCTTCTGCCTTTTTTATGGCTGCCTCTATTTCAGGAACTGATTTTATATCTCTTTTCTTTTCCACCTCTACATTCATAAGAACCTGCGGATAAAGCTTTATGCCTGATGCAAGCTTTGATAAAGACTTGCCCTTCTTCTTCAGAAGATAGAGAACCTGCAGGGCTGTTATAGGGCCGTCGCCTGTCGTATTATAATCAGAAAAAATTATATGCCCTGACTGCTCCCCGCCGAGATTGTACCCGCCTGAGCGCATCTTCTCAGCGACAAACCTGTCGCCGACCTTTGTCCTTAAAAGTTTTATCCCATGTTTTGAAAGATAGTGTTCAAAGCCAAGGTTGCTCATGACCGTAGAAACAACGGTATCGCCTCTGAGTCTCCCGTCATCTTTGAATTCAAGGGCGCATATGCCGAGGATCTGGTCACCGTCAACAATATTCCCCTTTTCGTCGCAGAATATCGTCCTGTCCGCGTCGCCGTCATGCGCTATGCCGGCATGGGCCCTGTGCTCTTTTACAGCCTTTTGAAGCGCCTCACAATACAGAGCTCCGCAGCCGTCATTTATATTTACGCCATTTGGCTTGTCATTTATAACAACGACCTCCGCGCCAAGTTCGCGCAAGACCCACGGCGTTGTCTTGTATGCAGCTCCGTTTGCGCAGTCAACAACAACCTTGATCCCTTCAAGGGTCATTCCCTTCGGGATTGTGGCCTTAACATATTCGATATACCTTCCTGTTGCATCATCAAGCCGATGGGCCTTGCCTATATCTGAACCCGAAGGCCTTTTTGCGCCAAGGCCGTCGTCAATAACAAGCTCCTCAATCCTTTTTTCAAGCTCATCAGGAAGCTTGAATCCATCAGAAGAAAAAAACTTTATGCCGTTATCTTCATACGGGTTATGCGACGCCGATATCACAATCCCTGCATCAAGCCTTAAGGCCCTTGTAAGAAAGGCAACTCCCGGCGTTGGTATAGGGCCAACCAATATTACATTCATGCCCATTGAACAGATACCTGATGTAAGCGCGCTCTCTATCATATAGCCTGAAAGCCTTGTGTCTTTTCCAATCAGCACCATATTCCTGCTGTGCTCTTTTTTCAGAACCTTTGCTGCTGCCATCCCGATCTTAAGCACATTCTCGGGGGTCATGGGATATTTATTCACCCTTCCCCTTATACCGTCTGTCCCGAACAGTCTCATGCGAAAAACACCTTCCTTCTTAAGGAATTACTAAAGAGGCCATAAATAAGAACACATTAAATGTCATTCCCGCTTGTCGGGAATCCTTCTCCCGATTTTATCGGGATTCGGAATCGCAAGAAAGATGCCGGACAAGCCGGCATGACGTACAAGTATGTTGTATGTATTCTTACTAATTGCCGCATTAGTATCTGAAATATGATAACACAAATTCTGCCAAATACTTATTCCTATTTTGTTTTTTACTGTTGTTTTTTTTAAATATCCTGCTATTATAAATACAGTGCTAATGAGCCGGTTTATAAAAATAAATGGTTACTTTCTGCATGTGTTTTTTTTCGCCGCATTATTACTGACCTCCTGCAAGGGAAAACAACCGGAGCAGAAAGCCGTTGCAACAGTAAACGACTCGCCGATTTCATTAGTAGAACTTCAAAAAGAGGTCTCCTCATATTCAAAACTTCAGCCTGCATCCAGGATAACCTCTCAATCAATGGAAGAACATCTCAGTACCATGATAGAGAAAAAAATCATGCTACAGGAAGCCATGAAAAAAGGGCTTGCCGAGGATGAAAGATTCGTGGAAACTATCAAGAAATTCTGGGAGCAAACACTTATAAGAGAACTCATAAACGCAAAAAACAAAGAATGGGCTGAGAGGATTTATGTAACAGAGGACGAGATACAGAAGCAATATCAAAGGATGCAATGCACGGTCACGGCAAGAGTGGCAAAGGCAAAAACCAAAGAACTGGCTGAAGGAATAAGGCAAAAGATGCTGAGAGGCGAACATGTCGAGGGTGAAGAAACCGTAGACTCCTGCTTCTATGAAGATGTGAAATCTTCAGCGCTCCAGAACGCCTTTGACATGAACAGCGGAGAGGCAAAGTCCTTTGACAGCGATGGTGAATACCTTGTCATCTATGTTGTAAAAAATGAAAAGACTGCGCTTAAGCCGCTTAAGGATTTACACGACCATATAAAAGAATCTCTCCTTGGACAGAAAAAACAAAAGGCCATGACAGATTGGATGGAAGAGCTTAAAAAATCATCCAAAATTAATATCAACACCGAACTTTTGAAGGCAGTGAGCAATGGCAAATAAACCTCCCTTCAGACGAAGAAATTATTTTATCAATAAAAAATTTCAGACAAATTTTTCCATCAAGTTTCTCGTAGTCATAGTCGTAGAGGCAATAATGGCCTTAGGACTTTTTCTCTATCTCTCAAAGGGGACCTTAACAACAGGATACATCGGCTCAGAGCTTAAGATAAGCCAGACTTATGACTTTTTCCTGCCGATGCTTCTTCTCTCAAATATCATAATAGTGGGAGTAACCGGCATAATAGGCATAGCGGTTCTCATATTTATGTCCCACAGGATAGCCGGCCCCATGTTCAGATTCGAGAAAGTGCTTGATGAGATAAGCAAAGGCGACCTGACCTACAAATTTAAACTCAGGGAGGGAGACCAGTTTAAGGAATTGGAAAAACGCATCAATGAACTGACAGGCACTCTGGACAGCAAAGCAGGGAATCTAAAGTCCGGGTTAACTGAAATTTCAAAAATGCTTTCCCGGCTTCAAACCCTGGCATCAGCACATTCCACGGATAAAGATTTTGAGCGCCTCTTACAGGATATATCCAAAAAACTAATAGAATTACAGGAGGCTGCAAATTACTTTAAAACCTCCCAAGACCAACAATCCAGAAAACCCTGATTCCGGGAATCCATATCTTATCAGCTTTTATCTGGGGCTTCTTCTCCTTATCTGCTATCCCCATACCCTTGAGGCTCAACAGGAATGGGAGAAAACCTACAAAACACAATATTCCACAATATACTATTCGAGCGATAAACAGCTTAACAGCTTTACCAGAAACATAGAAAGCGGGTTCAGTTTCTTCAGTGAAAACCCTGAGAAGAATCCTTTGCTGGTAAAAAACAGGGTAGACAGGATAGTTGAGAAGATAGCCGCGATACTGGATATGCACCCGCCGGACCTTCATTTCAGCATATACCTGTATCAGACTTATCGCGAGCTTGAAAATACTTACAGAGGGATGGGCATCATGGGTAAGGCGCCGATTGCATTTTATTCCCACAGGACCAAGGCTATTTACGTCTCCCTCGAAAATATAACTGACAGGATACTTGCGCATGAAATAGCCCATGCCGTGATTAACTTCTATTTCGGCACCCCGCCGCCCGGAAGGATGCAGGAGATTCTTGCACAGTATGTTGACAAACACCTGTGGGAATAGTGAGCATAGAGCAAAGGGCTAAGAACCAGCTTTAAATAGGCAGAGACAAAATGCAAAGCGCTATACTCTATGCGCCCTGCCCTACTCAGCGCCCTATATTATGTGCTTCGCGATTCCCATTTCTTATTTTTTTATAACAATCTTTACGCTGACTTCCTGAACCTCTGTCCTTATATTCCTGCCTCCAAGATCAAGCCTCACTTCCTGCACAGAGGTCTCATCCATGTCCGTAATATCAACCGGTTCTGTCCTGAGAGACTTTATCCTGCTGACCTCTGACCTTGCGCCCTCAATGGTCATTTCCCTCGGATTAACCTCAACTGAACCGACAAAAAATCCTTTTTTAGGGGTACCCAAAACAACAGCCTGAACAGGCGCTCTCCTGATAACTGTCTCTTCGAGTGCAACAATAACAGAAGACGGGCTTATATTTGTAACAGTCATTGTTGATGGAAGCTTTACATCCTCATTGTTTATGTAGTACGTACCCTTCCCCTTCTTGGCCTTGCTTAAATCTACATGAACCCTCACAGCAGCGGGTTTCATATTCCTGAGAAGCCTCTCCTGTCCTTTTATGCTCACGCTCACAGTTTTTATCCCCTGCCTTACACTCTCAAATCCACTGGGGATATTTTTGAGTTCAATAGGCACGTCCATTAACACCTCGGATTGTCCCCTTGACGTGACAAAAAACCATAGGGTTATTGCCATGACAACTGCGGCAACTTTCATCCCCATGTTTTCGAGCAAGAGTTTTCTCATCGCCTTCCCTTCTGTGATGTAAACATATCCGTCAGTTTATCCCTTAAAGTCCCCATGTCAATGTGGGTCTCAAGCCTTCCGCCAATAGCCATTGAGATAAGGCCTGTTTCCTCAGAAACCACAATAACAACAGCATCGGTCTCTTCTGTAAGTCCCAGGCCTGCCCTGTGCCTTGTCCCCATGGACTTATCAACCTCTGTCTTGAGTGTGATAGGCAAAAAACATCCTGCAGCAACTATCCTGTTCCCGCGTATAACAACTGCCCCGTCATGTATGGGAGATGAAGGGTGAAAGATGCTGAGGAGTATTTCTCTGGTAACCTTTGCATCCAATGGCGTGCCTATCTCAACAAAATCGCCGAGGCTTGTCTCACGCTCAATAGCAATCAGGGCTCCTATCTTCCTGTTTGCAAGGGCCACTGTTGCCTTCACTATCTCTTCGAGAGACTTAAGTTCCTCAGCGGAAGTGAAGGACTGAAGGAACGGGGTCTCACCCATCTGGGCCAGCGCCCTTCTTATCTCAGGCTGGAAAAGCACGATGAGCGCTATCACTATCTGTGCCCAGAAGCTCTGTATTATCCAGTCCATTGTGTAAAGGCCTGTGTAAGTGGAAAGAAATGATGCAAACAGCAGTACCCCGAGACCTATGAGCATCTGGACTGCCTTTGTACCTTTTATAAAAAGAAGAAGACGATAAATCAGGAGGGACACAAGGCCAATGTCCAGATAATCCTGCCATCTGAGCTGCTTTAATATTTCCATCTATTATCTTATCCTCTTTCTTAAACTTCTTAACCTTCTTGCCCTATTTAAACTTTTTGACAGACTAAACCCTTTTTTTAAGCCATCTTTTAGGGTTCAGCACATGAAACTTTCCATTGCCGTCTGAATAAACAACTCTTGCAATCTTTGAATTAAGTATTATCCTCTTGCACATCATGCAAGGCTCTGAAAGGCATTCTTCTGCACAGTCATCCGAACCTGATACGTATATCGTTGCGCCTTCAAGTTCATGGACTGCTGCGCGTATTATTGCATTGGCCTCTGCGTGAACGCTGTGGCAGAGCTCATATCTTTCACCATGGGGGATCTGAAGCTCTTTTCTTGTGCACTTGCCAACTTCAAGACAGTCTTTCATCCCTGCCGGAGCGCCGTTATAGCCCGTGCTCACTATGATATTGTTTTTTGTGATTACCGCGCCGTATTTGCGCCTGAGACAGGTGGCCCTTGTCGAAACAGCTTTGGCTATACCTATAAAATATTCATCCCAGCCCGGTCTCGGTCGGTTGCGACTCGAGTATCCGAGTTGCGAGTCGAGTATCCGACTTTTTGTTTTTTTGTTTTTAGGCATATCTTTAAATCGCTTTTGTTATGTGCTTCTATGCCTTAATATAAAACTGCATTTTGAGATTCTCAACTTCAACTATATCCCCGTCTTTAAGTTCATAACGGCCTTCAAGAGAGCTGCCGTTAATCTTAATCTTTGTCTTGGTTCCTGGAGGGCTGATAAAATAGCCATCCTTAGTCCTGTTGATAAGGGCAGCGACTTTGGGAGCAAAAAAACCTTTTAATTTGATTTCCGCTGTTTCTGTCTTGCCTATTGTAGTCAGCCTCTTGGTAAGCTCATATTCATTTTTTTCAGCAGACCCCTCAATCACGGTGAAGCCCCCGATCTTTTCACTGGAAGCTGCTGCTCCTGAAGCCTCAGCCTGCATCGCTTTCTGTGCTCTCGTGTCCAGCACAATTGTTTCATTAAGACCGGGTTTCTTTGTCTGCAGGGTCTTGTCTGCCTCAGCTGTCTGAGAAGGGCCGCTGAAAACCAGGGTATGCTTGCCGATAGTGATTATGTCATTATTATTCAATGCGCTTTTTGATATTTTTTTCCCGTTTATAAAAGTGCTGTTTGTACTGTTCATATCCTCTAAAAAAATTTTCCCGCCCTCGTTTATTATTTTTGCATGAGAGCCTGAAACAGCGGGATTGTCAATCTGGATATCGTTATCCGGATTTCTGCCAATTGTGATTACTTCCTTATCCAATTGTATTTCTTTTAATACAGCCTCTTTAAACTTCAGCGTGACCTTCGGCATTTTTACCTCCCTGCAAATTTAAAAAGATTTTTTACGCTGCTAAACCATTTCTTCTTACTGAAATGCGCAACTACTACAGTTACATTATCCTTCCCGCCATTTTTGTTTGCGATATCTACAAGCCTGCTGCACACCATGCCGGGCTCCTCAACAGAAGAGACTGTGGATAGAATAAGATCGTCAGGTACCATTGTTGTCAGTCCGTCAGTGCACAAGAGAACCCTGTCACCATCCATAAGCTCTATTTCATCAATATCAACATCCAGGGAAAGGTCCTTCCCGAGGGCCTTGGTGATAATATTCCTGATATTGGATTCTGCTGCTTCCTCCCTGGTCAGCAAGCCCTGCCTTACCTGTTCTGATACTACAGAATGATCATCCGTAAGCTGTACAATTGAATTGGCTCTGATAAGGTAACCCCTGCTGTCACCCACATGGGCTATGCTCAGCCTGTCTTCTTCAAACAAGGCAGCAGCCACTGTTGTTCCCATCCCGCGCCATGCGGCATTGTTTTGTGAGGCCTCGTATATTGCCTTATTTGAGAGTCTTATAGCTGATGCAAGCCTGTTTGCAGACTCGGAATGTTTTTTATTATACTCGCCAATGAACGGTTCATTGGCGGAAGCAGACCTTGTTATATAATCCCTCATTACATCAACTGCCATCTTGCTTGCAATCTCCCCTGCTGAAGAACCTCCTATTCCATCTGCAACAGCAAAAAGGCCTAATCCTTCTTCAACACAAAAATTGTCCTCATTGTTGGTCCTTGAAATCCCGGTATCTGTCTGCCCGCATGCAAGCAATCTCAATGTCTAACCCAGCTCCTTCATACATAAATTTATATCATTCACAACCTCTCTGCCGCGCTGGTATCTCGTCTCAGCATCCTTTGCGAGCATTTTACCGACAATTGAAACACAGCACCCGGGGATATCCGGATAAAATTCTTCCAGCGTAAGAGGCGGAGTATTGGCTATATTGAACATAAGTGTTGCAATGCTGTCTCCCTTAAAGGGTTTTTCACCTGTAAGAAGCTCAAAAGATACAACACCAAGGGAAAATAAATCAGACCGGCCGTCAACCTTTTTGCCGAGCACCTGCTCAGGAGACATATAGCTCGGAGTCCCCAGCACCAAACCTGTCTGCGTGCTGGAAGTCGCCATAACCCTTGCTATCCCGAAATCCGTTATCTTTACATCCCCGCTTTTTATAAGCATGATATTGGCGGGTTTTATATCCCTGTGTACAACTCCTTTGGAGTGGGCATAGTCCAAGCCATCGGCAATCGAACTTATTATCCTTAAAACTTCCTTAAGCGGCAGCTTGTTTTCCTTTGAAGAAAGATCGCTAAGGTCTTTGCCTTCGAGGAGTTCCATTGCGACATACGCAACGTCATAATCCTCTCCTGCATCATAGATAGTCACGATATTGGGATGGGAGAGAGTTCCGGCAGCCTCTGCCTCGCGGAAAAACCGTTTCTTTGTTTCAGCAAGCTGGGTTTGTTCAACCTCGTCAAACCTGATGGTCTTGATGGCAACAAGCCTGTTGATTTTAGGGTCTTTACCGAGATAGACAATGCCCATTGCCCCGCGTCCAAGTTCTTTCTGAACTTCATACCTGCCGAGAGTAGGCGTCGTTGTTGTGCCTTCCATCAGCACAGTGCCATCTTTTTTCGTCGCGCCGACTGCGCCTCCGAATATCATTGTCTCGCCTGCAACCTTGAGTTTTTTTATCCTCTCCTTTATGTCCTTGAAATTGCCTGCCTTTAAAATATGCTCATAAACAGCTGCGGCCTTGTTGAACATCCTTTTCCTCTCGAAATCAAGGGCCAGGTTATACATGAGTTCTTTGACAGCCTCATCATCCACAGGGCATTTCCTGAATTTCTCAAAGGCGAGGTCGAGCATCCCCTGCCCCTGAAATGACAGCCCTAACATCTTATTTGTCTCTATGCTGTCAGTCTCGACAAGCTCCTTTTTCTTCTCTGTGACCATATAGCGTTTTGACATTATTATTGTATAGCCCAGTCCCAGCAGAAGGGTCGGATGAAGCATCATAAGCCAGTATCCGTTTGCAACAAAGAGATATATTGCAACCCCGTTCCATATAAGCAAAAGCACCGCTGCAATAACAGCGCTTATACCTGCCTTGAACCTGGGGATGAAAAACGAGAGAAAGACACCGAAAAGAACAATAATCCCAAGCTCGGCATATAAGGCCCATTCGGGCCGGGAAATAAAATTCTTGTTCAATATATTTTCGATAATATTAGCCTCAACCTCTATTGTCGGGAAATTAGGCTCCACAGGCGTTACTTCCAGGGTAGCAATCCCTGTTGCAGTGTGGCCTATCAGGACAATCTTGTCCTTGAAGGTCTCAGGCGGGACTTTACTGTTTATTACATCAAAGAACGAATAATAAGGGAATGTGCCGAACTTTCCGTTATAACTTATAAGCATCATCTGTTTCCTGTCCTGGGGAATGCTGACCTTCCCTATATTGATCCTGTCGGCTATCCTTACATCAGATACGCTATAGTTCAGGTATTTCATAACAACATGCAAGGCAAACGACGGATAAACACGCCCCATGTACTGTATAAACAGGGGATCCCGCCTGATGGTCCCATCCTCATCAGCAATAAGGTTCAGGTGTCCAAGCGCAAGTGTGCCTGAAACAAACTCAGGGATGGGAGGAGTTGCGTTCCTCGCTTGGATATACATCTCGGACGGCAGCAGCGCAGCCGCAGAATTCGTTTTAAGATAATCCGGCAGGTTATTATCGGGATTGCCTGTCTGCTGTTCACCTATATCGAAATACAGAGGCAGTATGACATTTTTGGCAGCGGCTATCGAGGCGGAAAGCATTGCATCATTATCAAGGCGCTGCTCTGCCTGAACAAGGGCATTATAGATATTTGCAAGCTGTGCATTTCTCTGAAAGTTGGGCAGTTTTTCCACTTCTCCCCTGACAGCCCTTATCTCAGCAAGCCCTGAGTTGAGGTCAGGTTCTGTGTACAGCACATTCACGCCGATAATCTTTGCGCCGTAACCTGCCAACTGGTCTATCATCGCAGCAATATAGCCGCGGGGCCACGGCCAGCGTCCGATATTTGCTATGCTCATATCGTCAATCGCAACGATAACTACAGGGCTGGAAGCCTTCTGCTGCCTGAATTTTGTTCTTATGTCATAGGTCTTATACTCCAGGGTCTGTAACGGAGACCACCCGGCGAGAAGACCGCCGAGGATAATCAGCGTTAACAGGATTCCGATAAGCCAATCAGGTAACAGGTTTACCTTGCGTTTCATAACAGTTTAATTGTAAACAATTTTTAAGCCTTATTGCAACAAAACATGAAATTGAAAACTCAGCCTCTATTTACCCCATCAGCAGGTTTACATTTCTCTGATTTTTAAGTATCCTCTTATTCATGGCAATAGACCTGGAAAAAGAGAAGAAAAAAAATATAAAACTTGCAATTGGAGTCGCTGCAATAGGAATTTTTTTCTCTGTCGGGCTATACGTAATTATGTTTGCTCTAATGTTTTTAAGGCCTGGGCTTGTGTTCAGTTTCATGCCGTTTCCGACGTTATCAAAGAACATTGCAGGAATCAACAACAGGCTCTATGTCATCTCAAAAGAAATTGATTTCAGCGGCCTGTCTTTTGAAAACAAAAAAGAGCCCAAAGAAAAATTCATGCTCAGCATCCTTGACGATAAAAACCCTGACTCAAGGGAGATAAAACCTTTCCATTCCTTTACCAATGACAGCAAGAAAATATATTTCTTAAGTGAAGGTTTTTTCAGGACTTTTGACAGTGTTCAATGGGCCGAGACAAGAACAGGTGCGGCAGGGAAAAGACCGGTGGGAGTGATAAGCCCTGAGGGCCTGTTTGTGCTGAGCGGGATAAAAAACAACCCATCACTCAATTTAATTAAAGACAGCGGGATATCGTCCATTCCGCTTCCTGAAGAATATCTTGAAGATAAAAATAAAAAATGTTCGACACAGATGCTGTGGTTTCAGGGCAGGCTGTATCTTTTCTGGCCTTCGGACAATGATTTTTACTGGACATCTTACGACGGCAAAGCGTGGAGCAGTACAGAATCCTTCGCACAGCACGGTCCTATAAAAGCAATTGCTGATGATAAAAGGATATATCTCTTTTATGGGCAACATTCCGAACAGATGCCTTCAATTTATTTTACAGCCTATGAAGACGGCTCATGGAGCGAGCCCAAAGACCTGAATATTCAGGGACTGTTTATTGAATGGTCTCCGATAATCCATCAGGGCAAACTTCATCTTTTTGTCAGAAGCTTTTCCTCTGAAAACCTCTATACAATCGAAAACAAGAATGCAGTAAATCCTCTCAGAGCCGGCAGTTCTTTCTTCGGGAAAGGGTTCTTCCGTAAAATCATTGTGCTGCTAATATTAAGCAGCCTTGTATTTTTCTTTTTCATTTATCTGCTTTCAGTCTTTATCAGGAAGTTCAAGCTAAAGACATGGCAGGTCAATTCCACTGAATACGAATTTGCAAGCCTTTTCAGGCGTTTCATTGCGAAGGTCATTGATACTATAATCATCATTATTCCGCCGGCTATAGTGATAGCCTGGTTTTTATTCAGTCAGGACTTCCGGGCCAACCCCTTTAAACTCTGCGCTCTTGGAATATTTGCATTCATATATTTAATCCTCGGCAACTTCCTGTATCACTCTTTACTTGAAGGGCTTTACGGAAAAACCCCCGGCAAAAAAATCTGCGGGATAGTGGTACTTAAAGATGATTTCTCAAAGTGCGGGCTGCTGGCAGGGTTTCTGAGAAATGTAATGCGGATAGCTGATAATTTTTTCTATTACCTCGTCGGGATAATTTCCATGGCAGGCACGCTCAAATGGCAGAGGCTCGGGGATATTGTTGCAGAGACAGTTGTGGTGAGGGAGAAAAAGAAGTAGTAAATCTTTAATTCATAACATGGTTGTTGATTCTGTTTTCCCTGTTGAGCTAAACTTCTTTTATGAAAAAAAATAATCTTTTAAGCCTTGCTCAAAACTTAAAGAGTATCGGGTTTAAATGGGAGCTAAAAAATAGAAAGGATTAAACAATGCAAATGGATATAAGAAAAATTACTTTCCCGAAAAAGATATTCAATGAAATTCCTGAAAATGAGCGCCTTCTATTTATTCTGCTTGGGCATTTCAACAATGAACTTGCAATACTTCATAAACTGCTCGTTTATTCGATGGCAAAACCGCGCGATGATAGTGAGCATGAGCTGAAGGCACATAATGCTCAGATGTTGTTCCTTGCCAGACTATATGCAGGTAAGCTTTTTGAGGGGTGGGAAGTAGTACGTAAGAAAATACTTTCTACGAAAGAATTTTCGATGGAATATGAGGCAATGTCTTCGGTAGAAGGCAAAGCAGCGTTCGATGAGTTAAAAAAATATTTTGGTGGCACGAACCGTATTGCAAATGTTCGCAATAAATATGCTTTTCATTATTCCAGCGATGACGACATAAGAGAACAATACGGCAAATTTGATAATAAAAATGAATTTATCATTTATACAGCAAATTTTGCTAACAGTCTTTATTACATGTCGGATGAAATCATTAATAGAGCTATTTTTGAAATATTTGGTGCTGAAACGGTGCAAAAATCCTTAGACCTCTTTTTTAACGAGCTGAAAAAGCTTGGTGAATGGTTTTTTGATTTTACGGGAGGGTATCTTGTAATCATACTTGATAAATATTTTAAAGAAAGATTTGCTCAGTTACAGTGGGAGATAATTACGATTAACAATCCTCCAAAGATTGACGAGATATCTATACCTTTTTTTGTTACTCACTAAAAAAATGAGGGTCAACTTTCTTATTGTAATTCCATCAGTAAAAACAGCATAACGATTATGCCGCTGAAGTAGTCAGCCCCCTTGGACTCCCTAAAAAATATGCCACTTATCATTCTCGGCCAACAACCGCGATGGAGCGATAAGGCTTTGCTTTTGTTTTAAATCCTCAATATAAATTGGGGTGTCTGCTGAATAAGCAAATTTATCGAATTTTACGGCAAATACTAACCATCTGAAAAACCTAATAAATATTGTGAAATGTGTTTTGTCTGGCTGAATGTCGATCATGTGAGCTGGTGCGTATTTACCTGACGATAGCCGTTGTACAACAAATCGCTTAGAGCAAGTACCTGTCTTAATATATTCCCTTAGTTCACTGTATTTATTGTCATAGATAGAGCTATTTATAAGTAAAGCCAAGAACTCATACGCAATCAGTGCGGGTACTTGTTCGCTTACATGCCCTAATGATAAATCGGGAATAAGAGGTGGAATTTTGCGTTTTATAATGGCAGTTCCAGCAGGGAAAATCACTTGTTTATCTTCTTCTACTGACTCGAATATTTGCATCCATCTGCTTATTTCTTGCGTCGACAAACACTGCTTAGTAAGGCTACGTTTTATATTCTTCTTAGTATCATTGGTATCTTGAATAAATGAACCGTTTGCGCCAGGCCCGCTAAGAGTATGCCATGCATTGCCCTTACGTGACATTTTTATTATCGAGCCATCATCTGCTTTTCCAACAAATGGAAGTCGATCCTGTGCACTTTTGTATAAATCAGGCAACTCATCTTTAAGATTATCCGTAGCAATTCTTATTGATGGGTCTGAGCGAAGCTTAGAGACAAACTTGCTCCCAAATTTATTATTACAATCTGTGCAGAGAAGACAAGCCTCAAGGCGGCCTCCTAAAGATTGTGGGATAACATGTTCCCATGAGTCTGCGGGATTTTTAAGGCATAAAATACATTTATCAAATTTAAATTTGATTTTCATATTTCTTTTTTACTAATATACACCCACCATGTAAACCTCCTCCCCATCCTCTGCCTCATTTCTCAAAAATAACTCACTATAGACGGTCTCTATCGGCTGCCTCAACATCCGCAACTTTAGCCATGGCTTTCTGAAACTTTGATTTTTTGCCGCGTTTGGCTCTTTCCGCAAGATAGTCTTCTGTCATCAATGCAGAAATCTTTTCTGCAAGAGCGGTTGTTACAAACTGGTTGATTGATACATGTTCCTTTTTTGATAACTTGCTGACCGTTTCATGCAATGAATCAGGCAGCCTTATGCTTACAGTGCTCATGATAGCCCTCCAATCTTTTTCAAAAATTCTTTTGGCGTTAATGCCTTAATCCCAAAATCCTCCGAACCCTTAAAATCTGTTTTGTTATATGTGACGATAAAATCGCTATTAGATGCTACGGCAAGTTCAAGCACCATATCATCCTTTGGGTCTCTCAAAAATGGCCTCCACAGATAAAAAACCTTCCAGTGTTTTGCAATTGAGCATATATAGTCAATGATGTCATCAATATCACCGGATGTAAGTTTTGTTTCACCAATTAACCGTTTTGCTACACCTTCATATTCAAGTATTAAAGGCACAGAAATATTTATATCGAACAACCCCTCTCCAATTTCCATAAGCAATCTGTAGGAAGCGCCTCTTTTAGAGCGCAAAGCAGAAATAAAAACATTTGTGTCAATAACAATGTCCTTATTCATAGTGGTATTATATATGATACCATATTAAATGGCAAATCTTATCAAGATGCTTCTTTATTTCCAAAATATAACCTCCCCATCCTCTCCCCTCAATCCGCCGGAAAGGATGGATTAATTATTACTTTCTTCCCTTCAGAAACGCTGCAAAGAAGAATGCTGTGAGTATGAGGACGATTGTGCCGCCGGAGGATACATCAAACTGATAGGACAGATAAAGGCCTGCTATTGTAGAAAAAAAGGCGGTGAAGCAGGATATGAGCATCATCGGATAAAACCTTCTTGAAACAAGCTGGGCCACAGCTCCGGGGATAACAAGCAGGGCAGAGACAAGGATAATCCCCACCACTTTTATGGACATCACAATCGCAACTGCCAGCGAGATAAGAAAGATTGATTTTATCAGCCTTGTAGGTATGCCGCTTACTATTGCAAGCTCTTCATTAAAAGTCGTAAGCAGAAGCTCTTTCATTATCACTGCCAGCGCTGCAAGAATGACAACAGTTATGGCGATTGTAAGCCACATCTCATTTTCACTTATTGCAAGGATGCTTCCAAAGAGATAACCAAAGAGGTCAACGTTATAGCTTTTTGAGAGTCCTATAAGCACTATACCGAGGGCCATCGAGCTTGAAAAAAACACGCCTATGGCAGTGTCTTCCGCAACCTTGCCTTTTGAACTTATCCTCTCTATTCCAAACGCGATCAGGATGGAATATATCATTGCCGTTATCATGGGATTTATACCGGCAAAAAAACCTATTGCAACACCTCCGAAGGCCGCATGGGAAATGCCTGAGCCAATAAAAGAAACCCTTCTTAAGACCACAAATACAGAGATGATGCCGGTGAGAATGCTGACAACTATCCCTGTTATCAAGGCCCTCTGCATGAACCCGTATGAAAGTATTTCCATTACTTTCTCAGCCTCTCGCACTTATCGCAAACATCAGAGTGTATTAGCAAATCCACATTCTTGCCATAGAGCCGCTCCAGAACATTTTCGTCAAGCGCTCCGAGAGGCGCGCCATGGTAGTAGAGAATTTTATTAAGGCAGGCAATCTCATCAACATAAGCTGTTACCGCTCCTATGTCATGAGAGACCATGATGATAGTAAGGCCAAACCTCTTCTGCAGACCTTTCAGAAGATGATAAAAATCCTCCTGACCGACAACGTCTATTCCCGTGCTCGGCTCATCGAGAATGAGTATCTTTGGATCGCTGACCAATGCGCGTGCAATGGAAATCCTTTGCTGTTCCCCTCCCGATAAATCACTAAACGGCTTATCACCCTGACCTGACATGCCGATAAGTTCGATATATCCCAGTGCCTTTTCTTTTTCCTTTTTTGAAGGCCATTTGAACATTCCCAGTTTTCCGTACATCCCCATCGTAACAACATCAACAGCGCTTGCAGGGAAATTGATGTCAAGGTTTATATGCTGCGGCAAATAACCGAATATGCCCTGTCTCAGGCATTCCTCAGGGGATTTATCAAATACTTTTATCTCGCCTCCTGCAGGCTTAACAAGGCCGAGTATCACCCTCAATAAAGTTGTCTTGCCGCTGCCGTTCGGCCCGACAATGCCGAGAAACTTTCCTTCAGCAAGTGAAAGGTTTATATCGGCAAGTATCTCCTTACCGCTAAGTATTAGAGAGAGCTTATTTATTTCTATTGCGTTCCTGCTCACTTCATCGCACCTTCCATCACAGAAAGATTATATCTCATAAGCCCCAAATAAGTATCCCTGCCTTTGATATTTGAACCCCCAATCGGGTCAAGGAATAAGACCTTTGCTCCCGCCTCTTTTGCGACCACCTCTGCAATGGCAGGATTGAACTGCGGCTCTGCAAAAACAACTTTTGAGGTTATCCTCTTTACCTCCCGAATGATTCTTGCGATATGTTTTGGAGAAGGCTCCCTGCCCGGTGATTCTTCTATGACGCCTGCTACACTCAGGCCGTATCTTTTAGAGAAATAGTTCCATGCAGGATGAAATGTCACATATTCTTTTATCTTGAAAGTCTTAACCTTATCTGAAATTTCCTTATGAAGGATATCCAAATCATTTTTATATTTCTCAGCCCTTCCCCTGTAATAGGCGCTCCCTGAAGGGTCGACCTTTGAGAGGGCGTCTGTTATTTTATCTGCAATTGCTTTTGCAAACACAGGGTCAAGCCATACATGAGGGTCGGCAATTTCTGAAGAACCATGCGGCTTATCATGACCTGCCTCCGATTTATGAGAGTGTATATCCCTTATCAATGGAAGTCCCGAAGATGCATCAACAACAATAAGTCCTTCATTCCCTGATGCTCTCAGCATCTTCGCTGCCCAGAATTCCAACCCAGCCCCAATTTTTATGAACACTCCCGCCTTACTTAGCTTCATCATCTCAGGCGGCGTCGGTTCAAATGTATGAGGCGAGACACCCGGAGGAAGCATGATTTTTACGTCAACCCTTTCCCCTCCAATCTGTTTTGCAATGTCACCGAGAGGAAATATGCTGGCAACAACTTTAAGTTTTTCGGCATAAGAGTTTTGCGCTGAAAGCAGGAAGAGAATGATTAGAACTATCTGAAATTTTTTCATATTGCCTTATCTTCTGACTTACTAAGAAGTGCATAAGTATGAGAACCTGATTTGTCACTCCGGCTTGTCCAGAGTCTTTCTGAAAAAGGATTCCCGACAAGCGGGAATGACACCTTACTAATGGACCTCTTAGTAATATCATATATGAATTGCAGTTTCATGTAAAATATCATAATGAAAAATTCAGATAAAATCTCCGCACTATATTTCAGGGACTTCCGTTTGTTCTGGTTCGGCCAGCTCATTTCCCTGTCAGGCACATGGATGCAGTCTGTTGCGCAGGGATGGCTTGTATATTCGCTGACAAAATCACCGTTTTACCTCGGCATTGTTGCCGCTGCATCAACCCTGCCCATACTGCTCTTTACACTAATCGGCGGGATGGTTGCAGACAGGTTCAGAAAAAGAAATCTCATAATCCTGACCCAGGCGCTGTCCATCATCCCTGCGCTTATGCTTGGCATTTTCATAGACTTTAAAATCATAACTGTTTATCAGGTCATCGTGCTTGCATTTTTTATGGGAACGGTCAACGCCTTTGATATGCCTGCAAGGCAATCCTTTCTTGTTGAGATGGTCGGTAAAGGGCATATTCTTAATGCCATAGCGCTTAACTCAGCGGCATTTAACGGCGCCCGCATCATAGGGCCTGTCATTGCCGGCCTGACAATAGCGTATCTCGGCCTCCCGGCATGTTTTTATCTTAATGCGGCAAGTTTTGTTGCAGTGATAATCGCCCTGTCTTTAATAAAAAACAGAGGCGAGATTACTGCAACTTCAAAAGGATTCTTGAAGGATTTTTCAGAAGGCCTTCATTTTATAAAGGCCCAAAAAGATATCCTCTATATTATAATCCTCATTTCTGTATTCAGCCTGTTTGGAATACCTTTCACAAGTTTTCTGCCCATATTTGCTGAAGAGATATTCAATGCAGGGCCAAAGGGGCTTGGCCTGTTAGTCAGCGCCACAGGGCTTGGCGCATTCTCCGCCGCAGTAATAATCGCCGTAAAAGGCAACATAGAAAATAAATGGCGATATATGTCAGTTGCCGGCTTGTGCTTTTCAGCGGCGCTGCTTGTTGTTTCCATATCAAAAATTTTATGGCTCTCTCTTTTATTCCTTGTCTTCACAGGATGGGGAATATCCAGTTTCCTTGCAACGGCAAACAGCTTTATCCAGCTTTCCACTCCTGATAATTTAAGAGGAAGGGTCATAAGCGTCTATTCGCTGGTATTCCTTGGTTTTGCTCCGATAGGAAATTTTCTTATCGGAATACTATCACATTCACTGGGAACAACAAACGCAGTGTCCATCTCAGCCGTAATCTGCATTATTGCCTCGATCCTGTTTTCCAGCGCCAGTTCTTCTATAAAAACAATGAATTCTTCTTGCCGCCTTTGACATGAGGGTAATAAATAAGACATACTTTTCGGGTAATAAATACTGTTTGAAACCATGTGAAGAATATGAAAACCTGCATATTGATAATAGCGCTTCTGTCTTTGCCAATCTCAGCCGGTGCTGTTGAACAGGATGCTGGAGCAGACAGCAACGGCTCCGGCAATATCTTCCTCCCGACAGGCGACCTGTTCCGGCCTTTGATTGCCGATCCGAAGCAGCCAAGGTTCTTTGTAAGCTTAAGAAAATATAACTTTAAAGCACACAATATCAATGGCGCTGCCGTGGGATACGGAGAAAATTTTGGGATATACAAACACCAGGGGAAAGAGAATGAATCCAGTTATCAGCTGAATATTGTAGGCGGACTGTTTGCACAGTTCAATCTGGATGCGCCGTCACGCGACCTGCTGAATGCTGATTACACCATAGGCTTCCCTCTAACGTATAGAAACGGCCCTGTTTCTGCGCGCCTTAATGTTTATCACCAGAGTTCCCATCTTGGAGATGAGTATCTTCTTGAGACAAAGCCGGAGCGGATTAATCTCTCCTATGAAGCTGTTGACCTGCTCGGCTCTTATGAATGGGAAAAATGGCGCAGTTATCTCGGCGGAGAATATCTGTTTCGCAGGGAGCCGGGGGACCTCAAGCCGGCCGGAGTCCACGGAGGAATTGAGTATTATGGAACCAAACATGTTTTGAAAATCGGCAGGCTGGTGGGAGGATTGGACCTGAAGAGCTACGAGGAACACCACTGGTCACTTGACGCTGCGCTCAACATAGGTTTTGAATTCGGCCAGCTGAATCCGGGCCAGAGGCGTTTACGCATCATGCTTGAAGGATATAAAGGTTATTCACCCCACGGCCAGTTCTACAATGACAGGATATCTTATTACGGGGTTGGATTGTACCTCGGTTTTTAGGCTGGCAGACCTCAGGAGGGGACTGTCTTTGAGCGGTTTTATTTTGCCGATAGTCTGATAATAGATTTGTGAATAATATGGATAACCTATGAAAATACTTGCAATAGACACATCAACAATGCTCGGCGGAATCGCAATCATGGATAACCTTACCCTGATTGCAGAGACAAGGCTCAATGTCAAATCCACACATTCTGAAAGGCTTATGACAGAGATAGAACATTGCCTCAAACAGTCCTCCTTGAAGATATCTGATATTGATGTCTTTGCAGTAGCTATCGGGCCGGGTTCTTTTACGGGGCTAAGAATTGGGTTAAGCGCTGTCAAAGGATTATCTTATGCGACAGGGAAACCGATAGTTTCTGTCCCAACTCTTGATGCCCTTGCATTGAATTTCCCTTGCAGCAGATATCCTGTATGCACAATGTTAGATGCGAGGAAGAAAGAGGTGTATGCAGCGTTGTTTAAATGGGAAGATGATAATTTTAAAAAACTGATAAATGAAACTTCTGTCAATCCTGAAGAATTCATGAGTAATGTGCTGCTTAGAGGTGAATACGATAAAATCATCTTTGCCGGTGAAGGAGCAGTAATTTATAAAAATAAAATTATCGATGCCATGGGTGAAAAGGCAGTATTTGCATCCCCTGAGAAGACAGTTCCATCTCCGGCTAATGTCGCATGCTTAGGGCTGAAAAAGGCAAGCGCCGGAGAATTCTCAGAACCTGTCAGCCTTGCGCCGGTTTATATCAGAAGATCAGAGGCCGAGGTAAAGTGGAAGGACTTGTCATAAGAGAACTGCTGGAGCATGACTTACCCGAGGTAGTGGGAATCGAAAATATCTCATTTACTACCCCCTGGTCGGAAATATTATTCTTTAATGAAATATATAAGCAGCGCTCAATTGCAAAGGTTGGAATCATAGAAGAAGCGTGTAGCGTGCAGCGTGTAGTTGGATATATATGTGCAAACTATGTGGCTGACGAAGGGCATATTCTGAACCTTGCAGTCCATCCTGATTTCAGAAGAAAGGGAATTGCAAAAACCCTTGTAGAAAATATTCTTGAAGAACTAAAAGAAACTGATTGCAGGTTTTTATATCTTGAGGTAAGAGCTTCCAATAATACAGCAAGAGAACTCTATGAAGGTTTTGGATTCAGCGTAGTTGGAACCAGAAAAAAATATTACAATAAACCTGAAGAAGACGCAGTCATTATGATGCTCAGGATTTAGCCTTTTTTGTATCTCTTTGCTCTGACATCCCGGCAATGCCCTTTACCGCAATCAAAAATCCATCTTTTAACTTCTTGTTTTTTATTTTTCTGAAAAGTTTAAGAAGTTCGATCTCATCATCGCTGAGAGTGCCATATAAACTAACAGATTCTGCTACCATCGTCTTTTCATCATCTGAAATAAATCTGCTTAGAGGTATATTCAGGGCCTGTGCGATCTGAGAAAGCCTTGATATGCTTATTTCACTTGCCCCTTTTTCATATTTCTGAACCTGCTGGTAGGAGATGCCTATCTTTTCTGCCAGTTTCATCTGAGATAGTCCAACTGCCTTTCTCGCAATTCTTATAAGGCTTCCAATATGTCTTTTATCTGTCTCTCTGTTCATAATACGATGCATAATTTTGCTTTTTAAACCAGGAAAAGTCTATAAACCCACAGTTGTAATAAGTGTTGACAACCACAACTTTAGGTAGTATTATTGGGCTGTGAAGGCTGATAACAAAAAAATCCTGGTCGCTGATGACGATGCTATCGTAAGAAAGCTGTTAGATATATTCTTAACATATATCGGATATGATGTTCACTGCGTTAACGACGGAGAAGAGGCAATGACAGCAATAGAAAAGGATAATTATTGTCTCCTGATAACCGACTATGAGATGCCCAGGATTAATGGGATAGAGCTTACAAAAAAGGCGCGAAATCTAAGGCCGTCAATGCCAATCATAGGCATGAGCGGCTTGCATTCATGCAGAAAGGAATTCCTGACCGAAGGGGCATCCCTTTTTATGGAAAAACCTATCACACTCAGCATCCTGAAGGATGCAATGGAAAAAGAACTCTTACTTGAGATTTCTGATTGACTTCAAAATCTTTGCAGGGGTTGTTACAGCAGTGCCAACCTCGCCCACAACAATACCTGCTGCATGGTTTGCAATTATTGCTGCATCCTTCATTGTTGCGCCTGATGCACGTGCCAGAGTGAATGAAGCCACAACAGTATCACCTGCTCCCGTGACATCATATACATGCCTTGCAACAGTCGGGATGTGAATCACTTTCCCTTTTTCAAAAAGGCTCATACCCTCTTCACCGCGTGTTATAAGAACCGCCTTGCAGGGAAGTTTCTTCAGAAGGGTTCTGCCTGCCTTAATAAGTGATTTTTCATCCTTTATCTCTATTCCTGAACCGTGTGACGCCTCGATAAGATTCGGAGTTATCAACGAGACACCCTTATAACAGTGGAAATGCCCTGTCTTTGGATCAACAGCGATAAACTTATTCTTCGGCCTTGCCGCCTTCACAACCTCTGCAACAAGCTCTGAAGAGACAATGCCTTTTTTGTAATCAGATATTATTACTGCATCGTGCTCTTTTACAGCCTTCTTTATATATTCAATAAGGGACTTATACGTCTTGCCTGAAACTTTCTTTTTATCTTCTCTGTCGAATCTCACCACCTGCTGATTATGCGCTATTACCCTTGCCTTCACTGTCGTGGGTCTCTGGTCATCGAATAAGCAAGAGCCGATGCCTTTTTCATCAAGAAGATTTTTTAAGACATCTCCTGCCCTGTCCCTGCCGGCTATCCCGACAACTGTCGCATGGCCTTCGAGGCTCACAATGTTATACGCAACATTGGATGCGCCTCCCAAAAGAAAATTTTCCCTTGTAACTTCAACAACCGGGACAGGCGCCTCAGGCGAGATTCTGCTGACCTTGCCCCATATATAACGGTCAAGGACAAGGTCGCCGATTACAAGTATCTTTTTATTCGTGAAATTTTTAAAAACCTTCTCAAAATCCATGTAACAGAATAAAACATCGGGAGTTAAAAATCAATAAAGGGCTGTTTTGACGCATTTTATCAGCTCTTCTATCTCTCCACTCCTCACAGTCCTAGCATCAAGCAAAAGCGCGTCGTCTTTAATCCTTGCAACAATCGGAGGCGTACCTTTTCTCAACCTCTCCTCAAGTTCATTAACAGAAATATTTTCAGGCTTAATGGATACCGCATATGTCGGGAAATCCATCTCCGGCAGCGAGCCTCCCCCTGCCTTTGATTTATCAGAAACAACCTCTACCTCTGCATTTTTTACATGCCTCTTTATGCCCGATGCTATTTTCTTTGCCCTCTCTTTGATAGTCTCCGGCTTTTGCAGAAGCATATTTAGAGTCGGGATATTTTCTACGGCCTTTTCTAAATCCACATATTCCATCAATACCGCCTCGAATGCTGCAAGTGTGAGCTTGTCTATCCTCACAGCCCTTGTGAGCGGGTTCTTCTGCATCCTCTCAATCAATTCTTTCCTTCCGACAATAACTCCTCCCTGCGGCCCTCCAAGGAGCTTGTCGCCGCTGAAAGTGATAATGTCAACGCCTGACTTCATTATCTCCTGAACCGAAGGCTCGGAGTGAATCCCGTATGGCCTGAGGTCTATCATGCATCCGCTTCCGAGGTCATACATAAGTGGTATGTTATGTTTCTCTGAAAGTTTTTTAAGCTCTTCTATGGGTACATCTTCCGTGAAACCCGTAATCCTGAAATTCGACTGGTGAACCTTAAGGATTAATGCGGTATTTTCATTTATGGCATTTTTGTAGTCCTTGAGATGCGTCTTGTTCGTTGCGCCGACCTCTCTTAATATCGCGCCGCTCGATGCCATTACATCAGGAACCCTGAACGAGCCTCCTATCTCAACAAGCTCGCCGCGGGAAACAATGACCTCTTTCCCTTTAGCAAGTGTACTCAGGCTCAGGAAAACAGCAGCAGCGTTGTTGTTTACAATGAGCGCTGATTCAGCGCCTGTTATCTCCCTGAGAAGCCCTGTGATATGGGCATATCTCTTTCCCCTTTTTCCTTCTTCGAGATTGTATTCGAGATTAGAGTAGCTCTCTGAGACCTTCTTTACATTTTCGAGTATTTTCTCAGATAATATCGACCTGCCAAGATTCGTATGAATTACAATGCCCGTGGCATTAATCAATGGCTGAAGGCTGAAGGCTGAAAGCTTCTGTACCTTTGCCTCTATGTCTTTTGCCATTCCTTCAAGAGAGATATCGGTAGAGGAGACCTCGATTATCTCTTTTCTCCTTATCTCTATTATCGCCCTGATGGCCTTGAGGACAAACCTTCTGGGATAGGCCTCGCACCACCTTATCCCGTCCGGGCCCTTGAGTATCTCGTCTACAGAGGGAAGTTCCTGAAGGAGTTTCTGCTTTTCATTCATGACACATTTCTACCACAATTCAGGCATATTGGTCAATAACTGTTTGTCATTCTCCAGCTTGACTGGAGAATCCAGACGTCGTATGCAAAAAATACGAACCACTGGATTCCGCATCAAGTGCGGAATGACAGAAATAACAAACAGAAATAACAACACGTTTGTCATTCTGGCTTGTCCAGAATCTCTCCTTATTGTGTATTCCTTTGTGATATAATTTTTACATCTCAGGACGCAGGGAGGTTTTATGCCGATTTATGAATATGTCTGTAAAGAGTGCAAACATGAATTCATCGTCTCTCTATCTCTTCATGAAGCAGAGATGAAGCCGACAATAAAATGCCCTCACTGTAACAGCCCCAAGGTGGAGAAAAAATTCAGCGCATTTACTGCCAAGACATCGAAGAAATCTTAATTGGGTTATAGCCTCTACTCTTTATTACGCTTTTTTTGAGCTTCCTTTAGCTCGTCCAGTTCTTTATAAGCCTTTTTTGCACATTCAGGGCAAAGGCCATGCGTAAATTCAGCTTCGGAATGATCCCTTATATAGACCTCTATCTGGTTCCAGTATCCTTTATCATCCCTTATCTTTTTGCAGGAAGCGCAAATCGGCAGCATCCCGCTCAGTTGTTTGACCTTGGCAAGCGCATCTTGAAGTTCATTGATAAGTTCTTCGCGCTCTTTTTCAATTTTCTTTCGCTCGGTTATGTCACTGAATGCTGTGACCGATGCTACAACTTTGTCATCTTCAATAATCGGGGCTGAAATAACAGATACAGGGAATACAGTTCCGTCCTTACGAATAAAGACATCTTTATAGGAGAAGTATTTTATCCCTGTTTTTAAGACGGAATGCATGGGGCAATCGTCAAAGGATAGCGGAGTGCCATCTGCCCTTTTGCCATGAACAATATCATGAACATTTTTATCCATTAATTCTTCATGGGTCCACCCTAAAAGACGCTCTGCCTCAGGGTTCATGAAAATGATGCTTCCCTTTTCATTCATGACATAAATTCCCTCGCCCAAAGATGAAGTGATATCACGTAATTTTTTCTCACTGTTACGAAGTGCATCCTCTGCCAGTTTGCGCTCTTCTATGCTTATAAAGTTTTCGATTAAATATCTTTTGCCTTTATAATCAACTTCCCGTACGCTCTTCAATATCGGAATTTTTTTGCCTGTATTGCTCAGCAGTGCGCGCTCGGATACATCTATGGTCTGACCCATATCGGTTATAGGACATTTATTTAACTCTGCCGGGCATACAAACCTGTGGCAAACACGGCCGATAATGTCATTTTTATCAGCGCCGACCATTTCAGCGGCAAAACTGTTGGCATAAGTAATTGTATGTGTTTCAGCATCAATAACTAAAACCCCTGTGCGCATTGATTCCAGGATTGATTGCAAAGAGCACTCATTTTCAAATACCAACTCTTCTAACCGTTTGCGTTTCTTTATAGCAAATTGAGCATATACACCTAATGCAATAAAAAGGGCTGTTATCAGCAAACGTAATGCGACTTCATGCGGGTTCTTCAGTATTTCTTCGATGAAACTGCCTCTATGCAGCACCAAAACATGGAAACCGGCTTCCAGAATCAAAAAAAGTGCACCAAGGCCAATCCCGGCTAATATAAACCTGTTGTTTCCTATTGTTTTTTTAAACCCGGTATACATGTCCATGACTGCATCCTATCACGATTAAAAATATTGTCAATGAGGGCTTCTGTGACAAATTGACTTTTCTGAATGCTTTCTTAGAAAAAATTCGACTTACCTGCGCAGGCTTTCTATAACCTAATACCCGTCAAGGGCGGATTTGAGGGGGGGAGAGTTTAGGGAACATTTAAATCACCGAAAACCAATGTCTTTGAGATATTCGGAAGCCGAATGTCTTCTGTTATTTTCATTTATGCTCATGCCCTTATGTATTAAACCAGTCTGTCCTCTTTTCCCCTTTCTTTCTCACAAACTAATGGAAATAAAAAGATATTGACAAAAGCAATACCTTTTGTGAAAATAATTATGTGGAAATCACATGGTTTGAATGGGATAGCGCCAACATAGAGCATATTGCACGGCATAACATATCGCCGGATGAGGTTGAAGATGTCGCATTTGATGATGAGCCATGGATAAAAAAAGGCCGTGAGGGAACACGATATATGCTTGGCTATACAGTAGCGGGGCGATATCTTTTTACAGTATACATATTGAAGGGCAAGGGTATTGCAAGAGTGATTACCGCGATGGACATGGATGAAAAAACAAGAAAGATGTATAAGAAAAGAGGCAAATAATGAAAAAACTTCCAATATTCAAAACAGAGGGTGAAGAGATAAAATTTTGGGAAGCACATTCAATTGCTGACTACTGGGATGAGCTTGAGGAAGGCAAGGATATATTCAAGAGGCCGAAACTCACGCCGGTTACCCTAAAGTTTGACCCGCTCGTCCTGAAAAAAATCCAGATGCTTGCGCGCAAAAGAGGAATCTCCTATAACGCTTACATACGATATCTGGTTGCTAAAAGCGTTGAAAAAGAAATGCTTCCCGCAAGCCGTTAAGAAATTGTTGCTTCCCCGCTTGTCGAAGCGTAGCGTAGACTCGCCCGAGGCGAGCCCACTTGCTAGCTTTCCCGCTTACCGGCCTTCCATTTCTTCGATATATTCTCTTACCAACTCCGCAACAATCCAGGCATCTTTAGTGTCTCTGTTGTAGATACTCCGGCCCGTCGGCAGACAAGTCCCAAGCCGTCAAGGGCGGATTTGAGGGAGGAGATTTTATTGAGGATGTCAGTCATTTGTAAAACCAAAAAATTCTCTATACTTTGTATTTCTTACGACCCCATTCTTTTTATTGGCAATAAAGTAACTAAAATTATAATGAAAAGGGCCCTTTTCTGCTTTTGCCTTCTCCCATGATTCAATACAGTCAATAAAATCTGTCTCCGCAGCATTCTCTACACTCATCGCCCAAAATATTTCCAAATCATCAAGATTTATAATAAAAGGTTTATTGTACTGCAAATTCATTAAGGCATTAGACTTGATTTTATCTTCAAGAAAATTATCGAACTTATTTAACAGATCAAAATCCCCTAATGCATTCTCGGTCACTAATATGGGTATAATCTTTTTGTTTTTATTTTTTTCTTGTTCAATATAATCGTTCAATTTAATGAATTTGCCTTTTTGTTTTTTGCCCCTGGCCATTGGGTCATTTTTCCCTATATTAAAAAGCAATCTATGTAAATCCTCTTTAAACGAACTTGTGTCAGTATTATATAGAGAAGCAATTCTATAATATTCTGTTGTGAACTCAAAAATAATCAAATAACCTTGGTGCTCTATAATGGCATCTGGCCTGTTATTTTCTGCTCTTGTAATATTTATGCTTTGGAAAATCTTTTTAAGGAGAAACTCAAAATATTCTTCCATAAGCAGCCCATATGCATCTTCGATGTCTTTTCTCTCTGCCGGTATTTTCCAAAGAAAACCCGAGCAAATGCCTTCAATTAAAAATTTCAAATCAATTATGCAGAACTGTTTTCCATTTAATTTAAAAATGGGGTAGTCAAAGAAATTTTGAAAGCACTTGTAATAATTATCAATCTTATCTTTACGCTCCTTACCTTTAAAATAACTCCTTAAAGCGGGTAGGCCTTTTGACAAACCTTCGATCAATTTAAGGAATTTTTCATCGTTTCTGAACTTTGCCTTGTCTATATAAAACGAATTGAGATTGTTGTAATTAAACCCCAGCGATGAATTTCTTATTTTTTGATTCGGAGCGGTATTTTTCGCAACTGGCATATGAACAAACCAATTGAAAAGTCCCTCCAACACATAAAAATAATCTTTAAGCGAAATGCCCATCTCTTGCTCTATAGCCTTTATTCCTTCGTATATTCTCTTCTCGTCTTTTGGGGGAAGAGAATTCAGTAATTCATTGTAGATATATTTGTACCTGCAGATTCGTTTTAAACATATTTCATCAATTAATTGGGGGTCGTAATAATAAGGATACTCTCTTATTAACATCTTCATTACTGCGTAGTCCTTATCGCCATCTGCTTCTTTGTTAATTTTGCTGTTAATGAGGAGCAATGCTTTATAATATTTTTGAGAATTCTGGCTATTGCATTCACCTGTGATATGCATATCGCCATCCACATTTTGTTCAATTATTTGCGCAACGAAATATAAAAGATTATCCCTATGAAAAAGAAGTTTGTTATCCGGTATTTTTTTAGTTAAACCGGTGAGTAGCAATTCCTTTTTGTTGATTTCTAACAATTCACCCGAGCCCACACTCTGACATAACATATTGAGAAATGAACTATATGAAGTAGCTTCTACAGGGTCAAAGTTCTGAATAATATCGTTTATCAAAGTGTCAATATTTTTTTCGTCATCCAGATAAGACAATGGCAATATTAAATTCCCCTTCTCAACGCTATTAAATAAGTCTTCATATCTCAGGTGTGTAATCATTTTTGTCGAAGGCTTATTCATAAATTATTTGACCAGATGCCGTGATAAGTAATTTTTAACCCTCTCACTCCGCTTACCTTAAACTCAAAAATGCCAGCGCTTCTACATGGTAGGTATTCGGGAAAAAATCAATCATCCGAAGGGAATCAAGTTTATATTTCTCACCAAGCTTTTTAAAATCTCTTGCAAGAGTAGCAGGGTTGCAGGAGACATAGACAATCTTTTTGGGAGAAAGGTCAGTAACCTTCTTCATAACCTCTGAGGTAAGCCCGGGTCTCGGCGGGTCAAGAAACACAATATCAAACTTCTCATTTATCTTATATTTCTCTGCGGAGGATTTTATGAACCTGCAATTTTTTATGCTGTTCAAGCCTGCGTTTCTCTGCCCGTCTTCTACTGCATGAGGGTTTTCCTCTACCGCAACAACCTGTGAGGCATGAACTGCAAGGGGGAGCGAAAAATTCCCTGCGCCTGCATACAGGTCAAGAACCCGCATGCCGTCTAATGGCTGGAGTTCATTTACAATGAGTTCAACAACCTTTTTATTAAGATTCCAGTGCGCCTGAAAAAAACTCCATGGTGTAATTGTATATTGCAGGCCGTTAAGGTCAAGCCTTATGTAGTCCTTGCCTATTGATTCTCCGTTTCCAAAGGCAAGGCCTGATAAGCCGGCGCCTGCCATCAGGTTTTCCATATCCACTGCAGATGACTTTGCCTTAACCAGGGCAATTCCTGTATCGCCGTATGATACATGGATTTCCTTAAGCCCTGATAATTTCATGCCCTTCGCCTGCCTGAGGACAAGGTTAATCTCCTGTATCATCAAAGGGCATTCTTCAATAGCAACAACGTCTCTTGTGCCTTCTCTGTAAAAACCTATTCCGCCTTTGGGAGAAATTTTAAACTGTGCTCTATGCCTGTAATGATAATCCCTTTCTGTAAGCGCCTCAGACAAGGATGCCTCTATCCCGCCAATTCTCTTCATTGAGTCAAGAAGGATTTCTTCCTTCATCGAAACCTGTTTATCGTATGAGATAAACTGAAGATGACAGCCCCCGCATATCCCGAATACAGGACACGGCGGAGTTATCCTGTAAGGCGAAGGTTCAAGTATATTCGTGACTGCTCCGATGGAATAATCCCTTTTCTTTTCACTGATGGAAACCTCGACAACCTCATCAGGTATTGCTCCCCTGATAAAGATTATTCCGTCTTCCCGCGCAATCACATAACCGCCATAAACCGGAGACTGGGCTTTTATCACCAAAGACATTACTCTTTACTCAGAAGTTTTTTTATCGTATTTTTCAGCTCCTCGAGGTCCGCTGATTTTACTATATATGCCTCGGACGCCCACACGGCAAAATCATCCCTGTAGTCGTAGGCAGTGGACATGATAATCGGAAGCCTCGGTTTTTTCTCCTTCATCTGCCTCAGGAGTTTTATCCCGTCAATATCAGGCATCAGGATATCAAGAGTGACAAGGTCAAAATCTTCCTGAGTAAATAATTCCATCGCCTTTTTCCCTGACTCTGCAATAACAACCTCGTAACCCTCTTCTTCCAGTTCTTCCTTGTAAAGTTTCTGGATATGAAGATCGTCATCAACAACCAAAATTTTCATATTGCCTCCTTTAAAGGTAAAAATACCCTGAATGTTGTCCCTATACCTGTTATGCTTTCAACCTCTATCCTGCCTTTATGCTCCTCAATAATCCTGTTGGTAATTGCAAGTCCAAGCCCTGTGCCCGAGGCCTTTGTCGTATAAAAAGGGCTGAAGATAAAAGGCAGATCTTTTTCGTCTATGCCGGGCCCTGTATCGCTTATCTCAACCACGACAGAATCTTCTGTAGCATAGGTCTTTACTGCTATTGTGCCCTGTGTAGTTAATGCCTGAATAGCATTGTTGAATATATTGAGCAATGCCTCTTTACCCCTGTTAGGGTCCATAAAGACCAACGGCGTCTCTCCAAGGTCTTTTAAAAGCACAATCCCCCTTTCCCTCAGGTCTGCCTCTACCAGCAATACGATGTCGTTAATAATCTTATTAATATCAACGCTCTCCCTTGACAGCCTGGCCTCTTTTACAAAGCCCAGTATCTCCTTGAGAATATTCTCAAGCCTCCCAACCTCTTTTGCTATAATGCCTGCATATTCCTTGAGGTTTCCGTCAAGTTTTTTCTCAAGTCTTCTTGCAAACCCTCCAACAGAGACCAGCGGGTTTCTTATCTCGTGTGCAACCTTTGCTGCAACTTCGCCGAGGGCTGCCATCCTTTCTGCTGCAACCAGCTTCTCCCTGAGGTTATTCAATTCAGTGATATTCCTGACAACGTGGACCGTCCCAAGAAATTCCCCTCCTGCATCGAAGACAGGAGAACTCGATGTTAAAAATGTTCCTCCCAGATACTTGTCCTCAACCTCTTCGATATATGCCTTCATTGTTGTAACTGTCTTGTGGTGCGGACATTCCGCCCACGGCTCATCCATGCCGTGAAATACCTTGTAACATTTACTGCCTATTATCTCCTCGGCAGGCCTTCCTATCCTGTCGGCCACTGCCTTGTTTATATTTTTTATCGTGTAGTCCTTATCAGTAATATAGACCATATCCGAGATAGACCTGAAGATATTCTCCAGTTCCGCTTCCGCCCGCGACACCTTTTCAAACAGCCTTGCGCTCTCAACAGCGCTCGCAACCTGATTCGAAAAACCGGTGAGAAACTTCATGTCCTCATCAGTTATCAGACGCCTCGTAAAAAAATTATCTACCCACAATACACCTATGACCCTGTCCCTTGAGATCAACGGCACAGTTGCATAGGCCTGGGTTCCAAGCTGCTGTATGAGAACAGGATCAGACAATGGTTCAGTTTTAATATCCTGTACATTAACAGGTATCTTCTCTTTAACTGTCCGTGTAAGTACAGTCTCCTCTTCAAGAGAAATCTCCATGCCAAGAGTCAACCTGTCAAGAAAGGAATCCTTTCTCAGAGGGCCTGTTTCTATGTCATGCATGATATCAGGGAGCGTCCTCTTTTCTATAGAGAGTTTCTCCCATATATTCCACGCCTCTTCCGGACTTGCAGGCCCGACGCCCATGGCGCCTTTTACAACGCCCTTTTTCTCATCAACAAGAAAAAGTATCGCCCTGTTAAAGCCAAGGCCGTCGCTCATTGTTACGGCAGTCAATACCATCCTGAGCAGCCTCTCAAGGTCCAGCGTGCCTCTCATTGCAGAGCTTATGAAAAATAACCTTGACAGTTCCTGATTCCTTCTTATGAGTTCCTTTTCAACCCGCTTCCTTTCCGATATATCCCTCGATATGCCGCTTATACCGATAACCTCGCCTGCCGAGTCCTTTATGGCTGAAAGCGTCAGGCTCACCTCTATTATTGAGCCGTCCTTTTTCTGTCTTAAGGTCTCTATATCCTTGAGGGTCTCTCCTTTTTTTATCCTTTCGATATTGCCTTTTTCTGCTTCTATGAGAAACTGCGGGGCAAACGGCAGAAACTTGCCTACAGCATCGAGATCCGTGTAGCCGAATATCCTTTCAGCCCCCTGATTCCACGAGGTTATAACTCCATGGAGATCAGATGTAACTATTGCATCTGCTGAATTGCCTATGAGGCTTTCAAGATAGTCTTTTGTCTGCGCGACCTCTTTATACAGGCCCAGTATCTCCTCATGATAAAGTATCCTGTCAGTGATATCCTGTATAAATACAACGCATCCGCTAATGTTTCCGCCATCATCCTTAACCGGATATGATGTCAGCTCTGCGTAGTTCACTCCTTTGGACTGTGTTATAGAGTTTATCTGTCCTGTTTCATACGTAACCTTTGCGACACAATGAGGGCATATCCCATCTTCCTTATGAAAAACTTCTATTGCGCTTCTGCCCACCATCTCGCCGGCAGTCTTATTTGCCCAATCCTCTACAAATTTATTTACTGATATTATCTCGAAGTTTTTACCGAGTGTAACTATACCGCCCTGTACACTGTCAAAGAGGATATCCATCCTCTTTTTTGCCTCAACAGCCTGCCTTTCGCTCATGCGTTCACTCTCGTAAATCTTCGCCTTTTCTATAGCGACTGCTGATATGGATGCAAAGGCAATTGCTATATTCATGTCATCTACAGAAAATGACATCACGCCTCCGTCAACATCCATCTTGTCATAAAGGCCGAGAGTCCCTATAACCTTCCCGCCAACCTTAAGCGGCACACATACCACAGATTTAACATCAATTACAGGCACTCTCATATCAGGAGGCATTTTGGACACATCTTCAACAAGCATGGGTTGAGCCTCCTTTGCAACCCACCCGGCTATGCCTTTCCCGACCGCCAGATCCATCTGCTCTTTCAGATCCTCTGCCAGCCCGTAAGAAGATTTTATCCTCAGGATATCACCCTCGAGCAATCTTATAATGCAGCCCCTTGCCTCGATGAGTTTTGTAATCTCATATGCCACTATTCTTAACAGTTCATCCAGATCCATTACCGATGTAACAGTTGTGCCTAATTCATATAAAACTGTAAGTTTCTGCAATTGATTTTTTGTTGATGTGTAGAGTTCAGAATTTCTTACAACAGAACTTATGGTGTGAGCGACTATGTCCATTGTATTCATCTCATCTTCTCTGAAACCATATGCATTATATGTTTTAAGCACAAACAGTCCGAAACAATGACTATCCCTGACAATCGGAATAACTAACAGAGACCCGAACTTGCCGAAAGCATCAAATTCCCCCTTACCCCCCTCTTGCCCCCCCTTACCAAGGGTGGGATGGGGGGGTGAAAGAGGATTTTCCGCCTCTATATCACTTATAACAACATGTTTGAGATTTTTAATAACTTCCTCTACGATACTGTTATTGAGGGGCAGGCATTTATTCCCGGTTGTTACTCCTGTCCCGCTGCCCGCCTCAAGACAGAATGCATCTCTTTCCTGTTTGAAAAGATATATAGAGCAGGTCCCTTTCCCAAGTTTGCCGGCAACGGTCTCGGTAATCAGGCCCAGCGCATCCTTAAGCTCAGGGGTAGTGGCTGCTATCCTTGCCGTATCGAGCAGCAGTTCTGTCTCTGTAAGTTTATTCTGCACCTTTGTACTTGTGTCCTGGAGTCTTTCCACCATCTCATCAAATCTTTTAGAAATTATTCCGAATTCATCACCCCTCTTAGAACCAATCCTGTAGGTCAACTCTCCCTTGTTTACCATTTCTGTTGCCCTGAGCAGATCATTAAACGGCGACGTAATCATCTTTTTCATGAAGAGGGTAAGAGATATAAATGCAAAGGAGCTGAAGACAAAGAGGGCAGCAAGATAAAATGCTATCTGCCTTTCGATCTTTTCGCCAAGGCTAATGGCAGTTGTGATAGCGCTTATCGTTCTGGCGCCCAAGGCATCCATTTTTTCACGTATGGCTCCTTCTTTTTCCTCAAGCCTGCGCATCAGAAGAAGCGCTTCCCTGTCTCCAGCAGGTTCTTCCACGGCCATAACAGCGCTTGCCAGCCCCTTCAGCTCCTCGAAGTCCTTCCCTATTGCTTTTATAACCTCTTTGTCCTGTGTGGATCTATGGAGGCGGCTAAATGACTTATATGCGTCTTTCAGTCTTTCGCGATATTCTCTTTTGAACTTGGCATTGCCTGTGATGCCCCATCCTTCGGCAGCCATGACAAAATCCACTACGGATGACTTCCAATCCTCGTAAAGATTATGCTCTTCCGTAACTGACTTCTGAGTTGCAAAATTACTGCTCATGCGGTCAAAAATAAGAAAACTTCCGGCAACAAGCGCTGCGGTCAGCAAAATAAAGGCCATTGAAAAAAGTGTAAGTTTTGCCCTGATGCCCATATACCCTCTTATTGCCTTTTCACTTCTATAACACGGTTATAAAGCTCGATATATTTCCTTGCAGAGTTCCCCCATGAAAAATCCGTCTTCATCGCATTATTAATCAGCTTCTGCCATCTGATTTTATCAACATATACGCATAATGCCCTTTTCAGACACCCGGAGAGTGCAGAGGGTGTATAATCAGAGAAGAAAAAACCGGTGCCGTTACCTGTAAGTGGTTCATAGTCCATCACCGTATCTGCAAGTCCGCCGGTCTTTCTCACGACAGGAATTGTTCCATACCTCATGGCAATGAGCTGTCCCAGGCCGCAAGGTTCATATCCTGACGGCATCAGGAACATATCAGCGCCGGCATATATCTTATGGGCCAGGCTTTCTTCAAACCCAATCTTTACATATACCCTGCCTTTATATTTTTCTGCGGCCTCAGACAATTTCTTATGAAAAATCTCATCTCCCTTGCCGAGGATAATAAGACTTGCGCCTGTTGAAATAATCTCTTCAAGGGCCTCTAAAACAAGGTCAATCCCCTTCTGGCTGGACAGCCTGCCTACCATGCCCGCAACAGGCCTTTTGACATCCGGTTTTATTGAGCAGTCTTTCAGGAGTTGCAGCTTGCATCTTCTTTTCCCTTCGATATTTATAGCGCTGTAATTTTTTTGTATAAGGCTGTCCGACTCCGGATTCCATTCATTATAGTCTATGCCGTTTACAATCCCTGCAAGAGCTGACGCCCTCTTACTCAAAACCCCGTCAAGCCCGAAACCGTGCTCCCTGCCCAATATCTCCCTTGCATAGTTGTTGCTGACGGTGGTTATGGAATCTGCAAATATTAACCCGGCCTTCAAAAAACTTATCTTCCCGTAAAACTCAATTCCCTCAGGATTAAACCATACAGGATCAAGCCCGGTTAACGGCATTGCTGAGGGAGGGAACAATCCCTGATAACCGAGATTGTGAATTGTAATTACTGAAGCAGTCCCGCTGAAGAACCTGTCACGCCTGTACAAAGTCTTAAGATACATGGGCAACAGCCCGGTCTGCCAGTCATTGCAATGGATCACATCGGGTTTGAATTCAAGCGCCTTGCAGGCCTCAAGTATTCCTCTGGAAAAAAACACAAACCGTGACGCATTATCAGGATAGTCGCCCCGGGGAGTGCCATAGAGATCGTCCCTGTCAAAAAACTCATTACACTCAAGAAAATACACTGCCGCTTTATTCGCCTGCGGACCGCTGCTGAATATCCGCCCTGTAACATTATTGTTGCTTACAGGCACCTTGATCTTCAGTCCGGTATTTTTAAGCCTGAATTTTTCCCTTATCCCTTTATAAAGAGGCATGATAAGGCATGCCTTTTCCTTCATGCTGTTGTATTCACCAAGCAGCGCGCCTGTCACATCCGCAAGCCCGCCTGTCTTGGCAAACGGCACTGCCTCAGGCGTTGCAATGAGTATCTTCACCTCGAACTCCGTGAGAATTTACTAATAGGGCAATAAGTAAAGCTACTTGGTGTCATTCCCGCTTGTCGGAAATCCTTCTTTAAGAAAGATGCCGGACAAGCCGGCATGACAGAAATTGGGTGAAACTCATTATTGTTGAACTTTGCATTTTGCATTGTTATATCTTTGCCTCTCTCATAAACTTTGCTGCCTCCTCCGGAGGCGTCGGATTTATATAAAAACCTGACCCCCACTCAAAGCCCGCCATCTTAGTCAGAGTTGGCATTACCTCAATATGCCAGTGATAGTAGTCGTTCGTCTCATCATAGAAGGGTGATGTGTGAATGATGAAATTATACGGAGGTATATCAAGTATTCTGTCCATCTGCTTAAGTATCCTCTGAAGTATATCTGCAAGCATCGAAAAGTCCTTGTTAGGAGGATAAAAGGAAGATTCATGATTCTTTGGCAAAATCCATGTCTCAAAAGGAGCCCTTGGCGCAAATGGCGCAAGGGCCAGATAATTTTTGTTTTCATATATTACGCGCTTGCCGTCTTCAAGCTCCTGACTTATTACATCGCAGAAAATACATCTCTCCTTAAAATGGAAATACTGTTCTGCTGCGTCAAGCTCTTCCTTAACAAGTTTTGGCACGATAGGAAGGGCTATGAGCTGGCTGTGCGTATGCTCCAGAGAGGCGCCTGCATCCTCCCCCTCGTTTTTGAATATCAAAACGTATCTGAATCTCTGATCTTTTTTCAGATCATTAAGCCTCAGATAATATGCCCACAGCACATCTTCAACTGCCTTAAGGGTCATTGTTGATATGGAAAGATTATGCTGGGGCGTCTCTATGACAACCTCATGCGCCCCGATCCCGCTCATCTTATCAAAGATTCCTTCGCCTGTCTTGCTTAATTCGCCATGTATCTGGAGCGCAGGAAATTTATTGGGCACAACGCGCAAAGTCCAGCCGGCGGAATTCGGCTGCGTGTCAACAGGCCTGAAGGCCATTATCTCCGGCGGAGCTGTGTGCTCATTGCCGGGGCAGAACGGGCAGAAGCCTCCCTTCTTTCTCTGTGAAGGCGATATGAAGTCAGTCGGCCTTTTGCCTCTTTCAACAGAGATGATTACCCAGCGCCCGACAATAGGATCTTTTCTAAGTTCAGACATATATCCTCCGGTATAAATTCAAAAATTAAAAATTAAAAATGCAAAATTACGGACTCCCTGTCAACCAGCCTTAAGTTTTACATTTTTGATTTTCATATTATATCACAATAGGATATAATCCCCTATGAAACCAACTTTTCATCACAGGCTTGTAAATAATTCATTTGAAGACCCATGCGTATATGTAAGGGTGCTCAGGGAAAAACGCGCCTTCCTCTTTGACCTCGGATTCATAAACAGGTTAAGTCCAAGCGATATCCAGAAGGTAACCGACGTCTTTGTAACACATACCCACATAGACCATTTCATAGGATTTGATATTATACTGAGGGCGCTCCTCAGGAGAGAAACTCCGCTGAAGATATTTGGTCCTGCCAATATAATAGAGTGCGTCGAGGGAAAGCTTAATGGTTACACGTGGAACCTGATTCAGGAATATCCTCTCAGAGTAGAAGTCTTTGGGATAGAAGAGGACTTTATAAGACATGCGGGTTTTTATGCAGAAAACTGTTTCCGCAGAAAAGATTATGAAAAAATATCGTTTGACGGGATTGTTTTAAAGGAACAGCCTTTTGAGATAAAGGCTGTGTGCCTGAAACATCAGATACCGAGCCTCGGGTTTTCTCTTAAAGAGGATTTTCACATAAACATAGACAAGGCAGCGCTCAGTGGAATGGGGCTTCCTGTCGGGCAGTGGCTCTCTGAATTCAAAAAGGCAGTCAGGGAAAATGCCTCTGTGAAAACGGAATTTAAGATCTCAGGCAAGAGATATTCAATGAAAGAACTGGAAGGTATTGCAAAGATAACAAGGGGACAAAAGATATCATACATATCGGATTCTTCGATGGATGAAGCCAACATAAAAAAAATAATTGATTTTGTGAAAGACTCTGATACGCTTTATTGCGAGGCATATTTCCTCGAGGAAGACAGGGAAAGGGCTGTAGAGAGGCATCATCTTACAGCAAAAACCGCAGGGAGAATTGCAAGGGAGGCAGGCGTTAAAGACCTTGTGGTAATGCACTTTTCTCCAAAATACAGGGAATTTCCTGATGAGCCTGAAAAAGAGGCGATGATGGAATATAATAGATAATGGTTAATAATCAGGATATAATATTTTCGCTCATTCTCGCTGCGCTCCGAGGTATTTTGCCTCTTTATTATTTTAAGCATTAACTGTTGGAATATCGGCAAAATAAAACCGCTCAAACACTATATCCTGATTGTTTTAAAAATGTATAATGTAAGCTAATGCCGGGATAGCACAGTGGTAGTGCAGCTGATTCGTAATCAGCAGGTCGGGGGTTCAAGTCCCCCTCCCGGCTTTTACTCCCATAAGGGTTTGCGAGGAATTCTGCAAGCCCTAAATTATCCGTCTGGTGGCTATTTGGTGAAAGATACACGCCATGAGTTGTCACGAACAATGTATTAAGGTGTCTTTTCATTCTTCCCTCATTGCATTTTTTAATTTAACTGCCTCTTCCTTTACTTGACAAATCATAATCATGTATGTACAATTACTTGTACAATGTAGATTGGAGGTTTTAATGAACACTATCACATATTCAGCTGCCCGTGCCGGTCTGGCACAAGCAATGAAAAAAGCATGCCAAGACCATGAGCCTGTCATCATCACCCGGCAGAAAGAAGATTCTGTAGTGATGCTCTCACTCGAAGATTTCACAGCCCTTGAAGAAACTGCATACCTTCTCCGCGTGCCAAAGAACGCACGGAGGCTACTCGAATCCATCGCCGAACTTGAACGGCGCGGCGGCAGGGCACGCAAACTTTCCGAGTGAAACTCATCTTTTCTGAACATGCGTGGGAAGACTACCAGTACTGGCAAGCAACAGACAAAAATATGCTCAAGCGAATAAATAGCCTTATTCATGAGATTATGCGCAATCCATTTACAGGTTCCGGCAAGCCTGAACCCCTCAAACACGGGCTTTCGGGCTACTGGTCGCGGCGCATCAATGACGAACACCGGATTGTCTATCGGCCTGCCGAAGATGCAATCTTTATAGCTCAATTGCGCTATCACTATTAATGCCACCTATCTATCGCCACATGCCCGACTACAGGAAGAACTAAATAAAGAATCTAATTACTGATTTTTAAAAATACCAAAACGAAGGAATTGCTGACTACAACTACGAATCCTCAACTATCAATTTGGAATTAGAGATAAATTGCCATTTTCAATCAGTTTTATAGCTCCCCACTGAATCAAGGGCAATATCGCTTGCCTTTAGCCATTTCTGACAATTTGCAGTCTCCCAATGCACAAGCTTTTTGCACATCACGGCAGAAAAGCTTTTTGTTGCCCTGCATAAAATAAGCACCCGCCCGGTTGGTGTAGAACAAGGCCTCCTTCGGCTTCAGGCTGATGGCCTCGTTAAAATCCTCGATGGCAGGCTGCAACTTGCCAAGGTTATCGTAAGCAATCCCCCTGTTGTAGTAGAGTGTGGAATCCTTCGGCTTCAGGCGGATGGCTTTACTGAAATCATCAATGGCATGCTGATACTGACCGAGGTTATTGTAAGCATTTCCCTTGTTATTGTAGGCTTCGGCTAAATCCGGTTGCAGGCGTATGGCCTCGTTATAATCATCAATGGCACGCTGATATTGGCCAAGTTTAGCGTAAGTTATCCCCCGGTTGCTATAAATCTCAGCTAAATCCTGTTTCAGGCGGACGGCCTCGTTATAATCATCAATGGCACGCTGATATTGGCCGAGTTTAGCATAAGCTATCCCCCTGTTGTTGTAAATCTCAGCCGAATCCGGTTTCAGGCGTATGGCCTCGTTATATTCATCAATGGCACGCTGATACTGGCCGAGGTTATTGTAAGCAATGCCCCTGTTGCTGTGGGCAATGGCATCATCGGGTTTCAGTTTAATGGCATCATCGGGTTTCAGTTTAATGGCATCATCGGGTTTCAGTTTAATGGCTTTGTTCAAATCCGAACAGGAACAAAGAAATATTAAAACAAGAAAGATGTCAACGATAATTTTGCGCATATCACCTTCGTTTATACAGTACTACATTCCACCAGCTATTGCACCACTCAGCACTTCGCTCGGTGTAGCATAATTTAAGCATTTTCGCAAAGGTTAACGTAAAAAATCAGCCGGAGCGTAGCGATCGGCTGTATTGCCTGGTTAGTATTTTTTAAAATAAAGCCCTGTTATTTTATTCCTTTTCATGGTTTTTCTCCTACAACTATGCGAATCCGTCCCTGTGGCTCTTCTGGATGTGTGAATCCCTGTAAATTTAGTCCAGCCATTTTAAATGCATATTGCAATTTAGCTGCAACTGGCGCTGCAGGATCATTTTCTGCTGAAATATAGAGCAATAGTCCTCGTGGCTTCGGTGTAATCATTTGGTTGAGGACACGTTCTCTTGGTATTGCATGTCCAGACTCAGCAAATAACGTACGAAATTCTTTTGAGTAGTCTTCGGCTTCTGCATCTCCTACAATAACCCCAAACCAGATCGGTAGCGGTGAGGGAATAGTTTTCAGTACTGCTGCTATTTTATCGCGCTGTTGGGATGTTAGCTTTCGTGGAGCAATTTTATATTTTATCTCCGATAATTTGTTCTTACTCTCTTCTAGTTCGGTTTTTATCGAAACCATTTCTTTATGACTTCGTTCAATCTCTGTTTTCATTAGACTAGCTTCTGTAGCACTATTGTGTGAGATAAAAAGTTGGATTGCCGAAACAACTATAAAAAGAATGAGAAGAGCGATAGTCAACACTCGGGAAATTTGGAATTTTAATATTTTTTCAAGATAACCTATTGTTCCGAGAATTATTAGTATAATTACGATAATTATTTTCATATTATTCACTACTCACATATAATCTACCTCGAAGGTATTTTCTGCCTTTACGGTGGAAATATAGCACATTTCTATAAAAAGAGAAAACAAGAAAATCATTAAAATCAATGGCAATAAAATGAATCTGCTTGGCATTTTGTGATAATAAGGACTAAAAACTTGACTGGTTTTTTGTGGCAAAATTGTCCAACACTGTTTCTATCCATTTGAAGTCTTAAGTTTTTTGCTTATTTACAAGTTGTGAATCAATTATTTATCTTTTTGTCTGAAACAGCACGTTTTATTTTCTGGTGTCTATGGTGTCTATTTGACTTTGAAAAATATTGATTAAAATTAATAAGTTGTAGACATAAACATATTATTCGTAATCAGCAGGTCGAGGGCTTGTACGCCATAAGTTATGAACTAACAGCGCATTCACCCCCCATTCCCGACTTTTCAAGACCTTTCAGCCATTTTACCACTTAATATAAGACAAGTTTACCTCCATAATAGGAACTTCTTCCAATTGTGCGAAGACCGCCCTTCTGTTACGCTAGAATCAAGAAGATAAAAAAGGAGGTAGAGTCAAGAGAGTAAGGCAGCAAGAGTTACAAAAAACATGTCTGACGGTATAATCAGACAAATTACGAAAGGAGGGAGTAAAAATGTTAAAGCTAAAACACATAGGCGGAGAGAGAGTAAAAGGAGGAAATTACTGGAACTTTTCAACAGGTGAGCGCATCACCATCGAATCGGGCGGAGTGCTTCCCGGTGACAAGTCAGTGACATATTACAACGCCCATCCTGCTGTAATTTTGCTGGCAAGCCCTATCCTGGGTCTTGTATATGCTACTTTTCTTCCATTCATAGGGATTGCAGTATTAGTGAAGGTTGTCGGAACAAAACTGTTCGGCGGTGTTATCGAGGGAGTATCCAGAGTTTCAACATTCAACTGGAGGCCGTCCGAGGCATACCTTGCAGGCAAAAAGCATAAAAAAGAAGCAAAAGACGCAGAAAAGAAAACAGCACACAAAGATTCAGAAGAAAATGAATGAAGGCAGAACGAGGGGGTTTTAATTCAGGTAAAAACCCCCTCGATATTTGGTAATCTGACGGCGTACTTGCCTTAATTTAATACAGGGACAAATCCGTAAGGGAAGATAAATCCCTAATATTTTTTCCTCTTTTGTTCAAGCTGGATGTCGAGGGACTTTACATTTTCAATAATATCTTTCATCTTCTGATTTTCCTCTTTTATCCTGTTATTCTCTTTTGTCAAAAGTTCTATCTTCTTCAAAAGTGCCAGAAGGTTCTGAATATCATCTGCCTTCCCTCCTTCAGGCTCAAGGGAGATAAATGTCTCCAGTCCTTTGACTGCTCTTAAATAATCTGGGAACGGGTTTTTATGGTCTGCGTGAAGCAGGGCAAGTTGAAGATGCGCCCTGGCCTGCACAGATATATCAGGATTCGTTTTAGCTATTTTTTCCAGCCTTGCAATCTCCTTGGGGAAATCCTTGGGTTTTAGCCTGGTGGAATATTTCATATCCTTTAGTTCTGCATCTTTGTGCAAAGGCGCCAGAGTGCACTGAGACAGCAGCACCACAATAAGGACTAATAAGAATAATCCTATTATCTTATGAGGACTTACTAAAAAGTTCATAAGTATGATAACCTTGTCTGTCACTCCGGCTCGTCCGGAGTCTTTCCGAAGAAGGATTCCCGACAAGCGGGAATGACACCCTGCTAATGAACTCAACAGTAACATCCTTTATCCGCTTGCCCCGCCTGATTTTTTAGGGAACCTGATAACATTTTCATCAGATATTTCCTGCTGAGAATCTTTCCTGCGCTTGTCAACTACATAAAGGCTGCCGGGAATAGCTTTGGCATAGTCCTTCAACTCAGCAGCCAGCTCACCTACCTGTATAGTATTTATAAGCTTGCGATGCTGGTTTGTAACAACGCCTATTGATACTGTCATGATGGGAAAGGTCATCTCCTGCCCCTGGCGTGTCTTCCCTTCGATATACCCCTTTTTCCTGTCCTCCGGGTCATAAAAATCAGGTATCATCTTATCAAATGCATCAATAATAGCACTGCAGATTTTTTTATACCGGTCCGGCGATGAAACTACTATAAAGTCGTCTCCACCGATATGCCCGATGAAATCATCATTTATTCCGTGCTCCTCAATTGTATTTTCTATTATCCTGGCAGTGGCCTTTATTACTTCGCTGCCCCTGGCATATCCATACCGGTCATTAAACACCTTAAAATTATCCAGATCAACGAGGCAAAATGCTATCAGGGCGTTGGACTCAATCCGTTTTTTTACGACATTTTCTATTGCCACGCCGCCAGGCAGCCGTGTTAAAGGGCTTGCATCTAAATTCATCTCTTCCAGCCGTTTCAGCCTTTGGGCCATCATGCCAAAAGAATCAGACAACTCGCCTAACTCATCCTGATTCGCTATATCCGGCGTATAGTCAAATGCCCCTTCTGATATCTGCTTGGTTGCATATTTCAATTTACGGATCGAGCCTGAAATATTTTTGGTAATCAGTATTGCAGCGCTCAGGCCTATCAGTATGCCAAGGGCGCTTAACACTGCTGAAACCCGAAATGCCATAGTACCGATGCCTGCGGTCCTAAGAGTTTTCTTCTTCTGTTCACTGCGGGCCCTGGCAGACACATCTTTAATCAATTTAATAAGCTCTTCCTGCTTTTTCATAATCTGCGCGTCATACTTCTTTGCAGACAAAGAAGATGGAGTTCCCATATAATCAACCCCTTTAATAAAAAGGCTGTTATATTCCTTATGGAGAGAAACCATGCGGCTGACAGGCACATTTTCAATCCCCTTCAGGCTGCTGACCTGCTCGACCTGGTGATTGAACTCCTCACTCCTTCTCCAGAATAGCTCCAGCATATCAGAACTCTTAATAAGAACATAGCGGCGGCCGTAAAGCTCTTGCGCAAGCAGGTTGTCAATCATCTTGTCAGTAGCCTCTATCAGGGGAACATCTGTTTTGATGACGCTGCTATTGATGCTATTAATCCTCTCGAGGCTTGAAAGCGCAAAAACAGAAATCAGGACCGTTAAGAAAGAGAGAGACAGGTATCCAAGGAGCATTTTTTTAGCTATATTAAGACGGAGAAAAAAAACCTTGCCCCTTCCGATTACAGAGCCATTATCCACAGTTTCTTCATGTCTCATGTCTATATTTTAAAGTATAACAGATTTAAAATAAAAGAAGATTCCACGCCTTGCTGAGGCAGGGTACAGCCGTGTTATAATCCATCATCAGCCGGCCAGGGGTTCACTCCCCCTTCCCCGGCTTTTATGAAAAATGAATCTTAATGATTTGAATGCCCTAAAAAACCTGTTTTCTGACTACTGCAGATCCTTTTATTTTTCAGATGCAGAGCATCAGAAAAATATAGCGCTGAAGGAAGCACATACCCATGAGGTATGTAAGAATATAGTCCTGATAGCAACAGAACAGCGCTTAAGCAAAAATGAGATTATGCTGGCTGAAACTATCGCCCTTTTCCATGATATCGGAAGGTTTTCCCAGTATGAAAAATATAAAACATTCCGTGACAGCATCTCCGTAAATCACGGGAAACTCGGAGCGGAAATTCTGGAACAGGAAAAACTTCTTGAAAATCTTTCCGAAGACGAACAAGAGATAGTTATCAATTCAGTAAAATTCCATAATGCCTTCGGCATACCAGCCCTGAAAAATCAGAAAACCATACTCTTCTTAAGATTAATACGGGATGCCGACAAATTGGATATATGGCGTGTGTTTTTTGAATATTATGAAAGCAGCGGGGATGAAAAGGCTTCAGCGGCAGCCCTTGGATTGCCTGACACTCCTGATTATTCAAAAACCGTGCTTTCCCGCATTTATAAAAAACAGCTGATATCTCTTACATCACTCAGGACATTGAATGATTTCAGGCTATTGCAGCTTTCATGGATATATGACCTGAATTTCAAGACTTCATTCAGGTTATTGCTGGAAAGGGACTATATAAGATTGATTTCTGCAAGGCTGCCCCGGACAGATGAGGTCGGGAAAATCACGGTGATATTGAAAGAGTTTGCATCTCAAAGATTAAAAGATGTTTAGGATAGCTCCGGTTTGTTCATTAACCGGAAATTGCAGATGCCGGCTTATCTATCAAGCAGCTCTCTCATCTTTCGTAAAAGCTCTGTTGGCGGAACCGGTTTTGCCAGAATGTTTATCCCGTCTTCATACAATCTTTCTTTATTGATAATATCCTCTGCATACCCGCTTAAAAAAAGCGCCTTGATATCAGGCCGTATTTTCTTTATCTCATCGTAGGCTTCTTTGCCGTTCTTTTTGGGCATCTTCACATCAAATAACAAAAACCCTATCCTGTCCTTATTCTCAATAAACTTATTTACCGCATCCTCTCCGTCCGTTGCCTCCAGGACCTTATATCCAAATTCCTCAAGCATATCTTTTGTAACTACTCTTACGTCTGAATCATCTTCTGCGACAAGCACTGTTTCACTTCCGTGCAGCAGGGCAATATCTGCCGCGGATTCTGTTTCTTCACATACGGATCCAGTCAATGGCAGATATGCTTTGAAGGTTGTACCTTTGCCTGTTTCACTGTCACAGTTAATATAACCATTATGCTGCCTGATTATCCCGTAAGCTATGGAAAGTCCAAGCCCTGTGCCTTTGCCTACATCTTTAGTTGTAAAGAACGGCTCAAATATCCTTTCCCGGGTTTTTTCATCCATGCCTGTGCCTGTATCTGCAACGGAGATAACAGCATATAGCCCGGGTTTACCATAACCATGGGTTTTCCTGAATTCAGCGTCCAATTCCGCCAATTCTGTTTTTATGGTTAACATACCCCCTCCAGGCATGGCATCCCGCGCATTTGTGCACAGGTTCATTAACACCTGTTCTATCTGGCCGCTGTCAGCTACCACTGTTAAATCCTCTTCTGCAAGCATTATATTCAGTCCTATATTCTCGCCGAGAATCATATGCAGGAGCTTTTCCACCTTTATCACAATATCATTGAGCCGTACCGGCCTCGGCTTGATTATCTGTTTTCTGCTAAATGAAAGGAGGCCATTTGTAAGATTAGCCGCCCTTTCCGAAGCGGCAAGTATCTGAGAGACATAAGTTCTCAACGGCTCATCTTTACCCATCTTCATCTTCAGGATATTTCCGCAATTCATTATGGTTGTAAGAATATTGTTAAAATCATGCGCAATACCTCCGGTCAGCGTCCCAACCGCCTCCATCTTTTGTGAATGGCGGAGTTGTTCTTCGAGTTTTTTGCGTTCGGTGATGTCACGTGTTACACCCACGATGCCCATTGGCCTGCCTTCGGAATCCCTGAGAAAAGTCATCATCACCTCTACCCATATTAAGGAGCCGTCCTTTTTTACATGTTCAAACTCCATAATCCTCGATCTTAACGGATCCACCTGCCCGGCTGCCTCTACAGCCATTTCTTCTTCGAATGCCTTCATGGCTATTACATAAGATGCAGGAGTAAATATCTCGCTGGGGGTAAGCGGCAACGCCTCGTCTACGGTGTATCCCAGCAGCGCAGTCACGGAAGGGCTTACATATGTATATCTCAGCCCCATATCCGTAGTCCATATCACATCTGTTACATTTTCTGCAAGCAATCGGTAACGCTCCTCGCTTGCCTCTAAAGCTTTTCGGGCCTCTCTGCGCTCCATCTCGAGCAGTTTTTTGTTGGCAGTATCAAGTTCATGATTACGGGAGCGTATAGTCCTCTGAAGATTATTGAATGCCCTTGTCAGATCACCTGCCTCATCGAGTGAGATAACCTCGATCTCTTCAAATAATTTCTCTTCCTCAGCCGATATTTTTCTCATCCTTTTTTCTATATTCTTTACGGTCATCGAAGTATCATTTGCAACATAATAGCTTATAGCTCCGGAGAACAACAGGAAGAACCCGCTCATGATCACAAAGAACATTGCTATCGCTCCTGTTTTTTGCTGCTTTACCGGATCCGGTTCGAATACCGTCCCTACATACAAATCATCAAAAGGTTTTCCAAGAGGAAATACCTTAAAGGTCATATTGTGAACACCACTGTTAAAGGAAACTGTACCTTTAGAGCCTGTTGAAATAAGGCGTTTGGCATCAAATGTATCAGGGATAATATCCGGTTTATCCGTAAGATAGATGCCTTCAGAATCAAGAAGAAATACTTTTACCCCGGACTTTACGGCCCCAACATATTTTTTTAGCTCCTGCTCATCTTTAAACTCATCCATCCTGTTTTTCAGTGAATAAAAAACACTATCTGCTGTATCCTCATCGTCATGCCCGAATGCCTCTCTTGCCTGTGAATATCCATAAACAGAAAGGAAAAGAAATATTGTTGCCGAAAGCATCAGTGTTGTGACGATTATATTTGTTTTTATCGAGACCCTGTATCCTTCATCCCCGGCAGCGCCGGAAGTCATCCTGAGAATGGGAACCATAAGCTGTTTTGCATAGGCATAAACAGCAAGGGATGAACATATCGTGTATGTCCATATGAGCCCCATGGATATCAGTCTTTTATAAAACGGGTAGAACTTAAAAAACACTGCATCCACACCAAGAGCGACAAATGCAACAATAGACAGAGTGACGAGATTGAAAAGAAACAATGTCTTTACCGGAAGGTTAAAAGCCGCTGTTCTTAATTCCTGCAGCTGCTGCAGACTCAGATCCCGTCCTGTCTCATATAGTGCCCTCACAGGTTTTAAAGAGCGGTATAAAAGCAGGGAAAGTATTATCATTATGACAGGGGTAAATAAAGTGAAGTTTATGATATCTGCCCTTCTTATCTCATCCGTATAGCTGACAACAACAGGGTTAACTATCTTCAGGATCATAGCCCCGAAAACCATCACAAGGTTTACGGCAAGCAGGATTTTTCTGGTTATATGTCTTTTTTTGTCCATGGCAGCGTTCTAACTAATATAAACGAAATGCTTTTACATTGTCATTGCGAGCGACCAATGGGAGCGTGGCAATCTTTCTTATAGCTACAAGATTGCTTCGTCGTTTCACTTCTCGCAATGACACTTCGCATAGTGTGTTTGCATTAATTATAATTCAGATTTGAATCTATTGTAAGAATATTTCCTGTCCGCCATATTGAGCCTTACAGTGAGGCCGAGCTTGGTCCTGGATTTAAGAAGCCTCCTGACAATGGACGGGATGGAATAGAACTGCCTGTTCGCCCGGTTATGACCCCTTTGCAGCTCATCAGGGGACATCTTTTTAGGCATAAATACCACATGCTCTGAATTATATTTGGACCAGTCACGATGCAATATCCTTCCCTCGGACTGCAATTTTTTAAAAAGTTTTGTCCCCGGATATGGGGTCAGGATGCTGAAACTTATCCCATCTATAGCTGCTTTTATTGCCACTTCAAGGGTCCTTTCAAACACGCTCCCGTCATCGGCATCAAACCCGAATATCATTCCTGCAAGCACTGCAATGCCTGCATCATGAAACTTTTTGATTTCATCCTTTAATGAACTGACTTTATTGAAACCCTTATTAACTGTTTCAAGGCTGTCCTGCGACACAGATTCTATTCCCACAAAAAGCCCGATACAGCCGCTCATAGAAGCAAGGCTCAGCAACTCCCTGTCTCTTGTTATAGTTATAGATCCCTGACCCAGCCATTTCTTCTTATATGGAATCAGCCTCCTGAAAAGTTCTTTTGCATAAGAAGGCGTGCCGACGATATTGTCATCCCAGAATATGAAGGTATCTCCTTCAAAGGTTTCGATCTCACGTATAACCTCTTCTACAGGCCGCAGCCTGTGCCCGTAACCATAGATAGCGCCGAGCGTGCAAAAATCACAGCGGAAAGGGCATCCCCTTGATGCCTGGATCACATCCGGGACAATATAATGTTTTCTCCTGAGCAGGCTCCTCCTTGCAAATGGAATGGATTTGAGATCAGGGGCCGCTGACCTATAAAATGGTTTCAACTTTTTCTGTTTAAAATCCTCTATAAGCAGCGGCCATGTATCTTCTGCCTCCCCTACCACGACTGCATCTGAATATTCCTTTGCTTCCTCAGGTACGAGAGAGGCGTGAGGGCCTCCGAATACCACTTTTTTTCCCTGAGACCTGTATATTGTGCCGAGTTCGTATGCCCTGTGCGCAAAAGGCGTTACAAAGGTAATTCCTACAAGGTCAGCATCATTTTCAAGGTTGAGCGGTCCTATCATCTCATCTGATATTGATATCTCGATATCTTCCGGGGTCAGGGCTGCAAGATAAGGCATCGTCAGCTGGGCAGGTTTAAACACAAAGCTTTCTCTCTTGCCGAGAGCTCCATAGTCAGCATGCAGAGGCTGGATAAGTTCTATTTTCATATTCTCCGCTTGAAATTATACTCTCAGCTTATTATTTTTTGCAAAACCTCAGATAAAAGACACATGGTCCCTGTGTTCTCAGTCAGCACCTTCATGAACGAGTTCGATTACTGTCACTTCAGGCTGTGATAGAAAACGGATTGGAGGCCCGGCTGTGCCTGCGCCCCTGCTCACATACAGATTGGAACTGCCGGAAAGATTCACATATCCTGCATGAACAGGATAATAAAGCCACGTGACAAGACTGAAAGGGAATATCTGCCCCTTATGAGCATGTCCTGAAAGCTGCAGGTCAAAAAGGCCGACAGCAGTTTTATCAACAAGCGGCCTGTGTTTAAGCAGCACAGTGAACTTTCCCTTCGGAAGCCCTGAGAGCAATTCCCTTTCCGGAATATCTTTGAAATCCCCATAAGCCTTCCCCTGAGGGTCATCAACACCAACGATGTTGAGCATATCTCCAACTGTCAAGCCCTGTCCCCTCAGAACTGAAAAACCAGCGGCCCTTTCAAAATCAAGCGCCCGATCAAGTCCTGCATAAAATTCATGATTCCCTGTTATTGCAAACTTCCCGAATCTTGGCCTGATATCTTTAAAGAGTCCTGCCAGTTCTCCGATGTTATTAATCTGGCCATCCACCAGATCTCCTGTTGCAACTAAAACATCAGGCCCTGCATTCTTCACCTGCTCTATAATTCTCTTTAATCTTTCTCCTCTTATAATCAGCCCTATATGCACATCAGAAATCTGGACTATCTTAAGCCGGCCGGCCTCTTTTGGAATTTTAGGGGTCCTGATTACTATCCGCTCGGTAATGATATTCCCTGCCTCGAAATACCCGTAAAAACTTATAATGACTGCAAGAAAAAGAGATATGAAGAAAGACAGTCTGGCAGGAATGTCAATGCCGGATAAATCCCTTTTAAGCATGAGGCCGCCTGCATATACCAGAAGGCTGTAAATATCAAAGACAAGTGAAGCAGAAAAAAACAAAAACAGGAGCCCCAGCCAGATATATCCTGTATAAGACATAAGGCGCGCAGTAAACTCAAACCCATGCCTTTCCGACAGGCGCACAATAAACGGGGCAAAAATCATTAACACCATGAAGGCTGTCAGATAAATACCCGTCACAGTCCCAAAGGCAAAGGCAGCCCTTGCCTTAAGGAATGCATAGAGATGCGTTCCGCTGTAAATTAAAAGAAATGACAGCAGAAAGAGTGTCATGGCAGAAACGCCGTTACTTTCTCATGAATAATTTTATAACCCATTTTCTATATTAACCAATTTCATAACACCAAAATCAATTCTAAAATAATTTGCAGTGCGTTTTGAAATAGATTAGAATTTCAAATGAAGAGGCATCATGAAATTAGCGCCTGATTATATTCAATTTTATCCCACCATGAGATGCAATCTCTCATGTGCTTTTTGTTTCAATCAGACAATGCCCTTTTGTGATGATATAACACTGAGCAACTTTAGAAGCATGGCTGACATACTGGCCGGCCTGAATATAAACACTCTGGATATAATGGGCGGAGAACCCACGCTGCACAAAGATATCATTCCCATGCTTGAATATGCCGTGAAGAAAAGCTTTAACCTCAATATGAGTTCCAACGGAACAGACATAGCAGCGCTGTCGGAGATTATGGAAAGGTTTGCAAAGGTCAATGTCGGTATTTCAATCAACAACAGGCTATCTTTTAAAAAAATACAGGTCTTTATTAAAAAATACAGGCCCGTAATAAAAATGGTCTTTCTGGATGACGTTGACATAAAATTATTGAAAAGGATACTTATTTCAGGGCCGGACAGATTTTATCTTCTTTATCCGGATGTGCTTGTAACCGGGCATGTTAAAAATGCCATGTCTTTTCCACAGTTCCTGTTCTCAGTACAGAGACTTAAATTACAAATGACAGGCGCTGTCTATTGTTCCGGCTTTATCCCGGATACTGCAACTTATCCGGAACTTTCAAAAGTGAGATGCCCTGCAGGCACAACTAAACTGGGCTTGCTGCCTGATGGTTCGGTCTATCCCTGCAATCTGTTTTTCGGGATAAAAGAATTCAGGCTGGGCAATCTGCTTCATGACAGCTTCGGAAGTATATGGAATCACAGAAGGCTTGAATTCTTCAGAACCTTCAGCAGAAATGCATGTCCTCAGGCCTCCTGTATCCTGCACAACAGCTGTCATGGAGGCTGCCCTGCGCACAGCCTGGTCCACTATGGAGACCTCAGTTTTCCTGAACCGAGATGCTGCGCCGACAAATAAAAAGGGGCGGCCTTCCCATGTTATTTTTCCCCTGTATTATCATTTCTCTTATTTAATAGAACCGTTGTTCATGCTCAGTAATTAGGTAACTCTTTTGGTATAGTAAAAATTAACCAAAGGAGGGCTGTTATGCATTACGAGTATCAAATTATTCTTAAAAGATGGCTGCCGATTTTAAAGG
>Ga0265292_1000266_pt1 | contig 87950 bp, 94 predicted proteins | sample Munlanlewell296A_FD_189080 | JGI IMG/M metagenome (GOLD analysis project Ga0265292, IMG submission 189080) | Leachate microbial communities from a municipal landfill in Southern Ontario, Canada - Leachate well 296A | ecosystem: Engineered > Solid waste > Landfill > Unclassified | place: Canada...
ATAGTTTTTGTCGTAGCAGGGTCCGAGACAGAGCTTGAAATCGGATGCGAGGGCGAAAAGGCATTGCCGGATTTATGGAAAGGCCTGAAGTGTCCTCTGGTAATTGTTTCAAAAGGCGAAGCGCCACCAATAAAATAAGGTTCAGCAGGCTTTCGTGTGAATGTCATTCCCGCTCGTCGGGAATCCTTCTTTCGCCCGAGGCGACCATACCCCTTTTAACCCCTCCTGCCTTTTTCCATTGCAAAATGCAATAAACGATACTTTAATGCAACAGTATTTTTAGCAATGCTTTCATAGCAAGTCACGGACTATCTCCACTGTTACGGTGCATAATGCAACATAACTGAATTGTCTGCAACAGGAGAGTTTCTCCAAAAAGGCAAGCATTTCAAGGGGTTATACGAATCCGCAGATTTGGCATGGATATTGAATTACCTATCGCAGCAAAACAGGTACTGCGGCTTGTAACTTTTTAAATATCAGGAGGTGCAAAAATGAAAAGCGTTGGAAAGAGAAGCAGGCTGGTGGGAGATTAACCCCATGAAGATGGACCGGTTTGAAGACATAATGTCTGCAATAACATTTGCCGAAGCAGGAGAGCATAAAAAGGCAAAGGAACTCCTGAAAGGCAGAAAGACAGTGTTGCTTGCAATTTCCGACATGATGTTTGACAGGAATGTCCTTAAGTATGCACTGAGCATAAGCAAAAGAATAGAGGCAAGCATAGATATCCTCTATCTGACAAAGGCTGATGCGAAACACACGGACTTGAAAGAATTCATGTCAGAAGTTGCAAAGGAAGGGATTGAATGCAGCGTTGTTAAGAAAGATGGGTGTATGAAAAAAGCAATTCTTGATTATACGGAAAAAAGGAGGGAGATATTATTTGTAATCGTAGGTTCAACGCCTGAGCTTGAGATTGAATGCAAGACGTCTGAGAAATCACTTTCGGACGCATGGAAGAGATTGAAATGCCCGTTAGTGGTTGTATCAAAAGGCGAGATGCCTTTGATGGCATAAAGACATAGTTTAAAAAGGGTAAAAAGTTTAAAAGTTGAAAGTTCCCGCCCCAGGCGGGTTCGCCTGCGGCGAAAAAAATTTTAAGGAGGAAATGGAAATGGGATTTGGAAGACGTATGTATGAGTTTTTGAAGATGGCGTCCATTGCTCACGCCAAATGGGACTATGAAGTCTCGATGAGTATCGTAAAGAACCGGAAGAAGATGGTGATACTTTTGGCTCTGCTTCTGCCGATTCTTGCAGTAGGCCTGATTGAAGCAGGAGATATGATAGGCGGGAAAACCGCTTATGCCCCCGCACATTATTCAAACCTGATATTTATTGTTTCAATAGCAGTGGGCCTTGCTGCAGGCCTTATAACAGGCTGTATTGGCGCAGGAGGAGGCTTTATTATCACGCCTGCATTGATGGCAGCCGGTGTTAAGGGAATACTTGCAGTCGGGACAGATGTTTTTCACATTTTTGCCAAGGCAATTATGGGAACCACAGTACATAAAAAACTCGGCAATGTCTCAGTAAAGCTCGCTGCAGCCTTTCTTGTAGGCTCTATCGGCGGCACCTTTATCGGCGGCTATATTAACATGGCTCTTTACAATAAAGACCCGCTAATGAGCGAGGCATTTATCAGCACGGTTTACGCAGTGCTGCTTGGTTTTCTCGGGTTTTATGCATTGGCTGACTTTTTGAAGTCAAGAAAGGCCTCAAGCAGCAGTAGCAGCGGCGGCCATGATGCGCACGGCGGGCCATCAAGCACAACTGAGTTTGCGCTTAAATTACAAAAGGTAAATATTCCGCCAATGATAACTTTTGACGAAGATTTCGGCGGAAGAAAGATATCATGGCTTTTTGTTGCTATCGGCGGCTTGATTGTCGGAATGCTGGCTGCAATTATGGGTGTCGGCGGCGGTTTTGTTACCTTCCCCATGTTTGTTTACATCTTCGGTGTATCAACGGCAACAACAGTCGGAACAGATATTTTTCAGATTATCTTTACGGCAGGCTTTGCATCCATAGCTCAATATGCGATTTACGGATATGTGTTTTATACACTTGCTATTGGAATGCTGCTCGGCTCGCTTATCGGCATTCAGGTAGGCGCGCTTACAACAAAGGTTGTTAAGGGCATACATATCAGGGGATTTTACGCCATGTCCATTATTGCCGGTTTTATAAACAGGGTTACAACACTGCCTAAAAAGATGACCGAGCTTGAGGTCATAAATATGCCAAAGTCTGTTACTACAGCAATAGAAAATGTCGGCAATATTATATTCTGGATTGTTGTCGCTGCTTTTGGTTTCTGGATTATCAGCAAGTTTATAGCAAATATCGGTACATTAAGGAGCGAGGAAGATTATGTAGCTCCTGTGCTTGTGAAAGAGGAGGCAAAATGATAATAAGACATAAAAAACCATTCAGTGTGGGAGTTGTTTTTGCAATGTCGTTTTTGGGTGTGCTGCTTGTGATATTTTCACCATTGTTCGGGAATGGCCTAAACGGCCTTCAGTATGCAGACGACAGCTTTAATAAGCTTGCAAAGGGCTCCTCTTATTTTATCCCTAAGGTTGCTAAAAACAACGAAAAGTTTATGGGGAAGGCATTCAGCGTAAGTATCAATATGAGCAAAGAGGGTGATAAGCCCGGAGATGCTGAAAAGAGGGCGGAACTGGCTTCTAAGGTGTACACAACAGCAGGCGCTGCAACAGAGATTAAAGGCGCTGAATTAAAGATCGAAGGAGACCTTGGAAAAGTCCTTGAAGCAGCGTTGCAGGATTCTGATGCCATGTTTAAGAATGAAGGAGAAAAGGTCAAGGCCAAATACGCAACTGACGATGAGAAAAAGATGTTCAGGCAATGGCATAACACACTGACTAAGATAGATAAGGTATTCAAGAAAGATAAGAAGTTCGAAGAGGCAAGCATTGTCTCTGAGGTAACTAAAAAGGCTGTGGAACCTGCCTATAACTTCTATCAGGTTGACGCGAATAAAGTGGCAGACCATGCCGGTATGATGTCAGGCCTCCTTATCTTCTACGTTGTTTACACGATGTGGTGGGGATTTGCCATATTTTATATGTTCGAAGGAATAGGCCTCACCATGAAAAAGGCAAAGATCAGGAAAGAGGTATAGGGACTTTATGTTGAAACATACAGGACATAGCATTCTCACTCATTCTCGCTTCGCTCCGAGGTTTTTGCCTCAACCCTTCTTTTGTTCCCCCCTTGCTAAGGGGGGAATTAAGGGGGGTAGGGTATCGGCAAAAAAAACCGTTCAAACGCTATGTCCTGTTGTTTCGGGTAAAAGTTCAGGAGTATGCAGGGGCTGATATGGGAAGATACAGGAAAATACTTGTAGCTGTTGACGGCTCGGATTCAAGCAAGAATGCTTTCAGACAGGCATGCAAGATTGCCCGTCAGGATGCGAGCTGGATAACAGTTATTACAACAATTCCATTTTATCAGGACCTGTTTCAAATGCCCAGCATTCAGGAAAAGGTGAGCAAGACTCTGAGAGAAGACGGAGAAAAAGTAATCTCGGAGATTAAAAAGATCGCAAACGAAGAGGATGCTTTCATAAGGCCGATTCTCGAGGAAGGAAGTCCGGTTACCACCATTGTGGATGCCGCTGCTGAGAACAATTTTGATCTGATAGTTATGGGCCGACACGGGAAGTCCCATCTTGAAAGGGCTTTGGTTGGAAGCGTCACAGCCCGTGTAATAGGTCACAGCCGCGGAGATGTCCTTGTTATCCCAAAAGGTGCAGTTGTAGGCTGGAGTAAAATACTTATCTCTACTGATGGCTCTAAATACAGCACAGCTGCTACAGAAAAGGCAATTGATATTGCAAAGTCTTACGGGGGACAACTTGAGGCTGTATCTGTTGTTGATGTTACAGAAGAATTCCATACCGAAGCGCCGGGCGCTGTTGAAGAGCTTGTCAGAAAGGCAAAAGGGTTTGTGGATGATGTCAGGGAAAAAGCAGGGACACACGGAATAAAAACAGAGGTCCTTGTCAGAGAAGGAGAGACATTTAAGGTTATTACAGATCTCTCAAAAGAATATAAAACTGATGTTATAGTCATGGGAAGCCATGGACGTACAGGGATGAACAGGCTCCTGATGGGGAGCGTTACTGAAAAGGTTATTGGTTATGCCCTGTGTCCTGTGCTTGTAGTTAAAGTATAACTGTTAAACTTTATTAAAAGGAGGTAAAGATGAAACGGTTACTAAAAAAAGTAGAGACTTTGATGGCGGCTGCAACATTTGCAGAGGCAGGAGAACACGAGACTGCAAGAGAGATAATGAAGGAAGAGGATAAACGGCCTGAAAAGAGAGATAAAATCAGACCATCACAAAGGCCAAGAACCGGACTCAGAGCGTAATATTTTCAAAAAAGGGTTTGTTAATACATAAAAGCCTGTGAGTGCCACGGGCTTTTATTGTTTTGTCAGAACCATATCTATCACATCTTCGATTTTATCCGCAAAGATGATTTTCATATCATTCTGAATATTTTCAGGGATATTTCCCAGTTCGCTCTTATTTCTGGAAGGCAGGATAACTGTTTTAAGTCCTGCTCTTCGGGCAGCCAGTATCTTTTCCTTGATTCCTCCAACAGGCAGCAGTCGTCCGCTTAATGTAAGCTCGGCGCTGATCGCAACATCCATTCTGGCAGGACGAGCTGTAAGCAAAGAAAGAAGGGCGAATGCAATTGTAGTGCCGGCAGAAGGGCCGTCTTTTGGTATAGCCCCGGCAGGGACATGAATGTGGATGTCATTATTTTCAAAGAAATTCTCTGATATGCCGAACTTTGATGCGTTACTCCTTATATAGCTCAGTGCGGCCTGTGCGGATTCGCGCATTACATCTCCCAGAGAACCTGTGAGAATGAGCTTCTGTTTCCCTTGCATCTTTACTGCCTCAACAGAAATAATATCTCCTCCGACCTCTGTCCATACCAGACCTGTCGTGATGCCTATTCTGTCCTTTTCTTCTGCTAACTCAAAGTAGTATTTCCTCGGTCCAAGGAATTTTTCTATAACATCCGGCGTGACAGCTATTCTCTCTACGGTCTCTTTGTGCTGCACGTAGTCTTTTGCTATTCTGCGGCATACGGCAGCGATTTCCCTTTCAAGATTTCTTATTCCTGCTTCCCGGGTATATTCCTGAATGATTTTATAGACTGCTTCATTAGTGAACTCAGGCGTGTGTTCTGAAAGCCCTGTTTCGTTAATCTGTCTCGGAATCAAGAAATGTGAGGCAATATTTGCCTTCTCTTCTTCTGTATATCCTGAAAACTGGATTAGTTCCATGCGGTCTCTGAGGGCATCAAAGATGTTGTCGGCAATATTTGCCGTTATTATAAACATGACGCTTGAAAGGTCAAACGGCATATCAAGATAGTGGTCTATAAAATTGGAATTCTGTTCAGGGTCCAGCACCTCGAGCAGGGCTGAGGCAGGATCTCCCTTGACGTCGTATCCTATCTTATCCACCTCATCAAGGATAATAACAGGATTGATTGTTCCCGCCCTCCTGATTTCCTCGATAATCCTTCCTGGCATTGCACCGGCATATGTTTTTCTGTGACCCCTTATCTCAGCCTCGTCCTTAATCCCGCCCAATGAAATCCTCGCAAATTTTCTTCCGAGCGCCCTTGCAATAGACCTCCCCAGCGATGTCTTCCCTGTTCCGGGAGGGCCTGAAAAGCAGAGTACGGAACCTTTTGTTCCCTTTTCCATGCTTTTTTTATCTATGGCCTGCGCAACCATGTCTCTTACCTCATCCAGCTTAAAAGGTTTTGCCACGTAGTGGAAGGCGCCTTTTTTCATGGCCTCAACAGCGCCGTCTATCGAGGCATAACCTGTAATCATTATTACTTCGGTGTCAGGAAATCTTGTTTTTGTTGTTTCAAGAATTTCCATGCCGTCGACCTTCTCCATTTTCAAATCTGTGAGCACAACATCAAACTCGTACTGGTCCAGTTTACTGAGTGCCTCCATTCCGTTGGCTGCAGTTGAGATAGTATAGTTTTCCCTGGTGAGGATATGAGCTAAATTTTTTCTTGCAATCTCTTCGTCGTCAACTATCAGGATACGGGGCTTCCTGCTCATTCTGAGTTTTTTTACAGCCAGATGCTCCAGGATTCTGTCCTTGATTTTGTCCAGTCCGTAATGGTCTTCATTCAGGATTTTTTCTACCCTGACAAGGTCCAGATTGTCATCTGTCTTTGTGTTCCACGGCATCGAAACGAGGTATTCGATGTATGTGAGCCCTATTGTATATTCTGATGTTGCCGCGCTGATTCTGCCCAGCAGCTCAAGTTCTTTGTCGGCAATCTTTTTTGCATGGGCAGGCATATGCGCAGCCGCAATCTTTTCCCTCAGTTCTTCTATTATTGCGTCAGACTGGCTTTCTTCTGATTTTTTAAAGAATCTCATAGAATGTATTTTAAAGGATTACGTTTAGTTAATAAATAAAATAATACCACTATTGCCGTCTGCTGGCAAACCGGCATTTTCATTTTCCAATCTTTGGTGATAATATAGGTCTGTATGTCACTGAAGAAAAAGATAATTCTCAGCTTTCTTGTAAGTTCTATAATCATAGCAATCCTTGCTATTTCTTCTTACATTAATTTTGTAGAAATCAGAAAAGAGATAAGATATCTGGAGCTGTCTGACACCATAAGGAGCAAATCCTTACAGCTCAGGAGGCACGAAAAGAATTTTTTCCTCTATGGGGATATCAAGGAGCTTGAAAACGTATATGATTATATAAGGCAGCTTAAAAATATCCTTACAGAGAACAGGCCCCTTTATAATTCGGGGAAACTGCTCAGCCTTGAAAATAAGGTAGGCGAATACGCACAAAGATTTAACCATATAGAACTTATTTTTTGGGAGTTTCACCGGGAATTCGATAAAGTTAAGCCGTCATATAAGCAATATTCTGTTTTTTCCCAGCTTATCGAATCAACAATCCTGGAGCGTCCGCTGGCTAATGCAGAGGTATTGGAAAAGTCATTTTTTTTAAAACCCGGCAGCCCCGTGATTGAAAGCCTTAAAAAATTAAGCACAGAGATCATTGCTCTCAGAAAAGACGGAGAAGAGATATTGACTCTCTCCAAGGATTTGGATAAATCAGCCAGGGAGAAAGTGGAAAGGGTCATCCGTTTATCGCAGACTGCCGTATTGGTTTTGATACCTTTGTTCCTTTTTGTAGGCCTGAGTACCCTGTTTTTTATCGGCCACAGCATTGTAAGGCGGCTAAAGCTATTAGCAGGCGCTATTGAAAAAACAGGCAAGGGCGATTTTTCATCCCTGGTGCTTCCGGCAGAAGAGGATGAGGTTGGCGTACTAATTAATACCTTCAACAAGATGGAACAGGATTTGATTGCAAGGGATGCTGAACTTAGCAGGAAAAATGAGGAACTGCTTCAGGGCAAAAAACTTGCCTCTATAGGGACCCTTGCATCAGGAGTTGCGCATGAGCTTAACAATCCCCTTAACAATATCTATCTCTCAGCACAGGTTTTATCAAAGGAGATAGACGAGGAAACATCTCCTGCAATAGTCAGGGAGACCGTTAAGGACATCTTTTCTCAAACGCTTAGGGTAAAAAGAATAGTCGGCGACCTCCTCGAATTTGCCAGAGAAAAACCGCCTGACCTCAAAAAGGTTAATATAGTAAGAGTGATAAATGATGTGCTTAAACAGATGGCTGCATCTGGAGAATTATATAATTCAAAATATGATATTAACGCTCCCGAAGAAATGGAAATCCTTGCAGACAGGTATCTCATGGAGCAGGTCTTCATTAACCTTTTCACTAATGCAGTTGATGCCATGGACCGAAGCGGATTATTGCATATCGGGATAAATGCGGCAAACACTTCTGTTCAAATTAAAGTGTCTGACACGGGCAAAGGCATCCTGTCAAAAGATATTTCAAGGATATTTGACCCGTTTTTCACAACCAAGGAAAAAGGCACCGGCTTGGGACTTGCGATTGTTTACAGTATAATAAAAAAACATAACGGGAAAATAGAAGCGGACAGTGAACCATATAAAGGCACTATTTTTACAATAACTCTGCCCCGCTAATGAAACGGGGTGAACCGGGGGATAATGGCTCTTAAAATCCTGATTGCTGAAGACGAAGAAATAACTTTAAAGCACCTGCTCTATGCCCTGGAGAAAGAAGGCCATGCAGTTACCGGCGCAAAAAACGGCACAGATGCATTGAAGATAATCGAAAAAGAAGAATTTGAGCTTCTTATATCTGACATAAAAATGCCGGGGATAGACGGCCTTTCGCTTCTTTCAGAGGTGAAAAATAAATATCCCGGCATGGATGTAATCATTATCACAGGCTTTGGCAGCATAGAGTCCGCAGTTGAGGCCATGAAAAAAGGCGCTACTGATTACATAACCAAACCTTTTAACCTTGATGAGCTGAACCTGAAAATAAACAGGATTCAGGAAAAAAAAAGATTAGAGAATGAGAACATCGCCCTTAAGGTTTCTCTCGGCCTTGATAAAAACCAGCCTTTCATAGCAAAAAGCAAGACAATGAGAAGGGTGATAGAGGTTGTGAAGAGCATCACCAATTCCGACTGCAATGTTCTTCTCACAGGCGAAAGCGGTGTAGGAAAAGGGCTTATTGCAAAGATTATCCATTACACCGGATTAAGAAAGCAAAAACCCTTTCTGGCCTTAAACTGCGCAGTATTTACTGAGGAGCTGCTGGCAAGTGAGCTTTTTGGCCATGAAAGAGGCGCATTCACCGGCGCTGTCACATCAAAGCAGGGACTCCTTGAGATTACTGACAAGGGGACATTATTCCTTGATGAGATAGCCGAGATGTCATCTAATCTCCAGGCAAAATTATTGAAGGTGATAGAAGACAAGGAATTCTTAAGAGTCGGCGGCACAAGGACAATAAAGGTAGATGTGAGATTCATTGCTGCGACAAACCAGAACATAACCGCCCTCGTATCGAGCGGTAAATTCAGGGAGGACCTGTATTACAGGCTGAACGTGATGGACATTCATATCCCTCCTCTGAGGGAGAGAAAAGAAGACATCGCCCCTCTCTTCAAACATTTTCTGGAAAGACATTCCAAAAAGGCAAACAAGAAGATTGAGGGATTCAGCAGAGAAGCGATGGACATGCTCATGTCATACGGTTTTCCCGGAAATGTAAGGGAACTGGAAAATATTATTGAGAGGGCGGTAATCCTTGAAAAAACACTGCGTATTAGGCCGGAGAGCCTTCCGCAGAGCATAAAATTTTTTCAGGTAGAAACCATAGACCCGAACAGGATAAAACCGATTGATGACCTGAACAGAGAGTACGCTGAGAAGGTACTTGAATTCTCAGAAGGCAACAAATCAAAGGCAGCAGAGCTTCTGGGGATTTCAAGGACAAGCCTGTGGAGGATATTGAAGAAGTAGCATCAGCTTTTGCTTTTCTTTTTCCCCGGCATCAACCAGCCGAAGATTAAAACCTCAACAGCCATTCTAAGTTTATCGAATAATGAGTATCCCGCAGAATGTGCTTCAGTTTTATTCTCAGTTTGTGCCAAATAGTCATCAAGCAGTTCTTTTGCTTTTTCAAGATGTTCTTTCTGAACTACTATCATTTTTTTATTGAAAAGTTCAATCTGCGGCCCTATTTCCATGGAACCAAAATTATCATTTCGCACAAAATAATTAATGCCTTCAGAATCGAGGATGCTTTTTATTAAAGCCAAGTCAATTTCAGTGTCAGGGGAATAAAGATCAATCATCAGTTTGGTTTTTCAAAAGCTGAAAATTTTTCATATCCGAATTGCATATATCCTACTCAATTTGGCGATAGAGACGCAATGCCAGTATCCTTCGCTCTCCGTTTCATGGCACTTAATTCGACAGCGGTTATATTAAGTATGGCGTCCCCGGAATTTCGCAAGTGATTGTCAAGAAACACGGAAAGTGGAGCTATGTTTTTGCCAAGGCAGAAACAACCTGCTAGCTGATTGATATTTCTGCTTTTAGATGTTCTCTTAGTTTTGAGCTGGATTCACCGGTAAATCCATCAACCTGAAGAGATTTGATTTGGCAATAGTTACAGAAAAGCTCCTTTATTCGCTCTGATGTGTCCATTTTGTCTATAATATAGACGTTCACTTCTCGATTACTATTTTGAAAAGCCTTCTTGAATATGTCATCGTAATACTCATCGGATCCTTTTGCACTCCAACCAATAATAATGAATATCAATGATTTCTCTAATGCTGTTTTGAAACGTGACAATTCATTATCATAAAACTCTGAACTGTGGCGTCGCCTTGACTCTGTTGGAGGCATGATCGAAGTGCGGAGGAAAGCATCAGCTTCTGTAATATCTGTTAATTTTAGCGGGAATAAGGCTGAAGTTGATTGGCTGTGTCTTACGCCTCGGTAATAAATTCCAGCCTTTCCCATAAGGAACGTGCACATATCACCATGTGGCTTAATGAGGCTTGCTCTTAGCGAAAAGTTTTCTCCGTCTTGGGGTTCTCTGAACTTTCCATCTGTTATAAGTTCTGATATTGTATCGGCCCAAAAATCATCGGCAAGCACCTTTCTCGGTCTGCCAATATCCCAACCAAAACTTGCTTTACTACTTCCTTCGTATTCAAATCGAAGTCGCTCCAGCAAACAGTCATAGTTGAAATCAATTACATTCACTGCCTGCCCTGATTGCAAAAGCTCTTCAATCAAACTATTAAGAATTATATGAGCGCGATCGAAATGTTCTTCAGAATCTTTTAGAGAAAACATCTGTAACATGAAAAATGAAATAGCATGAGTTAACGCCCAATGGGCCTTTGTAACAGATTCGTATTCTGCAACTTCCTGTTTAGCCAACAGATCGAATATCTTGTCCAGGCTATATCTATTTTGGTAAATCACCTTGGTCACGTCTTCAAAATGTCGGTTGATTTCGTTATTGACTATTGATCCAAGTTCAAATTGTTGGTAGGTCTGATTTAATGCTCTCATAATGGCATAAGTAAGAAATAATCTCTGTTTCGGAAGATAGCGCTCAAAGTTATCTTTGATTTTTCTGTCAGGCGGTTTCTCAGCAAAATGAAGCATCTTCTCAAGCATCTCACTCTGCAGTGGATAAGGGCACACTGTAAATGCCCTTGATGCGCCAGCACCAAGTATTATCGTTATGCCCAATTTAGAGTCCTCGATTTATGGCAGATTGTGCTAAATTTCTATAATTGGTCTTTTCCACAATGAATGCAAAAAGATGCCCCTTGAAGTGTTTCTTTGTTGCAATGCTTGCATATCATTTTCTGAGAGACACCGCAAAAAGGGCAAAAATGTAATTGATATGGAAGAGGTCTGCCACAGTCAACACATTTCTTTTTTTCTAATCTATTTCTCAGCAATCGCGCCTTTGTAAAAACTTTCTTCTGAAGAATGTATATGAAGAAAAGAGATAGAAGGATGGCGACAATTATAAGGATGTAATACCATATGGCAATTAAATTCCAGACCTCTAAGAATTCCATTATTTTCTGAAATAATTTATGAGGGATGATATCGAAGACGGCCTGACAAATTTCAAAAAAAGCAGGGATAAAGCTTACGATTAGTAAATGGGATGAAATGAATGTCTGCAAGTATCTGTTTTTCCGAATGCTCGTCGAATTCCAGAGGAACAATAAGATAATTACAGGGAGCAGGAATAGAATGCGGATTCCCAATCGTTTTATCGGATAAGTAAAGTTTATTTTCCGAAGGTCGTTAGTTAGCGTTTGTGCGAGAGCGCCTTTTTTCTCGACTTTAACCCAAAAACCTTTTACTACATCTAGGGCATTAATCTTTTCATCAATGTCCTTTATATTGGCAAGAATTTTATCGACTTCAGGATTTTTCTGTTTTTGATAAGCGTCATAGCTGTTATATCGTTTGGTTAATTTGTCCCTTTCATCTAAATGTGATATCAATCCCTTGTTATCTTTCATGTCTTTAATGGACGCATAGATGTCTTTACAAATGGGGTGTTTGTCTTTCTTGTCGGGTACGATCTCCCAGTAATTTCGCTGGTCTTGCAATATCAGACTAGATAATTCTGGAATCCTATTTTCATTTACCCAGTTTTTATCAATTATGATCTCTCGACAGACACTGGGAACATATTCATCGGGGCTAGTTAATTGTTTTGTTTGGTCACTTAATCCAATGAACAAATTGACCAGAACGAATAAGTCAAGCAAGATAACTAAAACAATTGATAATGGGCTTAATGGTTCATTTTCCGTGATTCTTGTCAGCCTGTTGCTGATCTCGCTTAATCTTGTTTTTAGCTGAGCAAATATCTTCATTGTTATTTCTCCTGACTTAATCTGACTCAGAACAATTTATATCCGCACTTCGCTTTTTCCGATAATTGAAAAGAATATAGCACAAAGCAGGCAATTAAGGAAAATAAAATCAAAATAAAGTCGTCATTCTCGCAAGCGGAGCACGTCGGGAATCCTTCCGGAAAGATTCCGGACAAGCCGGAATGACAGAATCTGAGTTCATAAATAAGCTCAAATTGTTCAGCCCCGATAACGTCCTGATTCCCGCTATAAAATCCATTCAATCTATTCACCGCCGGCGTTCACCTCTGTTCAAATATGAAACAGGGGGTTCACCCCCTCCACCCAATAAATCCCTTTAGTTTCAAGACATTTCTCTCTGGCACATATCTTGGAATTACTATCAGCGAAGCTCAAAAAGGAGGCGAGGCACATGGTAGAAAAAATCTTATTCGTAACCAAAGGAGGTGAAGGTTGTGACGAAGGGTTCTCCTATGCTCTTGAACTTGCAAAGACACTTCATTCAGGGATTGCCGTGCTGATGGTCTACAGCAAGGGGATGATGGAAACCTACGAGGATGTGATGGCTGCGGTTGCTTTTGCAGAAGCAGGACAACTTGAAACAGTAAAGGAATTGATGAATAAGCAAGCAGCAGAAATAAATGAGACTGAAAAGAAAAAGATAAAAGAACTGGCCGAGAGATGCAGGGAAAATTCTCTGGAATTCATTTATCAGACTGCTGCCGGTGACGCAATAACTGCAATTAAAGATTTCCTCAAAACCAGGCCCGGCATAGACATGGTTCTCCTGAGCCCTAACCTCTCAGAGAATAAGAAGGGAATAGATTTTAAAAAATTATTCAAAAACATAACAAAACCTGTCGTAACCATATCAAGGCCTGCAGGGGCCCAGGTATGAAGACAGAAAAAAAGGAGGGATTGAAATGAAAACACTCGGAAGATTAATTAACAGGCTTGACACCCTAATGGCTTCTGCGGCATTTGCAGAGGAAGGAGAGTTTGATACAGCAAGGGAAATTCTGCGCGACGCAAATTCTCAGAATGAAAGAGCCACGAAGAGAGTAGACAGGCCACAGACAAGGCCCGTGGTTCATAACGCAAGAAACAAATAAATAAAACCAAATCTAAGGAGGAAAAATGGCAGCATACAATGAAAATGTAAAGAAAAAGCCTTACGGGAAGCTGATAATCATGGGGATTATCTCAGTAGCGCTTTACGCGGAACTGCTGCTTAATCAGGATGTTATCAACAACACTTTCGGGAAGGGCGGAATATACGCATTCCTTCCGATTATAGCGGCGTTTGTTTTCTCATACTTTCACGGTTCATTCACAGGAAATTTCTGGACAGTGCTGGGTATCGAGGCGGCAAAGAAGAAAAAGGAGGTAAAATAACATGCACGATGCAGTTCAGGCAGCAGCCAATTTTATTAACCTTGACGCTGTAAATATGGTTTATCTTTTTCTCGTAGGCTTTGTTGGCGGCCTTGTCAGCGGATTTATAGGTTCGGGCGGGGCCTTTGTTATGACCCCTGCAATGATGAGCATGGGAGTGCCGGGCCTTGTGGCAGTTGCAAGCAATATGTGCCATAAATTTCCAAAGGCTTTGATAGGCGCTATCAAACGGGCAAAATACGGGCAGGTTGATATAAAACTCGGGATAGTGCTTGGTATTTCTGCTGAAGCCGGAGTTCTCTACGGCGCGCATATACAGGAAAGCATTAAAAAGGCATTTGGAGATGCAGGTTCGAATCTTTATGTAAGCGTGGCATTTGTAGTAATCCTCGCTGTTGTCGGCGGTTTTGTGCTGATGGATGCGTGGAAGACATATAAATCAGGGACTGCAAACGATGAAGAAAAGGCCACAAAAATAGCACGCTGGGTCCAGTCAGTAAATATTCCCGGAACAATGGTCTATTTCAAAAGTCTTAATGCAAGGATATCTGTTCTTTTCACAATACCATTGGGATTTGCAACAGGCATGCTCGCAGCAACAATAGCAGTAGGCGGTTTTATTGGTGTCCCTGCAATGATTTATGTGCTTGGCGCCCCGAGTCTTATGGCCTCAGCCACGGAACTTGTTATAGCATTTGTAATGGGGCTTGGCGGTTCATTCAAATTCGCAATGCACGGGCTTGTTGATATCAGGCTTGCGATGATAATACTTGCCGGCTCTCTCTTTGGCATCCAGCTCGGCGCAATAGGAACAACTTATGTGAAACCTTTTATAATAAAGGTTGTTATGGGAGTAATAATGGTAATAGTGCTTTTCAGCCGCGGACTGATGGTCCCTGTTTATCTTTCCCAGTTAGGTCTTATACAAACTTTAGGCGAAGGCACTGTAAAAGTATTAAAGAGCACAAGCTTTGCAATTATGATATTTGCTTTGGTATTGGGAGCATTCATAGTCCTTCGAGCAATGTGGCAGGGACGTAAGGCAGAGCATGAACTGGCAACGAAAGAGGCTTTAGTCAGATAAAAAAATGGGAAGATACAAAAAAATACTTGTGGCATTTGACGGCTCTGAATCAGGCACGAATGCGCTTTTGCAGGCATTCAGGCTGGCAAATGACGAAGAATGCTGGATAACCGTTGCCACAGTAGTGCCGGCATATGACGGAGATATTGACCTTACAGGAGTGACTGATATACATGCGGCATTAAGGCGTACAGGGGAGGAAATCCTTTCCAGGGCAAATGGAATAGCAAAAAAAGAGGGCGCCCTTATAAAAACTGTGCTTGAAGAGGGAGAAAGCTCTGAGAGGCTCGTTGCCCTTGCTGAGTCTGAAAACTGCGGGATTATTGTTATGGGAAGGCGTGGGGTATCCCGTTTTGAAAGGTCCCTCATCGGCAGTGTTGCTGCAAGAGTGATTGGACATTCCGGCAAGGATGTGCTTGTGGTTCCTTCGGATACAGTAATCGGCTGGAAGAATATCCTGCTGGCTACAGACGGCTCAAAATACAGCGCTGTTGCAACAGGCAGGGCAATAGACTTTGCAAAATCGTATGGCGGAGAACTGATGGCAATATCTGTTGTTGATGTCCCTGCCGAGTTTTATGCCGAGGCGCCTAAGGCAGTAGAAGACATGACTCACAAAGCAAAAGAATTTGTTGCAGATGTTAAGAAAAAGGCAGAGGCCTCCGGCATCACAGCAACAAAATTTGTTGGCGAAGGCGATGCCTATAAGGTAATTACAGACCTTGCAAAGAAAGAAAAGGCTGATGTTATTTTCATGGGAAGCCATGGACGCACAGGCCTGAAAAAACTTCTTATGGGAAGCGTAACTGAAAAGGTTATCGGTTATGCATCATGCCCTGTGCTTGTGGTTAAGGTATAACTGTTAAACTTTATTAAAAGGAGGTAAAGATGAAACGGTTACTAAAAAAAGCAGAGACTTTGATGGCGGCTGCAACATTTGCAGAGGCAGGAGAGCACGAGACTGCAAGAGAGATAATGAAGGAAGAAAAACGCAGCGATAAGAGAGATGCTGCAAGGCCAACTCAGAGGCCGAGGACCGGGCTCAGGGCCTCATAAATAAGAAATTGGTTTTGTAATAAAAAGGCCCCTGTTTTAGAAAGGGGCTTTTTTATTGTTTAGAATCTTTCCGTTGCCTGGAGCTGATTTATGCTAAAACATGGTTTTGTGCGTATTGTATTGCAACTTCGTAGGCAATAGCTGAGTGGTCAGCGGAAGGGCTATTGCCTTCACAACTGAGTTCTCCTTTTGTTGCCTCCCTGTGGTTTCTGACCATTGCGGTTATAACCTGAGTCAGATCGAATCCGCCATCAGCGCAGTCCTTGCTCAAACAGTCTACCCTGAACAAAGCATAACTGCTGGGAAAGAAATTTACGGTACGCGGGAGAGATTTTTGTATCCCCTTCTGATTGTACATCATGCTAATGACGATGCTTGTAACCTCAGGGAACTGTTTAGCCATAAAGCCCGCATCAACTCTTCGTTGCAGTCTTTCTGCCCTTGCCACATTCTTTCTGCTGTTCATGCTGTTGTTCATGTTCCTCCCAAATGAGAAGGCCCCCTCAACGCGAGGGAGCCTTTCCTATCTAACTACAGTTTAACTACATTGATTGCCTTGGGGCCTTTTGGGCCCTTTTCAATATCAAAGCTGACCTTGTCACCTTCGGCAAGGGTCTTAAATCCATTGCCCTGGATTGACGTATGGTGTACAAAAGCTTCGCTTCCGTCATCATTCGTAATAAAACCAAAACCCTTGGATTCGTTGAACCACTTCACTGTTCCATTTGCCATTTTTTTACCTCCTTTTTTATGAACTGAAATTTCAGAAGGCATCAATAAAAAAAGGCCGCAAAGTCAAAAGTCTTTGTGGCCTTGTGTAATCGCAAAAACTTCTAAAATTCTAGCTTTAGGATAGCATGTCCCCAAACAGTTAGTCAAGGAAAATCCAGGGGGATGTTAAATTCTCAGCTGCCGGAGCGTTTTGGCCTGTAGCCCATCTTCTCGAACTCTGCCATTAGTGTACCGCAATGGTCGCCCTGGATTTCAAGCGAGGCGTCCTTGATTGTGCCGCCTGTGCCGAGTCTTGTCTTAAGTTGTTTGAGGAGATTCTCTTTTTTTCTGTCCGGTATCCGCAGGCCTTCGATGATTGTGACGGATTTTCCGCCCCTGTGTTTCCGATCAAGCCGGATAATCACTTGCTGCTCCATGGGACGCACGGCTGTCCGGATAGGCTTTCCAACAGGCTTTTCCTTCCGTGGAATTGGCTGTTCCGTTGAATAAACTAATTTTGACTTTTCTCCCGGCATGGTTAATTTTAGCACAGGGGTTGCGCTTAATCGCTGTTTTTACGTATTGTAAACTAACTTATCTGTTTGAGGAAATATAGTATGAGAAAACCATTGCCGAAGAAAACAAGTGTTTCGCCTTACATTACGCCTGAGGGGCAGAAACGTTTACAAGAGGAGCTGTCATATCTCTGGAAGGTGAAACGGCCGCAGGTTACTAAGGCTGTTTCAGAAGCTGCTGCTATGGGCGACCGTTCTGAAAACGCAGAGTATATTTACGGTAAAAAGCAGTTAAGGGAGATTGATGCCCGTATACATTTTCTTAAAAAAAGATTGGGCGAGCTGATTGTAGTGGACAGGACACCTGATGATACTTCAAAGGTATTTTTTGGCGCATGGGTTGAAATTGAGGATACTGAAGGGAATGTGCAGAAATATCGCATTGTCGGTCCTGATGAAAGTGATGCAGGGAAGAATTTTATCAGCATTGATTCCCCTGTGGCAAAGGCATTGTTGCGTAGCACAGAAGGTGACGAGGTTGTTGTCAGCAGGCCTAACGGTAAAGCTTCTTTTGTCGTAACATCAATCCATTATTAGTTATTACCCCGTTAGAAGGACGAAAGTCTTCTAACGGGGTAAACAGTCCGGAAGCGCCTTAAAGCCCGAGGGCCTGCGTCAACCTTTTTCTCTGTTTTTCGATTACCCTTTGCCCGTGCTCAAGCGCTGTTACAATCTCTTTTTTGGCCTTGTCTGACAGTTCCATCCCCTGTTCAATAACATCCTCAGTCTTTTCCTTTAAATTATCAGCGAACTCATTTACATCCTCAATGGTCTCCTCAATTAAATCAACCGCGTTATTTTTTATGCGGCGTGCTGTCTTTGAGATATCCTTTCTGGTCTCTCTGCCTGACCTGGGTGCATATAGAAGAGCAATAGCAGCTCCAATTACTCCGCCCAGCAAAAAAGCTCCGCCAATCTTTGTCGCATTGTCTTTCATAACGTCCTCCCTGTTGTAAAAAACATTTCCTGTTAGATTAAGCCTATCACATACAAAGGTAATGTCAAGAAAGCCAGGAGCCCGGCCCTCATGTTTTCTTGTCGGCTCTTCAATAATAAAGCGTGAGCTTGTAGCGGCTGAGGACTGGGCAGGGATTACAGCAATTGCAAAAAAGTTCGTTGAAAAGATAAATGAGCATATCGCTAAAAATTCAGCAAGTCCCGATTTAGAAAGCGTAAGGAGTTGATTTGCTTGTCATTGCGAGCAAAGCGAAGCAATCCCGTCTTTTCTGATGAGATTGCCACGAACCCTGCGGGTTCTCGCAATGACAACTTTTCCTGGGATATCCGGCAAGCTTTCCTTGAAATTAATAAATTGTGTATAATTCAATATCCCCTTTGTGTGGCGTCACATGGATGGGGGAATATTTTCGGAGGTTATTAATATATGTTTCGCGCCAAAATTAAGGTTTTAGATTGCACTGTCCGTGACGGCGGGTTGATAAACAAGTGGCAGTTCAACGATGATTTTGTAAGGAAGATTTTTATGGCCCTTTCACGCGCCGGCGTTGACTATATGGAGATCGGATATAAATCCTCCGAGAAATATTTTTCCAGGGGTGAACATGGCGCCTGGAAATTCTGCACAGAAGACGATCTGAAAAGAATCGTTGGGAACTTTGATACCAGGATGAAACTTTCGGCTATGGCTGACATAGGCCGGATTGATTTTGACGATATACCTTCCAAAAAAGACAGCGCCCTTGACATGATAAGGGTAGCCTGTTATGCGCATGAGGTGGACAAGGGAATAAATCTTGCGCATCACTGTATGGAAAAGGGCTATGAGGTGACAATAAACCTAATGGCGGTTTCCAAGGTTTTGGAAAAAGACCTTGACGAAGCTCTTGAGGACCTTGCCAAAAGCCAGGTGCCGATTATTTATCTTGTAGACAGTTTCGGTGCCATGTATTCAGAGCAGATTCATTTTCTTGCAAAGAAATACTTTAAGGCGCTGCCAGGAAAGGAGCTCGGCATGCATGCCCACAATAACCAGCAGCTGGCCTTTGCCAATTCAATAGAGGCGATTATCGCAGGTATAAACTGTATAGATGCAACTTTGTACGGCATGGGCAGGGGGGCAGGCAATTGTCCTCTTGAACTGCTGCTCAACTTCCTTAAGAACCCGAAATTCGATATAAGGCCGATACTTGAGATAATACAGGAGTCATTAATTCCCATGAAAGAAGAAGTTGAGTGGGGCTATCACATTCCCTATATGATTACCGGCATTCTGAATGAACATCCGAGAAGCGGGATGAAGATGATGGCGTCAAAAAAGTTGCCCAACCTAAAGCAATTTTATGAAGACCTTCGTGACGGCACGCCGCTGGATTAAGAAATTAAAAGGACGCCATAGGCCGGAAGTTCCAAAGCGCCAAAGGGCAAAATGACCCCATTATCGTAATCTGGTTCCGCACTTTCTGCACATACGCCTGTGTATATCTTTGCCAAGATATTTTTTACATGAAGGGCATCTCCAGTTTAAGGCTGTAAAACCGATAAACGCAGAGATAATCACAACCTGCAATCCAAAGAGAGTACCCTTTGAGAATTCTCCGAAACGATCGGGGCGTTTATAAATCACCGCAAGAAGCAACACCAGAAAAAGTGTTATCGCTATAGCGAGTATTTGCCGGCTCTGGCGTACTTCAAAATCCTGCCTTGTCTGTTTATCGTCTTTTTTCTGCATTATCACAATTTCCCCTTTGCCTGGAAATAACGATAGCCAATAATTGGTTTGATATTATAACGCTGCGAACTGCAATTTTTCAAAATTCCCGGATTTTCCTGAAGGTTAAGCAGATACCTTTTTTACGCGCCCTACTTCTCCGCTTTCCAGGCGGACTTTAATCCCGTGCGGATGTACAGCTGAATTGGTCAAGATATCTTTTACAATTCCCTCTGTCAGCTTCCCTGTCTGCTGGTCTTTCTTCTGTACAATCGAAACGCGCAACCCTTGTTTTATATCAGAACGTTTTGTTCCATCCATAAATTGTTCTCCTCTCAGTTATTTTTTCTGCTGCCTTCGTACAGCTCATACTCAAGGAGCCTGCATTCAATTGCACCGTTAAAAAACTGGATTCTCCGCTTTGCTCTCAGGCCGACCTTTTTTGCCAGGTCAGGATTTCCGGTAAAGATATATCCTGTATATCCTTTACACTTCTGCTTGAATAAATCCCCGATTCCCTTGTATACATTCTCAAGCTCTTTAATCATTCCCATCCTTTCTCCATATTCCGGGTTGAGTATTACAATCCCTTTGCCTTCAGGAACCGTGGTTTCGGCATAATCGCACACATCAAATTCGATCAGACGCTCCACGCCGGCAGTAGCAGCATTTTTCTTTGCCGCCTCTACTGCCTCCTTGCTGATATCAGTTGCAATAATCCTGCAATCTATGGTCTTTTTTGCCTCTTTTTTTGCTCTTGTACGCAACTCATCCCAGAGTGATTCATTAAACCCTTTTAAATGCATGAAACCATAATTATTCCGCAAAAGACCGGGCGCCCTGTTGAGTCCGATTAATGCCGCCTCAATTGCCAGTGTTCCGCTTCCGCACATCGGATTGATAAAATTACTGCTGCTGTTCCATCCCGTTGCCAGGATAACGGCAGCTGCAAGGGTCTCCTGCATGGGCGCTGTCACAAGGAGCTTTCTGTAGCCGCGTTTTGAGAGTGGTTCACCTGAGGTATCAAAATACACGGCGCAGTTTTCATCCTTCCAGTAGAGATTAACAACAGTCCTGTTTTTATCAGGGCCTGAATCAGGACGCTGTCCGCACTTTTTATGTATCCTGTCTACAATGGCATCCTTGCTTTTTACATTTGCATAGCGTGAGTCCCTGATGCTCGGATTATCAACGCTTGATGTTACACAGACATAACCATCTTCAGCTATATAATCCTCCCATGGTATATCTGACAACGAGCGATAGAGCGCCTCGGCCTCGCGCGCAATGAATTCCTTTATGAGAAAGAGCACACGGTGTCCTGTGCGGAGATGGAGGTTCAGCCTCAGGGTATCGTCAATAGTCCCCTCTGTTGCTATGCCTGCAATTGTTTCTGACAGCACAGGGAAGCCGAGCTGAAGGACCTCTTCCTTCAAAAAAGGCGTTATTCCCTTTGCGCAGGTAATCAGTATCCTGCTTTTTTTCATATCCTTATTCTCTTTCGTAATTATTCAGCTACTCGCTATCGGGAATACGTTACTTTCTTTTTTTATCCGATGCATCTTTCCGGGCTGAGAGTGTGATGAAAAAATTCTCAGGTTCTAAATCAGGATTTTTCTCAAGCTCCTCAACAAAGGCATTGATGGCCTTTCGCATGAAGGCTGAGAAGTTTATGCCCCTTGGTAATGCATGGATCCTCTGTCGTGTATCTTCGTCAATTGTTGCCGTGTATTTTGCCATAACTGCTCCTTATCTTATGATGTTGTTTTTGGTGCCGCTGCTGTTTCAGGAATCATCCCTTTCCGACGGGCCTGAGAATCGCGCTTTCGACCCTGTTTCTTCCATTGTTTTTGGCATTATATAAAGCCCTGTCAGCAAGCTCTATTAACTCTTTGTGCTCGGCATCCATATCCTCTCCGTCAAAATATCCTATGCCGGCGCTGATAGTAATCCTGATACCTTCAAAGCTCTTGTCTTCTGTTGTCTTCCGCAACCTTTCAGCCACATTCAGGGCATTTTTATAAGAGATATAAGGCAGTATAACAGCAAATTCCTCTCCCCCGTATCTGGCTGCTACGTCACTTAATCTGGTGCCGTCTTTTAATATCTGTGCAATTCCGCGCAGTACCATGTCACCGGCGAGATGGCCGCAAGTATCATTCACTTTTTTAAAAAAATCTATATCGAGCAATAACAGCGTCAGGGGATGTCTATATCTCTTTGAACGGTCCATTTCCTCTTTTAGTCTCAACTCGAAATATTTATGGTGATATAATCCTGTAAGGCCGTCGGTTACGGATTCCTGATACAACTGTGCATTCTCCAGCGCTACGGCTACCTGGTTTGCAAAGGCATATAAAAGAACCATGTCATCAAATTCAAAACTTCCTTCAATCCTGTTGATAACCTGAAGTATGCCAACTATCCTTTCCTTTGTTCTTACCGGTACACAGATCATGCTCTTTGTTATGAAACCGCTGATCTCATCAACCCCTCTGAAAAACCTCGGGTCAGAGCCAACATCATTCGAGATAACAGGTTCTCCGTGTTCTGCAACCCACCCTGCTATGCCTACCCCTTTTTCAAGCTTAATTGTTTTTAATTTTTCACTCTTTCCGCCTATAGCTACCTCGAAGAACAATGCGCCAGTCTTATGGTTTACGATCAAGAGACTGCCGGCCTCTGCATTAAGCAATTTTGTAGCTGCCTCAATTACCTTCTTTCTAATCAGAAAAGGGTCCAGTGTTGAATTTATAAGGGCGGTCATCTCTATAAGAGCGTTGAGTTGCTGCAGTCTTTTATCCTGATATTCAATCATTGGAACGCATTCCTGACTCGCAATAGCTCATAAAAAAATATACTCCTTTGCGAAAATAATTTCGAGTTGCATTTGTGATATTCAAATTATATCAGATTACTGTCCCGGAGAGAATCCTCACATCTCGCCCCTCACCTGCCACCAGACAAGGCTGATCCACTCTGCAATGCCTGTTGTCGAGAGAGCAAGGTCGCCTGTCCGGGGGATAAGAGAAACAGGCGTGCACTTTCTGGGCTGACAGAGAAAGTATGCCGGAGCCGGGATAACAATGAACCCGCGCTTGGTGAACATGATTTTGGCGCGTCTCATGTGGTACGCAGATGTCACGAGAACAATGCGGTTTCCCTTGAGCAGCTTCCGGACGGCATGGGAATTTTCGAGAGTATTGCGGGACACGTTTTCCACGATTACCTGTTTTTGCGGAATGTCCATGGCAAAGGCTGCCTCTGCCATTGTATCTGCGTCGTTTACGCTGGTGGCAAAGGGCTCTCCATTCCCCATGCTAAGAATGAGAGGAATGCCAAGCCTCCTGGCCAGTTCGACTCCTGTAAGAAGCCGCGAAGATGTTTCAGCGTTCGGAACAGGACTTGTCCCAAGCCATTCGAGATCGACAGAACCGCCTCCAAGAACGACAATTGCGTCAGCAGTAATTTTTTCTTCCTTCAAAGGGGGATTGGCCTGTTCCAGAGGCTTCACTATCATGTTTGCTATGGGCCCCAGACTCAGGAGGTAGAGGAATACCAGGCCGGAAATAATAAGTCCTTTGCCGAGCCTCCGTTGCTTATCTATCAGGAGCAGGCCCGTAAGGATGAGAACCACAAGGCTCGTCGGCGGGAGCATGAGAAACCAGAGAACCTTCTGAATAACAAATGTCATTATTTATTAACCTCACATCAGACGAAGAAATTTCTTGTCCGGCACACGGACAAAGAAGAACAGGCACTATTTTAGCATACGTAAAGCAAATAGGACGAAAATTTGAGGCGGATAAAGATGCCCCTGTTAAAGCCAGCGGCTTGAAGGATATTTGTTTCGAACCATGCGTATCAAAGACTGTGAAAGGATTTGCCTGCCCCATCCGTATGGAGCATAAATTTTTATGAATCTGAATATATCGCGTATAACAGCGAGTTGTTCTCTTTTGCTTAGTTTACGCATACCTGCCTTGAAATCAGCTTCGTGCGGTTTGCCGAAAATTATCCGGAATGGATTCCACTGGTCAGTGCACCGCTTTGCCTCAGAAGCTATCAGCTTGCGGTAGACCTCCTGAACCGGCCTGTTCCTCTGAAGCGCTTCGACCACTGACTCTCCGGCTATGGCTCCTGAATGAAGCGCACAGCTCATGCCCTCTGCCAGCATGTTGAAGAATCCTGCGGCCTGCCCTGTGATAAGCACATTGCCTTTGCCGAAAACATAACGGTTTATCAGAGAAGGGCCAAAGTTCTGCGCGCAGCCTTCCATTTCCTCAGCAGGTTCAAGTTTTACCCCGTGTTTATCACGCAGGTATGTCTCAACATTACGGTGATACTCATGAAGGTTTCCGCCTGAAGGGAAGCCCACTCCAAGGATCTGCCGGCCATTGCGTGCATGGCTCCATGTATAATGCCCGAGCCCCGGATGAAACCAGAAGTGGAAGTAGTCCTCATCAAGCGGGCATTCGATTATTCTCTGAAATTTCTGTCCTACCATAAACCATGGAATGCTCTTCATATAATCCGGATAAATAGAATGCCTGACCCGTGATTTCGGCCCGTCAGCCCCAATGACATAACGCGCCGTGTATTTGAGTTCGATGCCGGCACGCATGGCCCTGACATGCACGAGCTTTCCGTCATCTTCAAGCCCCATAAAAGATGTTTCTTCATGCACGTTAAGGCCGCTGCTTTTAACAGCCCAGTAATCTGAGAATTTGCGATTCAGATGTGGTGTGGGCCCGCCTTCAAAATCCATTGAAATAGATACCATGCTCGGGAAATGGAAGGTAACTCCTCTGCAGGAAGTAGGTTCGTGCAGAATATCACGGGGCAGGGGCCCGAAATTTTCTATCAGGAAGCGGTGTCCCCTGGGCGAAAGTATCCCGCTGCATACTTTATTCCTGGGAAGTTTTTTGCGCTCCAGGGCTACAACATCCAGGCCGGCGTCCAGCAGCCTTTTTGCCGCTGCTGATGCAGCAAGGCTGGCGCCTACAATTAAAACATCATATTTTTCTTTGCTCATTTTTTTAAACCTAATCTACTTAATATATAAATTTTCCTGAATGGGGAAAGGATATAGCACTTTCGCTCATTCTCGGTCTTCGACCTCCGAGGAATTTGCCCTCTTTATTTATCAAAATACATATTTTTTGAATATCGGGCAAATAAAACCGCTCAAATACTATATCCTTTCCCCTGTGTCATAGCTTATGAATTATCCTGCCTAAGTTGCCCGACATGTATTACAGGCACATCAGTCACGCGTTGAAAAACCTCAAGGTCAGCAAGGTCTTCAACCACTATGCGGCTCATGCTGCGGCCCCTTATTATCCATCTGGCCTGTTCAAGACAACCTGCTGCTTCAATGTCTTTCTTTGCCTGAAGGCTCGATGCGCCTGTCGGGATTGCTATCCGCTGGAGGTCCAGGTTTATCTGACATCCTGTTTCTTTCCGCAGCCTGTCATAAAATTTAACCAGCCTCTCATAATCAGAATGATAACCACGGCATTCAATAATATAAAGGTCTTCCGGGCCAAGAGCCTTTCTGATATAAGCTGAGGATAAAAGAGCTTCTCCTGTTCCCATAACCTTTTTGCCGGGAAACCATTTCCGGAGAGGGACATGAAGCAATCCCTCTGACACGACAAGCGTGCCTGCATGCCTCAGAGGCCTTATAAAATCATCTATCCTGTCCTGAGTTACTGGCAGACCGGCCTCAAGCAAACCGGCTATGTCCCTGCCGTCATCAACAGCGAGAGATACTTTTTTATTCCCCCCAAGAAGTTCGATTACAGCGCTGCGCGCTTTAAGATTTGCTTCCGGATATTCACCTGCAATCAGAATTATTGAATTGTGCAGGACATTGTCTTTAATCCTGGTTTTCATACCTGATGGTTCAGGATACCAGGAAGGATAAGTTGTTCTTAACTGGTTCAGTTTACGGCGCTGTTCCATATTCATTGCTGCAATGCCGATGCCTTCAGGGCAAGCCGGTTCGCATGAACCGCACAAGAGGCAGGCATCGATGGATGTGGCAATATCTTCAATAGTTGCACCGCCCTGCAAGGCCCTGGCGCGGGCCTTGCGCGTATGAGGCATTGACCTGGTCTTTCTCCAGAGAGGGCAGACCAGAAGACAAATGCCGCATCCGCTGCAGTACTCATAACCTTTTGTATTCACATTATGCCCATCCATCAGAATATAACTTCAGCGTTCAGGATCATGGCAGGGTCAGCCGCCTTTTTCATCGCCAGGTGTTTATCAACCAGTTCATCTCCCATGGCTCGGCGGATATAACCTTTCATCATCCCCCCGAAACGGTAATAACTGAGGCCCATATCAACCCCGATGTCATATATCTCATTTTTAAAGGATTGCAGATAATCACGGCTGTAATTTGTGCCTCTGAGCATTGGCTCAAACTCGCAGCCGTAAGCTATGTCAGCTGCATCAGGCGGAATACATGACAGCTCATAACGGGGGAGCCTGCCCCTGAGTTTGATGCCTACACAATAAAGAGTGTAATGTCTGAAATACTTTCTGCATACTGCATTGCCGCGTTCAACTGCCTCAGCGAATTTCTCTGCCTTTGATGAAAGGTCAGGGATAACCATCTGAGGCCCTCCCCAGAACTTCCATACAGCCCGGGAGAAAACCACTGTACGGTCAACGATCTTCCCGTTGTGCATAAATTCAGACCGCCAGAACTCCGGAAACAGCTTGAAGCGCCTGCCGATAATATAAGCCGCCTCCTTAATGCGCCATGGATGCAGCAGATAATGCCAGGCCATGTGCAGGCCGAAACCTGCTTCGCCGTGGCCGCGCAGATTGCGTTTCCAGCGTGCATTGAACTCGCGTTCCCTTCCATCGCTGTCGAAAGCTACAAGCAGGGTTATTGCACGGTCCAGAATTGTAAGGATGCCTGAATAATCCGAGGCATCCTCTCTGGCTATAAACTGCAAATCCTCTATAGCTGTGCGCAAAGAGGAGTAATAGAAATATTGTATTGTAACAGGGGTAAACTTTCGTATTTTAAGTGTGGCTTCAGTGATAACTCCGAATTGACCGTAACCAAACAGTGCGCGCTCCATGAGTTCAGGATTTTCCTGTTCTGAACAGTTGACAATGTCTCCGGTCGGCGTCACAACCTGCAGGGCAACTGCCTGGTCAGCGCTGCAGCCGAGGCGCGGAGAGTTGACATCAATGCCGCCTACTCCGAGAGTGCCCCCGACAGAAGCTGTAAGATTCAGAGGAGCCGAAAGATAATCCAGGCCGTCGCGCCTGAGAATTTCAGCAAGCTGATGCCAGAAAATACCTGCCTGTGTGCGGGCAGTCATAGCATCAGGGTTTATTTCCAGAACCCTGTTCATGGAACTCATATCAAGAAGCAGTCCCCCGAATGCCACGGATTCGCCCTCGGTGGTAAGCCCTCCGCCTCTTGTAGTTACCGGCACTCTATGTATCTGGGCAGCTTTGAGAACTTTTGAAATATCTTCTGCTGAGGTTGGCCTTACAACTCCATGAGACAGGCCGTATGCAACTCCGCCTGCGTCTGTCATGAATACAGAGCAGTCAGCCCGGCTTTCGCATACCGTAACTCCTCTTGACCGTAAATCAAGCACAAAATCCTGCCAGTTTTCACCCTGCCACCGGGAAGGATTAGTTTTTTGGCGGGGGATTCCCTTAAGTGAATCAGGGGCGACCGGGTCAGGCGGTATAATGCCGCGTTCAAAAACAGGGATATGCATGATTGCAGTATTATAACAAAACTATTGAAAGTGACAGCGCTTGTCGAAGCGTAGCGTAGACTCGCCCGAGGCGAGCATACTTCCCCGCTTGTGCACTTGCTCATTTGAGACTTCCGCGGCAAAGCCGGTGCCGGATGCCATTTTCTGCTTGCCTTATTTTAATTCCATAACTATACTTTAAATATGCAAGGTAATTTTAAACCATACCTTGAGCTGACGTGAAGATCCCTCCCTATCTTGTGAACGAACATTATGACGACCGCTATTTTGATGTTGTCAATGCCATTGAAGAAGCGAAGCACATCTTTTTTCAGGGTACCGGCATCATGGATATTCTTTCTGCCGCAGGGCCGGGGAAGAAAGAATTCAGAATAGGTGAAACAGGCTTCGGCGCAGGCCGTCTGCTCATTGCCCTCATGGATTTTCTGGACAATTGCGGCATCACAGATGTAGATATCACCTACAATTCCGTTGAACTGCATCCAATCACTTCTGAGCGAATGGCGTCCATTCTCGGAGGATTCAGAACAGAGGTTGGCCCGCTTATTGATCTGCTTGTCCGGGCCTACAGCAGCATAGAAATTTCCAGACCAAGGTGGCACCAGATACAACTCACACGGCCTTTTGGCATCCTGACCCTGAATCTCTGGATCGGGGAGGCCCTCGAAATGGTCAGTGCACTCACAATTCCCTGTGACGCATGGTTCCTGGATGGCCATGGACCAAAGAAAAACCCTGACATCTGGCGGCATGAGCTTCTTATGGCGATTGGAGAAAAAACAAAGACCAACGGGACCTGTGCTACCTTTACTGTTGCCGGAGTTGTAAGGCGTGGGCTTATCGATGCGGGGTTTTCTGTTGAGCAGCGCCCTGGTTTTGGCGGGAAAAAATCAGTACTCAAGGGGCTAAAACTGTAGTGCAGGTATTGCCGGGCCCATTGCCACTTTATTTTCAATGCACCTTCTCAGGCTGGAGCTGACTTCCGGGCTTGCTCACTTCCAGACTTCCGAACTTGCATACTATTGGGCTATCGAAAGCCGGTCGCGGGCTCTAGTTACTTCTCTAAACCAGATTCCTGCTTTAAAATCTCTTTTACCTGCTTGCGCAACTTGGGGAGTTCTTTCTTCGCAATACTCCAGACGATATTATAATCGATGCCAAAATAGAAATGAATGAGCTTGTCTCTTAATCCCGCGATTTTTTTCCACGGGACATCGGGATGTTTTGCTTTAAACACCGCCGTTACGTTTTTTGATGCTTCACCGATTACCTCAAGATTGCGAACTACAGCATCCTGTGCTTTTCTGTCCTCAAGAAACTTCCGATAGGTCAGCCCTTTCGTGTAGAGACTGATCAGATTCAGCGCCTCGTTAATATCTTCGAGAAAATCCTTATCTCTTCGTTTCTTAGACATAAATCATGCTCTTTTTAATATCTTCTGCAATATGTTTATATCTTGGATTATGAGAACTCCTCTTGAAATGTTCGAACGTTGCAACATCAACTTTCCTCCCCAGCTTTTCTTGAAGTATGTCAGAGAGTTCAATAAACTCAAACCCCAAAGTTTTGTGAAGGTCAACGAGGATATCTATATCACTTTTTTTCTTCTGTCGCCCTTTTGCAAAAGAGCCGTACAGGATTATTCTCTCAACGCCGTATTTGTCTTTAAGATAGGGCAGTTCTTTTTTAAGGATTGAAATTACTTGTTCACGCGTCAGAACAGTTGTTCTTTTTGGTTGCTTTTTCATTTCCCTGCCTTCGCCTCCTTTATGATAAATATAAGAGAGAGTATTATAAATCTTATCCCTTTCTCTCCACAATCGCAATCTCCTGTAAGTATACAATAATAAAGACTGCTTCGCACAGGACAGTATCTCTCACTTTTTATCGTCCGCTCTTCTACTTGAACCCTTGACCCCTCTCAGTTTAAATCAGGCTTTCCATCTCTTCGATATACTGTTTTACCAATTCCGCAACTATCCTTGCGTCACGGTCATCTTTGCTGTAAATACTCCAATATGCTCTCTGCAAATAATAATCAAGCACTCTCTCAAGATATTCTTCTTCGTCTTCGTCTGTTCTGTCTTCGTCGTCCTCTCTGTCTTCCTTGATTTCCTCTATGACACTTTCAGCTATGCCTTTAATATTCCAGTTCTTGTAGCTTTTCTTGCTGCTCATGACCTTGCCTCCTTTAAATGTTATAGTGTTATCTTGCAAGCATGATAACATATCCTTGACTGCAAGTCAACATGTTTTTTTGTTGACACGATTTTTTTTTTAAGGTAACCTAACAAAAAAAGGAGGTCAGCAGAATGGGTAGAAAAAGCTCTTCTTCGACAGGTACTTCATCGCCCAACAAGGTTTTCGGGGTCAGGGTGGATCCTGAGCTGGCAAAGAAGCTTAAAATTCTAGCGGTCAAGAAGGATACGCAGGTGTATAAGTTACTGGAGGAAGCGATTATCGATTATTTGAAAAAGAATAAGGAGATGTGAGGGCTCGGAAATGCCGAGGCAGGGGTTATCCTTCACCTTATAGATAATGAGAGCTACAGCAATGAATTAAATGGGATATGTTCCGGCTTGATTCCCAAGCGGTGTGACCCTTTAAAATGCTGGCTATACTGCATCGTATAATTGTCCACCAGTATTAAATTCATTTGGTTGAATTGATTTTAACTCTGTCAAATCCGATTTGTAACGCACTTCTGAAACCTTGTTTGGAATATGTATTTTCTCAATTTTTGATATGTCTTGGTGTCGGTAAAAGCGTAAAGAATTTTTTGCCAAGTTGTAGTCGAATTTAATTTTAATTGACTGCTCAACCGTGTTGCCAAGTGTTTTTGAAATTATTGAAAACATTTTTTCTGCAAGGTCGTTGTTGGTAATTTTTTGTTGAATTGAATTTGCGATATGTGCAATGCTTTGTCCGTGAGTGGTCTGCTTTACAAATAGTGATGCAATAACAACTTGCTTGTCTGCTGGAGGATTTAGTTGCTCTGATGCAAAAGTGTGAACTCGTTCTAAATTACTGCTACTTTTTATTTCAAGTTTTTCATTGTCTGCATTGAAGTCAAATTTTTCCTCTGGGATGCTATGCCAGTAATTCAAAAGAGTTGTCGGCACTTTACTTGTTTCAATTACGAATAGCTCTGCCCAAAGCCCTTGTATGGTTTTTGTCGGCGTATCAGATAATGACCTGAATATTTCTACAAAATTTTTGAAAGTTTGAAAAATTTCCTGTTGTGTCGGCTTTGCAGATAGTGATTTGATAAGCGTTTCAGCAATTCCTAAAAAATAATTCTGCAAGTAAGTTTGATTACTTCGGAAAACAATTACCGTAAAGTTTGCAAACTGTGTTTTGTCGTTCTCTGAAATTTTACATTCAATGTTGTGTGTGAGTTCAAGATATTTTAGCCGAATGTTTTTTTGTGAAATAAAAGTTGTATCAGCAACCGATGAAATAAGAATGGCTGGCAAACTCTCATTGTTAATCGCAATTTTTGCAAAAGGGTAGTCGGTCAATGTAACTGCGTTAAACAAATTACGATTGACTGTTTCTGGCGCTGTCAATGTATCAAATGCCTCAACTAAATTCATATAATATTATCGGGTTGTCTAACGATGTCTTTGCCAATATTTTCAGGAAACCAAATTGCAATGGTTGGAACATCTTCATATAAAGTATTTCCATTTTCATCAACAATGTTATTTCCATCTGTGCCTTTCAAATGCAGTCGGTGAAGTTGTATCGTTACAAGATTTTCATTTTTTATTTCACGGTCTCCGGGGTAAATCACTTCACCTGTTTTCGGGTTTTTACCTTGGAATAATTGTTGGATAGTATTGCTTCCATTTTCATTTAATCTACGGCCTCTGATGTTTTGAGTAATGTTGTTGTTTCCAATTTTTCCACTCATTAGATACACCAAACAATTTTCGTTTGGATTTTCCTGCAAGTAAGTTCCGATTACACCCCTTAAGCTTGAAAAAGTTTGACTGTCGCTTTCTCTTGTAAATTTCAATCGGTTCAGCAAGGTTGTTAAACATTCACTCAATGGCAATTCAGCAACTAAATGTTTTTGTTCTTCCGTTCTTTGCAGATGTCCTGCATTTTGTGAAAAACTATTTTGATTGCTTGCAAGAAATGTTGAAACTACATTTCTGTTTTGAGGAATTAAATTATCCGTGTCGTGTGGCGCTTTCACAATAAACCATTCTTCACCGAAATAATCTCTGTCCAAGTCATTGTAAATAATATTCGGTCTTGTGAGATTGAGCATTTGATTAAGCACAGTTTCTCTCTCCCACTCGTTAAGATGTTTGTTGTTCACATCATATTCTTCTAATCGCCGCCGGACATCTTCTTCGTGTTCAATGATTGCTTTGTAAGCCGTAATCGTTGGCTGGTCAAGCCACACACGGCAAAAACCTAAGTAGCCACCCTTGTATCCAAAAAACCTTGCACGCTGTAAAGTAGTATCAACTTGTCCAGTGCCTAAACTTCTCGGCATATATGTAACCGTTAAACCCTCAACAGTAAAACCTCTGTCCATCGCTTGCCCTCCAACTAAAATGTGAGAATAACAATCGCTCCAACGAATAGCCGGTGTCCTACCTCTGCTGGCGTTTATTTCCATTATTCGTGTGTAATTGGTAGCGTGTATTAGTCGGTTGCCTGTTAGCTCTTCAAAAACTGGCAATTCGTTTCCAACTGTCAAATGCAAATCTTTGTATGCTTCTCTGAACTCCGCTAACAATTCTCTTTTTTCTTCTTCATCGGTGCTCTGCAATAGGCGTTTCCAACTTTCACAAACATTTATAATCCAATTGAAAAAAATATTTTGTGCTCCTGTCAATCTTGAAGGGTGAACCAACATTGAACGGTTGCGTTGGTCTTTCTTTATATCATCAGCAACAACACCAAGGAAAAAAACTTTCAAAGCATAAAGTAAAGTGTCCGGTGGTTCGTGTAGCTGGTTATTGTTTGTTGGTATTTGCGCTGCTGGAATTTCACGAATGAGATGAGGATTTTGAATGAAAAAAGTGTTGCCTCCTGTATATTCTTCGTCCGGTTGCAAAAGTTTTATGAAGTTAGGCGACAGCCTGTCCATTATGTTGATGAACAAATTTGCCTGTGGCGTTGCTGTGTATTGCAAAAATGTATGATGCGGAAAAACGCTTCTCAAATCGTTTATTCTTCTGTAAATAGTTGATGCTTCGCCTTCATTCACGGGATTTCCAGCATCAGAGTTTGCACTTGCCCTTGTGTTTAAACTTGCTTGGTCGCCTTCATCATCAATTATAAGAGTGGGAACATTATTGAGAATAAGCGTTCTCAAAAGTGTTGTTAGATTTTTCAAACGATTTCCGTTTTTCATTACTGTAAGTAAAATCGTTGAGCAATTTTCTTTTGGATATGTAGGGTCTGCCCATTGCTCCAGTTTCTTTTGAATAGTATCTTTGTCCTCTTGTGTCCCCGGGTTTTTAATGATTACCCATTTGCGGTCAAAGCGATTGTCATAACGCAAATCTTTTTTTAACCTGTCATACGATTGGTCTGAAAGCAACTCTGATGTTCCTGCAATAACTACGATAATCTGATAACGGTTGTCATTTGCTAAAGCTGCAAGCGAAGTGAATGAAAGTGTTTTTCCACTCTGAACATAACCGATAACTAAACCTGTGTCATTGCTTGTTGGCGCATTCGGATTTCCGCACATTTCCATAATCCGGAATGTTTCATCAATAATTCTTTCACCAGTACTATTGATCTTTCCTCTTGCATCAGCAAAACCTTTAAACTTAATCAAGCCGTCAATTTCTTCGCCTTGATACGGTTGCCACTTGGCGTTATTGGTGTTGCTTGCACCTGTTATTTCTATTGTTTCAGCCATAGCTATTCCTATTCGGATTGAGTGTTAGAAATTTTGGTGATTAGTTCATTAAAGTTTCTGCGAACTTCACCTTGTGTTTTTGCTCCACTTTCTTTTGCAATTACTTCAGCTAAACCAATTGCTGCTGCCATTCGTAAAATGGGTTCAATCTTGGAATTGTCTGTTCCTGCAAACTGCACCATAAAAGGATGTGTGAGTGATAAACGAACACCAACTTGTTTTAATGATTTTTCATTCTTTGGATTTTTGATTAGATGATTTCCAACTTCAATCAGTTCTTTCAAAGAAGGGTCATAAGAAAGTTCAATTGAAATATGCCAGTTTGCTTTATTGAAGTGTGCCGTAAATTCTTTGTGAATTGTTTTTTCTGTTTGAACAAGCGGTGTTTCTGCTTCATTTATGACTGGCGGAATATTTATTACTTCCTCAATGGCTTTTGGTGCTTTGTCCTGCAAGTCATTTACAGTATGCTCTAATGTTTTTGTTGCAGTTTTATATTCCTTCTCTGTTGCTCTTGCACGATAGTTTTGTGCTTGCTGTAAAAGCGGAAATTGTTTTGAACTTATTTCCTTTCTCAGCCGTTGTAAAAACACATCTAAGCATTCGTCCCACTGAATTCCTTTTTTAGTAAAGGTTACATCAAAGCCCTCCAAATGCAGTTCACCGAAAACTCTTTGATAACAGTAACTGTTTGGTGCACCAAAAATAAATTCAGGTCTGAACCCATTATCAAAACTTCCTTCAATCACTCTACCTCTGCGGAACAAAGCAAAACCAGCTTCCGCCGTTGAACCTGTTTCTCTGATTGCAACAAAACCGTGGACGCTCAAACCCTCTTCAACAAAAAAAGCAATTTCTTTTTTCCAAATTATCTGCTCACCTTTTGGTTCATCATATCTTGCTGTTTTTAGAATATTTGGCTCTTGAAATTGTAACTCAATGCTGTCAATGTTCAACTTTAAAATTCCTTTGCGAATAAATTCCCTGTAAATGCTTGTTAGATGTGATTTCACTTTGCCAAGCCCTTTTCGTCGCGGCATTTTATTTACATTGAAAAGTTCAATGATTGTGTAATGATGATTTTTCTCTGCGGGTCTGATTTTAAATTCTAACTCCTCAATCTTGTCCTCAAAAATTTTATTCATATCAAATTTCACGGTCTTTTCAGTCGCTTCTCCTAATGCGGTTGTTCTGACGCTCCACAAATCAGAGAACCAGCAAGAAGCAGATTTCATTCCCATTCCAAACTCCGAAAGTCCTGATGTGTCAAGCGGAATTTCTGCTGCCCTGAATGCTCTTGGATAGTCGGCTTCATTTATTCCTGCTGCATTATCACGAATTGTTATTTTGTTTTCATCATCGTTGATTTCAATATTTACTTCGAGTTGAAAATCTTGTCCGTGAATTTTTTTAAGTTCTGTTTCATTTTGCTGATAACTCGTAATAGCATTATCAACAAACTCAGCTAAAGCAAACCATGTTTCGTATTCTAAAAATTTTAGAACAGAAAGCATTGAAACATTCGGGCGGATATTTACTTTATTATCTTTCATATTGATAGTGATGTTATTTCTGATAATTTATAAATGCTGTTGCTCTTTTTGTTGTTTAGTGCTAACTCTGGAACTTTGATTAACTCCTTTGCAATAAGAGAAACAATATGTGCATTAACTGCATTACCCAAAGCTCGAAATGCAGCATTGTCGTTGCTTGGTAATTTTATTTTGCCGTGGTCAAGCGATTGCAATGCAGCTCCTTCTTCCTTAGTTATGTATCGCTGTTCCCAGCCGATAATAGGTGTTTGTGTGTTGGTACAAACAAGCGAAGGGAAAAAATCTGTTTTCTTTACTCGTATGCCAGAAGCTCTGAACTGCAAAATGTATTTGCAAATATTGCGTTCACCTTCCTGCACATTCCATTCAAGTTTTTGCCAACTCTGAAAACTGTATTTTGCAATTTTGTCAATTACTTTCTGAATGTATTGTTTGTTTGCTTTGTAAAACTCACGGTTCTTTTTTATGTAACGAATTTTCCAGTCAGGAAAATCATTTTCAACTCTTGCGTAGCTTGGCAGGTCGGCAAATTGTCCATCTAAACTTTTCCCAGCTAATGACTTTCCGAAATTTCCTTTGTAATGTGCAAGTTGTTGTTGTGTCATTTGATATGGAAAGCGCTCTTGATAAGGATATGTAGCGCCAAACTCCATTGCCCAGATCGGAAATCCTGGAATTTTTATTTCAGATGGAACGCTGTCTAAAAACTCTTGCCAAAGTTTCAAGCAAAGTTTTTCGTCATCTCCGATTTGTCTTACGTTCTTTGGATTTTGCGAAATGTATTGGTGAACATCAACTGTCTGAAAAGTTGGTTCAGGGAAACTAAAATGTTTTAGTTGGAATTTAGAGCCAATAATAAAAATTCTCCGCCTGTGCTGTGGTATTCCAAAATCCTGAGGAGAATATTCTCGGTGGTCAATGTGATATTCTAATTCATTCTCCAACTTGTCCACCATATAATTCCAAGTTATTTCATTGTCATGTTTGCGTATGAACGGCACATTCTCTAAAATAAAATACTTTGGTTTGTGGTGGCCAATAATTTTTGCAATTTCATCAAAGAGAATTCCTCTGTCTTTGTCGGTCATTCCCGTTTGCCTTCCTGCTTTGCTGAAAGGTTGGCACGGAAAGCCTGCACATAGTATGTCAAACTTCGGAATGTCTGCAACATTGATTTTACGAATATCTTTTCCAGGTTTAATTCCGTAGTTCTCCTCGTAAAGTTTTGCTAAAGGGTCATTGATTTCACAAGCATATACACACTCGTGTCCAAGTCCTTTAAGTGCTAAATGAAAACCTCCAAGCCCTGCGAATAAGTCAATAAATTTCATCTATAATTCTACCTTGTGTCAAAGTTGAAAATTAGTGATCGAATCAGAGTAATATTCTCTTTTCATATGCCTCTATAGTCTTAGCCTTCATGGATGGATGCGTTTGAAATATGTTCACTTCCCGCTCATTATACCCCTTTTCATCCCTCTTTTTCTCTCCGCAACCCTGTTTTTTCAGCTCCTGATCCTCGACATATTAAAACTTCTGGTTTTTTTATCATGAACATCTGCCATTCATTTCTCCGCTTTTCCCAACTCTGCTTCAATCTCCTCGATAGAGGGCAGGCTCGATTTAAGGTTGTCAGGGAGGGCGCGGGTAAGCTCATAGCCTGACACGCCTATGGGCTTGTGGATGTCACGCAGGGCATATTCAGCCAGAATGCGGTCTTTGGTCTGGCAGAGAATCAGGCCGACGGTAGACTGGTCAGTCTCGTGTTTCAGCTTGTCGTCAACTACTGAGCAGTAGAAATTCATTTTCCCGGCGTATTCGGGTTTGAAATCGCCTTTTTTGAGTTCGATAACCACGAAGCAGCGGAGCTTGAGATGGTAGAACAGAAGGTCGATGTAGAAATCTTTATCGCTGACTTCCACGCGATACTGACGCCCCACAAAAGCGAAACCCTGGCCGAGTTCAAGAAGAAATTTTTCCAGATGTTTTATTAGTCCAACTTCCAATTCCCTTTCCTCAAAAGGTTCAGTCAAGGTCAGGAAGTCGAATATGTAAGGGTCCTTAAGAAGTTGACGGGCTAGGTCGGACTGAGGTGAGGGTAAGCGTTTTTCAAAGTTGGTGACCGCAGTTCCCTGCCTTATATGGGCGTCACTCTTGATCATAAGCCCGAGGGTATCGCGGCTCCAGCCCTGCTCGATGGTCTGCCGCATATACCAGAGGCGGGTCGGCAGGTCTTTGACCTGTTGGATCAGAAGGATATTGTGCGCCCAGCTTATTTGGGCAACGAGCCGTTGCACGGATTCCCATGAACTTATTTGGGATGCAGCAGGCAGCCCTTTTTCAGATTCGGTTAGCTCTGGTTCCAATTGGGCAACGGCCTGTTGCCCAATTGTCATGAAGTTCGGGTATTCCCGATAGAACTGAGTCATCAGCTTGATATTTCGCTCTGAAAATCCTTTTATTTCTGGCAGTTCATTCTTCAGGTCTCCCGCGAGACGACGCAAAACCCCTGTGCCCCACCCTTCGTGCTGTTGACGTTCCATAATCATACGGCCAATGTCCCAGTACATAAGGACCATCTCCGTGTTGGCGGAAATGGTCGCCTTGACCTGAGCTTGCCGGATGCGGGTCTTAATGTTGCCAAGCAGGTCGGCGTACAGGCTTAATTCAATACTCATTGTAATAAATCACGGACATCACCATTTTCTCTCTCCCCAAATTTCCCCCTCAATGATAGTTATTTTCAGCAGGTTTTTGCAAGCATAACAGACAGGTAAATGACGAGAGAACTTTACGCATAATGCTTATTTACGCAAGCCATGCATCTCGTTGAGTCTGCTCCAGGGAAAAATCACTGTTTACTGCCAGTTTGCCGATTATCTCCTCAGTCGTGGATTTCAGAAAATTGGCGATAGAATCAGAGTAATAGTCGCGTTTAATTGTTTTTTGTTTATTATTCATTTTGAGTTAATTGTATCCCTGCCCCTGATCCCCGACATATTAAAACTTCCGGTTTTTTTAGCATGAACATCTGCCATTAGGTGTTAAATCCTATTCACCGTACTCTCAAATTTCTTCTCATCTTACCTATTTTAACAGTGAAAAGACAAGGGAGGAGGAGGGTGTCTAAAGAGTGTTAGTGAAAAGAGCAACACCGTAAGGGTAACATCTTCAACAGCAGTATTTGTTAATGTTTTTTCCGCGCCGGCTTATACAGGCCTGCCTTATTTGCCCCGAATAATCCGGCCCGGCATGAGCGCTCATCTGCAAGAGACAGCCCTGCTATCATGCGCCTTGTGAGGAGGGACACTCTCCTGGTACTGTCCAACCTGTGAGAAATCAGTTCAAGGGCCTCAGGCCTTATCATCCAGTGATACTTATCAAATGACTTCAGGTTGACCGGCAATGTGTAGCCGCGGAGTGTCTTTTCGGCTTCGACATTGAAGTATAGTTCAAAGTATGACATGACCAGTTCCCGAAGGCTGCGGTAAACAGGCTCGCGAAATCTCAGGCCTGCAAAATTAGACATTGCTATTGAACCCCAGTGGCTATCCATGCGGAACAATGCGAGCACGTGGTCGTCATCCCGGTTATCAGGCAGCAGATTCAAAATCAAAGCCGGCTGTCCGAGGCGGCGCAGCATTGCTGCTGCAAACAGGGCGCCGTCAAAGCACTGGCAGGTCCTTTCGCGAAGTACATGAAGGGGAGAGCGATAGCTGTCCTCAGAGCTGTATGCGAGCTTATCAACAAAAGTCTGGATTCTGTCCGGAGTGTCCAGACGTGCAATGACCCGGTGCTCTTGTTTTGTGAGTTCCATGTCAAAGGATTCAACTGCTGATATAAGTGTCCTTGAAGATATTCTCATCGGCCTTACCCTCTTGACAGATGCCTGTATTTGATGCGGTGGGGCTGGTCTGCGGCAGAGCCGAGGCGCGCTTTTCTGTCAGCCTCATATTCAGAGTAGTTCCCGTCAAACCATACGGCCTTGCTTTCACCCTCAAATGCGAGTATGTGAGTGGCGATACGGTCAAGGAACCATCTGTCGTGGCTGATGACAACTGCACACCCTGCAAAATTCTCCAAGGCCTCTTCAAGTGCGCGCATGGTGTTTACATCAAGGTCATTGGTTGGTTCATCAAGCAAAAGCACATTGGCCTCTTCTTTGAGCATACGCGCCAGATGCACGCGGTTTCTTTCTCCTCCTGAGAGCATCGGGACCTTTTTCTGCTGGTCACTGCCAGAAAAATTGAAGCGTGCTACATAGGCGCGTGAGTTCATCTGTTTCTTTCCGAGCTGGATCATATCCTCTCCGCCTGAGATAACCTCCCAGATGGATTTATCCGGATCAAGGTCATCACGGCTCTGGTCAATGTATGCCAGTTTTACGGTCTCTCCTGTTTTGAATATGCCTGAATCAGGTTTTTCCTGGCCGATTATCATGCGGAAGAGAGTTGTCTTTCCTGCTCCGTTCGGCCCGATAATGCCGACAATTCCGCCGGGAGGAAGAGAGAAGGTCATGCCTTCCATCAATATATTATCACCGTATGCCTTGGACACATTATCAGCATCAATTACGACGTTACCCAAACGCGGGCCCGGTGGAATATATATCTCGAGTTCCTTTGATTTTTTTTCAATATCCTGACTTAAAAGCGCCTCATAAGAATTGATACGCGCCTTTGCTTTAGCATGGCGGCCCTTGGGTGACATCTTTATCCACTCAAGCTCGCGCTGAAGTGTTTTCTGTCTTTCGCTCTCTGTCTTCTCTTCCTGCTGTAATCGGTTTTTCTTTTGTTCGAGCCATGAAGAATAATTCCCTTTCCATGGAATTCCCTCTCCGCGGTCGAGCTCAAGTATCCAGCCGGCCACATTATCAAGAAAATAACGGTCATGGGTCACAGCAATGATGGTGCCGGGATAGCTTTGAAGATGGTGCTCAAGCCATGCCACTGTTTCGGCATCGAGATGATTAGTCGGCTCGTCAAGAAGCAGTATATCAGGCTTCTGGAGTAAGAGTCTGCAAAGGGCCACACGCCGTCTTTCCCCTCCGGAAAGGATATTAACAGGTGTGTCGCCGGGAGGGCAGCGCAGGGCATCCATTGCCATTTCAAGGCGTGAATCCAGTTCCCATGCATCCAGGGCATCGAGTTTCTCCTGCACCTTTCCCTGACGCTCAATAAGTTTTGTCATCTCATCGTCTGACATAGGCTCAGCAAATTTTTCATTGATGAGGTTATATTCTTTGAGGGCATCTGCTGTTTCCTGCACACCTTCTTCTACAATCTGGCGTACTGTTTTTTTGTCATCCAGTTCCGGCTCCTGTTCAAGGATACCTACGGTGTGGCCGGGTGCAAGTACTGTCTCTCCGTTGAACTCTTTGTCTTTTCCCGCAAGGATGCGGAGGAGTGAGCTTTTTCCTGACCCGTTGAGGCCGAGGACGCCGATCTTTGCTCCATAGAAATATGAGAGGTAGATATTTTTCAGTACAGGTTTCTTGTCGTAAAACTTGCTTACCCCGATCATGGAGTAGATAACTTTGTTAGGTTCAGCGCTCATCTTGATTCAAGTCCTTTCTTTTTCCATAGTTCAGTTTCAATTTTCTTTCGCAGTTCTTCCAATATCGAGTCAGGCTGGCTTTCTTCCGGTTTCTTGAAAAATTTCATATAGTTATTTTAAAGGATTATGCCTACTTAATAAATAAAATAATAGCGCCTGTAATATTTGCCGGCAATAGAGGTGAGAAAATAAGTATAACATGGTAAAATTAGTGAGAGGATAAAATGACTATCGAAACAGGGCTTCTCATACTTGAATCAATACTGCTTATTGTTACAATCATACTTCTTATTTACAGCATAAAGGAAGGCAGGGGCAGGAAGGGCCTCCTTCTGGAGGTGGGCAAGGCAACAAAGATACTCACAAGGCAGGAATATTTTCTTACAGTCACCGATTCCATGATGGATGCAAAAACCGAGGTGATAGGGGCTATTACAGGAAGACTGCCTGCCGGAGATGATAAGAAAAGGACCCAGGATGTTACCACTAATATTGAGCGGCTGGCAAAAAATAATGTGAGCGTTAAATACCTCCTGCCGAAATTCCCTGACAGATTACATATAGGCTATTTGTATACAAAGGCCGGCGCTGAAGTGAGATACAGCGGCTGCGCGGTTGTGCATGATATCAGGTACATAGTAGTGGATGAAAAGCTTGTCGTTATCGGTATCCCGGAGAGCATAGGCGAGAAAGAGGCAACAAAGAAGGGGTACAGGATACCATCTGAGGGGCTTGCCGTAATCCTCAAAGAACATTTCAAGGGCTGCTGGGATAAAAATATCCGTTATGAGGATTATGTCAAAGAGGTAATAAAGCAGACCGGCACGACAACCAAATCGCTTGCAAGAGAGCTTCAGATAGATGAAGAGGAATTAGAAAAACTTACCGAGCCCTCCGCCTAATCCCGGTATGTTCAGGCCTCCTGTCAGTTTTGACATATCTTCATTGACCATTTCCTGCGCCCGCCTTAAAGCCTCGTTAGCTGCTGCGAGAATGAGGTCCTGAAGCATCTCAACATCGTCAGCGTTTACGACATCTTTTTCTATTTTTATCGAGATTAACTGTCCCGCTCCATTGGCGACAGCGGTAACCATGCCTCCGCCTGCTGTTGCCTCGACTGTTTTAGTCTTAGCCTCTTCCTGTTTTTTCATCATCTCTTCTTGCAGCTTCTGGGCCTGACGCATAATATCACCGAGCATTTTCTTGGACATATCTATCCACCTCCGTTTTCTTTTAGCTTAACATCTATAATTCTTCCCTCGAAGAGCTCCATGGCCTCTTTTATCGAGGGCTCAGCTCTGGCTTTATCTTCCAGCTCTTTCCTGCTCACAATTTTTTTTGCTTTTGCATCTATCTCAACCACTATTTTTGTAGGATTTTTACGGATTCCTAATGCTATTTTTTCTATGAGGGCAGAATTTTTCTTTATCGCGTCAGCAAATATAATAGCATCATTGCTGTTGAATGTGAGTGTCAGGGTATCGCCATTAAGCATGGGTTTTGCCTTTTCGAGTTTTGATGTAATCCTCGGGTCCTCAATTTTCTCCATGATTGCATTCAATAATGAAATATCGTCTATAGGTTCCGGATTTTGGGTTTCAGGTTCTATGTTCCGAGTTATAGGTTCTGACACCTGAGTGCTGACTGCTCTCCCCGGCGAGTCGCCTGAGGCGACTGACTGCTGTTTTTGCGGCATCATCCCCTTCATGAGCGCCTCTATATTCTCTATTGCCTCTTTTACAGGCTTGAGAGTGCTGATAAAGCTTACCCTGATCAATGACATTTCAAGGCTGAGGCGCGGTGAAAATGAAGACCTCACTTCTGATTCAGCCTTTACCATCTCTGACAGCATAAGGGTGAGGATATCAGCTGAAACCTTCGGCAGTATCTGACGGATTGCATTTATTCCGGTTTCATCCAGTTCAAGCGTGTCTTCAGGTTTTTTTACAATCTTTGCAACAAGCAGGTCTCTGAAAAACTCTACAAGATCTTTTGCAAAAGACTTGAGGTCAGTTCCCCTGTCTACAAGTTCAGCTATCAGTTTAACAATCTTTTCCCGGTCAGAATCAATAATGGCGATTGATATTCCGGACAGCATACCTATATCAGCTATACCGAGAAGGTCTTTAACTTCGGTATCGGTTATCTCGGAAGAAAAAGACGTTACCTGATCCAGAATTGTAAGGGAGTCTCTCATGCTTCCATCAGCAGCCCTTGCAACCATCTCTATTGCTGAATCAGAGATTTTAATGCCTTCTGAGTCTTTGATATGTTTCAGCCTTTCTTTTATCTTCTGTGCCGATATCCTCCTGAACGGCAGGTGCTGGCATCTTGAAAAAATTGTTGCCGGTATCTTTTTGGCAGCTGTTGTTGCGAGCACGAATATGGCATGAGGAGGCGGTTCTTCAAGAGTTTTTAACAAGGCATTGAATGCAGAGGTGGAAAGCATGTGGGCTTCGTCAATAATATATATTTTGTACCTGCCTCCCAAGGGTGTATATTTAACGCCTTCTCTGAGGTCTCTTATATCATCAACACTGTTGTTTGATGCGCCATCAATCTCAAGCACATCAATTGATGAACCGTCTTTAATTGCTATGCAGGATGCGCAGGCGCCGCACGGAGCTGGTGTTGGCCCTTTTTCGCAGTTCAGGGCCTTTGCAAGTATCCTTGCAGTTGATGTTTTGCCAACACCCCTTGGCCCGGAAAATATATAGGCATGTGCAATCTTATTCTGAGAGAGGGAATTCTTCAGAATCCTTGTGATGGGTTCCTGACCGATAAGGTCATCAAACCCCTGGGGGCGCCATTTTCTTGCAAGTACTAAATAGCTCATAGTTTCATTCTAACAAAAAGGTGCTTTAATACCGTAACTCTTTTCATCTTTCTTCAACCAGGGGACAACTTGCTGCGGCACCCAGAGAAAATGCTTACCATTGCTTCCTTCCGGACCTGGTGGGGTTCACACCACTCTGCTGCGCAGGGCCATCCCCTGGCTGCAGAAAAACAATGAACAAGAAATATTCACTGTTTTTAAGTTATGTATTTTAGCATATCTGTCTTTATTTGGGGTTGTCTCTCTTTTAAAAAAACTCTCCACCAAAATTAAAAATATCATACGCCGCGATAGCGCTGAAACGATATTAAATCTCAGGCCGCCCTTAAAGAGTCAACGATATTCATGCGTGCTGCCCTGAAGGCGGGAAGCACTCCGCCTATAAAACCCATGATGAGTGAAAAAAGCAGAGATTTGTAAACAATTCCAAAGGTCAGTGAAAATGAGAAAGCAAGTTCAGAGAAGGTCTGCCAGTTCATAGTCGAGATCGTAAGAAACTGCATGAAAGAAGCAAAGAGCAGCCCGGCGCATCCGCCTATAAGGCTGAGAAGCAGAGATTCAATGAGAAATGCCGCAAGGATATTCCGCCTCTGAAACCCTAGTGCGCGGAGAGTGCCGATCTCATCTGTGCGGTTGGCTACTGCCGCATACATAGTAATCATGGCGCCGACAACAGCCCCGAGGGAGAAGATTATTGTAAGCGACAAGCCGAGAATACTTAAAAATGTTGCCATCATCTCTGACTGGTCAGTGTAGTATCTTGTTTCCCTTTTTGCCTCGAGTGTGAGGCGCGGGTCGCTCTCTATCCTCTCTTTGAATCCCTGGAATTCAGAAGAACTGCTGAGCTTGAATAGCATGGATGAATAGACAGGCCTGCGGAAGGCCTGCATGAACTGGTCTGCATCTCCCCATATCTCGGAGTTGTATCCGGTATTGCCTGCATCAAATATTCCGACAACTGTCCAGTCCCGCATCGCAAAGCGCAGTGTCTCTCCGAGTCCTCCGCCTTTAAATCGCCTGGCTATGCCCGAAGCCGCAAGGATTTCAGACGAGCCATGCCTCGGCATACGGCCTTTTATCAGCTTAACCTGAGGCCGCAAAGGCAGTGAGGATTCCTCAACCCCCCTTAACTGAATCAGGGAAGGCTTATCGCTTCCCCTTCTTGAGAGGCTTACCAATATAACTATTTCTTTTGCCAGAAGTCTCTTGCCGTTTTCTCCTATGGCAATCTCGGGCTGGCTCTCTATCACGGAGGCCTGCAACCTGTCTACCCCGCTCATTACCTCGGAATTCGACGCCTTGCGGATTACAACGACATTATCATAAGAGCCGGTCTCAACCAGAGTTTTCCTGAGCCCCTCGGCGAGCATCAAAACTGAAGCAAAGACAAAAACAACCAATGCCATTCCCGATGCCGTAAGTATTGTCGTGAGCCTTCTTGTCCAGAGGTTACGGAAACTGTATGAGAACGGAATTTTCATTATCCAATCCTCCTCAGCCCGTCAGCAATGCTGAGTTTCACTGCACGCCATGCAGGGAAGACTGCTGCAACAAGGCCTACTACTAATGACGCAGCTATATCCATATAAATAGTCTCACTCTGCACATTAAATATAGGGAAATATGTGCTCATTGCATCACCGAATGCATTTGCAGCAGGGTATGTTGCCGCAATTCCGAAGGCACATCCGGTGAACGCAATTATAAGTGACTCGCCGAATATCAGTCCTGCAATATGCCATCCGCCGAAACCGAGTGTCTTCATTATCGCGTATTCTCCGATGCGCTCCCTTGCTGTCATTGCCATGGTATTTGCCATAACAGCCATAATAATGATTATCACGACAAATGAGACTATTCGTACGGCAATGACGATGGCCTCTGTCATCGAGACAAAGCCCTGCTGAAATGCCTTCTCAGTTTCTGTTATGGTCTCTGCCAAAGAGTTTTTGAATGTTTTATCAATTGCAGCAGCCACATCAGCAGCCAGGTCAGGGTTTTTCACTCCAACTACATACCAGCCGACCTGGTCAGCCCGGTTAGGAGAGGTCTTTTTCATAGACTCATTAAGATAATCCCAGTGGAAGAAAAATTGCGTTTCGTCAGAGCTCTTATATGCACCTTTATAAATGCCTCTTAATGTAAAGTCCCAGTTGCCGGGGAATATCGTTCCTCTGAGGGTTATCGTATCTCCTATTTTCCAGCCGTATTTTTCAGCAATCTTTCTGCCTGCAACGCATGCCTTTCTGTCATGCAGAAAATCATTTTTCTGCTTATCAGTCAGCACAAATTCAGGCCAGAGTTCAAAAACGGTCTTTGCATCTACGGCAAAATTGGGGATGAAATTTTTTTCAGAGATGTAAATGCCGCCAAACCAGCAGGAATAAGATATATTCTTTACACCAGGTATCTGCCGTATCTTTTCTTTATATGACAAAGGCAGGAAGAATATGATGGATATGGAATTTCTTGTAATCAGCCGTGTGGCAGAGGAGGCTTCAACGCCGGCGTACCATGCACTTACAACAGTTCTTAAAAGGCCAAAGGCAAGTATGGCAATCATAATTCCGAAAACTGTAAGAGAGGTGCGGAGCTTGTGCCTGAAAGAATTTTTAAGAAGCAGCTTGAGTATTTGCATTTAACACACCCTTGTCCAGATGCCTGATGATATGCGCTTTCTCGGCTGCGCGCGGGTCATGGGTAACCATTATTATTGTTTTCCCGAGTTCATGCACGAGCCTTTCCATGAGGTCCAGTATCTCTTTTGCAGATATGCGGTCTAAATCTCCTGTTGGCTCATCAGCAACGAGTATTGCGGGGTCACTGACAAATGCGCGTGCAATTGCAACGCGCTGCTGCTGCCCGCCTGACAACTGGGACGGATAGTGGTCCATACGGTCGGTAAGATTGACTATCTGCAAAGCCATTCTTACATGTTCTTTACGCTCTTTTCTTGAAAGGCCGGTAAGAAGCAGTGGAAGCTCAACATTTTCAAATGCAGTAAGCACGGGTATGAGATTATAGAACTGGAATATGAAGCCTACGTGCGAGCTCCGCCATTTTGCAAGCTCGGTCTCAGAGAGAGTTGTGATAGCAACACCTCCGACACTGATGCTGCCTGAGTCTGCTTTGTCGATGCCGGCGATAAGGTTTAATAATGTGCTTTTGCCTGAGCCGGAAGGGCCCATTAATGCCATAAATTCATTGTCAGCGATATCAAGAGTGATGTCCTGCAGAACAGGGATTATCTGGCTGCCGCGCTTGTAGGATTTAAAGAGGTTTTTTATCTGAACAATAGCTGTTTTTGTTTCCATCTATTTTTCAGCAATCTTTATCCTTGAGCCGTTTTTTAATTTATCAGAGGGTTTGGCAATTATTCTGTCTCCCGGTTTTACGCCATCAAGGACTTCTATCATATCGCCGATTTGTTCGCCTGTTTTTACCGGAGTCTCAACTGCCTTGCTCTCTTTTACGAGAAGCACCATTTTTTTGTTGTTTCTGGTAATAACAGATGCCGGGTTAACAGCAATGCGCGGTTTTTGCTCTTCAGGCGTCACAGGCCTGCTTAAAAAAGCCGCCTTTGCACTCATCTCCGGCAATATGCGTTTGTCCTTATCAATGAACCGCACTTTTATGAGAACCGTAGCCTTTGTTCTGTCAGCTGTCGGCACGATCATATGCACTTCCCCGCGGAGGCGTGAATCAGGCAATGCATCGAGCTGAATCTCGCAGGGCTGTCCCATCTTCACATTCCGGAGATTGGATTCAGAGACATCAACCTCAACCTGGAGTGAGTTCATGTCAGCAATAGTTACAACAGATGCCTTTGCATTTGCTGCTGCACCCAATGGCGTTACAATATCTCCGATATCAGCATTTTTTGTCAGAACCACAGCATCAAAAGGCGCTCGTATCGTTGAATATTCCAGAGACACCCTGGCTCCCTGCAATGCGGCCTGATTTGCCTTAATGGCGCCTTCAGCGCCCTTGACTGCCGCAATTGCTTTTTTATATCGTGCCTCTGAAGCGTCATGCTCAGCCTTTGTAACCAGTCCCTGTTCAAACAACTCCTTATTGCGATTAAAAGAAAGTGTTGCTTCATTAAGCTCTGCCTTTGCCTGCTCAAGATTCGAATATGCAATATTTAAATTTGCCGCTGCCTGGTCTTTTAATGCAGCTGCATCATCGCTTTCAAGGCGTGCAATTATGTCTCCTTTTTTTACAATGCTTCCTTCCTCAACTGATATTGATACAAGGCGGCCTGTAAGTTTGGATGCAACCGCGGCCTTTCTCTGTGCAACTACATATCCGCTTGCGTTAAGTAATGTAAAAGTCTGGGAAGGATAGACCTGAGAAACAGATGTGACCTCAACATTCACAGAAGGGGTGAAGAGGCCGGCGGAGTAAAGGGATAATAGCAGGACAACTGAAATAGACGGCAATGCCCATCTGAGCCATTTTCTGCGTTTCTTTGCATGAAATGCTGATTCAGTCTTGTCTATCTTCAGTTTTGAAAGGTCTTCATTCGCCATTATTCATTTTCCTTTAAATTGTCATTGCGAGCGAAGCGAAGCAATCTCTCTTTTTAGAATTAGATTGCCACGGTCAGAATGACCTCGCAATGACAGCGAGAAATCGGGTTAGTACTTGTGGGACAGGAAATTTTTACTAACCCCTAATCCCTAACCCCTGCTCACTGTCTTTTAATGGCGGAGAGGCAGGGATTTGAACCCTGGGTGCGGGATTAGCGCACACACGATTTCCAGACGTGCACCTTCAGCCGCTCGGTCACCTCTCCAATGTAAAAATGTACCTGAAATTTTAACTGATAAGACGGGGTTTAATCAACTTCCGGGAGAAATTTAAAGCCATTTTTAAAATAAAAATTCAACACATCAGATATGGCATTTCAAGAGGCGGTGCCACTCATTATCTATGGTTTTGACAAGTTTTTTGAAGGGCGTTGATACGCCAAATTCACAGGTCTTGCATATAAAGTCATCAGGGCTTGGTTTCCCCAGAAAAATTTTCCCCAGGATATCCATGGCCTGAGCAGAATTCCAGACTTCCTGCAGAGAGCGCTCTTTTACATTGCCCAGGATTACCTTTCTTGCCATATCTTCACAGCACAGCACCACATCACCGTTAGAAGAGATTACCATGTCTCTGAGGGGCAGGGTTTTTTTGCAGCCTTTAAGCTTATTGCCGGGATATTTTAAGTTCCATGAGGCACAGTTGTCCAAAAGGCCTGTGCGGGAATTGGGCAAAAATATTTTTACCGGGACATTCCGCTCTTTCCAGTAGCGTTTTACCTTGAGGACTTCTCCCATGGGCCACTCATAGGGAATGGCGCGTATGTGTATCATTTTTTTAGGGTAATGGTTGATGAGGTATTCGATATTTTTAATGGTGATATTGAAATCCAGTCCCATTACATGCCGGTAAACTTCAGGGGTGATGCCGTGACAGCTTATGTAGATTGGCCCTTTAAAGCCTGTTGCGATAAGCTTGTCTGTGCGCTCAGGGGTCAAAAGGAAGGCATTGGTTTGGATTATGAAATCCAGGCCTGCATTAATAACATAGGATATTTTTTTAAAGACATTCGGGTCTATAAAGAGATCTCCCATATTGCAAAATATCACATGCCCCCGTATCTTGTGGTTTTTGGCAATCGCTGAAAACTCGTCTATAATTTTTGTGAAAAGACTTTCTTCCATCATCCCCATCGGAAGTTTTTTGGATAATTCGCGGTACGGGCATGTTTTGCATGAGGCATTGCAATAAGAGTGTATGTCAACAATTATATTGGATGGGTAGGGCAGGCGTGTAAAGCTGCCTATTTTCGTGCTTTCCATGGTTTTGTTAGTTTATAAGTTTATAACAGACAGAGTCAATTTTATTTCTATGATTTTAAATTACCAGGAGGTTCATTAGTAAGGTGTCATTCCCGCTTGTCGGGAATCCTTCCTGCTTGTCAGGAATCGTAAAGAAAGACTCCGGACAAGCCGGAGTGACAAATTAGGTTCTCATGCTTATGCACTTCTTAGTAGTTGTATTTGTCGGGTTGTCGTGAGGTTGTTACAAAAGTTTTTTCTTTAAAATCTCATTGAGCATCTGCGGATTTGCCTTGCCCTTCATCGCCTTCATGACCTGCCCGACAAAAAATCCGAGGAGTTTTTCATCTCCGCCTTTGTATCTCTCGACTTCTTTGGAGCTCTTTGCAATTATTTCATCAACAGCCTTTTCTATAGCGCCTTCATCGCTCACCTGCAGAAGGCCTTTCTTAGTTACGATACCTTCAGCTGTTAGTTCTAATGGTGGCAAAACGAGATTAGCGTCCATAGTTATGATCCTTTTTTTACTGGCATTGTACATTTCTTCAAAGACTTCAGTTTTAGCTTGGCTTACGCTTATTTTGCCATCGGCTATTAACTTAAGCATTCCAACTAGTTGCTCAGGCTTTAATGGACATTCTTCAAAAGTCTTGTTATCTTTGTTCAGCAATCTCATCAGCTCACCCATCATCCAGTTGGAAACTGCCTTTGCCTGTCCTCCTGCCTTAACAGCTGCTTCAAACCAGTCTGCAATTGATTTCTCAGAGGTCAAAAGGTCTGCATCATATTCAGAACGCCCGAACTCTGATACAAAACGCTTTCTCTTCACATCAGGCAGTTCCGGCAATGATGCCTTAATCTCATCAATCCATTTCTGCTCTACAGTCATAGGCACAAGGTCAGGCTCAGGGAAATATCTGTAGTCGTGAGCTTCTTCCTTGCTGCGCATAGATTCCGTGATTCCCCTGTCAGAATCCCATAGCCTTGTTTCCTGAATAATTTTTCCGCCTTCTTCAATAACTTTTATCTGTCTTTTGATTTCATATTCCAAAGCCTTCTCAACAAACTTGAATGAGTTTATATTTTTAACCTCTGCCCTTGTCCCTAATTCCTTCTGCCCAACCGGCCTTATCGAGACATTCGCATCGCATCTTAATGAGCCCTGTTCCATATTCCCGTCGCATACGCCGAGATAACGAAGGATTGTCCTGAGCTTTTTCATATATTCCGCTGCCTCTTTAGGGCTTCTTATGTCAGGCTCTGAGACGATCTCCATCAGAGGAACTCCAGTCCTGTTTAAGTCAACAAAGCTGTAGTTGCCCCCTTGTCCGCCTGAGGAGGACTCATGTATGTTTTTCCCTGCATCCTCTTCCATATGAATTCTTGTTATTCCTATTTTCTTAATCTCACTGTCAACAACAATCTCCAAGAAACCATGCTCGCAGATGGGAAGCTCATACTGGCTTATCTGATAGCCTTTCGGCAGGTCAGGGTAGAAATAATTCTTTCTTGCAAACCTGCTGTATAAAGATATATTGCAGTTAGTAGCAAGTCCGGTCCTTATCGCAAACTCCAATACCTTTTTATTAAGAACAGGAAGCACTCCGGGCATTCCTATGCAGATGGGACATGTCTGTGAATTCGGCTCAGAGCCGAATTTTGTGGAGCACCCGCAGAAGATTTTTGTATTTGTCAGCATCTGCGCATGGACTTCAAGGCCTATAACTGCTTCGTATTTCATAGATTGCTCTATTATAACAATACAGGGTTAAAAAACGAAAAGTTCCTCTGGTTTTTCCCCGATATTCTTTTAAGAAACTATGTACAGCCATTCTGTCACATAATCTTTTTTTGTCATTGCGAGTAAAACGAAGCAATCTCGCTTTTGTAGACTGTTTCAATCTTTTGTCATTGCGGCTTGTCCGCAATCCTTCAGAAAGATTCCAGTCAAGCCGAAGACCACTTCAAAAACAACTAACGCAAGAAAGGAAAAGCACAAGCCATGCTCTTTGACAATCAAGGGGTTTTAATTAATAATGAACATGCATACATATTTCCAAAGGATGGCTGTTAAAAAGATAGGGGAAAACATGAAAAGTGTTATTGCAAGACCTGACCCCAAAAACCCTATTTGCAAGAATATAGGGGTCTTTGATTTCATCTTCAGGCTTGAGGATAATAGGTTTTTCATGCAACAAAAACTTGAACCCAACAAAAACTGGCAAAAACTGGTGTCGGCTTGATAAATAATGTATGTATTTATACCAATCGTCCGAGCCGTCAAAGCGGCTCAACTGCCGCATTCTGCGCATAATAATTCATGACGAGAATTTCTGACATACACGACCATGAAACACGCAGCTTGATAATTAAACTGATTAATTTTCTTGGTACAAGTCAAGTTGAAAAGTGTCTTCAAAATTACAAGAAATCTTTGGTTTCTGCGGGACCTGTATACAAACAATATTATTTAAACCATAGGCATCCTTGGTGGGAAGCTCTTATTCATTTCTTTGAGTTAGAAAAAGCAGGCAGATCTATAAAAAGAAATCTAGATTTGCGTCTGAAGTTACTGGCTGGTGACGCTAAAAAAATATCAATTTTACAAAAACTTATGCCTGATGCTGTCAAGGAGAAATTCAAAAAAATTTGTAGCCGAGAGGGACACATCCCATTAATTATCAATTCCAGGAACACCATACTTAAATAAACGCGGAAGTTAGGAGGCGGGGGAGCGCAGGAAGAGGGAAAGGGGGCTTATTTTTTCAATATGGCTCTCGGATAATTATTCCATGACTACTTCTCATTCTCCAACTATCTTTAATATTTCTTTATAAAGAGAATCCTTTATCCAAAAACCTGCTTTATTCCTCAGTTCATCCAAAACCGGTTTCAACAAAGGCAACTTCTTCTCTTTTTTCGCTTTTATTAATATTCCGATAACTCCTGTTTTCTCAATCTTGTAGAAATCTGCGATTTCTCTTGCATCTTCTTCATCGAGAAGAACAAGAGCATTTTTCTTTTGCAGGGCATAAGCAATTGTCTCGGCTTCGCCAACATCTAAGTCCTTTTTTAAGAGTTGTAAGAGAGGGGTTTCTTCAATATTTACAACCTTTATCCATTTCGCATCCTTTACTTCAGATACGCCTTCCTTACCCTTGCCATCTACAACAACTTCTTTCCAGACAGCTTGTGTAATATGAATTTTGGAAAAGAATTGTCTTAGAAGGTCTAAGCGACCGATGATGGCCAGATTCATTAAGGGAGAGGCATTACTGATGACGAGTTTCTCTGGCAAACTTTATGTCCTCTTTAAGATTTTTTTCTGTGTAGTGTCTCGGAATTTTACGTTTTCCCAGTTCTTCTTGAAATTCCCACTTGCTCATTTTTGCCAGTTCTCTTGCTTTTCCAAAGGAGAGGATATGTTCCCCATAGAGAATGATGGAAAGTTCTTTAAGAAGTTCTTTTTGAACTTTATCTTTTGGAATTTTAAGTGAAAGAATTACATCTTCAGGTATCTCAAGGGTTATACCCTGTCGGGTAGGCATTTTAAATACCTCCTTTCATTAAAAGCTGCTTAATTGTATCACATTAAAATCAAATCTGCCTGCACTATCTCTTCCGCTGACAATTTTATTTCATAAATTCGGTTTCCTTTTATGCCATTCAGTTGCCTGTTCGTATGCATAAGAAACTTTTAATATTGTTTCTTCGTCGAAATGCTTTCCTATAATTTGTAACCCGATTGGAAGATTATTCGAAGTAAACCCGCATGGTATGGATATGCCGGGAATTCCAGCGAGGTTCACTGATATTGTGAATATATCTGAAAGGTACATCTCCAGCGGGTCTGAGGATTTTTCACCAATTTTAAATGCTGCTGTGGGAGATGTCGGAGTGACGATTACATCAACCTGCTTGAATGCCTTCTCAAAGTCCTGCTTTATCAGAGTCCTTGCCTGCTGGCCTTTTTTATAGTATGCGTCATAGTATCCGGAAGACAGAGTAAAGGTGCCGAGCATGATTCTCCTTTTAACCTCTGCGCCAAAACCCTGCGCCCTTGTGTTCATGTACATATCAAGGAGGTCTTTACCCTCTGCCCTGAAGCCGTATTTAACGCCGTCATATCTTGCAAGGTTTGAACTTGCCTCTGATGTTGCGAGCACGTAATATGTAGCGACAGCGTATTCAGTATGTGGCAGAGAAATCTCAACGGGTATTGCGCCCAGTGATTCGAGTTTTTTAATTGCATTCTTTACAGCCGCCTCAATCTCTTTGTCCATTCCCTCAATAAAATATTCTTTTGGAATCCCAATCTTAAGGCCTTTTATATCCTGCCCTAAATTTTTTGTGAAGTCAGGAACAGTCAGAGGCGCGGATGTTGAATCAAAAGGGTCTTTGCCAGAGATTATGTTCATTAGGATTGCTGAGTCCGTTACATTTTTTGTGATAGTGCCTATCTGGTCAAGTGATGATGCAAATGCAACCAGACCGAATCTCGAAACGCGTCCGTAAGTAGGCTTTAAACCAACAACACCGCATAAAGAAGCAGGCTGTCTTATCGAGCCGCCTGTATCAGAACCAAGAGCTGCAATGCATTCATCCGCAGCAACAGCAGCAGCAGAGCCTCCGCTTGAACCGCCTGGAATTCTTTCGAGGTCCCAGGGATTTTTTGTTGTAAAGAACCCGGAGTTTTCTGTTGAAGAGCCCATTGCAAATTCATCGAGGTTTGTTTTTCCGATAAGAATATATCCCTGAGCGCCGAGTTTTGATGTCACTGTGCTTTCATAGGGCGGAATAAAATTCGAAAGCATCTTTGATGAACATGTTGTGCGGATGCCCTTTGTGCACATGTTGTCTTTTATTGCGATGGGAATACCTGAGAGAAATGAAGGGGTGCCTGCGTCTATTGCTTTTCCGGAGGCTTCAGCCATTTCGTAAGCCTTTTCTCTTGATAGAGTAACAAATGCCTTTACCCTGTCTTCGACAGAATCAATTCTTTTATATATTGAATCGAGCAGCTCTTTGGCCGAGACCTCTTTTTTATCTAGAAGTTTCTTTGCTTCAGAAATGCCAAGCCTGTAAAGTTCCAAAACTTACCTCACAAATTTATTATTGCTGTCATTCAGAGTGAAATGAAGAATCTCGTCTTTAGATTGCCACGTCGGTCGTTACGACCTCCTCGCAATGACAGCAAAGAAGAAAAATATAGTAAGTTTAGCATAGAGGATTAAAATACATCCATACCCCTTGCTTTTTTGACTTGTTTTCTGTAAAACTATCTGAAGTTTCGGGTGCCGAAAGGCTTAATAGGGAATCCTGTTAAATACAGGAGCGGTCCCGCCGCTGTAAACGTGGACGAAAGCCAACCATGCCACTGTTCCGATGAGTCGGAATGGGAAGGCTGGCGAGTAGGATGAAACGCAAGCCAGAAGACCTGCCATGAAACACAGGGTTTAGGGAGTAGGGTTTGGGGGTTAGTGAAAAAATAATCCCCAAGCCCCAATCCCTAATCCCTAAAGAGCCTTTCCGCGGAGAAAGGTGAGGATGAAGTGAAACAGGGTGCAATCCTCAGAATCCTTATTTGGGTTCTGAGGATTTTTTATTTTTAGGAGGGTAATTGATCACGTTCATTATAGGCGGTGCAAGAAGCGGCAAGAGTTCTTTTGCAATGTCTGAGGCTTTGAAGCTGAAAGGCAGGAAGGCATATATTGCCAGTGCAGAGGCACTCGATGGCGAAATGAAGGAAAGGATTAAAAAACATAGAAAAGACAGGGGAGATGGCTGGGATACCTATGAGGAACCAATAAGGATTTCAGAGGTACTCAAAAAAATAGAAGGTCAATACAGTGTAATCTTGCTTGACTGCCTTACATTGTGGTTATCTAACCTGATGTTAAGCAATTTGGATATGGAAAAAGAAATAGATTTATTTTGCAGTTCACTGTTCACTGTTCACTGTTCACTGTTCATTGTCTCCAACGAGGTTGGTATGGGGATTGTCCCGGAAAATGAGATGGCAAGGAGATTCAGGGATGTGGCAGGAATGCTGAATCAGAGAGTTGCAGAGATTGCAGATGAGGTTTTTATGGTTGTGGCAGGAATACCGGTAAAAATAAGAAGTTCAACAAAATAAATGGGCGGAGGATTTATGATTTCAGAGACAGGATTGCGGATTGCATCAATAAACGGAAAGTTCAATGAACTTGCGCAGAAAAGGCTCGATAATCTCACAAAACCATTGGGAAGCCTTGGAAGGCTTGAGGAGTTTGCAAGAAGGCTCGTGGCAATAACAGAAAACACGATGCCTGTTCTCGATAAAAAAGTGATATTTACTTTTGCAGGTGACCACGGAGTAGCAGATGAAGGCGTTTCTGCTTTTCCAAAGGAAGTAACAAGGCAGATGGTATTAAATTTTCTTAACGGCGGGGCAGGCATAAATGTCCTTGCAAAACATGCAGGCGCAGATGTCATTGTTGTTGATATCGGCGTTGATTTTGACTGGGGACTGTCCCAAGATTTACGGGCGAAGCGAAGCGAAGCCGTAGAATCGGGACTGTCCACTTACAGTCCAGCTTTCGTTTCAAAAAAGGTAATAATGGGAACAAAAAATATGCGGAAGGGTCCTGCCATGACAAAAGAGGAAGCTGAAAAATGCATTGGAGTCGGGATTGAGCTTGCCAATGAATATTCGAAGAAGGGATATAAAATATTCGGCACCGGCGAGATGGGGATTGCAAATACAACTCCTTCTTCTGCAATTGTGGCAGTCCTTACTGGCAGATCAGTATCAGGAGTAACCGGCAAAGGCACCGGCATAGGCGACGATGCACTCAAAAATAAGATTAAGGTTATCGAAGATTCAATAGCCCTTAATAAACCAAATCCGGCAGACCCGATTGATGTCCTCTCCAAAGTAGGAGGCGCTGAGATAGGGGGTATCGCAGGGTTGATAATTGGCGCGGCATCAAACAGGATTCCTGTTGTTATAGACGGATTTATATCAACTGCAGGGGCTTTGATAGCTTACTGCATTGAACCAAAAACAAAAGACTATATGTTTGCGGCTCACAATTCTGTTGAGATTGGCCATAAGATTATGCTCGAAAAGATTGGGTTAAGGCCTATCCTTGACCTGGACCTCAGGCTTGGCGAAGGCACAGGCGCGGCGCTGGCGATGCTCGTTATTGAGGGAGGGTTGAAGATATATAAAGAGATGGCGACATTCGGTGAGGCAGGGGTATCTGAAAAGTAAACAATGATTAAAAAAATATTACTCGCATTTCAGTTTTTAACAATTATCCCTGTGAAGGTGAAGGGAGATATTTCTGAAAAGGAAATATCGCGGTCTGCAAACTTTTTTTCATTTGTCGGAGCATTTCAGGGGCTGTTAGCTGCGGTTTCTGCCTTGTTTTTATCTAAGGTATTCCCCCTGGAAATAGTAAGTGCCCTTGTCGTTTTGATTTTGATATTAAGCAATGGAGGATTTCACCTTGACGGCCTTGCAGATACATTTGACGCACTTGCTGTGAAATCAAGCGGAGATGAAAAAGCTGACAGGGAGAGAAGGCTCGCTGTAATGAAGGACAGTTCCACCGGCGCTATCGGAGTAGTTTCAATAACACTCACAATCCTTATGAAATATCTTTTCATAAAGGACCTCTTTTTAATAAATGCCCCGCTTCCCGCTGTTTTATCAATCCTGTTTCTGATGCCGGTATTTTCGAAATGGGCAATGGTCCCTGCAATGTATCATGGAATATCTGCAAGGAGGGATGGCTTAGGCAGAATATTTATAGATAACAGCAGTGTGAGCCAGATTATTTTTTCATCTGCGGCAGCAATTATTTTTTATATATTAATTGCTGTGCTTTATCCTGGCAAGTCATATGGGCCAGCCATCATTGCTTTATTTTTTGTGCTCTTTTCTGTGTTATATGCGTTCAGTTTTTTTTCAGCGAAATTATGTGAAAGAAAGTTCGGCGGTCTTACAGGCGATACATTGGGTGCAATAGGCGAAATATCAGAAATATTATTCTTAATGGTGGCATTAATATGGTTACAACACTCTATTTAATAAGACACGGAGAGACAGAGGGCAGCGAAACAAAGCGCTATAAAGGCAGCATTGATGTGCCTTTGTCTGAGAAGGGAATTGAGCAGATTAAAAAAGTGGCAGTATTTATAAAAGAGCATCTCAGATTAGAATCATCTGCAAAATACCTGAGCTATTTAAGGGATATACATATAAAAAATAAGGGGTCAAGGGTTCGAGGGGTTAAGGGTTCAGGAAAAACCCAAGGACTGGCTGCTGTTTATACATCAAATCTGAGCAGGGCAGTGAAGAGCGCGGAGATAATAGCAAGGCCATACAAATTGAAGCCAATACAGATGAAAGAACTCAGGGAGAGAAGTTTCGGTATTTGGGAAGGGATGTCTTTTACGGAAATAAAAGAAAGGTATCCGGAGGAATTTAGTGCATGGGCAGGTAATCCGCTGAAGTACAGCCCTATTGAAGGAGAGAATACGGTTGAAGTGGAGAAAAGGGTTATGAAGGCGGTAAACAGGATATTGGAAAAGCATAAAGGCGATGAAATTGCGATAGTCTCGCATGGCGGGGTGAGCAGAATAATACTCTGCCGTCTGCTCGGTATTCCGCTTGAAAATATATTCAGGATTGAGCAGGACTATGCTGCTGTAAATATTATCGAGTTCTGGGATAAATATCCTGTTGTGAAGCTGATAAATGGAGCGGTAAATGTCTAAGTCGTTGATGATTCAGGGTACCGGCTCGGGCACAGGTAAAAGCCTTATTGTAACTGCGCTGTGCAGGATTTTCAGGGATATGGGGATAAATGTGGCGCCTTTCAAGGCGCAGAATATGGCGCTTAATTCATATATAACCGACGACGGCGGAGAAATAGGAAGGGCGCAGGCATTGCAGGCAGAGGCAGCGCGGATAGAGCCGGCAGTAGATATGAATCCAATATTACTTAAGGCTTCGGGAGATATGGGCTCGCAGGTCATCGTTCACGGAAAAGTTCATGCAACAATGAAGGCAAGAGAATACTATGCGTTCAAAAAAAATGCGTGGCAGGCTGTAAAAGAATCATTTAAAAGGCTTTCCGGTAAATATGAACTCATAGTCATGGAAGGCGCGGGAAGTCCTGCTGAGATAAATCTCATGGATGTGGATATCGTGAACATGGCCGCTGCAAAATATGCAAAGGCCCCTGTAATTTTAGTGGGTGATATAGACAAGGGAGGTGTCTTTGCATCTCTCTACGGAACAGTTAAATTGCTCGGGAAAGACAGCAGGCACATCAAGGCATTCATCATAAATAAATTCCGTGGAGATTTCGGGATACTCAAGCCGGGGCTTGAAATGATAAAAGCCAAAACAGGGAAACAGGTGATAGGGGTTTTACCCTATATAAAAGATATTGGTCTGCCGGAGGAGGACGGGCTCTCTTTAGGGCAAGGGGCAAGGGGAAGGGGGCAAGGGGCAAAGGAAATAAAGATTGTGGTGGTCAGGCTGCAATATATCTCCAACTTCACTGATTTTGACCCGTTCTTATGCGAGCAGGATGTGGAGCTTGTATATTCCAGCAATCCTGCGGACATAGAAAACGCGGATATTGTAATTATCCCGGGCTCAAAAAACACCATGAAAGATTTTATGCTTTTAAAAGAGACCTTTCTTGATAAGAGCATAAAACAGGCCTATTCAAAAGGTGTTCAGATTATAGGCATGTGCGGAGGATATCAGATGCTGGGCAGAAAGATATATGACCCTCAAAATGTAGAAAGCAGTCATAAGAAAATTAATGGTATCGGGCTGTTAAACATAGAAACAAGTTTTGGAAAAAATAAGACAACATGTAGAGTAGAGGCTGAATTGAATGGTAAATGGGTTAATGGGTTAATGGGTGAATCGCATAAGAACTTAAAAGGTTACGAAATTCATATGGGAACAAGTTCGGGGGATATTGGCCTGTTTAAAATAAATCGTTTCCCCTATTCACCGATTGACCGATTGACCGATTCACCGATTTTCGATGGTTCTATAAACGGCAACTGCTGGGGGACTTATCTGCACGGCATTTTTGAAAACGATCACTTCAGGAGGGGGATAATTAATAATATAAGAAAGCAGAGGGGTCTTCCCCCTGTTGCTTGCACTGTCAGGTATGCTGAAATAAAAGACAGGGCGATCGACAACCTCGCAAATGTTGTGAAAGAAAATATCGACCTCAATTATATAAAAAAGGTTATAGGCCTATGACAGACAATGTTCGTTCAGTCTTCAGCCTTTCGCCTGTGATACTTGTACTGGCATTTCTGCTTGACCTCGCCATAGGCGATCCGCGATGGCTGCCCCATCCAGTGAGGATTATAGGGAGAGCAATAACGCGGGCAGAAAATCTCCTGAGAAAGTGGGAAGGGAGAAGCTTGGGGATAATGGAAAGGGGTAAAGGTATTCTTCTTGTAATAATAATTGTTGGCGCAGCCTTTTGTGCTGCATGGCTTGCCGTTCATTTCTTATTATCCATGGATACTTCTTGGTTCTTGCTTCTTGCTTCTTACCTTTTGCTTGTTTATCTTACGGCAACTGCAATTGCTGCCCGTGAATTAATAAACTCAGCAAGTCTTGTTATAGAATCGGTAAGGGACAAAGATATCGGCAGCGCAAAAAAGAGTCTGAGCATGATTGTAGGACGCGATACAGAAAACCTCTCAGAAAAAGGGACATTGAGGGCGGCCATAGAGACCCTGTCTGAGAACTTATCTGACGGTGTTGTAGCCCCGATTTTTTATCTTGCAGTCGGCGGACTTCCCCTTGCCCTGACGTATAAGGCCATAAACACGCTCGATTCAATGGTCGGCTATAAGAATGACAAATATAAAAACTTCGGATGGGCGGCAGCGCGCCTTGACGACATCGCCAATTACATTCCTGCAAGAATAACAGGGATTCTCATTGCTGTCTCATCAGGTATTGCTTCCCGTTCACTATCTGCTGTCCATTATTCACTGAAGACTATGTTTCGAGACGGCGGAAAACATACAAGCCCGAATGCCGGCATTCCGGAGGCAGCCATGGCAGGCGCGCTTGGCGTCAGGCTCGGAGGGCCTTCCACATACGGGGGCATCGTTGTAGACAAGCCTTATATAGGAACAGACACAGCGGTTGATTATCTGACTGCTTCTGAAAAAACAATCACTGTAGTAAAAATCACTTCATTGCTGGGGACAGGGATAGCAGCGGTTGTTTTATACGCAAGGAGCCTTGTATGACAGGGGGGAAAAGACTGAGAGAGCTTCACGGCGGCAATATATACAGGTTTGCGGAGGAACTGGATATGGATGAAAAAGAGGTCGTAGATTTCAGCGCATCCATAAATCCACTCGGCATTTCAAAAAAAGTAAAGAGCGCGCTAATCAAGAACATCAGATATCTGATCAATTACCCGGACCCCGATGCAACCGAATTAAGACAGCACCTTTCTAAACATTACCACATAAACGTTGATTCTATTTTATGCGGAAATGGAAGCACAGAGCTTATCTATCTTATTCCGAGGGCGCTGAAACCCGAAAAGGTTCTTATCCCTCAACCAACATTTTCTGAGTATGAAAGGGCGTGCAGGACGGCAAGTTACAAGTTGCAAGTTACAAGTTACAAGTTAAAGCAAGAAAATAATTTTGAAATAGATACTGATGCATTTATTAAAGCCATGAAGGGCTGTGATATGGCTTTTCTCTGCAATCCAAATAATCCGACAGGCCGGCTGCTTAAAAGAGCTGCCATGCTGAAAATAGCGGGTGCTGCGAAAAAACTCAGATGCTATCTTGTTGTTGATGAAGCTTTCATTGACTTCTGCCCGAAGGATTCGGTGGTAAATGAGGTTTGTGATAACCCTTATCTGATTGTCCTAAGGTCAATGACGAAATTCTATGCCCTTACGGGGCTAAGGATTGGATATGGTGTTTTCCACCAAAGTGTAATTAAAAAAATAATCTCATATAAAGAACCGTGGACAGTAAATACCATTGCGCAGAGGGCCGGAGTTGTTGCAATGAGTGATATCGAATACAGAGATAAGACATTCAGTGTTATAAAACAGGAAAAAAAATTTATGGAAGACAGCTTTGGAAAGTTAAGAATAGACTATATCCCTTCAGCTGTAAATTATTACCTGATAAGATTAAATAACGCAGGAGAAGTAATTCATTCACTTAGTGATAAAGAAATTCTTGTGAGGGACTGCTCAAATTTTGCGGGGCTTAACAGAAAATACATCAGAATCGCGGTTAAATCAAGGAAGGATAATATGCGACTACTAAAAGAACTGTCTAATTTTTTAGATGTCATTCCCGCGAAAGCGGGAATCCAAAAAACAAATAAACTGGATTCCGCATCATCCACCCTCCGTAGCAGTGCTACTGCGGAGGACGGGAGTGCGGAATGACAGAAACGGCGAATTATTGAAAGGCGAATTATGCGTGGCATAGTGATAGCCGGCACACACAGCGGAGGCGGGAAGACAACCATTACTTTAGGCCTGCTTGCAGCCTTAAAGAAAAAGGGATTAAAGGTACAGTCCTTTAAGGCAGGCCCCGACTTCATAGATTCAGGACTTCACAGGATTATCACAGGCACGCCGTCCAGGAATCTTGATATCTGGATGTGCGGAGAGGATTATGTCAGGAATTGTTTTTATAAACATTCGATGGATGCGGATATATCAATTGTGGAAGGCGTTATGGGCATGTATGACGGAGAATTCAGCACGGCAAATTTGGCAGGGCAGCTTAACCTGCCTGTAATACTTGTTGTAGATGCCTATGGTATGGCCGAAAGCGCAGGAGCAATTGTTGCAGGGTTTAGGAATTGGGAATTGGGGATTGGCATGGAAGAAAAAAATACTAAACCCCAACCCCCAACCCCTAGTCGCTATGTTGCTGGTGTTATCTTCAACCGCGTGGCATCGGAGAGTCATTACCTCCGGCTTAAAGACAGCGTTCGGGATGTTGCAGTCATGGGATATCTTCCGAGGGACTTAAATTTCGAGATTCCCCACAGGCATTTAGGGCTGACAGTTGCAGAGGAAAATCCGATTACGGATGAAAACATCGGAAGGCTCGCGGATGCGGTGTTAGAGTATGTGGATATGGAGAGAATAGTTGAGTTAACGAATACTACTATAATTCCGTCATTCCCGCTTGTCGGGAATCATTCTTTTTCGGAAGGATTGCGGACAAGCCGCAATGACAACAAAACAAAAATCGCCATCGCCTATGACACAGCCTTCTGCTTTTATTATGAAGACAATTTAGATTTATTAAAAGATGCCGGTGCGGAAATAATTACATTTAGCCCTCTTTCAGATTCTGAAATCCCTGATGGTGTTGATGCAGTGTATATCGGAGGCGGCTATCCCGAGCTTTATGCAAAGGAATTATCAAAAAATACGGCAATGCTTGATTCCATAAAGGACTGGTCAAATTCAGGAAGACCTGTTTATGCTGAATGCGGAGGGCTGATGTATCTGTCAAAGGGGATATATGATTTTGACGGCAATTTTTTTAAGATGGCAGGTATATTCTCCTTTGAAACACAGATGAAGAGAGGACGGCCGCATCTCGGTTACAGGGATATCACCTTGAAAGACGACTGTATTATCGGCAAAAAAGGAGATAAGCTGCGCGGGCACGAGTTTCATTATTCTGGAATAAAGCCATCGGCTATCAGCTGTCAGCTGTCAGAGATTACAAACTGTTATGCGCTTAATAATAACAAAGGCGGTGCCAATCTTCAGGATGAAGGTTATCGGTTCAAGAATACCATCGCGAGTTACATACACGTGCATTTTGGCAGTAACCCTGATATAGCAAATAATTTTATAAATTTTACAAGGGAGTATTGATGGAAAACATAATCCTGATAGGACACGGCAGCCCAAAGAAGGATGCCAATAATGTTGAGATGGTTGGAAGGCTGCTGCATCAGGCAATCCATCCTGGTTGCAGCAAGGGTTGTGTAAAGGTTGCATATCTTCAATTCGCAGAACCTGATTTGATGGATACCATTAAAGAGAGTGTCCATGGTGGAGCGGGAAGGGTAATTGTTCACCCCTTTTTCCTCAGTTCAGGCATGCATGTTACAAAGGATATACCTGAGATGATACAGGAGGCTGAGAGGATTTATCCCGGGGTTGAATTCGTTTATACGGAACCGCTCGGCATACATGAAAAGCTTGTGCATGTGGTCTTGGAAAGGATAGCATCGGCAGGGTTTAAAGCGCCCGGAGATATTGAAAAGAGGAGCTTTGAGATAATCTCTGATGAGATAGACCTGAGCAATTTTCCTCCTGAACAGCTGCCTGTAGTAAAGCGTGTAATACATGCTACTGCTGATTTTGAATTTAAGAATTCCCTTGTATTCTATCCCGATGCCGTGAGGACAGGCATTGAAGCAATAAGGGCAGGCAAGGACATCCTCACAGACATTAAGATGGTAAAGGCAGGGATAAACAAGAGACTCTTAAAAAAATGGGGCGGGAAGGTGATATGCAACATACAGCAATCAGCTTTCAGCCATCAGCAGTCAGAAGTAAAGACAAAGGCAGAGATGGGAATTGAATCAGCATTAAAAGAAAACAATAACATCGGCATTATCGCTATCGGGAATGCGCCAACCGCGTTATTAAAAACAATCGAGTTATTCAATTTACCTGTTAACCCATTCACCCATTCACCTATTCTTGTGGTTGGTGTTCCCGTAGGTTTTGTTAAGGCGCTTGAATCAAAGGCATTACTCTCAACGCAAAAGTTTCCATTTATAACAAATTTAAGCAGAAAGGGCGGTACGCCTGTTGCAGTAGCAATCGTAAACGCATTATTAAAAATGGCGGATGGGGGGTAAGGGACTGGTGTCCTGCCTGGTCTGCAAAACCAGATATAGGAGGCCAAAACTTTCTATGTGGGTTCGATTCCCACTACCCCTCTCCAAAATTATTAAACGCAAAAATAGCAGAGGGAGGTGATATATGAGATAAACAAACTCAGCAGTTTAAGGCAGAGGAGAGCTAATAGTAAAAACAATGGGATTGAAAACGAGGAAAGGGGTGAAAATCCCCTGCTGTCCCGCAGCCGTGATGGGAACGAAAGCCCGATAGAAGTCACTGTCCCGATATATCGGGATGGGAAGACAGGTTAGTAGGTTGCCCTGAGCCGGAAGACCGTTCATTCCTAAAAAACTTCGATGAAAAAGGAGAAAGATATGTTTAAAAGGATTCTTGCAATAGTGATTGTGCTGCTGTGGTCCGGATTGGCCTTTGCTGCCCATCCGCTAATTAGTGACGACACAGGCACACAGGGGAAAGGAAAGTTTCAGCTTGAGGTGAATAGCGAATTCACGTATGACAAAGAGATAGAGGATGAAGTGACAACAAAAGAAAAAGGGAGAGAGGTGGCAACCATAATATCTGCCGGGATAACAGGCAATATGGACCTTGTATTTGGTCTGCCATATCAATGGAAGAAGGTTAAAGAGGATGGGACGGTCGCCTCAGATGAACACGGGATCTCTGATGTGTCGCTGGAGCTTAAATGGAGATTTTATGATAGAGATGGGCTTAGCTTCGCCATGAAGCCAGGACTCACACTTCCCACAGGTAATGAGAATAAAGGGCTCGGTAATGGCAGGGACTCCTATGCCTTTACATTTATAACAACAAAGGAGATGGAGCCCTTGGCATTCCATCTTAATCTCGCCTATGCCCATAGCGAGTATAAACTTCAGGAAGACAAAGAGGCCAATAGAAGAGACATCTGGCATGCCTCTCTTGCTTCAGAGGTAGAGGCAGTAAAAAATCTCAGGGTAGTCACAAATATCGGGATGGAGAGAAATCCCGATAAGACATCCAATACACACCCTGCATTTATACTGGGCGGTTTGATTTATTCCATACTTGAGAACTTTGATATAGATTTTGGTATCAAGGGAGGGCTTAATAAACCCGAAACCGATTATTCAATCCTTGCAGGCATTGCATGGAGATTTTAGGAGGAATTATGAAAATTAAAAATTATGGAATATTTTTGCTATTAACTGTTCACTGTTCACTGTTCACTTCCTCTAATGCTTACGCCATGCACATATCCGAGGGGATACTGCCTTTCAACTGGGCATTGCTCTGGTCTCTGGTTGCAGTCCCTTTTGTGGCGTGGGGCTTGTATAAGCTCAAGAAACTATCGTCAATTGACCTCTCATTCAAGCCTCTCGTCGGGTTAATGGCTGCTGTTGTATTCATAATCTCATGCATGCCGATACCGGTGCCGACAGCAGGCACATGCTCCCATCCATGCGGGACAGGCATATCAGGAATACTCCTTGGTCCTGCAATCAGCATACTTATAACAGCAGTAGCATTGCTGATTCAAGCCCTTTTCCTTGCGCATGGCGGTCTGACCACATGGGGTGCAGACATAGTTTCCATGGGAGTTATGGGTTCATTTGCAGGATTCTTAACTTTTAAAGTATTACGTTTAATAAAAGTGAATATTGCAGTTTCAGGATTTATGGCGGGCCTCCTTGCAGACTGGGCAACATACCTCACAACATCCGTTGAACTTGCATCAGGAATAAAAGGAGACTCAGCATTCATGCCCCTTTTCTGGAAGATACTTATTGCATTTATTCCGACTCAGCTTCCGCTGGGGATCCTTGAAGGCGCGATGACAGCAGGCATGGTTACCCTGCTTTACAAGAAAAGACCTGACCTTCTGGTAAAGATGCGGGTAATAAAGGCAGCGGAGGTGACAGTATGAGAAAACTCAATAACTACACAAAAAAATACACGAACCCGTCATTGCCGCTTGTCGGCAATCCTTCTGAAGACGGGGAGGGATTCCGGACAAGCCGGAATGACAAACCTGGGAAACGTGCAGCTTGGGTATTGATATTTTTTGCGCTTTTCACTATTCACTATTCACTATTCACTGACACTGTCACTGCCTCTGAGAAATGGCAGGGTGTTGACGAGTCTGTAATAGAGAAGGTTGCAAAAGAGCATGGCAGAGAGGCGAGGGAGCCGTTTATCAATACAAATCAGGGAGACTTGCTTCTTTTTGTCTTTCTCCTCGCAGGCACAATCGGAGGCTTTACAGCAGGATATTACTGGAAGGAGTTAATGCAGAACAAAAAAGAGCAGAAAATTACTGCTACGCAAGAAAGGATGCACAAAGAAAAATAATATTTGTCATTGCGAGGAGCGGAGCAACGAAGCAATCTTAAAAAATCGAGATTGCTTCGCCTTCGGCTCGCAATGACATATAAGGGGCTATATAAATGGAAATCTTTAGCGAATATTTCAAAAAAGACCACTTGCTTTCGCAGGTTGACGCCAGGCTGAAGCTCGGCGTCAGCCTCTTTGTTTTAGCAATGGTATTGAGCTATAAAGGGCTTGCGTTTCCTTTATTCATACTGGGCTTAAGCCTTTGTCTCTGTATAAGGATGAAGATACCTTTTAAGGTATTTCTTCTGCGATTTTCAGAGCCCGTGTTTATCGCAGCTGTTGTGATATTGCTTAAATTCCTGTTTTCAGGACAGGAGACTATGTTCTCAATAGAGATGCGGGGCATCACAATAACAGGACACAAAGACGGTCTTATGGACGGACTGCAAATCGGCAGCAGGATTTTAGGGGCTGTCTCTATTGTCGCTTTATTGGGTTTTTCTACCCCATTTACAGAGATAATGGCAGGGTTGTCATGGCTTAAAATCCCAAAGGGCCTTATAGAAATATCGCTGTTTGCCTACAGATATATCTTTGTGCTTCTTGAAGATGCGATGGTCATATATAACGCACAGAAAAACCGTCTTGGTTATTCCAATATTAAGCGGGGATTAAACTCATTCGGAACCTTGACAGGCTCACTGACACTCAAGGCGTTTGAGCACAGCCAGAACACAACAACTGCAATGCTTCAACGCGGATATGACGGCAACATTCCGATGTTGAAACACAGGCCATTCAAGCTGTCAGAAATTGCCGTCTCAGTTCTATTGATAATCACGCTGGGGGTTGTATGGAAAATGTAAAAAGGATACAGAACACAGCCCCCCCCACCCATTCCTCCCCCTCAAGGAGGGAGGGTAAGGGAGAGGGTGAAAGTCTGGGGTCTGGGGTCCGGGCTCTGGATTCTGTTAGGTTAGCCGTTAAAATAGACTCCTTCAAATATCCTGACGGGACACAGGCATTGTCTGATATTGTGGTTAATATCTCGCATGGAGAATTTATCGGCATACTGGGCTCAAACGGATCGGGAAAAACAACACTGCTTAAAATAATGGACGGCTTAATGAAAGATTTTGAAGGCAGCGCTTATCTCGACGGAGCCGACATAAAAAAACTTTCCCCCAAAGAGATTTACAGTAAGGTGGGCCTCGTCTTTCAAAATCCGGATGACCAGCTTTTCGCTCCTACTGTATTTGAGGATGTGGCATTCGGCCCGATAAACATGGGGTTCAGGGAAGATGAGGTCATCACCCGTATAAACAACGCCCTTAAGGATGTTGATATGCAAGGATATGCAAAGAAGTCTATCCATCATCTTAGTTTCGGGCAGAAAAAGAGGATTTGCATTGCAGGCCTTCTGGCAATGGGGCATGAGATACTGCTGCTTGATGAGCCTACAGCCGGATTAGATCCCATGGGAGAATATAAAATGATGAATCTGCTGACAAAGCTCAACAAGGAGAAGCGCGTAACTGTTGTTATGGCCACACATAGCGTTGACCTTGTACCCTTGTTTCTTGACAGGCTTTATATATTAAGCAAGGGCCATATTGTTAGAAGCGGTATCCCCGAGGAGGTGTTCACCGTGCCCGAAGAGATGGCGAATGTGAAACTCAGGCTTCCTCAGATTGCAGAATTGATATACAGGCTGAAACATGAGGATAACTTACCATTCGAAAAAATCCCTCTCACCATCGGTGAGGCAAGAAGAGAGATACTGAAAACTCTCAGATCGTGAATGGAAGGAGGTGAAGAAATTTGAATAGTCCCAAAAACAGGGCTAAAAAGTCGGAGATCCGGCTCTGCGAGAAGGTAAAGGCCAGCGTCATATCGTACCATCTCAAATGCGCAAAGACAGCTAACGGTTTGACCCACTTTGTGATGTATGGAGATGTTCCGAACAAGAAAATGCCGTTATAGGATTTTGTACCATAGGGGCGTATTGCATACGCCCCTATGCCATTCCCGTGAAAACGGGAATCCAGAAAAAACTGGGACTGGATTCCTGCTTTCGCAGGAATGACAATATCCAAATAAACAATACGAAAAGGAGAACACACATGAAAAGCAATAACCGGGGTCTTTCTTTCTCTGATATTAACACTAACTGGAAGCTTGTCCTCGATGCCGACAACGTATTCTGGGGGCTTGCGCCAAAAAATGGCAATGGGGATTTCCTGCTGCCGGAAGACCTGATAACGCTGTACAAAAATAAAAAGGCTCAGCTCGATAAAGAGCTTCACGATTTCAGATTCAATACGGATTTAAACTGCGTATACATAGACCCTACTGATAGATGTAATGCAAACTGCACATACTGTTATATCCCTGCCAAAATAAGAAAACAGGGCACGCAGATGACAGGGAAGGAACTCAACACTGCATTGGAAAAGATTGCAGTACATTTCAAAAATTCGTCAAAAAAACCCGTGATAGTATTTCACGCTGCTGAACCTCTGTTGGTGAAAGACATACTGTTTGACGCCATAAAAAAATTCAGCAGCAAATTCGTTTTCGGCATTCAGACAAATACACTCCTTCTCGAAAAAAGAGACGCGGAGTTTATGAAAAAATACAGGGTAGGCGTAGGCATATCGCTTGACGCGCCGGATGCTCATACAAACAATCTCTCAAGGGTAACGGCAAAAGGCGGGGGCAATTTTGAGAAAGCTGTTCAGGCCTTAGACTGGTTTAAAGGGTATGAAGGGTTGAATGTAATCTCGACTGTCACAAAATTCAATGTCAGGAAGCTTTCAGAGCATGTAAGATTTCTCCATAAGAAAAGAGTGCCGTGCATACTTTTAAACCCTGTCAGGGTAACACAGAAACAGGCATTGAAACAGAAGCCGGATGAAAAGGAGTTTGCAAAAGAATTAATAAAGGCCGTTGAGACAGCGATTGATCTGACAAAAAAATCCGGCAGGCAGATCGTTGTGGGCAACTTTGCAAATGTTATTCTTGCAATAATATCGCCTGCTGCCAGGCGCATGATGTGTGACATCTCCCCTTGCGGCGGCGGCAGGACATTTCTTACAATCACTGCAAACGGCGATATGGTTCCTTGTGGCGAGTTTATCAGCTTCAAGGAATTTTCAGGAGGAAATATCTTCAAAACATCAATTGAAAAGGCGATGAACTCAAAGCCATTTAAAACAATCAGGGCAAGGACTGTGGAGAAGATTGAAGAATGCAGCGCCTGCGACTTCAGGCATATATGCGGCTCGCCATGCCCCGCTGAGATGTATGCGAGAGGCAATATCTACAGAAAGGCTGAATTTTGCGAGTTTTACAAAGAGATGATAAGATATGCTTTTAAATTGATATCTGAAGATAAAGTTCCATATCTTCTCAGAGAAGGCTCTCTGCAGCAAATGCAGTATGAGTACCGGTATGCGTAAAGGTTATATACAAGTCTACACAGGCAATGGCAAAGGCAAAACCACTGCATCCCTTGGTCTTGCCTTGAGGGCGGCAGGCGCAGGGCTTAAGGTGTTTATCGGACAATTTATTAAAAAAAGAAGATGCAGCGAACATAAGGCGCTTGAAAGATTTAAAGACCTTATTACCGTGAAGCAGTACGGCACGGGATTTGTCAGAAAAGCAGAGAGCAGAGAGCAGAGAGCAGAGGCAAGAGCAATTGAGGCCGCAAGAAAAGGGTTAGAAGAAACAAAAAAAATAATCGCTTCAAAAGAATACAACCTGGTAATACTCGATGAAATAAATGTTGCGCTGCATTACAACCTGCTTGATGTTGAAGAAATCCTCAGTTTATTAGACGCAAAACCTGTAAATGTTGAAATAGTGCTTACCGGCAGATATGCCGATGAAAGGATTATAGAAAGGGCTGATCTTGTTACAGAGATGAAGGAAATAAAACATTATTACAAAAAAGGCGTAAAGGCAAGACGTGGCATCGAGAAGTAAGAGGTTAAGGTCAGGCTACACAACCGGCGCATGTGCAGCAGCAGCAGCCAAGGCAGCAGCACTGCTATTGCTCAAGAGCAAAGAGCAAAGTGCAAAGAGCAAAGGCAGGAATAATCTATGCCCTGAAGTCGAAATTCCTTTTCCCGACGGCAGCAGGCACAAGTTTATGATTCGGGATGCAGGATACCGGGTGCAGGATAAAATTGCATGGGCTTCGGTTATCAAAGATGCAGGCGATGACCCTGATGTAACAAATGGAGCTGAGATAGTGGCAGAGGTCAGGATGCAGGATGCAGGATACAGGATACAGGATAAAAAAAATCGTGCATCGTGCATCATGCATCATGCATCCCTTTTGATCAAAGGAGGCAAGGGTGTCGGCGTTATAACAAAGCCCGGACTTTCCATCCCTGTCGGCGAGCCGGCAATAAATCCTGTGCCAAGGAAGATGATAAGAGAGGCGGTATTAGAAATAGTACAAGAGTTTAAAAGTTCAAAAGTTCAAAGTTTAAAAAAGCAGCAGAAATCGGCAATTGAAATAACGATTTCGGTTGTCAACGGTGAGGAACTTGCAAAAAAGACTCTGAATTCAAGACTAGGTATTATCGGAGGCATCTCAATACTCGGGACAACAGGCATTGTAAAACCTGTATCTTCCGAGGCATGGACGGCAACTATTGCATCATCAATGGATGTAGCAAAGGCAATGGGATATGATAAGATAGTTCTCTCTGCAGGAAGGACATCTGAAAAGGCGCATATAAAAAAATTTAATTTTCCTGAAGAGTCCTATGTAATGATGGGAGACTATCTTGAGTTTTCATTGCTTGAGGCTAAAAAGCACGGATTCAAAAAAATACACCTCTGCGCACAATGGGCCAAGATGCTGAAAATCGCAATGGCAACACCGCAGACACATGTGAGGCACGGGGCCATTGATTTAAAAAAGGCCGTGGGGTTTTTAAAGGGATTGGGGATTGGGGATTGGGGATTGGCGCAAGAATTCAATACAGCAATGGAGATTTTTGATTTTATCAGTTTGCAACTTGCAACTCATAATTATTCAAAACTTTTCAGAAAGGTCTGCCTTGCTGCTAAAAAATATGCGGAAGGCATTGCAGAGGAAATACCAGTTACTGCTCATCTTGTATCTTACGGGGGAGAGGTAATTGCCGCCAGTGAGTAAGCTGTATGTCATAGGCATTGGTTATAAGCCCCTTGATAAAAGAGCAGGGGAGATTATTTATAGCTCCGAAGTCATCCTTGCATCCAACAGGCTGCTTGAGGTTTTTAAAGGGTATGAAGAGTTTGAGACAGTTAAAGATAAGATAAGGGTCATAAACAATGTGGATGAGACAATAAACTTTATCAAAATACAAATTGTATTCCCCCCCACCCACCCCTCCCCATCGAGGGGGGAGGGCAAGGGAGGGGGTGGAAGTCTGAGTTCTGGGTTTTGTGCTCTGGGCTCTGATATCGTCCTTCTCGCCTCAGGAGATCCTTTGTTTTTCGGTATAGGACGAAGGGCTGTCAAAGAATTTGGGAAAGACATGGTGGAGATATTGCCTGACTTATCAAGCATTCAGGTGGCATTTGCGCGGATAAAAGAGGCATGGGACGATGCATTTTTAATGAGCCTTCACGGAGGTCCTGACCCCGGGAAAAGGAGGAGGCTTCTGTATGAAATAAGCGATGTTCCCGCCTTGCTTCAAAGGCATAATAAAATCGCAATCCTTACTGACAAGGAAAACAATCCCTCAACTATTGCAAATGTCATTGCGAGGAGTGAGACCCCTCACTTGTCATTGCGAGGGACGGAGTCCCGAAGCAATCTTAGTTCGGAGCCTTTGGCTCGCAATGACAATATCAGGATTTTTGTTTGCGAAAGACTCGGTTATCCTGATGAAAAAATAACAGAGGGAACACCTGAAGAGATTGCGGGGCTATCGTTCCTTGACCCTAATGTGGTGATAATTATTAGGGGGAATTCACTTTCGTCATTCCCGCTTGCCGGGAATCCTTCCGAGCTGTCCGAAAGCGTAAAGAAAGATTGCGGACAAGCCGCAATGACAGATAAGATCAAATTCGGCTTATCAGAAACCGAAATTATTCATTCACGAGGGCTGATAACCAAGGACGAAGTGAGGGCAGTTACAATTCATAAATTAAGGCTTCCGCAAAAAGGAGTATTCTGGGATATAGGCGCGGGCTCCGGCTCGATATCCGTAGAAGCAGCAAGGTTATATCCCGGACTAAAGGTTTTTGCCGTTGAAAAAGATGATGAACAAATCTGCAATATCAAAGAAAATAAGATTCGGTTCGATGCAAACAATATCGAAATAATAAAAGGCAATGCTCCTGAGGCCCTGACAAACCTTCCGTCTCCGCAAAGAGTATTTATCGGCGGCAGCGGGGGGAAACTCAAGGAGATAATAGATTTAATCGCTAAAACTCAAGCCTCAATTGCTGTCATAAATGCAGCCACAATAGAAACGCTGAATGAGGCGGTGCAGAATCTGGAAAAGAGCGGGTTTGCAGTCGAGGTATCAGAGGTTTTCGTATCGAGATCCAAGGCCATTACAGGCAAAAGACACATGAATGCACTGAATCCGGTATTTATCATCATTGGAGAAAAACAGACATGACAGGCAGGCTCTATGTTATAGGCGTTGGCCCCGGAGATCCGGAATTATTGACTCTCAAGGGAGCGCGCATTATCAAAGAAGTGAAATGCATCTGCGTTCCAAAGGGCAAAGAAGAAGGAAGCAGCCTTGCATTATCCATTATTAAAGGAGCTGTCAACATTGACGGCAAAGAGATAATAGAAGCCTATTTCCCGATGAGAAAAACCAGAGCAAAGAGCAAAGAGCAGAGAGCAGAGAGCAAAAATGATAATCCGGGTTCTATCTCATGCGAGCTTGATTCAAGATGGCAGGAGACAATCGAGGCTGTGTACAGCAGATTGAACAAGGGCATTGATATGGCGTTTCTCACAATCGGCGACCCTGCAATTTACAGCACGTTCTTCTATTTATACGATAAACTTCTTAAACTCAATCCTGAACTTAAGATTGAAATAATTCCCGGCGTTTCTTCCATAAACGCCTCTGCCGCGAGGGCAAAAATATCGTTGGCCCTTGCAGATGAAAAGATTGCAATACTTCCGGCAAATTATATGGATAACCTGAAGGATACACTGGAGAAGTTTGACACTGTTGTCCTTATGAAAGTTTACAAGGTATTTGACGATCTTATCAGAGCACTGGATGAGATGCATCTTTTGAAAAATGCAGTTTATGTTTCAAGGGCAGGGATGGGCGATGAAAAGATAGTTAGAAATATTCAGGATGTAAAAAGAGAAGACCTTAACTATTTTTCAATGGTTATAATAAGAAAATGAGCAAGGTCTATTTCATAGGCGCAGGGCCCGGCGACCCGGAATTGATAACCGTTAAAGGCAGGAAGCTGCTTGACAGCGCCGACGTTGTAATCTATGCAGGCAGCCTTGTTAATCCGGAGCTGTTAAAAGACATCAAGGCAGAGGTGTTTGATTCATCAAAGCTCACCCTCGATGAGATATCAGGGCTTATTAAAAACTCCATTAGCAAAAATAAGATGGTTGTCAGGCTGCATACAGGCGATACATCTTTTTACAGCGCCATATCAGAGCAGATAGAAAGGCTCCGTGATTTAAACATAGGATATGAAGTCATCCCCGGTGTTTCATCCGCAATGGCAGGCGCCGCGATACTGGGACAGGAACTTACCATACCGGAGATAAGCCAGACTGTTATATTCACGCGGATGGAGGGAAGGACGCCTGTACCCGAGACAGAAAGACTGAGCGAACTATCAAAACACAAAGCAACAATGGTGGTCTTTTTAAGCGCAGGCATGGTCGAAAAAGTCAGGGATGAACTTCTGCAAGGCTATCCTGAAGACACGCCTGTTGTAATCATCGAAAAGGCTTCATGGCCTGAACAAAGGATTGTAAGGGGGACATTGAAAAATATTGCAGAGGTTGTAAAAAATGCCGGCATCAAAAAAACCGCCTTGATCTATGTAGGAGAGGCTTTAAGGGCGTCAGAAAAATCGTTAGGGAAAGAATCCAGGCTTTATCATGAGGATTTCAAACATGGATACAGGGAATAAAATAAAGCAAAGAGCAAAGAGCAAAGGTAACCCCCCCATCCCCCCCTTAAATAAGGGGGGGCAAGGGGGGGGTACTGCAATATTTTATATAACGGATAACGGACTTGTGCTTGCTGAAAGACTTAAGGGGCTTTATCCTGTTGCGCAGGTTTTAAAATTTGAACAGAAAGCTATCCCCGGACTATGGCAGAAATCCGCAAGCCTCATCTTCATCATGGCTACGGGCATTGTTGTCCGGGCTATCGCGCTGCTGATAAAAAATAAAAAAACAGACCCCGCTGTTGTCGTGCTTGATGAAAAAGGAAGGTTTGCCGTAAGCCTTTTGAGCGGGCATGTCGGCGGGGCCAATAATATTGCAAAACAGATTGCTGATTTTCTGGGAGGAGAAGCGGTAATTACAACCGCATCGGATGTAAATAATATGCCGTCTATTGACTTATGGGCTAAAGAAAATAATCTTGTCATAGAGAAGTGGAAAACCGTTCCTGAGATATCAACAAGGTTTTTAAACAGGAGGGTTCTGAGAGTTTATTCGGATATCGATGTTGAATTGCCTGAGGAATTCCAAAAGACAAACAGCCCTGAGTCTGCTGGTGTAGTAATTACAAATAAACAGAAAGTTGCCTCAAATGTCATTCCCGTGAAAACGGGAATCCAGGAGAAAAGAACAAAAGAACTGGATTCCTGCCTCCGCAGGAATGACAAAAACCAAGCTATCCGCAAACTTTACCTCCGGCCCAAAAACCTGATAATCGGCATTGGATGTAACAGCGGGACAGCAGCAGATGAAATAGAAGATGCCGTTAAAGGGGCATTAAGTAAAAATAATTTATCATTTTTATCTGTACAATCTATTGCAACTATTGATAAAAAGGGCGCCGAGCCAGGGCTGCTCTCATTTGCCGGCAAATATAATCTTAAGATAAATACGTTCACGCCTGATGAACTTAATTCAGTGAGCAATGTAGAAAAATCAGAAGCTGCATTTAAGGCAACAGGAGCAAATGCAGTAGCAGAGCCTGCAGCCATGCTTGCATCAGGCGCAGACAAATTGCTTGTGCGGAAGCAGAAGATTGGGAATGCAACTATTGCAATTGCAGAGAAAAAGGCAGGGCGCAGAGCCGGCAAACTTTATATCGTCGGAACCGGGCCGGGAACCATCGAACACATAACGCCTTATGCCCAGAGTGTCATAAAAGAATCTAATGTCATTGTGGGATACGGGACATATCTTGATTTAATAAAGGAACTGACGAGGGGCAAAGAGGTTATATCCACTGGGATGACGAAGGAAATAGACAGGTGTCAAAAAGCTGTAGAGCTTGCTATGTCAGGCAGAACGGTTTCAGTAATAAGCGGCGGCGATCCCGGGATATATGCAATGGCGGGACTGGTGTTTGAGATATTAAAAGAGAGAAGATTCACGATACAGGATACAGGATGCAGGATACAGACAGAGGAAAAACGTGCATCATGCATCATGCATCATGCATCACGCATTTCCGTTGAAGTCATTCCCGGCATATCTGCCTTGAATGCCTGCGCGGCGAGGCTTGGCGCGCCATTGATGCACGATTTTGCGGCAATAAGCTTGTCGGACAGGCTGACTCTCTGGAAATTGATAGAGGAAAGACTTGAATCTGCTGCAAAGACAGATTTTGTTATTGTTCTTTACAATCCTAAAAGCATGGGAAGGCCGGAGCATATTAATAAGGCACGGGAAATTATTTTAAAACACAGAGCGCCTGAAACACCTGTGGGCATAGTAAGGGCTGCGATGAGAGAAAATGAAAGCATTGTTGTCACAAACCTGAGGGACATGCTTAATTATGATATTGACATGCAGACGACAGTGATAATTGGTAATTCCCGTACTTTTGTCTGGGATAATTGGATGATTACACCGCGCGGATATGAAAAGAAATTCAAAATCTAAAATTCAAGATTCAAAATTGAAACCAGCAGCGTTTCTCTGGGATGAATCGTTTTTGTGGGGGCTCATGTCTTATAAGTCCTTAAGAGCAAACAGACTGTCTTTTGATCTCATCCGCTCGGATGACATAAAAAACGGACAGCTTAAAAATTACAAAATGCTTTTTGTGCCGGGGGGCTGGGCCTCAAACAAATTAAAAACGCTTGGGGAATGCGGTATCAATGAGATAAAAAAATTCGTGAATAATGGCGGCAATTATCTCGGATTTTGCGGCGGCGCAGGTCTCGCGACGCTTGACAGCATGGGGTTATTAAACATAAAAAGAAAACCTACAAAAGAGAGAGTGCCCAGCTTCAGCGGAAGGATTCATCTTAATATTAAGGGCCACCCTATATTCACCCATTCACCCATTTACCCATTCACCCCAATCTTTAATGCCTGGTGGCCTTCACAGTTCTCAATTGAGGACAAAAATATAAAAAAACTCGCAGCTTATGGAGATGCCCTGCCTGACTCCTTCAGTTCGGATCTGAATGTGGGCGATGTTGAAGCTAATGGTGGCTGGGCGGAATTGGAAAATATATACAATATCAATCTTGATCCGGGGCGCTTACTAAACGAACCTGCAGTAGTAGAAGGAACTTATGGGAAGGGCAAGGCCATTCTATCGCTTATTCATTTTGATACGCCTGATGATGCAAACGGAGCAGTGGTTTTAAGGAGCTTATGGGAATATCTGGCGGGAAAGGAATCAGCGGTCAGCAGTCAGCGGTCAGCCAAAAACTCCAAACTATTGATTCATTCAAATATAATGTCCAATAACTATTGTAATCTTGTCATTCCGGCTTGTCCGGAATCTTTCTTAGAGAAGGACTCCCGACAAGCGGGAGTGACAGAAAAGAGTTTGACTTCAGAGCTTGAAGCAGCAGTTGATGATTTAATCGCCCTCGGTATCAGAAACTTTCTCTGGTTCTGGAGGAACCCTATGCTTTTGCAGTGGAGAAGAGGGGTCAGGGGGCTTGAATACTGCACATTGTATGTGATGATAAGAGAGCTGTCAGCGGTCAGCCATCAGCTCGGTTTCGAGTCGCAACGACTGTCAGCCGGAGATAAAGAGAAATTGCACAAAATAAAAAAACTGTTGATGCCATTCACAGAAAAGGCAAAACAGCTTCTGATTTTGGAAAGGCATGCAATGCAGAATGGCCACATAACCTATGAAAGGTGCGATGACCCCGGGATACAGAAAATACGGACAGAGCTTTTTGGAAATTCAAAAAGTTACGGAGGATTATTTAAAGAGCTGATAAATGATGTGGATGATATGCTGTATTCATTGATAAAACAGAGGTAGCTTTATATCATCCCGATTGACCTGATAATCTTTTTCCTTACCTTCTCATCAAACAAAATCGCTGCGTGGTTTAAATCAAAGTCATGATGCTCTTTGCAGTGAGGAAGGACTGAGCTTCCGGCTGATACGAGACCGTCGCCAAGTCCTTTCTTCAACTCCTCAGGGTAAATCCTTCCGGGGATAATCTTTTCAAAGCTATCCGGGATGGAAAAAAGGGTTTCGGGTTCGAGCAGCCATTTATGTGCGCCGCGCTTTGATATCTCTTTTAGCTTCCACCTGTACAGACTGAAGAGGTTTGGATTTGTGCCGCCGAATGACAGACCCTGTATCTTCGGATAGTCGTAATCTTTTAATGACCTGAAGAACTCTGAATCAGGCAAAAGCTCCAGAAGGGCCTTGCTCTTTATAAAATCAAGGACACGCTTTATTACATAGGCAATCTTTTTTCTGTCTTCCTCATGTATTAAAGGGCTTATTATCGAGGCGAGCGGGGAGATATATCCTGCCAATTTTGCCATACTGCTTCCATTGTGGGGCGATGCCAGTGTTATGAGCCCTATGACTGACTTGTCCCTGCTTTCCAGATACTTTCTTGCAATCAGCCCGCCCCTGCTGTGGCCTATGAGGATTATCCCTGCCTTGCTGAATTCTTTTGAAAGTTCCGCGACTTTTTTGAGCTCTGCCGCAGCTATGGCAATCGGTCCCGCAGGCCTTTTCTGGCTCCATGCAATTACTGTATATCCCAGTAACTTCAAATCTGCAAACGATGTCTTTAAATCATTTTCCGCCTCGCCAACTGAAAACCTGCTGTGCCTGATTTTTGGTTTTTCCGCGGTTGCGCTGTAATCTACGGGTTCAGGTTTTTTTGCGAGTAAATATCTTATCGGAAAATTCCCTCCGAGCATCTTTGCTTCATCAGGGTTTACCCATATATTTTTATTCATTCCAAGGCCGTGGATAAATATAATTGCAGGTTTGTCCTGCCGGCCTTTATGGATTGTGATGTCGGGTTTCACAGCTTTAATCCTGTTATCGAAACAGGGTTTGCGTTTACGCGCATTACCTTCACCCCGAAATGGAGATGGGGCCCGCTTGACCTTCCGGACGAGCCGACAAACCCGATAACATCACTTTTTGATACGATATCGCCGGGCTTTACATTAAACCCTGACATATGCATATAGACAGTAAAGATTCCCTGTCCGTGGTCAAGGATAAGCGTATTCCCTCCAAAGAAAAGCTCTTCTGTCAGCACAACCCTTCCCCTGTTTGAAGCCTGTATTGCCTCGCCGGCCTTTCCCTGCATGTCCAGGCCGCGGTGCAGGCTGACTGTCTTTTTGTTGATTATCCTTTTTGCGCCGAAAGGGGTCGAGAAAGGATTTGGAAGCGGGAGAATGAAACTCCCCTCCCAGAGCCTCTCTGTCTCTATCTGCCAGATTGAATCCAGCAGTTCGTCCTCTCTATCGATCCTTAGAAGGTCTTCAGGGCTAAAGGTCACCTTTTCTTCAGGCAGGGTAAGATGTATTGTCTTGAAGCTGCCTTTTAAAACGCGCAGCCGCAGTTCGGTCTTCTGTTTCCCTGTCTTCAGCGAAATCAGGTAAACACCCGGCTTTGACTTTATATCAACAGCGCCTATGGCAACAAAGCAGCCCTTCCCGCATTTGCTGAAATGCAGGGCCTTCTTTTGAAAGATTGCCGAGGGCTCTGCTGCATCCAGTCCTGTGACCCTGAACATAAATGCATCTCCGGTATAAATATTTGAAGGAAGTACCTTTGACTGAAAGGCTTCTGCATGAGTGACAGAAAGAGTTATAAGAAATATAAGCAGCAGGATACGCAGGGATAAACCTGATAATGCCGTTATGAGGCTGTTTGTAATTCTGTGCCACATTATTGTTTTCATTGCTGTATCTTTTTCTTCACCTGCGAGCATATCCCGTAAAGCATCCTTAATTCCCAGTCAGTCAGCCCTGCACGTCCAAGCAGATGTTTCAGGTTTCTCATTATCCTTGTCTCAAGGTCTATGTTGCCCCTTGGAATATAATCGAGAAGCTTGAGAGTTGATTGAATATGGCTGTAAAGAGTATCGAGTTCCGCACGTTTTACTAATTCAGGAGATGTTGCTTTATATGCCTTCCGGCCCAGTTCATAGGCCACGAGCAGGACACTCTGTGCAAGATTGAGCGAAGGAGATAAAGGGTCAGCAGGAATTGTTATCATAAAGCCGCATTCTTCTACTTCTTTATTTGATAAACCTTTGCTCTCCCTGCCGAATAATATTGCAACTTTATTTTTTTTGGCTGCGGTGATTGCTCTTTTTAGTCCGTCTTTTACCGGCAGGATAAGGCCTCTTCGTTTCCCGAGTCTTCTTGTAGCTCCGATAACAATGCCTTTGTCTTTTATTGCGTCCCCGAGGTTTTTATGAACCTTTGCCTTCTCAAGCACATCAACATCATTGCACGCCATCCGTCTTCCTTCATCATTGAGAAACTCTGCCGGGTTTATCAGTTCGAGATTTTTAAAGCCCATATTCTTCATGGCCCGCGCAGAGGCGCCTATATTACCGGCCTCTTTCGGCTCCACAAGGATGAAGTGTATGTTGTCTTTCCAGTTTTCCATAGCTTCATACTATCGTACTCTTTTGAATGTGTTTAGCTCAAGATGGGGAGAAGCGGAAGATTCATTATGATTTATTCTGATTTACGCCAATCTTCCAAACGCCTTTTTCAAGAAAAGCTTCTATGGTTTGGCGATTTGCTTTATTTATCAAATTAGAGTGTGATACTTTATTCTTTTTTGCATATTCAGCAAGCGTCATGATGTGCGCGCCTTCCAGATACGCAAGTCTTTTGTGATAACTGTTCGTAAGCGCTTTGCCGACTATTTCCTCCATGATTTTAGCAGCGCCTTTTTCGTCAAATTCCTTAAACGCCTCATAGTACATTTTTCTATCAATAAATTTAATATTCACCGGCACAAAACCTTCCCGTATAAGCAAATAATTATTTATCACTCTTCCGATACGGCCATTACCATCAACAAACGGGTGGGTGTCTTCAAAAGTAAGATGCAGCAGCGCGATGCGTTTTATAATATTTTTATGGCTGTTTGCGTTATACCCCGCAAGCATTTTTTCCAATCTTTCTACTACTTCTTTCGGGTCCGGCGCTATGTGGTTCGCAACCCTGACCCACTCACCGTCCTTGCGAAATCTTCCGGCGATATCATCCCGGATATTCGCTATAAGCATTTTGTGAAGCGACAGAATAACCTCAAGAGTAAGCTCTCGTTCTTTGGCTTTTGTATTGATATAAGAAACTACCCGCGCGAGGTTCTTTGCTTCGAAAATTTCTCTTTCAGTGATGTATCTGTCTAAATTTATTTGTAAAAGGATTTTCTCTGTTTCTTCAAGAGTAAGAGTGCTGTTCTCGATGGCGTTGGAGTTATATACTTGCTCGGCAACCTCTGCTTCGCTCAATAATTTTAGAAGCGATTGTTTATTGACAGACGCAATATAATACCGTTCTCTTAAGCGACTGATTGAATTAAAAACATGTAATATTTTTGCCATAGTTACAGTATAAACTTTTTCACTCTTTTGTCAACATAATCGTGAAAAATGGCGAATAAATAGCTATATTTCACGGTTTTGAGCTATAAATCCCCTATTAAAGACTTCTTCATCTGTCATTCCTGCGATTCTTTCGCCTCTGCGAATCGCCGAGGTGATAATCGGGCATCTAGTGTCCTGTCTGTAACACTTCTTTACACTTTTGTGGAGTGTCATTCTGGCTTGTCCAGAATCTTTCCCCTTTGATTCCTGACAAGCAGGAAGGATTCCCGACAAGCGGGAATGACAAAATTGTGTAAAGCTATTTATGAGACAGGACACTAGTTTTTTATGTTCTGGTTCACCGTTTTCACGGGGACGGCGTCTGGATCCCTCGGTCAAGTCCGATGCGGATATACGCGAGGAGTCGCTTCGACCGGAGGATGACAAATGGGGAGTTTTTAGACAAGCTCAGTGTCCATATGTTTCTATGTTTTTGTCCCTGTTTTTTAAAAATGAGTTTTATAAACTACCACTTTAGAAAACTCAAGCTATTTTTACGGCCTTTTCCGGCTCAACAAGGATGAAATGTATGTTATCTTCCCAGTTCTCCATAGCTTCATACTATCGTACTCTTTTGAATGTGGTTAGCTCAAGATGGGGAGAGGAAATGGACTGTTTACTTTGATTTATCCGGCAAGACTTCTCAGATGTGTTTCCAGTTCTTTCGTCGTCCTAAAGACTTTTCCTTTGCTTTTGCCTGCCTTTTTTACGCGTGTCACAAACTCTTTCCTGAATTTTTCTTCAGGCGGGTATGTTTGCTCTTCCAATGCAGATATAAGACTTCTGACAACATCTTCTCTGACCCTTTCCTCGATTTTAGGGAGTATTCTTTCAACTAAAGCATCCTTATCTATGACATGGCTCTTTGCTTTCATGTGCTCACCTCCTTAGCCTAGTCTATCATACTCTTTTGAATGTGTTTAGCTCAAGATGGGGAGAGGCGGAAGATTATTGCAATAGGGAAAGAGAGGGAGGGGAGGAAGTGTGGAACGATTGGTTGAGCATCCGCATTCATTCCTGCATCTTCTCCATTACTTGGGCTTGCTCAATTAAACGGTCGCTGTCCCTATTTTTTCTCTATTTTTTCTATCATTATTCTTTCTCAATTTTAAATCTACTTATAACGAAATAATTGGAGGTTGACTTTACTGCCTGGATATAATTTTTATCAATCGAAATTATTTCAATGGCATCTGCCCCAGGGAAACCAATTGCTCTTGTCACTTGTGGGAATAAGGCACCGGAATTCTTTCGAGGGTCTGAAGATAATTCACCGATAACCTTATATACAGTATCGTCCGACAAGGATTCCTTTTTTTTCAAATTAAAGACATTTGTTCTTACAATTTTGTCTCCATCTCGATAATATGTATTTTTGTACTCACCGTCGGAGCATTTCATTTTCCCGTCTGCATAAAAGCAATTTTGAACTTCTCTGGCAGTAATGACTTCGCCAGCAAAGGCAAGGCTTGAACAAAGTAACAAGCTGGAAATTATAAAGATAATTCTCTTCTTCATTTTGTCCTCCATATCATATTTTAGCAACCTAACGCCAAGGCTGACCATTGCGGGTTTATCCCGCATAGGGTCAACAAGCCGTTTGTTATGAGATTATTTGCTTTCATTCATATGATGAAGAAAGTTGTCGAGTTCTTCATCTGTAAGATTGTCTTTGCTATATTTTTTATAACGAATTATAGCGAGGTATATAAATGACAATAAAGTTAATAGAACCGATATTATGGACAACCATATGCGTAGTTGGAATTTATATAGGTCTGGTAGAAATCCTTGTGGAGAAATATTGTCCAGAGGATAAGCCCAGATTGTCCCTATCAACGTTGTTATTGTTACTAATAAGTATTTTGTTAATGGCTGAACTTTGTTATCATGCCACAATAAAAATATTAAATATTTTCTCAGGGGAAAGTTTTTTATTTTATTAAGTAATTTTATAATTTTACTCATAACAATTACTATGCCCCGCAGGTATTTTTCGCATTCATGGAGGGAATATAGCATATTTGGGTAAAAAAGAGAAAACAAAAAACCATTTAAATCAATTCAAAAAAACCGGGAAGTGTCCCTATGTTTCATGTTAGCCATCCGCTGGATTGCCTTGTTCGCGGTCTTGTTCTCTCTTGACCTTTTGGCTCTCTGGTACGGTTTCCATCAATACGCGTAATCGTGATAAGGAAATTGATCTCTGACCGTTCTTCTGTAGTTTTCCAGCGTTGTCCCATGCAGGCTTACCTGGTCCATTGTAGATTTCTTCTGCCGTTCCATTCTTGAGTAACCTGAGAACGAGTAAATGGTCAGGCTCACCGTACATTGCAACTGACTTGCCCTGTGTTGCCTTGATCTGTATCTGTTTGTTTCCCTTTCGGGCGTCATGTGTCTCCGCTGACGATTCCAGCAAGGTCAGATCGTAGTCATGAGCGGCAATGACCTCACCGAGACTGCCGACAAGATGTCCATCAGGCGTGAACTTTCTGCCGGGGAAAAGCGACTCAAGCTCCGCGACAATCTCGTACAGTCGCTTTAGCAGTTGCGGAATCTTGTTTCGGTTCTGATTCATATCACGCGAACAATTAATATACCAAGTGTTTGTTTATATGTTTCATGGCGGTAATATATCATACTTCATGGCATTGGTAAAGAGTAAAAATCCTTTTAAATCAAACATGGCAATTTCGATGTACTTGGTATTTTGTGTTAATAAGGACTAAAAACCAAGTTGGTATTTTATGGGGAAATTGTCCGTTGCAGTCGTCAGCAGAAGAACTTATTATTTCTTCCTTATAAAATAGGGTCAGGCTTGAATTAGTGAACATAACCTTTTCATTGATTCCCTGCCTTCAGAACTATCTATTGCTCTTGATGACTTTGACAGCGTAGAAATATCTCTCTTTAAAATCGTTTTTAGCTGAGCAATTTTTCCACCTGATTCTCGCCACGCGCCAATGAGCAGCCCTCGTGCGAAACAGGCCCGAGCATTCCGGTTTCGTACAATCATCTGTTCTCGATTCACACCCGTCAGTTTTTCTACCTCTTTAAATAATAATTCTATTGACGGCTTCCTTAGTTCACCTGTTCGTTCAACAGCCTTCTCCACCGTTTCAATAAATTGCTCGTCTCCCAATATCTGCTGATCAACGCCCTTATAATAAGACATATCCTTTCCTTCCCGCAATGCCTCATTTACAAAGTTGCCGTAAAGCCGTTTAGCGGCTGCTTTGTTTTCAGAGAAAAGCCGCAAAACCCTGTCAACATCAACTAATCCACCGTTTTTGCCTATATATTCTCCATGACTGCTCCACTTGTAAAAATGCGGTTCCTTCACAATTTTTGCACGGACAGGATTCAGGTGAATATATCTCACAAGGTTCAGAAGATACTGGTCGCGATCACACAGCAATGATTTGTAGCGACCCTGAAAGAGATGCCCGACCTTCCCGTATTTTCTATTAAAGTATTGCGTATAGGTAAAGTTGAGCATTTGCATAATTTTTGATATGGGCGACTCTGGCGTCTCTACAAGCAGGTGCACGTGATTGCTCATCAGGACATATGCATAAAGAATGAAGCTGCACTTCTTTTTGTAGCGGTTCAAAAGGTCCATATATGCAAGTCTATCGGTGTCGTCTAAAAAGAGAGCTTGCTGCCGGTTACCTCTGACGATGATGTGGTAAAAGGCGTTTGGGAATTGTATGCGGGGCGGTCTTGCCATGCCGAGATTATACAATGCCTATATTCATTAATTCAAGCCTGACCCCATAAGACTAATACAAATGGGGAGTTTTTAGACAAGTTTAGTGTCCCTATGTTTCTATGTTTTTGTCCCTGTTTTTAAAAATGAGTTTTATAAACTACCACTTTAGAAAACTCAAGCTATATTTGAGGCCTCTTTCGGCTCAACAAGGATGAAATGTATGTTGTCTTTCCAGTTCTCCATAGCTTTATACTATCGTACTCTTTTGAATGTGTTTAGCTCAAGATGGGGAGAGGTGGAAGGTTATTGCAATAGGGAAAGAGAGGGAGGGGAGGGACGGCAGGAGTATTTCATCTGTAATATTTTTCGTGAATTTCCTTGAAAACTTTATCGCCGGGAATGGTTTTAACCTTGCCGGTTTTAATTTCTCTAACTCGTTTTTCAGCTTCTTTTGCCCATAATGCATCTATTTCTTTTTGTGCCGGATGCAGGCTATTGAGAATCTTTTCAACTAGTGTGGTCTTTATATCTACCGGTAAGGACTCAACCATTGAAATCAGCTCTTTTGTTTTCGTAGTCATAAAGTCACCTTCCTTTCAGACATATTTTAGCACAACGCAGTGTATAATCAGCGTAGTTTATGCCTCAGCCCTTTTGAACGACTAAGTATCTGTTCCTCTTTGTAAAAAAACCTGGAAGTGTCCCTATGTTTTTGTTTTTGCTCATCTATAAAATGCTCTATAGCCCATAATGTCATTCATCAGATAGAGCAAACTGCTGCCAAATACCATAACCATCATCGCTATCGGGTCTCATGTGGATCTGTTGCAAGAGTATGTTCTCCATGAAGAGCCGATAATTCGTCTCTTGCCTTTTGGCAATCTTTTTGTGTCTTGTAATATTGAACAAGTCGCTCTTGACTACAAATATAAATATGTGGCACAGCTGTTTTTTTACAGTTCATGGATATGATGATTGAACTTAAAGCATGACTATCAATCTCCAAACAACCAGTAATGGGCCGATTCTGAGAATCAACAGAGAAAGCAAACATCGGTGACTCCGCTGCAACTGGTATGACCAGAAGGCATGAGAATAAGATAATACCAACTATAATTAAATGTTTCATGAGATACCTCCCTTTGCAACTAACAATTAATATACCAACCCGGTATTTACTGCTTTCATGGAGGCAATATAGCATATTTAGGTAAAAAGAGAAAACAAAAAACCATTTAAATCAATTCAAAAAACCGGGAAGTGTCCCTATGTTTTTTATCAAAAGGGTTTAATCTCCCTCCCCCTTTTTGCCTATTTATGGTCATCGCTTAGTGTTCGGGCTCTATGGTTCGCATGCTCAAATGTCCAAAAGGCAAGAAAGAAGTCTATACCTACTGCCAGCAATCCGGACAGGATGCTAAGGTTGAAAAAGCAATCAGCTTTTGACCTCAGCGACATTTTTTGTGACCATTCTGGACTGTTTCTATCAGGCGCCAGAACCGCAATGCCCAGAGCAGCGTCGCCCATGACCCGTGATTCATAATGATTTGATACAAACGAGAACATCACACTCAGGAAGACCAGTATTGCGCTTAGGAGAAGCAGAGATCTATCGGATCGAAGCGATTTCATGTTTTATCTCCATCTAAGATAAGGTTAGTCATGCGAGGCATGCATGTAGGATATAAACAACCCAAAAGATCTCCGCAAACCTTAAACTTCTGCACTGCTGAAAAAATGACCTGTGCCTCGCATTGACTCCACCGTTGTGTTATGCCTTTAATTATCATTATTAGACGACCGGTGGTATGAAAATGCCATAACAAATTTACCATTCTATTTTCTTCGCAACTTGCAAGGCTGCGCCACTTCCTTCAAATAGTGTAACTACCTTGTCATTCTGCATTATATAGATACTGGCATTTTCCATGTCTCTAGGAAATGGCATGTCAGCATATGAAGTGCATGGGGTCAGGTCTTGCTTTTTGACTTTTCCTTTATCTAATAGAACAACGTCAAGATTCAAGACCTGACCCCTCTTTCCCTTTTTATGCCTTTAAATTTATTGTTTGGAGGTTTAGTATGTTATTCTTAATTTTGATTAGTAATGCTGCTCTGATGATAGCCTTATTTTTTGCCATTGATATTTTGACCGAGTGCTTTAATAAGAAGTGCGCCAGTTCCGCCGAGAATGCCCATCCCCGCATAGGCAATGCTGTCTTTCCCAAAAATACCAAGGAGTGTAATCCCCATGACCCAGGCAATTAGAACAGCAGCGGCCTCTGTAGCTTTCAAGTTGATTGATATGTTTTTAAGAAAACCCATAGATAGCACCCCCTATGTCTTGATGCCTTTATTGTCGTTATTTATATGGATGCACAACAATTACTATCCCCCGCAGGTATTTTTCGCATTCATGGAGGGAATATAGCATATTTGAGTAAAAAGAGAAAACAAAAAACTATTTAAATCAATTCAAAAAACCGGGAAGTGTCCCTATGGTTTTTAAATGGAAAACAAAAAGCGTTTATTCCCTGTCGCCTTGAGTGCCTTGATACTCATTAAGGCCTCCCTGAACCATACCCGAAACAGGTATGATTCAGGGACCCAAAACCATTTTCCCAAGGAGGCCTCAAATGAGATTTTAC
>Ga0265292_1000267_pt1 | contig 87822 bp, 99 predicted proteins | sample Munlanlewell296A_FD_189080 | JGI IMG/M metagenome (GOLD analysis project Ga0265292, IMG submission 189080) | Leachate microbial communities from a municipal landfill in Southern Ontario, Canada - Leachate well 296A | ecosystem: Engineered > Solid waste > Landfill > Unclassified | place: Canada...
GGAAGTCCTCTTTGTGCCATAATATCTTCACCTCGTTGGTGTTGGATTTTTCTTTGCAGAACTATTCTAACATCCTGCAATTGCAGAGCCAACGAGGTTTCTTATTTTTTTTGATGGTGAATCATGGGTCAATGAAGTTTACGGAAGGCGTTCAAGGGTATCGTACTGCTCGAAATGTTTGTCGAAGGCAAAAGCCTTGCGCAGTTTTAAAAACTGTATTGCAGCAAAACTTGTGCAGTCAGTAAAGCTGAAATCTTTGTCAGCATACTGCTTAAAAATACGGAAGGCAGCTTCATCCAGCAAGGGTGTTATATCTATTATCTCAAAGAGGCTGCTTTTATTGAATCCCTCCCTGAAGGCAACTGCAACATCATGAGAAACCTTTGCCCTCAGATAATTCATCGTTTCGCAAACAACAAAATTGGTTGTGACGAGCTTTATCCCCTTTTCTTTTACCTTCATATAAAAATTATTTGCAGCCTGATGGTTTTCGTCACTCATATCTGTGAGGGCTATAAATGCGCCGGTATCTATGAATAGTTTCATTTCTTCTTTGAGTATAGATACTTGTCGTGCCTTATGGAGGCATCTCTAATGCCAGATTTTGCAATGCCTATTACCATGTCAAAAGAGTCTTTACTCTTCTTTTCAGGCTGGACAGCGACAGCGAGAGATTCTTCTATCGCCTCTTTTATGAGTTGATTAACACTTTTTTTCTCTTCGATTGCCCTGTATTTGAGGGCCTTTAGCACTTCCTCAGGCAGGCGAATGTTTGTTGCTACAGTCATGACGCACCTCTTATCATAGTATCACTATACATAAATACTATAGTATCATGATATGTCCTGTCAATATCTCTAATCCCCTCCACATTCTCTCCCTGACTTTTCTGAAACCAACTTACAGCGAGTTCGATACCTTCCTTATCTCTTCCAGTTTCTTTAAAGCCCTGCCTGAATCTATTGCCTCTGCCGCTATTGCAGCGCCGCCCCTGAAATCCTTTGCCTTTCCGGCTACAACAAGCGCTGCAGCCGAGTTCATAAGCACGACATTTCGTTTCGGGCCTTTTTCCCCATTAAGGATTGAGAGCGTTATCCTGGCATTGCTCATTTTATCAGCTCCGACAAGGTCTTCGAGCTTGCCTCTTTCGATGCCGAAGTCCTCCGGCGAGATAATAAAATTCTCCACCCTGTTGTCTTTATATCTTGATACTTTTGTTCCGTCAGTAAGTGTTATCTCATCGAGGCCGTCTACGCCATGCACAACCATTGCATCACTGGCGCCTAAATTCCCGAGCACTCTTGCCAATGGCTCTGTGAGTTTCTCTGCAAAGACGCCGAGTACCTGTTTTTTTGCTCCCGCAGGATTTGTTATAGGTCCCAGTATATTAAAGATTGTCCTTATCCCCATCTCTCTTCGTGGGCCTATTGCATATTTCATGGCCGGATGGAAGAGGGGAGCGAATAAAAATCCAAAACCTGTCTCGAAAAGACATTTTTCAACTTTATCAGGAGGCAGGTCTATTTTAACGCCGAGCGCCTCAAGTACATCAGCGCTTCCTGACTGGCTCGATACAGAGCGGTTCCCGTGTTTTGCAACAGGCACCCCGCATGCAGAGACAACCAACGCCGTTGTTGTTGATATATTAAATGTATGTGACATGTCGCCGCCTGTTCCGCAGGTATCCAGAACCCCTTCAGGCGCCTTAATGGTTGAGGCCTTTTCCCTCATGATCCTTGCTGCGCCTGTTATCTCTTCAACGGTCTCGCCCTTTATCCTGAGGGCTGTGAGAAATGCGCCTATCTGGGCATCTGTTGTCTTTCCCTCCATAATTTCTTTCATGCATTCCGCCATCTCGGCCTCAGACAGGTTTATTCCGTTTACAATAATATTAATGGCTTCTTTTATCATCTCGTCTAATAAACTCCCTTATTAAATAACTTAAGAATAATTTTATCATAATACTTGACATATTTCTATTTTTAATGTTAAAACTGATAGGCTTTTTGCCAGTTATTCTCCTTAAGGAGGAATTTTAAAATGGCTCTCGCAACGTTTAAGGGTGGAATACATCCCCCTGACAAGAAAGAACTTGCTAAAGACAGGCCTATCTCGGAAGCAAAGCCCCCGCAGAGAGTCGTAATCCCGTTAAGCCAGCATTTAGGAGCGCCCTGCAAACCGATAGTTACAATAGGGCAGGAAGTTAAAAAAGGTGAAATGATTGGTGAGCCCGGAGGTTTTGTCTCTGCGCCTGTTCATTCATCTGTATCAGGAAAGGTGATTGCGATAGCAGAGTTTCCGAATGCTATGGGCAGGATGGTGAACTCTATTGTTATAGAGAATAACGGTAAAGAGGAATGGGCCGCGCTAAAGGATAATCCTGATTACATGAAGCTTTCTCCCGATGAACTGAAGGATAAAGTAAAGACATCCGGCATCGTGGGTATGGGAGGAGCAGCATTCCCGACAGTAGTAAAACTCTCCCCGCCAAAAGAAAAGCCTATTGATACAGTCATTATTAATGGAGCAGAATGTGAACCCTATCTTACCGCAGATTACAGGCTGATGATGGAAAAACCCAAAGAGATTGTAGAGGGTCTTAAGATACTCATGAAGATCCTCGGTGTTAATAAGGGTTTTATAGGGATAGAGAACAATAAGCCTGATGCCATCGAAAAGATGAAGGCGGCTGCCAAGGGCGAAGCAAATATAGAGGTATGCGCGCTTGAGGTTAAGTATCCCCAGGGCGCTGAAAAGATGCTGATAAAGGCTGCAACCGGCAGGGAAGTGCCTCCGAGGGCGTTGCCGATGGATGTTAAAGTCGTTGTCCAGAATGTCGGTACAGCCCTTGCCGTTTATGAGGCAGCCAGATACGGAAAGCCTCTGATAGAGCGCGTTGTTACAGTAACGGGAGAGGGCATAAATACTCCTTCAAACCTCATGGTTAAGATAGGGACGATGGTATCTGACCTAATCGAACAGTGCGGTGGATTCAAGGGTGAGGCCGGCAAGGTTATATCAGGCGGCCCCATGATGGGTTTTGCGATGTCTTCGCTTGATGTGCCTGTTACAAAGGGGACATCAGGCATACTCGTTATACCGGAAGATAGCGTTTCCCATGTTGAAGACTTTGGTCCCTGCATAAGATGCGGCAGATGTATTGATATCTGCGCAATGGGTCTTATACCGTCAATGCTGAGCATACTTTCAGAAAAAGGATTTTATGAAGAGGCAAAGGAATATAACCTGTTCGACTGTTTTGAATGCGGTTCATGCGCCTTTGTCTGTCCTTCAAAACGGCCGATAGTTCAGCTTGTAAGATTAGCTAAGTCGCAAACGAAACCATGAAAAAACAGATGCACGATGCACGATACAGGATACAAAATATTTATTATAATGCATCAGGCATCATGTATCATGCATCATGAAGTTTTGGAGGTTAAATGGCTGAAGTAAAAAAAGAACACGAACTTATAGTTTCAGTAAGCCCTCATATAAAGAGCGAGGAGACAACGAGCAGGATAATGTGGAGCGTCAGCATCTCGCTTCTGCCTGCAGCTGTAATGGGCGCATATTTCTTCGGGCCCAAGGCGATGATTATCCTTGCCCTTTCGATAATCGCGGCTGTTTTCTCGGAATATATCTATCAGAAAGGGCTTAAAAAGAAGTTAAGCATAAACGATGGCAGCGCCTTTCTTACAGGCCTGCTTCTCGGCATGAACCTGCCTGCGTCTGTTCCATTCTATATTCCGATTATAGGTTCTTTTGTTGCAGTGATAATCACTAAACAACTATTCGGCGGCCTCGGCTACAATGTCTTTAATCCTGCTCTCATAGGTAGGGCATTCCTGCTCATATCATTCCCGAAACTCATGACCATATGGACAGCGCCTACTGCGGCATTTGTTATGTTTGATGCAAAGACAACGGCAACTCCATTGGGCATTCTTAAAGAGGAAGGCCTTTCGAAATTAATAGAGGTATTCGGCGATAAGATGAACCTTTATATGGAACTGCTCAAAGGGCACAGGGCAGGTTCCATTGGCGAGACATCGGCAATAGCCCTTCTCATCGGTGCGGCATTTCTGTTTTTCAAAAGATATATATCATGGCACATCCCGGCATCATTCCTCGGCACAGCTGCAATGATGGCATGGGCGTTCGGAGGCAAGAACCCTGAAACAGGAAAGATGATGCTTTTTACAGGAGACCCGGTTATACATCTTCTCAGCGGCGGTATGTTATTGGGCGCATTTTTTATGGCAACGGATTATGTCACATGTCCTTCCATAAAAAAAGGACAGATACTTTTCGGCATAGGCTGCGGTTTCCTTACGATGCTGATAAGGCTCAAGGGCGGGTTCCCTGAAGGCGTCATGTTTGCAATACTGATAATGAACTGCTTCTCACCACTCATAGACCGCGGATTTAAATCAAAGGTCTTCGGGGCTCTAAAAGAAACAAAGGCAAAGGAGAGCAAGAAATGACAGGCAAGGATATTATAAAGATAACCCTGAACCTTGTTATTGTATATCTTATAGGCGGTCTCATCCTTGCCTTTGTATTTGCAAAAGCGTCACCGAAAATATACAAGAACAACGAAGAGGCCGAAAAAAAGGCTTTAAAAGAGCTTATGCCTGAGGCGGATGAAAACATAAAATTAGGAGATTGGTCGATTCACGATAAGCACGCAAAATATTTTGTTTCAAAAAAAGGCGGCGATACGGTCGGATATATTATCCAGTCTTTCGGTAAGGGGTACTCAAGCTACATTAATACCTTTGTCGCGGTTGACAAGGATTTCAGAGTTCAGAAGATAAATATCCTTGCACACGGTGAGACGCCGGGATTGGGCGACGAGATAGAATTGGATTATTTTAAAGACAGGCTAAAAGGAAAAGACGTGGATCATCTGAAGGTGCTTAAGACAGAGACAACAGAGTATGTTGAAGCCATTTCAGGCGCCACTATTTCGAGCCGGGCGGTAACAGAGGACGCGGTGAAGAACGGCGTAATGTTTCTGATAAAGACAGTAAAGGAAGGAGGCAATACTGATGTCAAGCAACAGCACTAGTCTCAAGGAATTATTTTTAAACGGGATTATTAAAGAGAATACGATCTTCAAGCTCGCCCTCAGCCTCTGCCCCTCAATAGCTGTCACAAACAACCTGAAGAACGGGATATTTATGGGACTGGCAGTACTGTTTGTCCAGACCATGGTGAACATTACCATCTCTCTGATGAGAAAGGTCATCCAGCCCAAAGTAAGGCTGCCGATCTTCATGCTTGTCATTTCCGGGTGGGTCACGATAACGCAAATGATGATGGCCGCTTTTGTCCCGGACGTTTATGCTAAGGTGGGTCTCTATATCGCCCTGATCGTTGCTTTTGCTTCGATCCTGGCAAGGGCGGAGATGTTTGCAAGCAAGAACAGTATTGTGCCGTCAATGGTCGATGGCCTCGGTATGGGTGTCGGGTTCCTGTTTGCGCTTACAGCAATCAGCTTCTTCAGAGAGTTGATTGGCAAGGGAACGCTGACTGTCCCTACAGGATTGGCAACGCAGCATGTTTTTACTTTCATTAATACAAAACCGCTGCTGATAATGGTCCTGCCTGCAGGAGGTTTTCTGGCGGTGGGAATATTGATGGCAGCCTTTAACTGGCTCGATACAAGGTATATGAAAAAAGGCGCGCATGCCTCGCATTAATAGATAGAGATAGGAGGAAGATATGGGAAATGAATTCACAAAACTTTTTGAACTGATAATATCAGCTTCATTGATAAATAATTTTGTCTTCACAAGGTTTCTCGGCCTTTGTATCTTCTTTGGTGTTTCGAAGAAGATGGAGACAGCGGTCGGCATGAGCATTACCTTTACTTCAGTTATGATGATAAGCGCGGCAGCCAGTTGGGTTATCTTTACCAAAGTTCTGGTCCCGCTTGAGATTACGTTTCTGGAGATCATTGTGTTCATCGGGATTATAGCCGGCCTTGTTCAGGCCTCGGATACGATAATGAAAAAGATATCGCCCGGGCTTTATTACAAGCTGGGTATCTACCTTGCCCTTATATCAACAAACTGTATCATACTTGCGGTTCCATTGATTAATGCAGGGGAGAAATACACTTTTATTCAGAGCCTTGCATTCGGCCTGGGTTCAGGACTTGGCTTTTCACTTGCACTGATAATAATGGCGAGCATCCGCGAAAAACTCGAGCTTGCCGAGGTGCCTGTACCTTTCAGGGGACTACCGATGGCATTTGTCGTGACAGGGCTGATAGCACTGGCATTTACAGGTTTTTCAGGGCTGATTACGCTGTAATAATAAGGTCGGTTGAAATGTAGGGGCAGGCCTGTGTGCCTGCCCAAAAAGGGTAACCACATAGGGTTACCCCTACAATGAAAACCCCTGATGATATGTTATCCTAAATGAGGAGCATAAAAATGATATTAAAAGGTTCAACGGTAAAAAAGGCAACTCAAAAAACGGGGGCTTCCGCACTTTTGCTCTTTTGCACTTTTGTACTTCTGCTCTTATGCGCTTCTTCTCTCTATGCCGGTGTCGGCGGCGGGGTTGAGGCAAGGGAGAAGGTTGACATTGTTCCCCTGATTAAGTGGACACTGGTCTTCCTGGCAGGGCTTGCTGTTGTATTCGGCATTGGTCTTGCCTTTGCAGCAAAGAAATTCGCTGTCCAGGTTGACCCGAGGGTAGAGCAGGTGATGGATGTTCTTGCACACGCTCATTGCGGTGCGTGCGGATATGCAGGTTGCGAGCAGTATGCGGAGGCAGTTGTTAAAAATCCTGATGTTTCGCCAAGCCTTTGTATCCCTGCCGGAGCAAAAAGTGCAGAAGCAGTTGCAAGGATAACAGGCAAGGCAGCAGCAGCAATGGAGCCTCAATTTGCAAGGATAATGTGTCAGGGCGGCTGGTCCAAAGCAACAAAGAGATTCAAATACGAGGGTGTGCAGGACTGCAGGGCTGCAATACTTGCAGGAGGCGGAGACAAGTCTTGCAGATACGGCTGTCTTGGCTACGGCACATGCTCAAGGGTATGTCCTTTTGGCGCAATAACAATGACAGAGGACCACCTCCCATTTGTTGATATAACGAAATGCACAGGCTGCAGAAAATGCGAGGCAGCATGTCCTACAAAGGTTATCGAAGTCCTCCCTGCATCAAATCAGGTGCTGGTTACATGCCATTCAAAGGATAAAGGCGGAGACACAAGGAAGAACTGCCAGGTCGGATGCACCGGATGCGGAATATGCGTGAAGACTTGTCCGTTCGATGCATGTTCTGTTGATAATAATTTTTCGAGAATAGATATTAATAAGTGCAGGGTATGCGGGCTTTGCGTAACAAAATGCCCTACAAAGGCAATCACTGATTTCATACCTCACAGGTCAAAGGCGTTTGTTCTGGATAACTGCATCGGATGCCAGATATGCACAAAGGTATGCCCTGTCAATGCGCCATCAGGCGAGTTGAAGAAGAAACATTCAATCGACAAGGCAAAATGCATTGGCTGCGGTATATGCACTGCAAAATGTCCTGTTCAGTCAATAGACGGCACATTCAATGCGCAGGAAGTTTTTGCGGCTGCTGCTGAGAAAAAGAAGAAAAAAGCCGAAGCAGCGTAATAAAGAAAGGCTATCAGCTGTCAGGTATCAGCTAAGACAAAAAATAACAAAGCCCTCTTTGATGAGGGCTTTTTGTTTCTTTCGCGCTTCTGCACGTAGCTATAAGTACTTGAACCATTAAATCCCAATCAGTTAAACTAACTCTTATCCGCTGTAAGGCTGAACGCTGACAGCTGATAGCAAAGTTGGAGGGGTGGCCGAGCGGTTGAAGGCGACGGTCTTGAAAATCGTTGTAGGGGTAACTCTACCGTGAGTTCGAATCTCACCCCCTCCGCCATTTTTTTTTAATCCCTTTGCAGCAAGGTTATATGCCTGCAATTACCTTATGCAGCATCTGGCGCAGATCAGCTATTTCATATGGTTTGGCCATGGCGTCTTTGAACCCGTATTCTTTAAAGTTTGACATTACAGGGTCGTCAGAATAGCCGCTTGAAACGATTGCCCTGATAGCAGGGTCTATTTCAATCAGCTTTTTAATAGCCTCTTTGCCTCCCATGCCCGCAGGGATAATTAAATCTATGATAACGGCGTCAAAAGGTGCGCCTGCTTCTTTTGCTTTTTTGTATAGTTCGATTGCTCCTTCACCATCTTCTGCAAATTCTGCCTCATACCCGCATTGACCCAGCATGCGGCCCACAACAAGCCTGACTATATCATCGTCATCCATTACAAGGACTTTCCCTTTTCCTCTGCCGGCAGGAGATATCCCTGTATCCTTAACTATCGGAATTTTTTTCTCTGAAGCGGGGAGGTAGATATAGAAAGTTGTTCCTTCTCCCAATTTGGATTCTGCTGTAATATGGCCATCGTGTTTTTTAACAATAGAATAAGCGGATGCGAGACCGAGTCCGCTTCCTTCCTGTTTTGTTGTGAAATATGGGTCGAATATTTTAGCAAGATATTCTTCCGGTATCCCAATACCATGATCTTTGATGGATATCTTCAGGTATTTTCCGCCTTTCAGCGGCAATGGATGTTCTGCATCTGCAATAATATTTTCAGCCTTTACCTTGATTATCCCGCCTTCCGGCATTGCCTGCTGGGCATTGATAATCATATGATGGATGACCTGACTTATCTGTCCTTCATCTATTTCAACCGGCCAGAGGTCGTCGGGTGTTGAAATCTCACATTTAACCTTGGAGCCGCTTATGGCAAAACCGCAAGAATCTTTAATCAGTTTTGTTATAGAAATTAGCCTTTTAACTGGTATGCCGCCTTTTGAAAAGGTCAGCAATTGTGTGGTCAGATTTTTTGCGCGAAGGGAGGCTTTTTCAACCTCTGTTAATATATCAAAGACCTCTAACCCGGGTTGTGCATACATTTTTGCCAATGAGATATTGCCGGTGATAGCGGTTAAGATATTATTAAAATCATGTGCAATCCCGCCTGCCAGAATTCCGAGGGATTCCAGCTTCTGTGCTTTCTGAAGTTCTGCTTCCATCAGTTTATGTTCTGTGACGTCCTTGACAGTGCCCATGTTCGCTGTTCTGCCCTGATACTCAACAAGGCCGACAAGCATATTGACAATAACCCTTGTGACCCCATCTTTGTGCAGCAACAGGAATTCATATTCCTTGGGGACATCTTTACCTGCCAACCTCTGTTGATAGCGGTCCATGACTATATCTAAATCCTCAGGCGCTATGAGTTTCTGTATATCAATCCCGATAACTTCCTCTGCTGTATAGCCAATCATCTTTGCAAATGCCTCGTTTAAAAATTTAATCTTTGCATCCTGAATAATAAAGACGCCGTCCTGGATGTTCTCTATCAACATGCGATATTTTTCTTCGGATTCCTTAATAGCCCCTTCTATTTTTTTAGTCTCGGTAATGTCACGTGAGATACCAAGAACAGAGTTGACCTCTCCGCCTTCATCTTTGATGGGTACCAGCATTGTACCAATCCATAGCTTGTGGTTCTTAAACTCGGTTTCACTTTCAGAATAGAGGGGCTTCCCGTTTTTAAAAACTTTTTGTAAAAAAGACTTCTGCCGTGAAGTTGTGTCGGCCGGAAACAGTGTTTCCCGTGGTGTTCCGATAATATCTTCCGGACTGTATCCGAGGCTCTGTGCTGCAAAACTGTTTGCATATTGGACTTTGTCTTCGCTGTCAATTATAAAAATCATGTCATGGGCTGCTTCAGCCAATGTCCGGTAACGCCTCTCGCTCTCAATCAGAGCTTTCTCTGCTGTTTTACGCTTGGTAATATCTCTGATAACCTCAATGCCCGCTATGATTTCACCTTTTGAATTTCTTAACGGTGATGCTGTAACCGCCATATGCAACATCCCTTTGTCAGTAATCAGGCTCCTCTCTACCTTGTGGATCTTGCCGTCCTTGAAAGATATGGCAATAGGACACTCTTCGCAGATGTCCTCTCTTTGCCTGTATGCCGTATAGCAGAACTCTCCTACATGGTCTCCAACCATGTCTTTATGTATCTGATTTTGATACAGTATTCTGTAGTTGACAGCCTGAATGCTGATGCCATCTCCTATAGCTGCGAGGATTGCTTCCGTGTGGGACTTATCATCCAATAAAGACGTTTTTGCCGCCTGTTTGAGTTCTGCTTCTGACGCCTCTAATCCAGTGATCTTATGGTGTAGTTTTTTAATTTCGTTAAGGAGCTGCTCTTTTGTTCTATCTTTCATCTTTAGCCTTTAAAGATTGCCGCAGTGGAATTACTGCCGTATTATAACAGGATTTCCGTTAATTCTAAATTATGCAGCCTGACGTGCAACTTCCCGGACGTGTAGTATTTCTTTACTGTTCATTAATCTGATATCGTTTAAGGCCAAGGTCAGGACTGCAATCGTTCTTCCCTCAGCTGTCACAAATTCAACCTCATAAGCATCCCCGTCAGGATAACAATGCACTACTGCCCCTATATCTCCCTCTGCCAGCCCATACTTTGCAATATCATGTTTCAGTACAACGGTATCTAATTCTTTAATCATGTTATACCTCCATGTCTATACAGGATAAGCGGTCACAAAACGTGGCCGATCCTGTCCTTTATCAATAATCCATATAGTGCGTATGCCGAGAGTCCCTCCAGCCGGAGTCTGAAGCATACCCTCTATAACATATTTTACACCATGCTCTGAGGATTGTGTATCTAAAACATCTTCAGTATGCGCTATTGTCAGTAAACCCTCTTTCAGCAGAGTGGCATTTGTCTCATTATATCCTGCTGAACGAAACAGCCTTGCCTTTGATTTACCCACGGAATGAGTCTCTGACAACAAATATGCTGTCAGCTTTCCAGATGGGATATAGGCTTTTTCTCTATTTGGAAGTTTCATCATCTAATAGGGCTTATTTTCTTTTTCTATCATCTGCCTGAAAGCGTCAAGGCCGCTATTTTTTTAACAGGTCTCTGTTTGCTCCATCATTATATTTAATCAATCAAGATATTTGCAATGGCAGTTCAGCGGTAACTATGATTTAGTTCTTTTGCTTCCTGTCATGAATTTTGATTTAAAAGCTTTTAAAAGATTTTTTTCAAAGTCAGGAATACATTCTGGACAATTTTGATTTCAGGGGGGGGCGAAAAATAGAACCGGTACATTAATCTGTTCATAATACTTCTTTAATTATTGCTATTGATACCCCGCTGGATGCTGCCATAGAGTTTAAGTCTTGTTTTATCAAAACGAAAATCTCTCTTTAAAATATTTTCTAACTCGCCTCATTGCTTTAAGAGCCTTTTTCGATTCTTCAAGTGTTGCAGACTCTCCTGGATATCTGAATTGAACAGAAAAGGGATTAAGTATTCTTAAATCTTGCCTATGAATATCAAGCAAAGGATCCTTTTTTACGGCTATATCCAAAAGCTCAATCAGATCATGGGTTTTAGGGAAATCCTGTTTTTTAAGTACAAGTAAAGCCTTGAAATATTTTTCAATACATTGCTGAGAGTGAAATCCCACCACATCGGGGACAGGGACTTTTCTTTTTCGCGCCATTACCTCTGTTGTTTGATAATCCTGCTCCGCCTTAATAACCCATTCAAGAACGTCAGGCCTTTTTTTCATAGAGGATTTTTCCGCTCATTTGAATATTTTCAATAAATGGGTCGAAATATTTTTCCCTTTTCTTAAGCTCTGTTGGAGTCTTTACTATTATATCCATCGGTATTGTCCGTGGCTCTAAAAGCTCACTGACCATCGCGTAACGTTCAATTCCTTTTTTCTTAGTGTTCAAAGTCACAAGCAGGTCAATGTCGCTGTCTTTGGTAAATGTACCTTTGACGAATGAACCGAAAAGTATTATCTTCTCGATATCAAGATTATCCACCAGCCGTTTGACAATGGTATTCATGATTGTTTTTATTTCTTTTGGACTGAATTTCTTCATTGAATTAAATTAGCATATCGAAGGAGTAATGTAAACCATGGATTAAGTAAAGCCCTTGCGAAGTTTAATGGCGGGAGCGTGTGGGAATCGAACCCACCCTTCCGGTTTGTGGCCGGAAACACCGGATTTGAAGTCCGGGAGGGACACCAGAGCCCTATGCGCTCCCAATGGCTGGAGTTATTTTATCAGAACGGGTTTTAAATCAAAAGCATATAATCAGCCATTCCCTTTTTAATTGGTTCATCGTCATAGGCAGTGATTATCATGATATCTGATACAGATTTCCCTGCTGTGCTCAATTTCTGTTTTACCCTCTCAGGTATCCCAAGCCCGTACTCCATGTGCCCCCTGCCGGCTATGACGATAAACGGTATCTGCGCATTGTCAGATGTGATTCGATGCGCTATAGTCTCTGCCATCATCTCATCCTTGATTGATTGCGCAAGGATAAAATTTTCCTCCGTTATCTCAGCATGCGGATGTTTTCTGTAGATGTTGCTTAATGATTTTTTATATTGTTTGCTGCAATTTTTTATTTCGTCTTCTCTCAGATGAAAGCATTCGAGTTCTCTTTTGTCCAACCCATGTTTTGCAACAGCCGCTGCAATGCTTCTCGGTACGTTCAGGCCGATTGCCGTAAGCCTGTTTTTTCTTGCAATTTTAATAATTTTTATATAGTGACTGAGATCAAAGCCTTCCGGCCCCAGTTCATAAAGGTTCGACAGTTGTTCTGAAGGTATAACCCCTGCCATATAATAATCGAGCATTTCCTGCTGAAGGACATTGAACATCTCAAGGCCTATGGCTGGTTTAAAACCCTCATGCAGGAGGCCCGAGAGCACATCCATCTGAAATGATAAGACCTGCGGAATTTGGTGCAATTCTCCGATATAAATAATGTCCCTGGTTTTTAGAGATTCCAGAAAAGTGTTAAATTCTACAACCGTATTTGTCCTGGAATTTAGAATTCTGTGGTTCAATCTTTTTCTCCTTTTATCCCCATGACAAGCATTTTGTTTTTTATCTCCTTAATCCTGTCCCTTATCTTTGCCGCGCGTTCAAATTCCAGTTTTTTTGCCGCCTCTTTCATCTCTTCTTCAAGTTTTTTAAGGTCGGCATCATTATATCCATATCCAGCTGTTTCCTCTGCAGCGACAGGAACTGTCCAGTAATCTGATTCGTAGATTGAACTCAGTATGTCTTTTATGTTGCTCTTGACAGTTTCAGGGGTGATATTCATCTCCTTATTATATTTTTCCTGTATCTTTCTTCTCCTTTCGGTCTCAGACAAAGCCTTCTGTATCGAACCTGTGATATTGTCTGCATACAGGATGACCTCTCCGTTTATATTGCGTGCAGCGCGTCCGGCTGTCTGTATCAGGGAGCGTTCTGAACGAAGAAAGCCTTCTTTGTCAGCATCGAATATGGCAACCAGGGATACCTCAGGAAGGTCAAGTCCCTCCCTCAGAAGATTTACCCCTATCAGCACATCAAACTTTCCAAGCCTCAGGTCTCTTATTATCTCCACTCTGTCAAGCGTGTGTATTCCGGAATGAAGATACCTTACTCTTATTCCGAGATTGGCATAGTAATCAGTCAGGTCCTCTGCCATCTTCTTTGTAAGGGTTGTAACAAGTATTCGTTCGCCTTTTTCAGCCCGTTTTCTGATTTCCGAGAGCAGGTCGTCTACCTGGGATGATACAGGTTTTACTATTATTTTCGGGTCAAGCAGGCCTGTTGGCCTGATAATCTGCTCCACGACTCTCCCTTTTGATTTTTCAAGCTCATAAGGCCCGGGTGTGGCAGATATATATATTGCCTGTTTTACTCTGTGTTCAAACTCCGTGAATCTCAAGGGCCTGTTGTCAAGCGCTGATGGAATCCTGAAGCCGTAATCAATGAGCGTCTGTTTTCTTGAGCGGTCGCCTTCATACATGCCGCCTATCTGTGGCACAGTCGCATGGGATTCGTCTATCACAATCAGAAGGTCCTCAGGGAAATAATCAATCAGTGTGTATGAAGGTTCGCCTGCGGCCCGGCCGCTCAGGTGCCTTGAATAGTTTTCGATGCCGTGACAATAACCAAATTCCTTCAGCATCTCAAGGTCAAACCGTGTTTTTTGTTCGATTCTCTGAGCCTCGATGGCCTTGCCCTGCTTCAGAAAGAATTCAACCCTTTCTTTCATCTCATCTTCTATTCTTTTTAATGCAGGTTCGAGCCTTTCCCTTGGTGTTATCCAGTGACTGTTTGGAAATAATGCAACCCTCTCAAGTTTCCTGATTTTTTCTCCTGTGAGGGGATCAAATTCGGCGATTGCATCTATGTCGTTTCCGAAAAATTCAACCCGCAGGCCTTTATCCAGAGAGACCGAAGGATAAATCTCCACGATGTCTCCCCGCACCCTGAATGAGCCTCTTCTGAAATCAATATCAGAGCGGTTATACTGCATCTCGACAAGCCTTCTTAATATTTCGTCTCTCTCTGTATGCATGCCTTCCTCCAGCTTCAGGTGCATATCCATATAATCCTTTGGAGAGCCGATGCCGTATATGCATGATACAGATGCAATGACAATAGTATCTCTTCTTTCAAGCACAGCCCTTGTTGCTGAATGCCTCAGCCTGTCAATGTCATCATTTATAGAGGCGTCTTTTTCAATATATGTGTCAGTGGTCGGTATATACGCCTCGGGCTGGTAGTAGTCATAATAACTGACAAAAAATTCCACAGCATTTTCAGGAAACAGCTCCCTGAACTCGCCGTATAACTGTGCCGCGAGTGTCTTGTTATGTGCAATAATGAGCGCAGGTTTGTTCACATTTGCAATTACATTTGCGATTGTAAATGTCTTGCCGGAGCCTGTAACGCCGAGCAGCACCTGGTGCATGAGTTTTTTTTCTATCCCGAGGGTAAGCTCTTCAATCGCCCTGGGCTGGTCGCCCTTTGGGGTAAAGGATGTTGAAAGCCTGAACCTGTCCATTAATAATTTTAACCTGAATTATAAAGATATTTCGAACCTAAAATTACAATTTTACTTTATATGGTTTTTATTATTGACAAAGTAACTCCTAACTTGGTATAAAATCTAACCTTGTAAGACTTCTTTTTTACAAAAAATCTAATGATGGGAGGGACAGTATGAAATTAGGTGTGTTTGTTAGTGATTTTAAACTTACGGTTGATACTCTGGACAGGTTAAAAGCCGACAAGCTGGGTATTATACTTGTGATGAATGGCGTTTACCACGCAACGCTCAAAGAAAATGGAAAATCTTCATCTGTGCTGGATAAAACATCGAATCTTTACGCCTTATCAGAGGACCTGCAGACAAGAGGGATTAAGGATAGCGATGTTGACAAGAGGGTTAAGGTTGTTAATTATGGTGAATTGGTAGACCTCATGTTCAATGAATATGAGAAGTTAGCATGGTTATAGGAGGAATATTATGGGAACTTTAACAATAGGATGTTTTCCTGGACTTGTAGGAAATATGACTTATGACTTTGCCTTGAAACTTGCCGATGTTGCAGCTACTAAAGGACACAAGGTGAATATATGGTTTTCAGGGAACGCAACAGGCTCAGTCAAGAATCATCAGAAGCACCTGAAAGACTATTCAACAGGAGAAAAATATCTGACTGCTCTTCTTGCAAAGGGCGTAGAGATTTGTACGTGTGAGGCATGTACTGTAGCAAGAGGTATTCAGAAAACTGACGCCATAGAGAAGGTGCAGTGGAATGCAATGCACTGGTATCTTGCAAAGGTACATAAATCGGACAGAGTTCTCCAGATAGGAGGTGAATAAGATGGGTGAAAATGTAAAACTTGCTTTCATAGTGCAGAAACCCCAGTATAAAGGGGAGACCTCGAGGCTTGGAATAACCCATGCCATTTCGTATCAGACTGTAGAAATACTTCTTGAAGACGGTGAGCTGGTAACGCCGACATTATGCTTTGTCGGTGAAGGAGTTCTGGGTCTTCAGAAAGGCCAGAAGGCAATGGATATGTATGGTGTAACAAGTTCAGAGACCCATATTAAAAACGCCCTTCTTGTTGACCTCGATGTGTTTATATGCAAGGAAGACCTGGCAAAGTACGGCATTCCCGAAGATTCGCTGCCCGATGCAGAGGAAATGGGCGCTGATAAGAAATTACAGATTGTGCCTTATTCTGAAATACAAAAGGCTATTGAAGAATCAAAGCACGTGATGTTCTTTTAGTTAAAATATAGTGACAGTGAATAGTGACAGTGAATAGTGACAGTGTTAGCAAAAGAAAAACTGACACGAACCACTGGCACTGACACTCAAATAAAAAAGGAGGTTAATAAAAATGGGTGAACTAAGCAGCAAGACACCGGATCAGACACTCGATGTTCTGGGAAGGGTGTGTCCCTATCCACTGGTTCTTACAAAAAAGGCTATGGAGAAACTGAGCAGCGGACAGATTTTAAAGGTACTCAGTGATGCGCCTGCCTCAGTAGAAGACTCATTGCCAAAATGGGCTGAAAAACAGGGTTTTAAGCTTGAATCAGTAAAGCTTGAAGGTCAAGACTCCTGGGAAGTTTTTATCCAGAAACCCTAACCCGATAAGAATTTTAAAAGGGGGGGCATTTTTCTAAATGCCTCCCTTTTTTTTTAATGCCTTCTTTAATTATTTGGAAATCTAATTATATAGCTGTATAATTTGATTATGTACAAGAAGATCCTCGCCGCAGTAAATGAACACCTGAATTCGGAGATTGCAGCCCGGTATGCAATGAACCTTGCAAGGGCTGCTGGCGCCAAACTGTATCTTTGCTTTGTTGCCGGGAAAGGCCGGCAGGTTGCTATCTTTGACAGGGCAGAAGAAGCCATGAAGAGAATATTCATCGATGCTAAAGAGATGGCTATAGACGTCGAGGCAATAACAGAGACAGGCGACCCCGTGAAAAAGATAAGTGAAATCGTCAGGCATGAAGAGATAGACATTGCTTTTGCAGCAACGCGGAGAGAGGATGTTGAAAAAAGATTTTATGCCGGGACAGTTGCGAGGGACCTTTCATTGGCGCTTCCATGTTCTGTTGCGCTGGTGAGGGTTGTACATATGGGAAGGATACACCCCAAAAAAATTCTTGTCCCCCTCAAGGCAAGGATTGACCATCTTGCTGAAAGGTCATATTTCTCAGCCTCAATGGCAAACGCATTCGGCTCCAATATATACCTTCTTCATGCAACCAAACCAATAACAAGTTTTTTTCACGGTGAAGTGCATCTCACGCCTGTTGAATGGGAAAAGAAAATATCAAAGGATACAGCACATTTTATGGAACAGCTCAATAAATATAAAATCATCCATGAAAAAAGACTGATCCCCGGGAGGGCCGGGAGGAGCATAACAATCGAGGCTGCTGCAAAAAGATTTGACCTCGTTATCATGGGGTCGAGCGAAAGAAGTCTGCTGAGTTCGATATTCAAAGGTAACCCCGTGGAAGTGGTTTTAAGAGAAACACCGTGTGATTTAATAATCCTTAAGCCAAGGCATGAAGATTGAACAATAAAGTGTCATTGCGAGGAGTCCCGAAAGCCTTCTGGACGACAAAGCAATCTAAAGCCGAGATTGCCACGCCTTTGGCTCGCAATGACAAGATAAGATGAAGATACACGATCTAACGAAAGAAGAGGTTTTTCGTACTCTTGTCACGTCAGAAGATGGCCTGTCAGAGGAAGAGGCCAAAAGGAGACTCGCGGAATTCGGCTATAACGAAATTGAAGAGATAAAGAAAAAACCGCTTATATTCAAATTTTTTAGCCAGCTTACACATTTCCTTGCTATTCTGCTCTGGGTGGCAGCGCTGTTTTCTTTCCTGTCCGAATACATTCATCCCGGTGAAGGCATGCTCACCCTCGGCCTTGCGATAGTAGGGGTAATATTCATTAATGCAATCTTTGCGTTTATTCAGGAATACAGGGTGGAAAAGGCCCTTGAGGCAATGAAAAAACTCCTGCCGTTCTATGTGAGGGTTTTAAGAAACGGGAAAGAGGCAGAGATATCTGCAAGGGAGGTTGTCCCGGGTGATGTGGTAACTCTTATGGAAGGCGATAAAGTCCCTGCTGATATCAGAATCGTAGAAACGAATGAGATAAAGGTGAACAATGCTCCTTTGACAGGCGAAGCAGAGCCTGTCGGAAGAACAAAAGAGCCTTTTTCAGGTGAGATAATAAACAGCCCCAATATAGCTTTTGCAGGGACCATGGTTGTCAGCGGTTCGGCAAAGGGAGTTATCTTTTCAACAGGCATGAGAACAGAGTTCGGAAGAATTGCTCACCTTACAAGTACGGTAACCCCGGGTATCAGCCCCTTGCAGAAAGAGATAACCAGGATAACAAGGGTTGTAACGGCAATTGCCGTAACTACCGGCCTGCTCTTTTTTTCAATTGGATATCTCATCGGAAGGACTTTCTGGGAAAACTTCCTCTTTGCAATAGGAATAATCCTTGCCAATGTTCCAGAGGGATTGCTCCCGACTGTTACACTTTCCCTTGCCATGGGAAGCCAGAGAATGGCAAAAAGGAATGCGTTGATAAAAAACCTGACATCAGTTGAGACCCTTGGCTCGGTCTCGGTTATCTGCACTGATAAGACAGGCACCTTGACCCAGAATAAAATGGAAGTGAAAAAGGTTGCAGAGCTATCTGACAATGCTGCTGAAAAAGTTCAGGGAATTTCCTTGTTCCATATAGCATTGCTATGTAATAACACAAAAGAGGTTGAGGGGAATCTAAAAGGAGAGCCGACAGAGGTCGCGCTTTATAAAGCAGCAGCAGACAGCATCGGACATATTGAAAATAAAAGGCTTAAGGAGTTCCCTTTTGACTCTGACAGGAAGAGAATGAGCATAATAAATTCGATGCGTGATGCTGCTTATGTACTGGCAAAGGGAGCGCCTGAAAGCATATTGCCGGTAAGCAGTTACTGTTTCAAGGGTAAAGATGTTGTGCCATTTAATGAAGCCCTGGAAGAAAAATCAGTTGAACTTTATCATTCATTGATGGACCAGGGATTAAGGGTCCTTGCATTCGCATACAGGGAAGTAAAGAGTGGTGAAGTTATAGCAAATAAGGAAGAGGCTGAACGGGATATGATTTTTATGGGATTTATAGGGCTTGAAGATCCGCCGAGGCCTGAAGTTGCAGAGGCCATACAGAAATGCAGGGAAGCAGGCATCAGGATAATCATGATAACAGGGGACGGCTCAAGGACAGCAGCGGCAATTGCAAAGGAGATAGGGCTCATTAAGGGAAAGGCAACCATCGTAGAAGGCGCTGAATTTCTGAAGATGTCAGATACAGAACTTCACAGTGTTTTATCGAACGAAGAGGTTATTTTTTCAAGGATGACCCCAAAGCATAAACTCAGGGTCGTTAATATCCTCAAGGAGCAGGGTGAAAGGGTTGCTGTAACAGGCGACGGGGTAAATGATGCTCCTGCCTTGAAAAGGGCGGACATAGGCATTTCAATGGGTACCGGGACTGATGTTGCTAAAGAGGCTGCTGACATGATACTTCTCGATGACAACTTTGCAACGATAGTTAATGCCATTGAAGAGGGCAGGGCGATATTTGAAAATATCAAAAAATTCATAACATACATTTTTGCCCATCTCACGGCAGAGGCTGTGCCCTACATACTTTTTATACTGGCAAGAATTCCGCTGCCCTTAACAGTTATGCAGATACTTGCAATAGACCTGGGGACAGAGACCATCCCGGCGCTGGGGCTTGGAGTCGAACCTCCTGAGGCCACCATTATGAAGCAGCCCCCAAGACCCAAAGGGAAAGGGCTCATAGACAAAAAAGTATTGTTCAAGGGGTATATATTCCTGGGGCTTATAGGCACAGTCGGAGTATTGTTTGCTTATTTCTTTGTCCTCAATAAAGGCGGATGGAGATGGGGCGCTGAATTGCCGATTGATGCAGCCCTGGTTCATCAGGCATCAACAGCAACATTTCTTGGGATAGTGATGATGCAGATTGGGAATGTCTTTGCCTGCAGAACGCAGACAGAATCAGTCTTTAAAATCGGAATTTTCGGGAACAGGTTAATACTTTGGGGGATTCTTGCTGAAATACTTCTGAGCGCTTTCATTATCTATCACCCATGGGGCAATAAGATATTCTCTACTGCGCCTATTCCCTTAAGCGTCTGGCTGCTGCTGATTCCATTTATGTTCCTGGTCTTTTTTGCAGAGGAGTTGAGAAAGTTTATGGCGCGATACCGGGTTAGAGTAAATAATTAGTATCCGCGTATAAACTGCCTAAAGCTGTCATTCCCGCAAGCGAAGCGCGTCGGGAATCCTTCTGAAAAGGCATCGGAAAGATTCCGGACAAGCCGGAATGACAAAAAACTGACTTTATACATATACTCTACTTATTGACAATTTGCAGTGGGAGGAGTAAATTAAAATCAAATAGCAGCCGAAGTCCATTCAAAGAATGGACGCGGGGGACCCAGAATATGGGGCGTATTCCGAAAGGATAGGGAACTTCCAGTCCCGAGCCCGTCAGCTAACCTCGCAGGCGTTTGGAAGGGCAAAGGCCGAAATAAAGACCGCCGCCCGGGCGGTTTTTTTATTTCCTCCAAGCCCTCAAAGGAGGAGATATGATTCTCAAAGAAATTCCTGTTTATACCCATTGAATTGTGCGATATGATTTGTACAGGCCTGTTTTGTTTAAAACACCTGCAATTTAATGCGGGACAAAAAAGGAGAAAAAAATGAAAAAAATATCAATTTTCATATCAATAGTTATTTTATTCTGGCTTTCGGGAAAGGCAGCTGCCACCTCGCCTCAGCCTGAAGAAGTAAAGCCGGGACCGGCAACTGCTGTTTGCACCACGCATATCCTTTACACCGCTGTTCACGAAAAAGGCACGGCCCAGCATGAGGCATCTGCAACCCATACCTTTGATGTATCAATAGCAAAAAAAGAGGTAATGGAAAAAATGACCATGTACATGAATAACAATTTTAAAGAATGGAATGTCTCTGAGTTCAATCTTGAGTGTAAATTCCCAAAACTGAAATCAAAGGAGCAATAGATGTCACTGAAAAGTTTTCTTATCGGACAGCCTATCGAAACAATTAAGGAGAAGCACGAGCGCCTGTCTAAAAAGGTGGGGCTTGCCGTATTCTCGTCAGACCCGCTTTCATCCGTAGCTTACGGAACGGAAGAGATAATGTTTGCCCTTATGGCCGGAGGCGCTGCACTCCTCAGTTTTACGGTGCCTATCGCCGTTGCCATTGTAATCCTTGTCGCGATAGTGGCGATATCCTATTTCCAGACCGTACATGCATATTCCTCCGGAGGCGGGGCATACATAGTTGCCAAAGATAATCTCGGCGTGCTTCCAGGGCTTGTTGCAGGAGCGGCCCTGCTTATAGATTACGTCCTTACGGTAACGGTCAGCGTGGCCGCCGGCATAGCAGCCATTACTTCGGCATTTCCGGTGACCAGGGAATACACTGTAACGATGTGCATTGTGTCCATACTGTTTATCACCATAATAAACCTTAGAGGTGTAAGAGAGTCAGGAAAGGTGTTTTCGTCACCGGTATATATCTTCATAGGGAGCCTGCTTCTGCTCATAGCGGCAAGCCTTACGAAATCCTTTTCGCTTCCGCGCATCCAGTATCATGAGGTTGCAGGGACTGCGGCAAGCATTTTCCCTGTGTTCATAATATTAAAGGCATTCGCCTCCGGATGCGCCACTCTTACCGGTATCGAGGCCATCTCAAACGGGGTCCGCGCGTTCAAGGAGCCTGAGGCGAAAAACGCCGGAATCACCCTTGTATGGATGGCGGTTATCTTGGCAATACTCACCATCGGCATAGCTTATTTTGCCAATTATTACGGGATACTTCCAAACTCAAACGAGACCGTTGTATCTCAGCTTGCGCGAACTATATTTTCCAAAGGCGCTGTCTATTACACTATCCAGTTCGCCACAATGCTGGTGCTCATCCTTGCAGCGAACACTTCGTTTGCAGATTTTCCGAGGCTTTCTTCCATCATGGCAAATGACCGTTATCTGCCGAGACAGTTAGGCAATAGGGGAGACAAGCTCGTATTTTCAAACGGCATCCTGATACTCGGCTTTCTTTCGGCCCTGTTGGTAGTGCTTTTCAGGGGAGATACCCATTCGCTTATTCCTCTTTATGCTGTCGGTGTTTTCACAGCCTTTACCTTGTCACAGGCAGGAATGGTGAGGCACTGGTTTAAGGATAGGGGAAAGGGTTGGCGCAAAAGCGCTGTTATAAACGGTATCGGGGGCATCACAACCGGCATAGTCCTTGTGGTAATCGCAGTAGAAAAATTTACCCACGGCGCATGGATAGTTCTCATAGCTATACCCTTGCTGGTTTTCCTGACACATAAGGTGCACCAGCATTATCTTTTAGTTGCCGATCAGCTTTCACTCAAAAAATGCATCACAGGGGAGAAAGAATACAGTCACCACACTGTCATCATCCCGATTTCAGGTCTTCAGCAGGCTGTCATCAACGCGATAAAATACGGTAAGGCCATCTCAGATGACGTTGTGGCGCTGTACGTAAGCATAGACCTTACGGAGAGGCAGGAGCTTCTGGCTAAATGGGACCAGCATTGCATGGGTGTAAGGCTCGAAATCATGCACTCCCCTTACAGATCTGTGACAGAGCCGCTCATGGACTATATAGACACAGTCCGTGAAAAATATAAAGACGGTGTCATTACCGTAGTGCTGCCGGAATTCGTGCCCTCAAAATGGTGGCATCACCTCCTGCATAACCAGACAGCGCTATTTATAAAAGGGCTTTTGCTGTTCAAAAAAGGAGTGGTGTCCACAAGCGTGCCTTTTCATTTGAGGCAGTAGATGGACTATGGGGAATGATTAAGGATGGGTGAAAAACAGGAGCTGTGCATTAATCTGTTTCTGAAATTGACAATAAATTCATAAATATGTAAAATATGATTATCAGATTATATGAAAGGATAAACCTATGGATAAAACAATTACCGCCACCGAAGCTGTAAGGAAATTTTCGGAAATATTAAATGCAATCAAATACAATGGAAACCATTACACGATCCTGCGCGGCAAAAAACCTATTGCCTTTATAAGCCCTGCTGAGGAACATGTAAAGGAGAGAACACTAGGCGAGTTAAAGGGTTTACTGGCAAAACTTCCACGCCTCGGCGAGGAGGCAGACTATTTTGAGAAAGACTTAAAAGAGATTATAAAGCGTCAGCCGCCCATGCCTGAGAAAAGCAGATGGGCGTAATATTCGATACCAGCGTTCTAATTGCTATAGAGCGCGGCTCATTCCAGCTTGAAAAGCTGACAGGAGGCAGGGAAGGTGAAAAGTTCGGGATTAGCGTAATAACAGTATCCGAGCTTTTGCATGGCGTGTACAGGGCTGATTCTGAGAAAAGAAGGTTGAAGAGAGAGGCCTTTGTTGAGAAAATCATAGAGACTTTCCCCATATATACTTTTGATTTAAGCGCCGCAAGGATTTATGCGAGGGTCTGGGCAACACTTGCAAAGAAAGGAATAAACATCGGAGCCCATGACCTCATTATTGCCTCTACTGCTGTTTCTCTCGGTTTTTCAGTCGTAACATCTGACATGAGTCATTACAGCAAGATTAAGGGACTGAAGGTCGAAAATTTTTAAAGGCTTCAGATAATTATTGCGGCTTCCACCGGCAAAGACGCAGTTATCTTAAATTTCACCAAATGAGGAGTATGTTATGTAATAAACATTTGCAACTGGTGGAGAGAAGGAATTTCAATTAAATAGAACTGTCCCCTTAAAGCGTTCTTGAAGTCAGCAAGTAAGCAAGTGATAAAGGAAGGACTTAGAGGGGCAGGTTGAATCGCAGTTTGCAGCAGGAGAATTCGTTGCCTTGACTTGCCCCAGAGCTAATCATTATACTTTTAAATTACGCAAAAAAATTAAGGAGAGAAATGGAAGAGATAAATGACCAGATAGAGCAGCGTATTAAGAAGCTCGAAGAACTCAAGGCAATGGGTGTCGAGCCGTTTGGCGGTGTCTTTGATGCAAAAGACCATGCAGCAGAATTATTGAATAAATATGAAGCCCATACTAAAGAGACGCTTGAGTCTTCTCCTGCTTTATGTGTGATAGCAGGAAGGATCGTTGCAATGCGCGATTTCGGGAAGGCTGCGTTTGCGCATATTCAGGATTCAACAGGCAGGATTCAGGTCTATCTCAGAAAAGATGTTCTTAATGAGAAATATGCCGTGGTCAAAAAATTCGATATAGGCGATATTATCGGAGTCAGCGGAAAACTCTTCAGGACCAGGACTAATGAACTTACGGTAGAGGTTGTGGATTTTCAGTTCCTTACAAAATCCCTGAGACCCTTGCCTGAAAAATGGCATGGGCTTAAAGATATTGAAATGAGGTACAGGCAGAGGTATGTTGATTTAATCGTTAACCCCGAGGTGAAAGAGGTATTCAAGAAAAGAAGCGCAATCATCAAGGCAGTAAGGGATTTTCTCGAGGGAAAGGGTTTTGTTGAGGTCGAAACCCCGATGATGCATCAGATACCCGGAGGCGCAGCTGCACGGCCTTTCAAAACTCATCATAATGCGCTCGATATAGACCTCTATCTCAGAATAGCGCCTGAGCTTTACCTCAAGAGGCTTCTGGTCGGAGGATACGAAAGAGTTTATGAACTTAACAAGAACTTCAGGAATGAAGGCATATCAACAAAACATAATCCTGAATTTTCCATGCTCGAATTTTATATTGCATATAAGGACTACAACTATCTTATGTCTTTGACAGAGGAGATAATCCCTTTTGTTGCACAAAAGGCAATCGGTACTTTGAAAGTCTCTTTTGGAGATACTGAAATAGATTTCACTCCTCCGTGGCCCAGGATACCCTTGCTGGATTCTCTTGCTCAGAAGGGAGTTCCTCCCGATATATTAAAAGATGCCGATAAAGCTATGGCATGGGCAAGGGAAAATAAAATAGATATTGAAAAAGGCGCATCCCTGGGCAAGATTCTCGACGAGATTTTCAAGGAGAAAGTCGAGCCCGGATTGATACAACCGACATTCATAACAGACTATCCTGTTGAGCTTTCACCTCTGGCAAAAAGGAAGAGAGATAATCCTGAGCTTGTTGAGAGGTTTGAACTGTTTGTTGCAGGCAGGGAGATTGCAAATGCATTTTCTGAATTAAATGACCCCATGGACCAGAGGGAGCGGTTCCAGAAGCAGGTCGAGGCAAAAGAAAAGGGCGATGAGGAGACCATGTGGATGGATGAGGATTTTGTAAGGGCGCTCGAGCACGGGATGCCTCCTGCAGCAGGAGAGGGCATAGGGATTGACAGGCTGGTAATGCTTCTTACTAATTCCCAGTCAATCAGGGATGTGATACTTTTCCCCCAGTTGAAGCCGGAGTTATAGGAAACAAGAATATCATTCCTTTATCTTTGGCGCGGTATTGATTTATCGCTAATTCCACGCAAGCTGTACCTATTGAAAGATGCAAAAGTAATGTCCCACGCTTTGTCATTCCGGCTCGTCCGGAATCTTTCTGCGGGAAGGACTCCCGACAAGCGGGAGTGACAGGAAATAGGTCATTTATTATGCAGGAATCAATAAGTAAAAATAGGCACTAGTAATAGAGCCGGGATTTGCTACAATTTAAGCCATAAGGGCAATCAATTGTTTTAGGGCAATAAGATGACCAAAGACATAATTACAAAAAAATTAATACTCTATCAGCTTATTGGGTACGGGATTTTGCTCTTTTTGGTAATTGGCGACGAGGTATTTGATTTTCCGCATAATGTATTTGGCGCTCCTGCAACACCAATAAACTGGCTTGAGGTTTTTATTGAAAGCGGTTATGTCCTTGTTTTGTGTGCCCTTAGTATTTATTTCACATGGCGGCTTTTAAAGCGGATTAAATATCTTGAGGGTTTTTTGCCTGTATGCTCATTCTGTAAGAAGATTAGGGTCGGCAAAGACTGGGTACAGATTGAAGCTTATATTAGAGAACATTCCGATGCAGAGTTTTCGCATGGTTTATGTCCCGGATGCATGAAAGAACATTACGGGGAGCTTTTAGACGAGAGTAAAAAATAAAAGGAGCCATACTAAGGTCTGCTTCATTGGACAACCCTGAGGTCGGCTGTTTCAGCTTCTGCCATGCCGTTTTACAGGATGACCACATGCCTTTTGTATGGCTCCCGAATAAGCGTGTATTTTAATGCGATACCCCAGAAGCGGGAAGCCAATAAGCTCTTTTTTAAGTGGGTGCCCCGCTGGATGCTTCAGGCGTCCTCCTGAGTTTGTGGAGGCTTGCTCACCGCATCCAAACCCGGCTCCCGTTACTATTTACTTAGTCCTCTGGCTTAACCCGTCCGGGGAACCGCAATCCCTTTTCTTACTTATATGTTAGCTCTGTTTTGTGTTCCCGTCAAGGAATATAAGTCGTTTGTTTTCAAGCAGATACAATAAAAGATTTTGCGACCGGACAATACGTTGACCACTGAATTCCGCTTAACCCCATTATTACCGCTACTGCTTACATAAGGCATACATGAACTGTCATACATATTTGACACCGTGTTTATTTGTGATAAGATTAGAATGAAAATGGAATGTAATATGGATGGTAATTCCAAGATAATCATTAAACCGGGACAAAGCAATGAAACATTGTATTTGTTTAAAAAGGCATTTGAAATCACGCAGCTTGGCGTTACGATTACTGATCTGGAAGGAAAGATTCTTTATACGAATCCAGCCGAGGCAGACATGCATGGATATACAGTGGAAGAATTGATTGGTAAAGATGTGAGAATATTTGCTCCTTCTGAACTCTGGAGCCCCTTGGCATTTGAGCAGATAAAAAGGGTAAAAAGACTGAAACGGGAAAGCGTTAATATCCGGAAAGACGGCAGCGCTTTCCCTGCCCAGTTATTGTCTGATGTCGTAATGGATGCAGATGGATACCCGCTCGGAATTATTACAACCTGCGAGGATATCACCGACCGCAAGAAAGCAGAGGAGATGCTGCAAAAAGCCCGCTGCGAGTTGGAAATGCGGGTGGAAGAACGCACAGCAGAATTGACAAGAGTTAATAAACAACTTCAACAGGATATTACCGAACGCAAAAAGGCTGAGGAGAAAATCCGGGTCTACCAAGAGCAGTTCAGGTCTCTCATTGTTAAGTTGGCATTGTTGGAAGAACACGAAAGAAAACGCATATCAGAGGAATTGCACGACAATATCAGCCAGAACCTGGCTCTTTCAAAGATCAAAATAGCAGCAATCAAAGAATCAGTGTCTTCGGCTGGTGTTGCCGGCGATTTAGGGGAAATTCAAAAGTTAATAGGGGAAGCGATTCAATTCACGAGATCATTGACATTTGAATTAAGCCCGCCTGTTCTTTATAAACTCGGCATTGAGGCAGCCATAGAGTGGCTTACAGATAAGACACAGGAAAAATATGGGATTATAATTGACTTTGTTTCTGATAGAAGGCTTAAGAATGTGAACGGCAAAATAAGTATTCTTCTTTACAAAACAGTGCGCGAGTTGTTGATGAACATTGTCAAACATGCGCAGGCAAGCAAAGCAAAGGTTGCTATCGGAAGAGACGGCAATAATATACGAATTGCTGTTGATGATAACGGGATTGGTTTTGACGTGGAAAAGCTTTATGGTGATTCAGGCAAAATAGAAACTTTTGGATTTTTCAGCATTAACGAGCGAATTAACTACATTGGAGGAACAATCAAGATAAAGTCCCGGCCCAAACAAGGCACATTAATAGATTTGCTTGTGCCCATAGAATCGAATACCCCCAATGAATTATTATGAGAGTAAGAATTCTCCTTGCCGATGACCACACAATTTTGCGTGAGGGCCTCTGTGCCCTGCTTGCGAAGCAGCGGGATTTCCAGATAGTTGCAGAGGCTGCCAATGGAAGAACCGCAGTCAGGTTAACACGGGAACTATCGCCTGACGTGGTAGTCATGGATGTTAATATGCCTGATCTAAACGGAATTGAGGCAACAAGGCAGATAATTACCGGGAATCCGGGCATTAAAGTAATTGCACTGTCCATGTATTCCGAGAAACAGTTTGTGGTTGAAATGTTAAAGGCAGGCGCAGCAGGCTATATGTTAAAGGATTCTGCTTTTGAAGAACTGGTTCATGCTATCAACACGGTCATACAGGGTCAATTCTACCTCAGTTCCGGGATAGCCACTTTTGTGCTCAAAGATTATTTGCACAAATCATCGGGGGGGGATTTTTCAGCCTTTTCTATGCTTACAGGCAGAGAGCGAGAAGTATTACAACTTATTACAGAAGGTAAGACTACAAAGGAAATCGCCTCAATCCTCAACGTGAGTACGAAGACTATCGAGACGCATCGCCAGCAAATAATGAAGAAACTCAATGTTTACAGCATAGCCGAACTCACCAAGTATGCCATACGCGAAGGAATGACCTCTGTATAAACCCCGCATCTAATACCAGTGTCCTGTCCCTAACAGATATTTACATTCGTTTTGCTGTCATTCCGCACTTGATGCGGAATCCAGTCCTTATTTTTCTGGATTCCTGCCTCCGCAGGAATGACAAAACTTGTAAAGCTATTTACGAGACAGCACAATAGGCCGCAAGTTGTGCATATTACGACATCAGGAATTTCGAAGTATAAAATCAGGGAATTCCTGATTGTTTATTTTTGCAGGTACCCTAAGATTTAGGTTATTGGGTGAAATAGATTTACCTTCAAGAATAAATTTAAGTTGACAAAATCATAAGGGCGCCCAGTTTATAAGGAGAAAAGTTGCCAAGATGGATAAAATTCTGATAGTTGATGATGATAAAGATATACAGATTGTCCTTTCGGAAATCATAAAGACGGAGGGATATGAAGCTATAGTTGCAGGCGACGGCAGAAAGGCGCTTAAAGAAATCAGGGCCCATGCACCCGATCTTGTTTTACTGGACCTCAAACTTCCGGAAATGGATGGGATGGAAGTGTTGGAAGAGGTTAAAAAGATAGATAAGGATATCGTTGTAATAATGCTCACAGGACATGGCGGGATACAAAGCACTGTTCAGGCTATGAGGCTCGGGGCCTTTGATTATCTCACCAAGCCTTTTGTTTATGAAGAGATAGTGCTAACTATAAAAAAGGCGCTTCAGGCGCGATATCTTACCAGGGAAACGAAGGGTTTATGGAACTCCGACAAGAGAATAGATATCACAAAAATTGTGGGTGAAAGCTCCCAAATAAAACAAGTGTTGAGTCAAGTTGAGATGGTTGCTCCCACAAATATGACCGTAATTATTCAGGGTGAAAGCGGTACGGGTAAAGAACTGGTCGCCAGGATGATCCATCAGAAAAGCCTGCGGCATAATAAACCGTTCATCGCCGTGGATTGCGGAGCTATTCCTGAAAATCTGGTTGAAAGCGAATTATTCGGTTATGAAAAAGGCGCATTTACAGGAGCGGATTCTAAGAAAGAAGGGAAATTCGAGTCGGCTAACGGGGGTACATTATTTTTAGACGAGATAACTAATCTGCCCTTGTCCCTACAGACAAAACTCCTCAGGGTAATTCAGGAAAGAAAGATACACCGCCTGGGCAGCGCGAAAGAAATAAAGATAGATATCAGAATAATTACGGCTACAAATACTGTCCTCTCCGACGAGGTGGAGGAAGAAAGATTCAGGGAAGATCTATACCACCGTCTTAACGAATTCAGCATCAAGCTTCCGGCGCTCAGAGAAAGAAAAGAAGACATACCCATTTTAGCGGAACATTTTTTAAAGGAAGCGAATCTGGAATTTAATAAAAAGATTGAAGGGATACCGAGCAAAGTGATGGAATCCCTTTTAGCCTATAGCTGGTCCGGAAATGTAAGAGAGCTGAAAAATGAAGTTAAAAAGGCAGTGCTTTTGACAGGTTCCAGTTTTATCAGAGAATTCAATTTGCCGGTGGATACAGTTTTTAATCCCGGAGGAAATTATTTTTCAGAAAATATTAATGGAGGCACATCTTTCCAGGAGACAATTAAAATAAATATACGAATGCTTGAGAAGGAGATTATCGAAAAGACATTAATTCAGGCAAAGTATAATAAAACTAAGGCTGCCAGGATCCTCAAGATAGACCGCATGACATTATATTCAAAGATAAAATCATTAGGGCTGTAAGGCTATCTCTACAGAGTGTAAAATCTCATTTACACTACTCTCTATCCCAATAAAATTCAACAATCGTTGCAATGGCAGTAATTTCATTTACATGCAGTGATGTTACATGGTTATGGTGATACGTCACTTTATCGAAAATGAGAATGGCATAATTGTTGCTCTCTACTATAGAAATCTAAAAATGGAAGGAGGTGAAATAACATGGCAGTAGAAAAAGCAATAGGTTCCTCCAGCTTGGTAGAAGTTATTGACCGGATACTGGACAAGGGCGTAGTAATTGACGCCTGGGTAAGAATCTCTTTAGTGGGTATTGAGTTACTCGCTATTGAGGCAAGAGTAGTTGTCGCATCAGTCGAGACTTACCTGAAGTATGCTGAAGCTATCGGTTTAACCGCAACAGCAGCGTAGGGATAAGGTCAAGGGATTCTTGCCGGGTCGTCCTTACTCCCGCCAAAGGCGGGAAAAAAGTATGGTTCGCCAAAAAATTCCTTCTTTTCTCAAAGGTTAGAAAGGAGTGAATGAAAGCAATGCCTTTAGCAGAAGATATGAAAAATATTGCAGAAAATATAATTTTTTCTTACGAGGCCAGAATCCAGAGTATTGGGGATATCTTTGATAATACCCACCTGCTCCTGCGGGGTTTCCAGGATTCCTTCCTTGATACACTTGATACAAAACAAGAACGAGAAAAATTCAGCGCAGAATTACGGGAGAATCTTGCCAAAAATGAGTCTCTACGAAGGAAGGATTTTGACAATATGATGCAGGGCATTCTTTCAACTCAAGATGAGAGGGAAAAGGAAGTGAGGTCCATATTAAAAAATTACCTTAATGAGCATAAGGAAATGGCGTTCGCTTTAAAAGAAAATTTAAGTAAGGTCAAAGATGCACTTGCCAGAGGCGAAGTTGAAAGGGTCAAAGAATTCCATGAGATGATTAAAGAGGTCATTGCTAATCAGGATGCCAGGAAAGAAGAGGTCACCTCTAAGCTAAAAGAGCTTCAAAAAGAGCAGCAGGAGATGGTAAAGAAACTCAAAGAGCTTTTAGCAAAAGGAAGAGATCTTCGCATAAAGGATTTTAAAGCGATGCTTGAGGAATTTAATATCTGCCATAAAGAGCGTCTATCCAGTCAGGAGAAAAGAAGAGAAAAAGTTCAGAGGATGCTTGGTAATTTTAAAAAGAAAAGAGTTGAGGTAGATAGGAGCCTGCGGGTCATAAAGCAGAGTGATAAAGGAGAGATTCGGGCGAGAGCAGAAAACGTTTCACCATCGGTGGGATAAATACGCTTTGTAAAAAAGCGAGTTTATTTTAAAAGGAGGATATGAAGATGGGGATAGCAGATAGCATGAAAAACATTACTGAGGGTATCATCACTTCCTATGACATGAGAGTAGAGGCGCTGGGTAATTTAGTGGCTGATACCAGGAATACCTTAAAGGAATTCCGCTTGGATAGGAAGAAAATGAGCAAAGAACAGGCATCGGGTTTAGCTGCTTTTATGTCCGGACTGACCAAAAGCGTAGATGCGATGCTTAAGGAATTCCACAAAAATCACAAAGGGATGAGTGATGAACAGGCAAAAAATTTAGCCAGGTTCATGAAAGACCTGACAATGAGTGTAGGTGCAATGCTCGGTGGTTTTCAGGAAAGCCATAGTGAAATGTCAGATGATCTGAGGAAGAGACTGGAAACGGCAGTGAAGGAAACAAGGTCTTACACAAAGAAGATGCTCAAAGAATTTTCTGATAATCACACTGAGATGAGCGAGGAATTGAGAGAGTCTCTGTCCAGATTTACAGGCGATATGCAAAAGAAAGTAGAAAAACTGCTGGGTGAATATGAAGCTGATATGAAAAAAACAGCTAATGCATGGCATGGCATGTCCAAGACCCTTGCCAAAGCAAGAGCTGGTGAGGTTGCGGTATCAACGGATGTAAAGGCAAGACCTGTTGAGGAGGCAATAGAAGAGGTCAAGCCCGAGAAGAAAAAGAGAAAAAAGCTGCGTAAGTAAGCATTTTCGAGTGGGGTAAGCAATGAAAGAGATAAAGTGTGCTTTTTGTAAAGGAACAGGGAAGGACCCCTTTAATCTGCTATCTGAGCTTGCCACCTGTCAGGTCTGCGGAGGCACAGGCAAGGTTGAGGTTGAAGAGCCGGCGATTAAATGCTCTTTTTGCAAAGCAACTGGCGTCTATCCTCATACGCGGGTTACCTGCACAGTATGTAATGGCAAAGGCATGGTGCCGGTTAAAGGCATAACTGAAGAGTGCCCTAAATGCAAAGGCACAGCCACAACCTTTGATAGCGGTCTTCCTTGTATTGAATGTGGGGGTAAAGGGGTTGTTTCAAAGAAATGACTGAGAAATTAAGGACGAACCTTATTACAAAAAAGAGGAAGGAATTGATGGCTAAATTCAATTCTGCAAGAGAAAACTTTGAAGAGAGGGAAAAGAGGATAAAAACAGATTTAGAAGAAGCAGGTAGAATCTTAAAAGAATTAGGTGAAAGATTTAAATGGTGGCAGTCGTTGCCATAGGAAAAAGAAGACAAAAATTTAGAGAAAAAGGAGAGTGAGATAGAAATGATTAATGATATGACTACAGTATTGGAACCAAGTCCTCTGCCGGACTTTGTGGAGACGCCATACATAAAAGACATCACGGAAAGGTCTCTCTCTTATATCATGGCAGGTTTTCCTGTCCACTTCAGAGGGGGGTCAGGCACAGGCAAGACGACACTGGCAATGCATGTGGCAAGCAAGATAGGAAGACCTCTGGTGTTGATACATGGAGATGAGGAGTTTACGACGTCTAATCTGGTTGGCGGAGAACACGGCTACAGATTTAGAAGGGTTGTTGACCGTTTTATCTCGAGGGTGTCCAAGATTGAAGAGGACATGGCAAAGCGGTGGGTAGATAACCGCCTGACAGTCGCCTGCAAACATGGATTCACCTTGCTCTATGATGAGTTCAACCGTTCAAGGCCTGAGGCAAACAATGTCCTGCTTTCCATACTGAGTGAAAAAATGCTGGATCTGCCGGTGGGAAGAGGCGAAGAACCATACTTAAGGGTTCACCCTGATTTTACAGCCATCTTTACAAGCAATCCCGAGGAATACGCAGGCGTCCACAGGAGCCAGGATGCACTTCGTGACAGAATGGTAACTATGGACCTTGACCACTTTGACAGAGAAACAGAGATAGCAATTACCCATGCAAAATCTAAACTTTCCGAAGAGGATTCTATAAAGATAGTCAATATTGTGAGGGACCTGAGGGAATCAGGGAAATGCGAATTCGCTCCAACAATCCGAGGCTCGATAGCGATTGCAAAGATTCTTCATGTTCAGAATCTGACACCTGTTAGCGCCAACGGAGGCTTTACACAGATATGCCAGGATATTCTCGCATCTGAGACAAGCAGGGTTGGCTCAAAGACAAATCAGGAGAGGGTTAAAGAGATAGTGAACGGGTTAATTAATAAATACTGCTGATGGAGGTTAAGATGAGTTTAATGCGGGTATTTTCAAAGGTAGATATGGAGGGCAAGGTTGTTATTCCGGGTAATATTCAGCGTGCTGCCGGGCTGAAGGAGGGCCAGCTTGTTGAGCTCAAGATTGTAGGGGCAAGCGCTAAAAAGAGTGTTCTCGTTACACCGAGAAAAAGTGCAAGGTAGCCGCAGGCTTTAGCCTGCGTTGATTTCGCAACCTAAAGTTTTTGCGGCTACAGGAAAAATTCCAAACAGGAGGGATTAAGGATGTCAAAAGGCGTGAGTGATATCAGCGGGCTTCGGAATATCAAGAGCATGCAAACCACAGGCAGGCGTTCTAGACCCAGAGTAGCAAGCTCTGCCCATTTAGATTTATATATGCTCGGAAAGGAAAAAGAACGGTTGGAGGAAGAAGATGTTCTGATAGATAAGCGAAAAGCAGGGATTCAAAAAAAGTTAGACGATATAAGAAAAGAGATGGAGGTATTGGAAGGCTTATGCCAGCAGGAGAAGGTGCAGCAGGCCTGCCATAAAGAGATTGCAAACGAAGAATCTCAGGGAAAGAAATGGAAGAAACTGGCATTGAGTTACTGAGACAAAATTATGGAGATTGGATGGAAGACATATCAGGGATGGGCGGGAAGATGAAAAGAATGGGTGAAATCCTAAAAGGCGAGATATTCGAATGTGCCTTTTGTAGAGGAAGTGGATTTTTAGCTGGTGCAAAGGGAATCAAATGCCCTGTTTGTAGAGGAGAAGGAACTATAAGTATTAAGGCCCCGGCTGTGCTCTGTGCCTTTTGTAAAGGAAGCGGGAAACCATATCCGACGATGAATATTACCTGTACAGCATGTATGGGTAAAGGGGTTGTGAGTGTAAGCAGTAAAGATATTGAAACATGTCCCACCTGTAAAGGAAAGGGTAGAGAAAAAAGTAGTAATCTTCCGTGCTTGATGTGTAGAGGCAAGGGAGTGGTAACCAGAAAAGAGGTGGAAGATGACTGAAAAAACAAAAAAGGGCAAAGAAGGCATGGATATTGACCCCGGCATAGGCAAGTTAAGTTTCGGCGGATTGTTTAAAGGGATAGAAAAACTCATAGACATAGCTGAGAAGGCATGGAGAAAAAAGGTTTATAGATGATAAAACTTAGACTTTGGCAGGCTGTAATTATTCTATTTTTCATGCTTGCAGGTTTTATCAGGGTGGTTAGTTATATTTATAAGCAGGCGGATGATGTTGCTATTTTGAGGGTTAAGTCAGAAATTATAACGGGGATTAAGAATGGAACACCGTTTTATATAAAAGGGTCAGAAATAAAACTCATTCCAAAAGGCAAAAGGAATGCTGAGATAATGATTGTCCGGAGGGAAGAAGAATGAAAACACAATCTGTCATTCCCCGACTCGATCGGGGAATCCAGCAACAACAAATCTGGATTGTCCGGTCAAGCCGGACAATGACAAGCAATGTGAAATGGTTATTTTCGGGTCAATGACAACATAGCAAAGGAGATTTTTCATATAAATAAGGAGGGTATATCATGGTGAAGAAAAGAGAAAAAGAACATGCAGGTTTGGATATTGACCTTGGCATAGGCAGATTGAGCATAGGAGGCTTATTAAAAGGCATTGAGAATTTAGTTGACCTTGCAGCGAAGTTGAAAGAGGCAGGCGGAGAAATTAAGAAAGAGGGCGAGATTGACCTCAGCCATCTAAAAGAAGGTATGAAGGGGGTATATGGGTTTTCTATCAAAACAGCAGTTGGTGGAAAGCCGGTTGTTGAGACATTCGGCAATATCAAAAAGACTCCTGAAGGACCTGTAGTGGAAGAAGAAAGAGAGCCATTAACTGACGTCTTTGATGAAAAAGATGAGATATTGATTATATCGGAGATTCCGGGGATCAATGGGGAAGGCGTAACCTTAGACTTAAAAGGAGACATCTTAGAAATCTTAGCAGTAGGCAAAGACAGGAAATATCGTAAAGAAGTCCTTCTGCCGGCTCAGGTCAAGAAGGAAACTCTTTCTCACACTTACAAGAACGGCATCTTGGAAGTCAGGGTTAAAAAGTGAATGCCGATAACCGGACTCTTAGAACCATCATTGAAGCTGATCTTGTTCGGCGGGAAAGGCGGCGTCGGGAAGACCACCTGTGCTTCAGGTGCAGGACTTTATTTAGCAAAAAACAAGAAGAATACTCTGCTTATCTCTACTGACCCGGCACATTCCTTATCGGACAGCATGGGTAGAGAGACAGGAAACGAGATAAAGAAGATAAAAGGGGTAGAGGGATTAAGCGCTATGGAACTCAGTGCAGAAAAGGAATTGGCGGATTTCAAAATGCAATATGACGATGAGTTAAGGAGATTGTTTGATACAAGCACTTATCTGGATAAGGAGGATATTGATTCCATACTTGAGCTGCCCATACCGGGAATAGACGAGGTAATGGGGTTTAAAAAAATTATAGATATGATCGAAGAAGGGACATTTGACAAATATGTAGTAGATACAGCGCCAACCGGCCATGCCCTGAGGCTTTTGGCGATGCCCGAGCTTCTGGATGACTGGATAAAGGTAATGGCAAAAATGAGATGGAAATACAGATATATGGTTACAAGCTTTGCCGGAAAATATAAACCGGACAGCGCTGATGATTTTCTGATGAGCATGAAAAAGACCGTCAAAAAAATTGAAGGGTTGCTGAAAGACGAAAATAGATGTGAATTTATAGTTGTTACAATCCCGGAGGATATGGCGATTAAAGAGACGGAAAGGATGGTAAAAAGTTTGAACCAGTATAAGGTGAAGGTCAGGCAGATGATAATTAATAATGTTATCCCGGAGCAGGTCCACTGCCCATTTTGCCGGGCAAGAAGGGAAAATCAGGACAAATATATCAGAGAAATAACAGACAAGTTTGGTGATTTTAAAATAGCAATTATTCCCCTCCAGTCTCACGAAGTGAAGGGAATAGATGCGCTAAAAAGTCTCGGAGCGGAAATTTTTTCGAATTAAAAAGGAGATATTTTTAAATGGATAAGAAAGAAGGTTTCATAACATTAAAGGTAAAGGAGGCGCTGCCTAAAGACGTAGGCAGGGCCATAGCGCGAATAGATCCTGAAGACATGAAGAAGATAGAAGCTGAAGTGGGCGAGATTATTGAGATAATCGGGAAGCGAGTGACACCGGCTAAAGTAATGCCCTGCTATGCTGAAGACAGGGGCAAGAATATTATCCAGATAGACGGCATAACAAGAGAGAATGCGCAGGTGGGAATAGATGAAAAAATAAGAATCCAAAAAGTAAAGGCTAAGCCGGCAAGCAAGCTTACATTATCGCCTTTGAGCGTCTCCGGTCTTATGAATAAAGATAAAGATATTAAGTATATCGGTTCATTGATTGGAGGACTTCCGCTGACTGCCGGCGATAGAATCAGAGCCAGCCTTTTTGGGGCAAGAGCCTGTGACTTCAAAGTAGTAGATACAATCCCGGATGGAATTGTACTGATTGAACCCACTACCATCATCAAGATAAAAGACAGAGGGACAAAAGACATAAAAGAGACACGTATATCCTATGAGGATATAGGCGGACTCCATACTCAAATTCAGAGGATCAGGGAGATGATAGAGCTTCCGCTTAAATACCCTCAGATATTTGAAAGGTTGGGGATTGGAGCGCCAAAGGGGGTTTTTTTATATGGCCCTCCAGGCACAGGCAAGACCCTGATTGCCCGGGCCGTAGCCAATGAGACAGACGCGTACTTTACCCATATCTCAGGCCCTGAAATAATGGGCAAATTTTACGGAGAGAGCGAGGCCAGATTACGGGAGATATTTGAAGATGCGCAGAAACATGCCCCGGCCATAATCTTTATTGATGAGATAGATGCAATAGCCCCTAAAAGAGAGGAGATGGGCAGTGAGAAACAGGTTGAGCGGAGAGTAGTAGCCCAGCTCTTAGCCCTGATGGACGGGTTAGAATCAAGAGGCCATATCATAGTAATAGCCGCAACCAATATCCCTAATGTAATAGACCCGGCTGTAAGGCGACCGGGAAGGTTTGACAGAGAAATTTCTGTGCCTATACCGGATAAAAACGGAAGACTGGCAATACTCTATATCCACACAAGAGGCATGCCCTTGGCAGAAGATGTAGGTTTAGAGAGACTTGCCGAAATCACTCACGGCTTTGTGGGAGCAGATTTAGAGGCGTTGGCCAGAGAAGCAGCGATGTCGGCTTTAAGAAAGATTCTTCCCATCATTGATTTTGAACTGGCTGATATTCCATATGAAACACTGATGGGACTTCATGTGACAATGGATAACTTTTTAGAGGCGCTGAAAGAGGTTGAGCCATCTGCCATTCGTGAGTTTTTTGTAGAAGTGCCGGATGTTAAATGGGATGATGTAGGCGGATTAGAGAATATAAAAAGAGAGTTGATAGAGGCAATTGAATGGCCTCTTAAATATTCTGAACTTTTCAAAAAGGCAAATACTCAGCCGCCCAAAGGTATTTTGTTGTACGGGGCTCCGGGTACGGGAAAAACTTTATTAGCCAAGGCTGTAGCAAGCCAGACCGGGGTTAATTTCATCTCGGTTAAAGGACCGAGCTTAATATCAAAATACATTGGAGAGAGTGAAAGAGGCATCAGGGAAGTCTTTAAGAAGGCAAAACAGGCGTCTCCAACAATATTATTTTTTGATGAGATAGACAGCCTGGTTCCTAAGAGAAGTGCGGCAGGAGATTCTCAGGTGATCGAGCGGGTCATAAGTCAGTTTCTTACCGAGATGGACGGGGTTGAGGAGCTTAAAGGAGTTGTAGTCCTGGCAGCGACTAACAGATTAGATTTAATCGACCCTGCTATTCTGCGAAGCGGCAGGTTTGACCTTTTGCTTGAATTGCCTATGCCGGACCAGACAACAAGAGAAGAGATATTCAGGATACATACTAAAAATAAACCACTGGCTGACGATGTTGATTTGAAAGAGTTAGCTAAGGAGACCGAAGACTGGGCAGGTTCTGATATCGAGTTTATATGTAAGAGAGCATCTATATTAGCGATAAGAGAGTTTTTGAGTCAGAGCACAGAACACAGCTCACAGCTCACAGAACTTAAGATTTCAAGAAGACATTTTGAAGGGGCCATTAAGTTAGGCAAAGAGCAGCTTAAGGGCATTAGCAAAAAGGATGTCAGAGATGTTTAATTTCGTTAGAGTTATAAACCTACGTGCCTGAGCATATAGAGAATCTTGTCGGTACGACTCGCAACCGAGATGGTGAAATATGGTTAAGCAGAAAATAGCAAAGATGGAAAAGGCTAAAAAGGAGTTGGAAGATATATTTGACGCCATTCCCAACCCTTTATTCATACATGGGGAGAAGTTCGCGATAGTTAGGGCAAATAAGGCATATCAAAAGATGACTGGTATGCCGTTTGAGGAGATGATAGGGAAGCCCTATTACAAGGTCTTTCCAAAGATGGAAAAACCATTCAAGATATGCATCAAAGAACAGGAATTTATGGGAAAGGAGGAAGCTGAGGAGGAAGTTTTCCTGCCTGATATAAATAAAAACTACAAGGTGCGGTTATCTCCGGTATGGGGTGTAGATTATAAATACCGCCATTACCTCCACATCCTTGAGGACGTAACAGAGACAAAAAGGGCAGAAGAGAAGGCAAAGAGGGAGGTTGCGATAAACAGGGCGCTCCTTAAAATAGCTGAAGTCCTGAGCACAACATTTGAGAGGGATGAGATATTTAGAAAGGTTATAGAGATAGTCCCGACAGTTATAAATGCAGACAGGTATATAGCCTTTCTCTATGACGGAAAAATGGGTGCATTTGTTCCAGTCCACAGCTATGGAATACCAAAGGATTTGAAACCACATTTGGGGCAACTAAGGCTAACACGGGGGATGCCGATAGTAGATAAGATGCTAAAAGGTGAGACAGTGATTATCGAAGATGCCCGTAAAAACTCATTATTCCCGAGGAAGATAGCCGAGATATTCGGGCATAAATCCGCTATAGCTGTGCCGATAATAAGCAAACAGGTTACTGGAATGATAGAGATAGACAGGATAGATATAAATGATCCTTTTGGAGATAGAGAGAAAGCCATTGTAAAAGGGATTGCATCCCAGATGTCAATAGCCCTTGAGAATGCTGCCCTCTTCGAAGAGAGCATGGGAAAGACGATAGACCTCAGCAGAAGGATAGAGATGGTATCTGTTATGCACGAGATAGATCGCTCAATCCTCTCAACATTGGAGCCACAGGAGATACTTGAAAAGGCAGCAACGATGATTAACAGACTTATACCATGCGACGGGGTCACTGTTGCGATGGTTGACAGGGAAAGGATGGGTTTTGTTTATGTAGCAGGATGGGGAATTGACCTGCCGGAAGGGATACTTGTCCCCTTTAATAGCACTGCCGCAACAGAGGTGATAAAGGCAAGGAGGACAGAGCTTATCCAGGATTTAAGTCAGGCAGAGAAACTTCTTCCTGTAGAGGAACATTTTCTTGAGGAGGGCTTTTACTCTTATGTAGGGATTCCAATTATAGTTAAGGATAAGACAATAGGGGTATTAAATATAGTTGCAAAAAAGCGCGCGGCATTTACTCGTGAGAACATCTCGACCCTTGAGAAACTTACTTCACAGATAGCAGTGGCGCTGGAGAATGCAAGGCTATTGGCAGACATGAAGGACCTATTTATTGGGACCATAAAGAGTCTTTCTCATGCGATAGATGCAAAAAGCCCATGGACAAAAGGACACTCAGACAGGGTTACTGAATATACTTTGCAGATAGGAAAGGAGATGGGATTACAGGATAAAGAGTTAGAGGTTTTGAGGGTGGCGGGATTGCTTCACGATATAGGGAAGATAGGGACACACGATACTATTCTCGATAAACCCGGGAAACTGGACAGCGCTGAATACGAGATTGTAAAGGAACACCCTGCAAGAGGTTCAGAACTGCTTTTATCTATAAACCAGTTAAGTCATATAATACCGTGGATAAGGGGGCACCATGAAAGGCTTGACGGCACAGGTTATCCGGATGGTCTCAAGGGAGATGAGATACCACTTCAGGCAAAGATACTCGCTGTGGCAGATGCATTTGATTCTATGACAGCAGAGAGACCCTATCGTGAGACGCCTGGCAGGGAAAAGGCGATAGAAGAGTTAAAAAAGAACGCCGGGACCCAGTTTGACCCAAAGGTTGTTGAGGCGTTTTTGAAGGTATTAAAAAACGAAGGGGGAGACTGAAATGGAATGCAAATATATTTACGGCATTATTGAGGCGTCAGAAGAGAAATTGTTTGATTTATGTGGATCCGCTGCATATGAAAAAGTTCATACGATTCCCTATCAGGATATTTCTGCTGTGGCAAGTGATTCATCGTTTGTAGAGTATACCACGCTTCCTAAGGATCAGGTTGCCAGATACCTTCTCACTCACCAGCAGGTAATAGAAAAGATTATGGATTCTCATGCCATTATCCCTATGAGGCTGGGCACCTACGCCTTTAATAAAGGAGAGGTTAAAGAGATTTTATGTAAGGGTCGCAGGAAATTTAAAGATATACTTAAAAAAATTGAAAACAAGATTGAGATTGATGTAGCGGCAACATGGAATGATTTGAATTCAACAATTAAAGAGGTCGGCGAAGTGCAAGAGATTAGAGAGCTTAAAGAAAAATTGATGTCCAGGCCCGGAGGTGTATCTGTGGAAGACCAGATTAAGATAGGCAGCCTCCTTAAGAGCGTCTTAAACAAAAAGAGGGAAAAAATTTCTTCTGAAATAAGAGTGGCATTAGAAAGGGTAAGCATAGATTTAAAAGCGCACGACCTGATGGATGACAGGATGATTTTTAATGCCGCTTTTTTTATTGATAAGGTCAGGAAGAACGAGTTTGAAAAAGAATTAGATGCGTTGAATGAATCGTACGGGGGAAAAATAGATTTTAGATGCGTCGGCCCGTTGCCCCCATATAGTTTTTATACGGCTGAGGTTAAAAAGATACCTTTTTCTGATATTGAATGGGCAAAAGAAAAATTAGGACTCAATAACATGGCAACAAAAGAAGATATCATAAAAGCATACAGGAGTAAGGCCGGCATATATCATCCTGATAAGAACATAAACTCTTCAGATGCAGAAAGGCAATTTAATGAAATATTCAGGGCGTATAAAATTCTCCTGGAATATTGCGATGGAAATGCTTGTTTGCCCGGTGAAAAGGAATTCAGTCAAAATGCCATTGTCGTAAAGGTAAGAGAGTAATATTGTGGAAAAAGAAGGTAAATATATCTATTGCATAACCAGGACAAACATCGACAGGAATTTCGGCGCTATCGGCATTGGGGGCAGAGGGGATGATGTTTACAGCGTAGGCTATGGCGACTTAAGTATGGTGGTCAGCGCCTCTCCCATAACCAGATATACAGTAAGCAGAGAGAATGTGCTGGCCCATGAAAGGGTTGTGGAAGAGGTAATGAAGGAGTTCACAGTTCTGCCTGTAAGGTTCTGCACCATTGCGTCGGGTGAGGATAAAATACGGAACCTTCTGGACAGGAGGTGGAGGGAATTCAAGAATCTGTTAAAGGATATTGATTGCAAGGTGGAGTTAAACTTGAGGGCTATATGGAAAGATATGGATATGGTCTTTAAAGAGATATTAGAGGAGAACAGGGAAATTAAAGGTTTAAAAGAAAACATCCGGAATACCGGAAAAACAAATACACAGACAATGGTGGAGATCGGCAGGATGGTTGAACATGCGCTGAAAATAAAAAAGGAGCAAGAGTCGGAGTCAGTAGCGGCTGTCTTAAAAAAAGTGGCGTCCGATTACAGGCTTAATAGAAACAGCGATAATAAGATGTTTTTAAATGCTGCATTTCTCACAGATAAGGGGAGAGAGAAGGAATTTGATAATTTAATAGATGACCTCGGTGAAAGGTATAAAGACCGGGTTAAATTTATGTATACAGGTCCTTTTCCTCCTTATAATTTCGCCACAATTACTATTCATCCTGAGGAATGGGAAAAATAAGGAAGGGATTTATGGAGGACAGCGATGCTTTTAGTAGACGACCTGTTAACACTGCCCTTTAAAGGGTTTGTGGGGATATTTAAAAAGATCCATGAGATTGTAGAGAGGGAACTATCTGACGCGGACCTTATTCGGGAAAGGCTAATGGAACTACAATTGAGATTTGAGTTGGACGAAATCAGCGAAGAGGAATATGAAAGACGGGAAAAAGAACTTCTGGAACGGCTGGATGTTATCCAGAGATTATAGAGAATAAGAAAGGAGGTGATATAGATGACAAAGATAGAAGAAATTGACAGGGTTATCAGTGATTTTCTGACAAAGACACTCAGGGTAGAGAATGACAAGGTAAAGATTATCAAAACATCCAAAGACAACGGCGGCTGGGATGCAGAGGCAGAGGTCTACGAGGAGAGCTCATTCATAAAGGCCCTCGGGCTCCCGACAAAGGTACAGGACAGGAATATTTACAGGGTCAAGGTTGACAATAATTTAGAGGTTTTGTTATTTGAGAAGCAAGGACAAAGGCAAGACAGAGGGGAATCTTAATAATCCGAAACATACAGTAGTACAAGGGAGAATGAGATGTCTGTCGAGTTGAGATATCTGTACTGCGTGACTGAAAAAATCCCGGAGGACAAGGTTATTAGCGGTCCTGGCGAGGATGTCCATTTCATTTTTAACAAAGGTATCTATGCTGCGGTGAGCAAGGTGGAAGGACATGAGTTTAGTGAGGAAAATTTAAAGATAAATCTAAATAATATGGAGTGGCTTGAGTTAAAGGTAAGAACACATGAGCAGGTGATAGAAAGGATAATGGGAAACTCCACTGTAATACCATTTAAATTTGCCACAATATTTAAGGCAGATGAAAGCCTGCAGGCAATGCTCGACAGCAACCGCGATGCATTTAAAAACATCCTGAAACGAATAGAAGGCAAAGAGGAATGGGGAGTTAAGATTTACTGTGACATGGAAAAATTTAAGAATGCCGCTATCAAAGAAAACGAACAGATTCGGCACATGGAAAAAGAAATCGCCTCCTCCACTTCAGGGAGGGCTTATCTTCTGGCGAAAAAGAAGGAGAAACTCGCAGATGATATTGTAAATATAAAAATCGTGAGCTATGCGCAGGGATTTATCGAGGTATTAAAAGAACACAGTATCGAGGTCCGAATTAATAGGTTATTGCCAAAAGAGGTTACGGAGCGGAAAGACGAGATGCTCCTTAATACCGCCCTTCTCATCGAGAAGAGTAATCTCAGGAATTTCATTAATAACATGAATTACCTGAAGGAGAAATATAACAGGAAAGGACTTGATTTTAATTGCACAGGTCCGTGGCCGCCCTATAATTTCTGTAATCTATCAGAGAAGGGAAAGACACAAAATGAATGAATCTATTACAGAATCAAAAGATGTAGCCCTGGTCAATGTATTGGATAGAGTTTTGGATAAGGGCGCTGTTGTAGCCGGCGATATCGTTATTTCTGTAGCCGATATAGACCTCGTATATATTGGGTTGAGAGTAATGGTTAGTTCTGTAGAAACTATGGAGCGTCTAAGAGGCGCTCCAATGTCAGGTGGGAGGGAAGAGCCAACTTAAAATGGATAAAGCATCTGTAGGAATAACCATTAAAGACCCAGAGGGAGTAAAAGACTCTAATGCTGAGAGGATTAATATCGACCCTAAAAATGTAGAAAAGGGCTTGGCAAAATTAGTCCTTACCATTGTGGAATTGCTTCGGCAGTTAATGGAAAAACAGGCAATGAGAAGGGTAGAAAGAGGCTCGCTTACTGATGAGGAGATAGAAAGAATAGGCGAAGCATTGATGAACATAGAAAATAAGATGAAAGAGCTAAAGGAAATATTCGGCCTTAAGGATGAAGACCTTAACATAAACTTAGGTCCTTTAGGAAATTTGATGTGATGACAGAAAGAATAAAATAAGGAGAAAACGTTATGGCTGAACAAATGGCGCATGCAATACAAGCGACAAATCTGGCAGACATTCTGGAGAGAGTATTAGATAAGGGTATCGTTATTGCGGGTGATATCAAAATAAGTATTGCTGATGTCGAACTTCTTAATATCAAGATAAGGCTCTTGGTTGCTTCTGTTGATAAGGCGATGGAGATGGGGATTAATTGGTGGCAGACCGACCCCTATCTCTCAGTAAAGGCGGATGCGATAGAGAAAGAAAATAAATCTCTCAAAGCGAGATTAGACCGCATAGAAAAAAAGGTAAAGGCAAAATAATATCATAATGAGGAATCTACTATATGTTCCCATTATCCATATGGCTGCTGACCTTGGAACTCTTGCTCCGGCAGTAGGTGCGAGAGGTATACTAGGTCTCGGTGAGGAAGTCTGGAAAGAACACCTGCAGACAGTGAAAGACTTTTGGGATTCGTTAGCAAGATATTTTGATGGTTTGGAGGTGTCAGGCTTTAAAATATACCAGGATGGATTACTTGCGAATGGAGATATTGGCCTAAAAATAGTTGAGGAAGGACTGAAGGGCGGCAGCAAGAATTACGAGATTATATCAAGGCTTATCCAGAAAGGTGCAGTTTTGGTAAGGACCGAAGATTTTGCTTTGGTTAAGAAAGAGAGAGACCATCTTGTAGAGCTAACTAAAGCCAGAACACAGAGGGAACAATTGGTAGCCTATTTAAAGTACAGATTATCTAAAAACCACTTACTTAAAAAAAGAAACAGATTTATAGCAGAAAGAATAAATGAAACTTTAAAAGAAGGGGCGACAGGGATTTTATTCATCGGCGCTTATCACAATATAATCCCTATGCTTGATGAAGACATTAGTGTAAAAGAGGTAAAAAAAATAGATAAGGTAAGGGAATATCAAAGGCTGCTCCCTTTTCACAAAAAGTATAAAGAGCAGTTTGAGGGTCTGAGCAGATATCTGGTTTCTTCGGTAAACGAGATATGAAAAAAGGAATCACATTTAAACCCAAAGATATCATCAAAAGAAATCAGCTTGAACAACAGGTGCATCATGCCCAAAAGTTGGAGACAATCGGGACATTGGCAAGCAGCGTAGCTCATGACTTCAACAATGCGCTCACAGCAATAATGGGTTATGGACAGCTCTTGCAGATGAAAATGGAAGAAGATAACCCCTATAGACATAACATAGAACAGATACTTGTCTCGGCAGAGAGGGCTGCCAATCTAACCCAGAGTCTTCTTGCCTTCAGCAGGAAACAGGTAAGCAATTCAAAACCGGTAAATCTCAATGAGCTTATAAAAAGGATAGAAAAGTTTTTGTCGAGGGTTATAACTGAAAATATTGAACTTAAAGCAACAGTTACAGATGCCGATTTGACGGTGATGGCGGATAGCAGTCAGATAGAACAGGTTTTAATAAACCTATGCACTAATGCACGGGATGCTATGCCCGACGGAGGGTGTTTAAACATAGAGACTGACATTATAATAGATGCAGAATTTTTAAAAGCACATGGGTATGGAAAAGGCGGTAATTATGCTCTAATTTCAGTAACAGATAATGGCATGGGCATGGATGAAGAGACTAAGAAAAATATTTTTACTCCTTTTTTTACAACGAAGAAGGACGGAAAAGGCACGGGACTTGGGCTTTCAACAGTCTACAGAATAATCAATCAGCATAACGGTTATATTAATGTATATAGTGAATTAGGTAGAGGAACAACATTTAAAATATATCTGCCGCTGACTACGTCAAAGATTGAAGAGGAAAAACCGGCAGAACTTATTGCTCCGAAAGGCGGTGCGGAGACAATTTTATTAGCAGAGGATGATATAGATGTCAGAGAACTTACAAGAGTTGTTCTTGAGGAATTTGGCTATACAGTCATAGCGGCTGTGAATGGAGAGGATGCGATAAATAAATTTAAAGATAACAAAGATAAAATACATATTCTCCTGCTCGACATAGTAATGCCTAAAAAGAGCGGCAAAGAGGTTTATAAGGAAATAAAGGAAATAGAACCTGCTGCCAGAGTTCTTTTTATAAGCGGTTATCCTTCAAATGTTATACATGAAAAAGAGATCCTCGATGAAGGATTAGATTTTATCTCAAAGCCCGTTCCGCCACAGGAGCTTCTGAAGAAACTGAGAGAAGTGCTGGCTAAAGGCATTAATAACGGATAGAGAAAACCGGGAGAGGGAGTCACAAAGAGTTGGTGGCGGTGCAGGGAATCGAACCCCGGACACTGCGGATATGAGCCGCATGCTCTAACCGTCTGAGCTACACCGCCGTTTAAAAACAGTGATTAGTGAATAGTTATTAGTGAACAGACACTGACACTGAAAACTGACACTAATTATAACAGAAGAGGCGCTTTCAATAAAAGAGTTCATACCTTCTTGTCCTTATATTTATAAGGATACCTGCGGCAATAAAGTTGCTCAGAAGCGCTGTCCCGCCATAACTCATAAATGGCAGAGGTATTCCGACTACAGGCATAATGCCAAGGGTCATGCCGACATTTATAAAAAAATAGGTTGAGAACATGAATGTTATTCCGGCCGCAAGGAGTTTGCCGAATTCATCTTTTGCCTTTAGGGCAGTATCAAGTCCACGGAGGATTAAGGCAAGATAAACAAGCAAAAGGAAAACGCTTCCAACCAGCCCCCATTCTTCCGCAAATACCGCAAATATAAAATCAGTCTGTTTTTCAGGGAGAAATCTGAACGGCCCTTGGGTTCCATGCAGATAACCTTTCCCCAGAAATCCGCCTGCCCCTATTGCAACTTTTGATTGATTAATATGGTAGCCGATACCTGCCGGATCTGCCTCAGGCTCCATGAATGCAACAATCCTGTTTTTCTGATAATCTTTCAGTCCTTCCCACATTATATTGCCGATAAACGGAATTGAGATAACTCCGAGCACAATCAAAAGCACGACGACTTTTTTTTGCAATCCCTTCACAATGCTGAGCGATAAAAACATTATTAAGAGAATAACTGCAGTGCCGAGGTCGGGCTGCTTGAGTAAGATTATCAACGGGATAAACGTGAACGCCAGAAAAATTTTTATAATAGAGGTCAATCCCATTGTGCCGCTGAGTTCCATGAAATGCCGCGCTATGACTATTATAAACATTAGCCTGAATATTTCGGACGGCTGAAAAGAAAGCGGCCCGATAGACAGCCATCTTTGCGCTCCCATGCCTGTTTTCCCTGCGAAGAGGACGATCAAGAGCAGGACTATGCCTATAGCATATACCGGATAAGCAAACCTGCTGAGCCAGATATAATCAAAACTCACGATCAGGAACAGGGCTGACATTCCTATGAGAAGCCAGTATATCTGTTTTATGTGGAAGGTAGGCTGTTCGTTTGGCAGTAAAGGCCGTGTTGCACTGTATATCGTCATTATCCCTATAATGGACAGGAGGATTACGAGAGAGAATGTAGCCCAGTCAAAGTTTCTGATTAATCTTCTGTCAATTTTCAGCATTCTTGTCCCTCTTCTGCTCCTTGCTCTCTTGAATCCTCTCCGCTTCTTTATTTTTAAAATATCCCTCTATCGCAAGTTTTGCGATAGGGGCCGCAGCCGCGCCTCCATGGCCTCCATGTTCGACAAATGCACACAATGCAATCTCAGCTTTTTCTACAGGTGCAAAGGCAACAAACCAGGCATGGTCCCGGAATCTTTCAGGCAGCAGGTTTGAACTCTTTCTTATGCCGACAACCTGTGCTGTTCCAGTCTTTCCGCCGACAATAACAATTTTTGACCTGGATGCGCCTCCTGTACCGCCTGCTTCATTAACAACGCCATAAAGGCCTTTTTTTACAAGTTCAAGGGTTTCCTGTTTTATATCCGCCTTTCTGATAGCAGCAGGCAGGGTTTCCAATTTAATTATTGTCGGAGTGTATATGAAGCCGCCGTTGGCAACAGCGCTCATCAACTGCGCCATCTGCATTGGGGTTACCGCGACATAACCCTGGCCAATAGCTGCATTGAATGTCTCACCGAGGTACCACTGCTGATTTCTCTTTTCCAGTTTCCACTTTGTATCAGGAATAAGGCCTGCCCGTTCTTTAACCAATGGCAGTCCTGTCTCACTGCCAAGACCGAGTTTCCTTGCATATTCTGCAAGCTTGTCTATTCCGACACGTTTCCCTGCCTCATAAAAATATACGTCACATGACTCAACTATAGCCCTGTGCAGAGTAATGGTCCCATGACCGTTTTTTTTCCAGCAGCCGAAACGCCAGCTGCCATAATTAATGCCTCCGCTGCAGGTAACCTTTGTTTCAGGGGTAATAACCCCCTCATTGAGCGCTGCTATCGCTGTGACTATCTTGAATGTTGAACCCGGCGGATACTGGCTTTGCAATGCCCTGTTTAACATTGGAAGTTTTTTGTCCTGATTCAGCTCTATCCATTGGTCATAACTAATGCCCCGTGCAAATTTGTTCGGATCAAAAGACGGCTTGCTGATGAAACCGAGCACTTCCCCTGTATCAGGTTTAAGAGCAACCAATGCTCCTGCCCTGCCTGCATACAGTTCCTCTGCAGCCTTCTGGAGGTTAATGTCAATGCTGAGTTTCAGGTCATCACCTTTAACAGGCGGTTTATCCTGCAGGGGCCTTATCTCTCTTCCGAGGGCGTCGACTTCTATAATCCTCTCGCCAAAAGTCCCGCGCAAAGATCTGTCAAAAAACAGTTCGGCGCCCCACTGTCCTATAAATGCATCAGGAGGCACATCTCTGAATTCCGGGTCTTTTGACTGCGAGGGGTTAAGTTTGCCGAGATACCCTATGAGATGGGCGCCCACAGCGCCATACAGATATTCCCTGCTCATGTCTATGTCTATTATCAGTCCCGGGAAATCAGAACGCCTTGCCTCTACTGCCGCTATTTCAGTGAATGTGAGGCCTTCCTTAAGTTTTATTGGTTCAAACGGGTTTAGTCTCTTTTTGTTTATTTTGGCATTGATATCATTGCTGTTTATGCCCAGGATCTCTGCGAGGGATTGAATATCCACGTTTTCCAGGTGTTCAGGCATAAGTGATGCGTAGAAGTATGGAGAATTTTTTACCAGGGGGATGCCGTTCCTGTCGTATATTATTCCTCTTGGCGCAGGGATCTTGATTATGCGAAGCATATTTTCCGTGGAAATTTTTCTGTATTCTTTTCCCTGCAAGACCTGAAGCTGCCATAACCTGACTGCGAACAGAATGAACAGTCCTATAATTACAAGGCTTGCTATCCGTATACTGTCTCTGTTGTTATTAATCATTTTGAGGTCTTATGAATATGCCGAGGAAAGAATTCATGATTGCAGATACAATTACTATTGAGATTGCATTGGGAATGGATGTCGGCATAAGTTCAAAGGCAGTTCTCGAAAAAAATACGGTAATCCCGTCGAGTGCAGTAAGAAAAAATATTCCGAACATTCCAAGCAAGGGCGTCCACCTGAAAAAACTTCCTGACATGAATGACGCAAAAAACCCAACAAGGCCTTTCCCCAGGAGGTTAGGGCCGAGGATGTTTCCGGAAAGGCCGTCTTCTAAAAGACCGATTAATGAACCGAAAAACATTCCTTTTGTTTCGCCATGTTTCAGCCCGAAATAATAGGCAATCGCTGCTGTCAGATTCGGGGGCGTTCCAAACACTGATATGCGGCTCTCAAGCAGAAGCGCAAGAAATATTATGCCGAGGAATAAGGCCTTTTTCATCGCCTTGCTATTACAACCTCTTCGAGAGTTTTTGTATCCTGAAAAGGAGTAACCTCTATATTCTGGAAAAGGCCTGCGCCTTTTTTTGTTATTTTGGTTACAGAGCCAACCGGTATATCTACAGGGAAAAGGGAGTCAAGTCCTGAAGTCAGCACCATCTCATTTGCCTTCACTTCATATTCGTGTGAGACATATTTAAGGATGCAGGTCTTTGAGCCTGTACCTGAGATTATCCCCTCTGTCCTGCTTTCATGCAGCCTTATGGCTGCTGAAAAGTTTATGTCATTGATCAGGAGTACCGATGAGTAGGAGTCTGAAGAGGATAATATCTTGCCTACAAGGCCTCTGGGAGTTATCACTGCCATGTCTTTTTCTATGCCGTCGCGGCTGCCTTTGTCTATTACAAGTGTATTTGCCCATCGCTCATTCCCCCTTGCAATAACCCTTGCAGCAGTTACATATTTTCTCTCTTTTTCTTTTAGGGAGAGCAGCTCCCTGAGCCTTGCATTTTCAAGCGCTGCATCCCTATATCTCTGCCTCTCTATAAGCAGATTGTCGATCTCTTCCCTTAATCTTCTGTTTTCTTTGTCTCTCAGCCGCATTTTTTTGAATGAGCCTTTTATTGATGAGCACATGGAATGGATGGTATTATTAGCTGCATTAACAGGATACTTTAACAGGCGCAGAGGATTGGATATTCCCCTGTTGGATTGATATGTCATCAGTATGAATGACACAATAATAAGGGAGAAGAAAAGCAAAAGCCTTTTTCTGGGCATTAATTAATGGCTATCTTCCTTAGAAGTTCGAGTTCGTCAAGCATTTTCCCAACTCCCCTCACCACAGCAGTTAAGGGATCGTCCGCCACTATAACAGGAAGTCCTGTTTCTTCTTTTATCAGAAAATCAAGCCCTCTCAAAAGCGCTCCGCCGCCGGCAAGCACAATGCCGCGGTCAACAATATCCGCTGCAAGTTCAGGCGGTGTATTTTCGAGCGCAACCTTTATCGTATCAAGAATTACATTTACGGGTTCGCGCAGGGCTTCCCTAATCTCGTCTTCGTTGATAGTAATAGTCTTGGGGATACCTGATATCAGGTCCCTTCCCTTTATTTCCATTTCTCTGGGGGCCTCTCCATTTGACGGATAGGCAGAGCCTATCTCTATCTTTATCTGCTCTGATGTTCTGTCGCCTATCATAAGATTATATCTGCGTTTCATGTGCGCTATGAGCGCCTCATCCATCTTGTCGCCACCGACTCTCACGGCCTTGCTGTATACAATGCCGTCAAGCGATATGACTGCTATGTCAGTAGTGCCTCCGCCGATGTCAACTATCATGTTTCCCGAAGGTTCGCCAACAGGCAGGCCCACGCCGACTGCCGCAGCCATAGGCTCTTCAATCAGATAGACTTCCCTCGCGCCTGACGCCTGTGCTGCATCTTTTACAGCGCGCTGTTCAACCTGTGTTATGCCTGACGGGACTCCTATGATTATCCTCGGCGACACAAAACTGCGTCTGTTGTGCACCTTTGCAATGAAATACTTGAGCATCTCTCCTGTGGCGTCAAAGTCTGCTATAACGCCATCCTTCATTGGCCTTATAGCTATGATATTCACAGGGGTTTTGCCAAGCATTTTTTTTGCTTCGGTGCCGACTGCAATAGTTTTCTTAGTGTCCTTCCTTATAACAACGACAGAGGGTTCATCGCATACGATACCCTTGCCTTTGACAAATACGAGGGTGTTGGCTGTTCCCAGGTCTATGGCAAGGTCATTTGAAAACCAGCCGAGAATATTATTAAAAAACATTTTTTTCTCCTTCTTTAATTTTCAGCTTTTATTAATCTCGATAACTGTTGTCTTTGCAATCTCATCGCCCAAACGCATTCCTTCTTTGCTTCCAAGAAGCATTATAAACTCAAATGCCAGAATAAGCACCATAAAAATCCATCCAACCAATGGGATCTTCCAGAGCAAAACGCCAATACAAAGCACAAGGTTCCTCAATATCGAATCTCTGACCGAGCATATCTTACCGGTAGTCGTGGAAATAACCCTTAAGCCTATAAGCCGTTTTCCGAGGCTTCTTCCTTCAAAAAGCCCATCGCTGATGAACAGATAGGCAAGACCTGCAAAAAATCCGGCCCTTGGTATTATCTCTGCTGCTGCTGCGACAATGATAAAATCAATAGCCTTTGCTACGCCCCTGAGAAGCAGCCCGGCTCGTTTAGCTTCTTCCGACATTTTAAATTTTAACAAAAAATAGCTTATTTATCAAATATACAGAAATTATTTGAATATTCATGGAGGCAGTTAAAAAATTGTTGCTGTCATAAACCGACGGTAGTTATACTATAAAAACCCCACTCGATTAAATATTGTCTGATATTATGCAGCCTTTAACTCAACACCGTTTTTTCTTATTTCATATATAAGAGGCAACCATGTATCTTTTTCATAAGACTCGGCAGAAATCGGGACAGGTTCTATGAGAGGGTCTATTTTGTAAGCAATCTCAAAAAGTTTTGCCCCTTCTCTGTATCTGTCTTTCCCAAAATCAGGAGATATTATAGCAATATCTATATCGCTATATTCGTGAGGCTTGCCAGAAACCCTTGAGCCGTAGAGAATTACTTTCGTAACCCTGATTCTCTGCCGTTTTAATTCTTTCACAAAGTCGTTTATCTTTTTCCTGATTTCTCTTTTAACCATATAAAAACCCTTCTTATCTCTTGCAGTTTACGTTTTGCAAATGCTTTTGTGCATTTTCTGTAAAATTTCTTTTGTTCTTCCGGATATCTGGCTTCAAAATGAAATTCCATAAATCTCGCCAGACTTTTCATTGTCTTCTGAGGTATTTCGATGGTAAGTTTGCTTGCCAGCAAAGGCAAAGAATGCGTATATGGAGCGTGTTGACGTATAGCTCTAACCACTAGTGACTTGAGTAATTTTTCTAGCGCTAAATGTCCCATAAAGAGAGCGTAAGGATATTTTCCTTTTTCGTACATAGCCTCGGCTACACCCATATCGTACTCTGCACCTTCAAGCCAGTACCGGATCGTTTTTTCAACGTCAAATTTTAACAAGGTTTAATTCCTATCTTTTTATCTATATCTTTCTTTTGCAAAATAACTTTAGCATTTTTCAATTTTCTTGACAAGCATTATTCGTGTTTGGTGCGCCAATTTAGAGATGTCCTGTATCCCGCAGACGGGAAATTCCATAAGACTTTTTTAAAGTCCCCTCGCCCCTCGGTTGCGAGTCGTACCGACTTGCGGGAGAGGGTTAGGGTGAGGGGTATTTACATTGGCATTGGTGTTCTGTCCTCCAAGCCTCTATCCCAAGTTCTACTATATCTTTTGGATAGGCTGAGAGGAAAGTGGTTATCTGTTTTATTTTATTTAAATTACTCATGGACATATCCAGTATTCTCTATATACATATCCACAATTATATATCAATCCTATGTGTTCACCACACGGGCCACACGACCAACTACCACCGCTTAAATCTACAACCATATTTGTGCAAGCAGGATTTGGTGGGGCAGGAGCAGTGCAATTTCTTGTCCAATAATATCTTAAATTTCCAACTATCGTATAGCCATAAGAACATTGTCTGGTATTACCAAAATTACAGTTAGAACAAACTTCACCACCATTGCCCCAATTCCCTGAATTAGTTACCCTCACATCCTGTGTATCGGAAGTTCCACATCCTGCACAAGTAGCTGTTACAATCAATGTTCCGCAAGCTGAACTTCCTGCTGTTAAAACTCCTGCTGATGTTATTGCAGCGCTACCCTTTGATGAACCGGATGTTCCACTTACAGACCATGTTATATTTTCACAGCAAGTGCCAGTAGTCTTATAATCCTTGCTTCCACCTCTTAATATCGTATCTGTTGCAGGAGTTCCATTTTCATTAACTATGGTAAGGCTTGAACAGTTCTCTGCTGATAGATTCAATTCTTTTGTGCCCATACATCCGTTTGCATCTGTTACACCTATTGTTGCTGTTCCGCACTGGCCTGTAAGGTTTACACAGCCATTGGCATCAATAGTGCCCTTTGTGATATCCCAGATGTAAGGCCCTGTTCCTGTTACGGCATAGCAGCCGGCATCAGGCCCGGTTATCTCAAGTGTGTCAGGCAGTTGCAGGTCTTTTGTACCCATGCAGCCGTTTGCAATTGAAAGATGTTTTTACAATAACGGGGTATAATTAACCATGTCAAGACTTGAAGAAGACCTGAAAAAGGCAGAGAAGGGCACGGCATCAAGGGCGAATATTTTTTTGAAAGCAGCTGCTGTATTTTCTGCTGTTGCAGGCATTATTATCGGATTCTTCTACTGGACGGTATCTGACCTGCCAAGTATAAAGGCGCTTGAAGAGTATGCACCCATAGAGTCCTCCCGGGTTTATTCCGCTGACGGGAAACTGATTGCAGAATTTTACATCGAAAGAAGGACCTTTATCCCTCATTACAAAATACCCGAGCATGTGAAAAAGGCCTTTGTATCTGTGGAAGACATAAGATTTTACAGGCACCCCGGGGTTGACATCATAGGAGTTATCAGGGCCTTCTATCAGGACATTAAGGCAGGGAGCATTGTTCAGGGCGGAAGCACTATAACACAACAGCTTGCAAAGATGCTTTTTTTAAAACCTGACAGGAGCATAAAAAGAAAGATCAAGGAAGCTGCCCTTTCTATCCAGATAGAAAAGCACTACACCAAGGATGAGATACTCGGACTGTATCTTAACCAGGCCTATTTTGGGACAAGGGCATATGGCATTGAGGCAGCAGCCCAGACCTATTTCGGCAAGCCGGCTAAAGAATTGAACATTAGCGAGGCAGCGCTTCTTGCATCACTTCCAAAGGCGCCTTCTCTATATTCTCCGTTCAGGAATCCGGAAAAGGCAGGGGAAAGAAGATGGCGGGTTTTAAAAGATATGCTGAAACATAAATTTATAACTGAGTCTCAATTCGCAGAAGCTGCAAAATTTCCTCTGCCCGCAACCCCCAATTTCAGAAGATATGACGCGCCTTATTTTATAGAAACTCTGCGGCAGGACCTTGAAGCAAAATATGGCAATGAGCTGTACATTGCAGGGTATAAAATTTATTCGACCCTGGACTTCAGCTTGCAGCAGAAAGCAGAAGGAGCAGTAAAGAAATGGATCCCCGCCATAGAAAAACGTACAAGACCAGGAGTAGAGGCAGCGCTTATAGCAATAGACGTAAGGACAGGGCATATAAAGGCTATGGTCGGAGGAGTTGATTTCTGGAAGAACCAGTTTAACAGGGCGGTAAATGCATCAAGACAGCCTGGTTCTGCATTCAAACCAATCGTTTATATTACTGCAATTAAAGATGGCATGACATCAAGGGACAAAATAGATGATTCACCTGTATCGTTTAAGGGTTCAAGTCCCGGGCAGATGTGGTCTCCCAAAAACTATGACGGCAGATACTATGGAAGCGTTACCCTGAAGACCGCCCTGGCCCATTCCCTTAATGCCGCCACTGTGAGGCTTGCAGATAAAATTGGAATAAATAACGTTATTGAAATGGCAAAGAGACTTGGGATTAAGAGTGAACTCCTGCCCTATATGTCTCTGGCTATAGGGGCCTCTGATGTGAATGTGTTAGAGATGGTCTCTGCCTATTCAGTATTTGCTTCAGGGCGCAGGGCCAAGCCGGTATTATACGAAAGGATACTGAACAGGGATGGAATAGTCATAGAGGAGGCAAGGCCTGTTATGGAAGACCTTTTGTCAGAAGAGGAAGTGAAAGAGATAAAGATATTGCTCAGGGCTGTTGTGGAAGAAGGGACTGCCATGAGCGCTAAAGAAATAAAGAGGCCTGTTTATGGAAAAACAGGCACAACAAATGATTATACAGATGCATGGTTTATAGGATTTGACGATAAGCTTGCAGCAGGTGTATGGGTTGGAAGAGATGACCACAAGCCAATCGGTGCAAAAGAAACAGGTTCCAGGGCTGCCCTTCCGATATGGATTGAGTTTATGGGGAAGATTTATCCCTGATTTTTCAACGGGTTTCAGCTAACAAATTTTACTTGCAAGCCATTTAAAAAAGTGGTACGGTTTGAATAGAACAGCAGAGAGGAGCTTCCTGCACGAAAATCAAACTAAAAGGAGGTTTTATGAGCATCAAAGAAGTCAGGTTTTTGTTGTTTGTTTTTATTTTTTTTGTATCCTTTACAGGGAGTGCAATATCAGCAGAGTACGTGGGCTCTGACACATGTTTTAAGTGTCATCCTGACCAGCACAATGATTTCAGGGTATCAGGCCACCCTTACAAGATTCAAAAGGTGGATACCGTAAAGTTCTGGCCTTTGCCTTTGCCAAAGGGCTATACATGGGATGATATATCTTATGTAATAGGCGGCGCTACGAAGAAGGCAAGGTATATGGACAAGAAGGGCTACATAATTACCGCTGCGAAGGACGGTTTTGATCTGAAGGCCCAGTACAACCTTGCAGACGGCTCATGGTCTTATTATGAAAAAAACAAGAAGAAAAAATACGACTGCGGCCCATGCCATATGACAAACTTTAAGAAAGAAGGCATGCAGGACGGCCTTGAGGGCATTGTTGGCACATGGACATTTGCCGGTATCCAATGCGAGGAATGCCATGGAGCAGGAGGCGACCATGCAATGAGCGCTGACAAGACCAAGATTAAAGTTGACAAATCTTCTGCTGCATGCGGTAAATGTCATATCAGGGGTTCAAAGGATAAGATACCTGCAAAGGGCGGTTTTATAGAGCACCATGAACAATATAACGAGATGCTCGCAGGGCCTCATAAAGGGCTCGATTGCGTAACCTGCCATAATCCTCACAAAAAGGCCCATGTTAGCGTTAAGAAAGACTGCGCGTCATGCCATAGCAAACAGGCTGCTGATTACAAAGGAAGCGCTATGGAAGCTGTAGGCGTAAGCTGCTCAGACTGCCACATGCCAAAGGCAACCAAATCTGCCGTAAACAAGAGCAAGCTTGAGGCTGATGTAATGACCCACACCTTTAAGATTAATGTTGATCCTAAAGCAGAGATGTTCTACAAAGAGCCGAAACTCGATAAGGAAGGCAAGCAGGTGATGGATAAGGACGGCAAGCCGGAGATGAATGAATTCGCAAAGGGCTTTGTTACATTAGATTTTGCCTGTCTCAACTGCCATAAGAATAAGGATGTAAAATGGGCCGCAAAAAAAGCCAAGAAGGTTCACAGCTACGGCAAGGTGAAGATGAAGAAGTAGTTTTTTATGTTAACGATGGGCGGCTTTTGCCGCCCATCGTTAGTCAAACAATGCCTTAACAAACTCTTTTGGATCAAAATCCCTGAGATCATCAACGCCTTCGCCGACTCCTATCAGCCGTACAGGAATGCCAAGTTCTTTTTTTATCGCAAATACAATCCCGCCTTTTGCTGTTCCGTCGAGTTTTGTAAGCGCAACCCCTGTAATGCCAATGGCCTCATTGAATATCTGGGCCTGTCTTAATGCATTCTGGCCTGTGGTTGCATCAACAACAAGCAGTACTTCCTGTGGCGCAAGAGGCATTGCCTTTTGCACAACGCGCTTGACCTTTTTCAATTCTTCCATCAAAGGGCTTTTTGTATGAAGCCTGCCTGCTGTGTCTATAATGACGACATCGATTTTTTTGTGCCTTGCTGATTCTATCGCGTCAAACGCAACAGCAGCAGGGTCAGAGCCGCTCTGGTGCTTTACTATAGAGGCGCCGGCCCTCTTGGCCCATATCTCGAGCTGCTCTATTGCAGCAGCCCTGAATGTGTCAGAGGCGCCAAGGAGCACAGAATGCCCCTCAGACGTAAACCTGCTTGCAAGCTTTCCTATGGTTGTGGTCTTTCCAACGCCATTGACGCCGACTGTAAGGATGACAAATGGCCTCTCCCCGAATAAGACAACAGGAGCAGAAGAACCGAGCAAAGAGACCATCTCTTTTTTTAGCGCTTCTCTGGCCGAGAGGGCGTCTTCAATTTCACCTTTCCTGATTTTTTCTCTGAGAAAATTGACTATCTCCTGAGCGGCATGTATTCCAACATCAGATGTTATGAGCGCTTCTTCAAGTTCCTCAATAGTCTCCTTGTCTATCTTGCCTTTGCTGAAGATAGATTCTACTTTCTCAACAAATCCCTTTCTTGTTTTTGCAAGCCCATTTTTCAATTGGTCAAAAAGGCCCATCAAACCTCCTGATTAAAACTTTATATTTCATGCCACTCCTGCTTTATTAGCTTTTGAAAGTTTATTTCTCAAAAACATTCCTGTATACGAATCAGGGTTCATGCTCACCTCTTCGGGTGTTCCAAAGGCTACAACCATGCCTCCTTTTTCTCCGCCTTCAGGCCCGAGGTCTATTATGTGGTCTGCTGATTTTACCACATCTGAATTATGTTCTATGACCACCACTGAATTTCCGAGGTCAACAAGGCTGTTTATTACCTCAAGCAGTTTTTGTATATCAACAAAATGAAGTCCTGTTGTAGGTTCGTCGAGAAGATATAATGTGTTGCCTGTTGATTTTTTCCCGAGTTCTTTTGACAGCCTTACCCTTTGAGCTTCTCCGCCTGAAAGGGTTATAGCAGACTGCCCCAGGTGTATATAACCAAGCCCCACATCCTCAAGCACCTCGAGCTTCTGCCTTATCAATGATATTGCAGCGAAAAACTGAATCGCCTCTGAAACTGTCATCTCAAGAACCTCGGATATATTTTTACCTTTATATCTTATTTCAAGGGTCTCTTTATTGTATCTCTTGCCCTTGCACACATTACATGGGATATAAACATCTGGCAGAAAGTGCATGGCGACTTTCAGTGTCCCGCCGCCATGGCATGACTCGCATCTTCCGCCTGATACATTAAAACTGAACCTTGACGCAGCATATCCCCTTACTCTGGAGTCCTGGAGTTGTGCGAATAAATCCCTGATATAGGTAAATATCCCTGTGTATGTTGCAGGATTAGACCTTGGTGTGCGGCCGAGCGGCGACTGGTCAACACATATAACGCGGTCAACTTTATCCAGCCCCATAATCTCCCTGCATCTGCCGGGGGCTACCTTTCCTTCGTATAGTTTTTTTGCAAGGGCCTTGTAGAGTATTTCCAATACAAGTGTGCTCTTGCCGGAACCTGAAACGCCTGTTACACAGGTGAAAACTCCGAGCGGTATTTTTACATCTATATTTTTAAGGTTGAATTCTGATGCGCCAATGATTTTTATGAAGTCTTTAGGCTGCCTTCTTTTGTCAGGGACAGGTATGCTTAATTCACCCTTGAGGTATCTGCCTGTTAAGGAATTTTTGTTATGCTCAATCTCCGCAGGTGAACCTTCTGCAACAACCCACCCGCCTCTGAGTCCAGCGCCGGGCCCCATATCAACGATATGGTCGGCCCATCTTATTGTTTCTTCATCATGTTCAACGACTATGACAGTATTGCCGGCATCCCTTATTGATGAGAGGCTTTCCAAGAGTCTTGTGCAATCTCTGGGATGAAGCCCTATGCTTGGCTCATCAAGGACATAAAGCACTCCTGTAAGGGACGAGCCCATTTGCGTTGCAAGCCTTATCCGCTGCGCCTCACCTCCTGAAAGTGTAAGCGACAGCCTGTCAAGGGTCAGATAGCCAAGGCCGACCTTAGCAAGAAAAGAAAGCCTGTCACTGACCTCCTTCAGTATCCGCAGCCCTATAATTTTCTCTCTGTCCGTGAGGTCCATTGAATTTACAAATGGAATTGCATTGCTTACGGACATCTTTGCAAATTCAGCAATGTTTACGCCCTGTATCTTTATGCTTAAGGCCTCTTTCCTCAGTCTTAATCCGTTACACAGCCTGCATATTTTATTATCAATAATTTCTGTTGCATCATCTTCAATACCCTCAAATCCAAGCCCGTTGCATCCGGAGCATGCGCCGTGTTTGCTGTTGAATGAAAAAAACCTCGGATTAATCTCCGGATAGCTTATCCCGCAGTTGGAACATGCCATTGCCCTGCTGAACGGGATATCCCTGTTTTCATCCAGCAGGTTGATTATGACTGTGTCTGCATATCCCAGAGCTGAGTCAATGGCATTTTTTATCTGCCTTTCGGCCCCGGGCTTTATTATCAGCCTGTCTATGAGTATCTCAATTGTATGCCTTTGCTGCTTTTTAAGTTTTATATCCTGCGTGAGGTCAACCATTCTGCCGTCTATCCTGGCCCGTATAAAACCATCCCTGAGCATTTCATAGAGTTCTTTTTTGTATTCGCCTTTTCTGTCCCTCACAATCGGCGCAAAGATCTGCATGCGCGTCCCCCGGGGGAATGACATGACAGAAGCTATAATGTTCTGAGACTCCTGCGTGGTTATCAGGGAACCGCAGTGATAACAGTAAGGTCTTCCTATCCTTGTATAGAGTACGCGCATATAGTCATAAATCTCTGTTATTGTTCCGAGAGTTGAGCGCGGGCTCTTTGTTACTGTCTTCTGCTCGATTGCAATGGATGGAGAGAGACCCTCGATAAGATCCACCTCCGGTTTTTGAAGCTGCTCAAGGAACTGCCTTGCATAGACTGAAAGGCTTTCAACATATCGCCTCTGTCCTTCTGCATAGATTGTATCAATGGCAAGAGAGGACTTTCCTGAACCCGAAGGGCCTGTGATAACGGTTATCTTTTCCCTTGGGATAGTTAAATCAATGTTCTTGAGGTTGTGTTCCCGTGCGCCTTTTATAATTATATGGGTTTGCATGTTAAAGTCCGGAAATAGTTTTCGCCTCAGCGAATCAGCCGAGGCTGAAAAGGCAATATTTACTATAACCCAAGAGAGGTTGGCCTTTCAAATTTGCAGCAGTGATGTTGAAGGTTTTATTTTTTATCTTTGATAGCTGCCTGTATCTTTACCTCACCCCATGTTGTATGCAGGGAAATGCAGAGCGACTCAAGCCCATGAAATATTTTTTCGCCTATAAAGAAACTTGGGGGAGATGACTTAAACCTGAAGCCTTTATTATTTAATGACGTGACTGCCTTGCCTATGATTATATTTGTCAGCTCACAGATTGTATCAATAGCAAGATGGTCCATCTCGCAGATTTCTATCCCGTTCATGGCTCCTGCTATCTTTTTTGCCACTTCCGGGTCCAGGTCAAGTACAATGCGGCCTTCTACAGCTCCGGCAAGAAAGATTGTTGCAGAGATACCATTGGCTGAGAGGGACTCTTTCAATAGCAGAGGACTTCTTTTTATGCTTATGCCTGAGGGCACCAGACCTTCGATTACGTTCTGTGCTGAATCAACAAATGGGTTTATATAATCTGCTCTCATTGCTATTCCCTCCTCAATCGATATTTTTAAGTAACACTGTCTCTTTTCTGTCATTCCGGCTTGTCCGGAATCTTTCCGGAAGGATTCCCGACGCGCTTCGCTTGCGGGAATGACAGTTTGTGTAGCCTAACTAATAACCGCATCAGTAAAAGCAATTTTTTTGCCAGGGAGAAACATCTTGTTTATCGTGAGTTAAGAAAGGCCTGTGAGTCGGAATCTGTTCAGACAGTCGGATACAGGACAGGGCTAAGTAAGCTCAAATTTCTTAATCTTGCTGTAAAGGCTTGTCCTCGGTATCCCGAGAACCTTTGCTGCTTTATACTTGTTGCCCCCGGCGTCTTTAAGCGCCTTTACAATGATGGATCTTTCAGCTTCCGCAAGTGTTGAATATTTATCATAAGACGGGGCATGATTAAATATAGGGAGATCATCGGGCATGATGGACTGGCCTTTTGCAATAATCAATGCATGTTCTATGGCATTTTCAAGCTCTCTGACATTCCCGGGCCATGAATATCCCAGCATTGCCTTTAGAGCCTCACTCGAAAAGCCTGTTGCTGTGCTTTTTGTTTTGTTGTTGTGTTTTTTCATAAAATGAAGGGCAAGCAGAGGTATATCATTAACCCTTTCCCTCAGGGGCGCAATTTTTATATCTATTACCTTTAGCCGGTAGTAAAGGTCTTCCCTGAACATTTTTTTTTCTACAGCGTCCCATAGGTTTTGACTCGAAGCAGCTACCAGCCTTATATTTACATCAATAGATTTTTCACTGCCGAGCCTCTCGATGTACCTTTCTTCAATGACCCTTAAGAGTTTGGCCTGTGAAGTCAACGGAAGGGTATTTATTTCATCAAGAAAAAGCGTTCCTTTCTGCGCCCTCTCAAAACGGCCTATCAATCTTTCATGTGCGCCTGTAAAGGCGCCCTTCTCATGTCCAAAGAGTTCGCTTTCCACAAGGCCATCCGGCAATGCGCCGCAGTTCACGGCAACGAAAGGACCGGCAACTCTCGATGAATTCTTGTGAATCATTCTTGAGATTATCTCTTTGCCTGTTCCTGACTCTCCTTCCAAAAGAACTGTGCTCTCAGTTTTGGCTACGGTCTTAACCATATCAAGCAGTTTTTTTACTGATGGATGTTCTCCAAGGAATTCAGAAGGAGAAAGGTTTTTAATTGTCTCTTTAAGCCTTTTGTTTTCTGTCAGCGATTCATATAATTTAAAAGCCCTAAGGCTCAGCTGGATCATGTGCTCTGAATTAAACGGCTTTGTCACAAAGTCAAAGGCCCCCCTCTTCATGGCTTCTACAGCCACATCAATAGTCCCCTGACCGCTGATCATTATAGCCTGACTTTCAGGGCTGATTGCCTTGATCTTTGTAATGATATCAAGCCCTGATATATCAGAAAGCATTAAATCAGATATTACAAGAGGAAAAGGTGCTGAGGCAAATATGTCTATTGCCTCATTGCCTTTTTCAGCTGTTGTGATGTCGAATTGCCCGCCCATAATCTCTTTAAGGGAATCGAGGATAAAAGATTCATCATCTACCAGCAATATGCGCGGCTGATTAGTCATAAAGAATTTTCCTTCATAGATCCTCTCTAAAATAATTATAGCAGTCTGAATTGTATAGTCAAGGGTAATAATAGCAGGTGGAATTTTTGGGGTATCAGGCGAGCATCTCTATGACTGTGAGCAATACCGAATTGCCGAGCGCCTGCAGGTTATAGCCGCCTTCGAGGGTGAAAATAAAAGGCAGCGATGAGCAATGAGTGATGAGTGACGAACACGAGAAGATACCGCTTACGATATTTTGTATCCCTTCATCCGATACATTTATTCCTGCCAGCGGGTCTCTTGCATGTATGTCATATCCTGCGGAAACCATGACCATGTCAGGCGCAAACTTTTTAACAAGGGAAGGCAATATCTCATTATATGCAGAAGAATATTGTTTGTCACCTGAGCCGCTGCTCATGGGGATATTATATGTAAAGCCCTTTCCTTTTCCTTTGCCCTTATCTGATTCATCCCCTGTGCCGGGATAATGCGGGTACTGGTGGGTGCTGAAATAAAAGACCGAGTCGTCTTCCTCAAATGTATGCTGCGTGCCGTTTCCATGATGGACATCGAAATCAATAATGAATATTTTCCTGTACCCGATTTTTTGCGCATACTTCGCGCCAACAGCAATATTGTTGAATATGCAAAAACCCATAGCCCTGTTTGCCTCTGCATGGTGCCCAGGAGGACGCACTGCGCAAAATGCCCTTTCTATTTCTCCATTCTTACATTTGTTAACAGCCTCTATAACAGCTCCTGCCGCATATAATGCGGCCTCAAGGCTTTTTTCGGAAATATAAGTGTCAGGGTCTGCATAACCGGGTTTCATTTTTTTTATTCTTTCAACATACTCGTGAGTGTGTACTGCTTCTATATCTTTATATTCAGCTTTTACTGGTTTGATATGGACAAGTTTGTCCCACACGTCAGAGTTTTTAAGGGTATTTAATATAGACACGAGCCGTTCTTTTGATTCAGGATGCCACTCGGGTGTCTCGTGCCTGAGAAATATATCATCGTATATAAACCCGACTTTTTTCATTACTAAACTAAAATAATAATGGGTATTTAAATAATAAGGCAATGTGAAAATTACATTGACAGGAAATAGCCCTGTTCTGTATAGTGAATTGTAAATACTCTTTTCAGTAGAACAAATGGGATAACTAAGCCTCAGGCATTAATTATGCACAGACAGACTTATCAGGAAGGATATATATTACTTTTGTGAAAGGAAGAGTGGCTATGACAAGGAAAGGCATTATCGGGGTATTTTTAGCTTTGTTGTTAGTACTGCCGTGTAATCTACTCTCAGCCGATTTGCCGGCAAAGGAGTCAGGCAGCGGATCTGCAGACAAGCCGTCAAGCGACAAAGACATCGTAAAAGGCGCAAATGCACTTATCAACAGCATTAAAAAACCGGATGGCGCGCCGGAATGGCTGAAGAGAACAACTATTAAGTTTCAAATTCAAGATGATTATAAACCTACCTACGAACTGGAAACGGTCCAACCCATATTTCATATCTACGATAAAGACATGTTCTTTATGCAGTTAAATGCGAGGTCGAGGAGTAATGACCAAACATATAATATGGGTTTTGGTTACAGAAATATCGTTACTAATTGGCTGATACTGGGTGTTAACACCTTCTATGACTATACGACTTATCATGACCATCAGAGATACGGCTTTGGTTTTGAGGCATTGGGAAAGAAGTACGAAGCAAGGGCAAATACATATTTCAGAGCTTCAAACACAAAGGAAATAAGCACAGGCATTTATCAAAGGGTAATGAACGGATATGATGTAGAAATCGGCGGTTCTGTTATCCCTGTAAAAGCGCTGGAAGATTTGAAGATATTTTTAGGCTACCAGAATTTCAATGCAAAATATACAGATGATTTAAAGACATATCAGTTGAGAGTGACCTATCCCATCACACAATATACAAGCATAGAACTAAAGGCTATGAAGGATGAGAATAAGGCAGAGAGGTATTATGCCCAGCTTACAATAGGGCTTGACATGCCTGCTTCTATAAAGACTAAAAGGACAAAGGACGGCAAGGATATTGACTTAAAACAGAAGCTCTTACAGCCTGTTGAAAGGGTAAAAGACATCGTAGTTGAACAATACGCCAAGGCAGCAGCAAGCGGATTTACAGTAAGGATAAAGAGGGGGAACTAACTATGAGAAAGATTATTTTAGTAATATCAGCGATTTTACTTCTTAGCAGCATATCAGAAGTGTTGGCGGCTGAGACTTCTCTTCCTTATAATGCCAGCATGGTATATAACGTAACAGTGAATAAGATTGAGGTGTATAACAGCACAACAGGACAATGGGTAACCGTAACTTCCACAGCGACCACATTTAATATTGCATCCGCAACTGCTGCCAATGCTGCTGTCGGCGATATGATATCCGGTGTTACTCTGCCAAACGGAACATACACAAGGTTAAAATGGGAAGTTAGCAGCACATTTGGGATAAAGGCATGTGAAACAGGCTCCGGAGTTTGTACAAATGGTACAGGGGCGGCTCTTGCCACTCATACTTTTTCAGCTGTTGGCGCCCTGACATATGCAACTGCTTCAACTACCACCAATATTATTGATTTTACGGCTGCAGGCGCTTGTCCTGCAAACACTGCTACCAAAACGTACACCTGTACGGCAGCGAGTCTGGCAGGTGATGCAGCGATAACTTCATTCGTGATAGGCGCCGGAAGTTCAGCGAAGACAGTAAATGTCATTTTTGATCTTAACAATGTAATGAAGCATTATACTGCAAATCATTTTGGCCCCGGCACACCAGCGATGATACAGCCTGGCGAACCAAGCGTAAGTGTGACATTTGAATAATTACTGTAGATGACTTAAATGATAATCATTCAGGGGCATGAAAAATATCATGCCCCTTTTAATTGGTGCGCCCGGCAGGGCGCATCCACTTGGAGGTGAAAATCCTCTATAGACCTGACAGGGGGAACTGTTAGCAGAACGGAAAGGGTGACTAGTCAAACATCAGGAGGTGAAGGAAATGCAGGCAATAAGGGCGATATTTGATGGCAATGAAATAAAACCTATAGAAGCGATAACAACAAAAAAGAAAACAGAGGTGCTTGTAATATTCCCAAACAACGAAAATAAGTTTTCCCCTGAAGAGGCTCGGAAAAATTTAAGGGGTTTAGGGAGAGGAGAAAGGCTTACCGAAAAATTGCTGAAATCACGGCGTTCTTGTTCATAAAGACCCTGAATTTGAAGTCATCTCGCCTTCTATCAAAGAACATAGGTTGCCATACAAAATAATTAATCGGTAAAAAATGACAATTAGGGTTGCACCTTCAAAAGTCATATCATTAAAAAGATACTTCGCCTCTTTTTGCACTCCCTGTGGAAAAATGTAGAGGCTGTTGACATTGCAAACAATTTGAGACTATGTTAAATTTAAACCATGAAAGTACATGCAACCATAGATTTATCGGATGACCTTTATTTATCGCTTTCTGCCTTTGGCCTTACAAAGGAGAAGATAGCGTCTGAATCGAGAAAGCTCCTTGCAGTCAAGCTGTTCAGGGAAAAACTTCTCTCTTTTGGCAAAGCCGCTGCTCTGTCAGGCCTTAACAAGTGGGAGTTTGTTGACCTGCTCGGAGAAAGCGGGGTGTCCATAATCGCGTATGATAGGGACGAGTTAAAGAGAGAAATTAAAACCGCTGAAAGGCTTTCTAAGAGGCTCAGGAGTTGATTGTTGTAAGCAACTCAACTGTTCTTATCGGCCTTGCCAGAATTAATAAGCTCGAACTGCTTAATAAACTATTCTCGAAAGTTTATATTCCGGATGCTGTTTTTAACGAGCTTACACAGGCAAAGAAAACTGGCGCATCTGATATTAAAAAGGCATCATATCTTGAACGAAAATCGCCAAAAGACAAGAAAGAGGTGGCGCTTTTGCTTGGGAATCTTGATATAGGCGAAGCAGAAGTCCTTGCTCTTTCAAAAGAACTCAATGCTGATTTAGTCCTGGTTGATGAAGAGAAGGCACGCAAGGTTGTTGTTATTGCCGGTTTTGAAGTTATGGGTTTAATGGGCGTGCTTCTTCTGGCAAAACGGCATGAATTGTTAAGAAGTATTAAACCTTTGATTGAAGAACTGAAGAAAAAGAAGTTCAGAGTAGCAGAAGATATAGTTGCCGAGATTTTAAAAGCAGCAGGAGAATAATACTTTCATTGCCTCTTTCTGCACAACACGCGGGTAGGGCTTTCTTTCTAACGGGGACTTGTAACCATTAATTAAAATGTCACCATGAACTCTGGCCTGTCGCCAGGTCAGGTTTGATTCGGTGTCTTGCGATATCGAATAAATTCTAACACCGGAATAAATTCGTACTTTTCCCTTCCGAAGCTGTTATGTTAAACTTAGTCTGAGAGTTTACGCCAGGAGGTGAGATATATGCAGCAAACACTTTTAAAGGTCAAAAATCTGGAAAAATTCATTCAGAAACATGGAGATGACACTTTTATATCCCAGACGATTTCCAAGATAATGGATTACAAGATACATAAATATAGCGAGGAGATAAAGAGATTAGATAAGGAATTAAAAAGGTTTGAACGAAATAACAAAAAGGAGTCGGCAGTTTTTTTTAAGGCGTTTAAGGAGGGCAAGCTGGGAGACAAGATGGATTTTGTAGAATGGGCTTCGCTTTACCGGATGCGTAATCGTCTTTTTGAGAAAAAGGCTGAACTTGAACTCAAAAATAGATGATTGAAAGCTATCTTGACAGCATACTTCTGGAACTTCTTTTAAGCCCTGTTGTTTCAACTTTTAAAACATTAAAAAGAGAAGTCGGAGATGAAGACGGCTATGTCCGTATAAGATGCACCCTGTCGAATGGCAACATCCTTGAGTTTGCCGAATATCTCCTGATTCACAAAAACAAGATATACATAGAAACCTATAGTTTTCACTGGCAGACTGCTGGAGGGGAATTAATTAAAAGATGGGATAATGTTGGACATCATAAAGAAATAGACACATTCCCTTATCATATTCATCTTGCCGATGGAAAGGTTATTTCTTCTGCCCCAGTGAATCTTAAAAAGGTTCTGGTAGATATAGAAAAGACGATACCTGTTAATGATGAAAGTGAATAGTAAATAATTCATATATAAACGGAGGTCTTATGTCTGACTTAAAAAAGATGTACCGCACTATTATGGATGATAATTTTCCGGAGGACATGACAATAAAGTTAGGAGGGCAGACACTGGTTTATAGGAAACGCGTCTGGAAGATACCTGATGAAAAGACAGGCGAGCTGATAGAAAAGGGCCTCCGATACGGAGAAAACCCTGATCAGCAGGCAGCCCTTTATGAATTGGTTAACGGGAATTTGATTCTCGGTGGATGCCAGTATATAAATCCCGGAAACGGCCTTGTAAGCAGCATTACAGAAGCTGACATGATTCAGGCGGGAAAACATCCAGGGAAGACAAACCTCACAGACCTTGATAACGCTTTGAACATCTTAAAATACCTTATGGCTAGGCCTGCTGCCGTGATTCTAAAGCATAATAATCCTTGCGGAGCAGCTTACGGTAAAGATATTGCCGATGCATACGACCGTGCAAATATGGCAGACAGGATTGCGGCATTTGGCGGCTGTCTTGTTGTGAACAGGGCGATGGATAAAAAAACAGCAGAGGCTGTTAACAGCAATTATCTTGAGGTGGTTGCAGCGCCTGATTTTGAAGAAGGCGTGGTAAGCATTCTCTCAAAGAGAAAAAATCTCAGGATTATAAGGGTTAGTAAGATTAATGGGCTGGAAAGATACAGAAATTTTCGTTTTGTTGAATTCAAGTCATTGGTTGACGGCGGCATCATTGTCCAGCAGTCTCCGATGAACAGGATAAAGACAAAGGATGACTTTCTCTCTGCGAAGACAACCTATAAAGGCAAAGAATATTCAGTTAAAAGAAAGCCCACAGACAGGGAATATGAGGATATGCTTTTCGGATGGAATGTTGAACAGGGGATCACCTCAAACTCTGTTATTTATGTTAAGGACAGTGTGACAGTAGGCATAGGAACAGGCGAGCAGGACAGGGTAGGCGTTGCTGAGATAGCTGTATTCAAGGCATATACAAAATGTGCTGATGCGCTATGCTTTAAAAAATACGGCATCCCTTATAAAACTTTTGAGCTTGAGGCAGAACAGGGGAAACGCGACAGGAAAGCGCTTGCTGAAATAGACGAAGAGACAAAGAAAAATAAAGGCGGCCTTATCGGCTCCATAATGGTCTCTGATGCATTTTTCCCGTTCAGGGATGGAATTGATGTCGGCATCAGGCAGGGAGTTTCCGCAGTTGTTCAGCCCGGCGGCTCAGAGCGTGATTTTGAGATTATCGAGGCATGTAATGAGGCAGACCCTAAAGTGGCAATGGTGTTTACAGGCCAGAGGGCCTTTAAACACTAAATAACATTAAAGTATCCCAGGAGGTTTTATGAGATTTTTAAGAACAGGTTTTGTGCTGCTGTTAATGCTGTTATTTGCTGTTTCAGTTTATGGAGAAACAAAAAACAAAAAATTTACAAAAGAGGAGATTAAAAAGATGGCTGGTACAAAGGCGGTAATCGAGACTAAATTCGGGAATATTGAACTAAGGTTTTTCCCTGATGTTGCGCCAAATCATGTTAATAATTTTATTGAACTTGCAAAAAAAGGATTTTATGACGGAACAGTTTTTCATCGCGTCATCCCCGGTTTCATGATTCAGGGAGGGGACCCAAACTCGAAAAGTCCCGATAAGTCAAAGCACGGGGTGGGCGGCCCCGGATATGCTGTTAAGGCTGAGTTTAATGCGAAGTCTCACAAAAAGGGAATTCTCTCTGCTGCCAGGTCTGCAAACCCGGATAGCGCAGGTTCGCAGTTTTTTATCTGTGTGGCTGATGCGCCATTTCTTGACAGGCAATATACAGCCTTTGGCGAGGTTGTCTCCGGAATGGAAGTGGCAGACAAGATAGTGAGTCAGCCAAAGGACAGGAATGATAATCCAAATGAGAGGATTGAGATGAAGGTTAAGATTATTGAGAAATAACCTTTACTCCGTTAGAGACCTTTGGTCTCTAACGGAGTTTCAATGCCTGTCACATCCTGAGGTTTTCCATGCCTTGTACCTTGCCAGATAATCATCGGCTACCCTGGCAGGGTCAAGAGAAAGATAGCGGGCATATTCAACAACATAGCCTCTAAGATAAACCTCGGTCGGGAGGGCTTCAAACCTCTCAAGTTCGATATTCTCAAAATACTGTTTGCGGATCTTTGTGAAATTTGCAATGTCTTTCAGTTCAACCATAAGCCTTTCCCTTATCATTTTTAGTGTCGGGCCGCTGAATGTTGTAATATTGGCTAATAAATCTTTAATGTTACTATTGGCAATAGAAGGCTTTTCTTTATATTCCGGGGCGGTGTCTTTATTTTTGAAGAACTCTGCAAGTTTTAAATATGCCTCCTCTATCTGCTCAAGTATCGCCTGCCTGTCGTCCTGAGGAAATTCATACGCGATGGCAGCTGTAACAATAGAGTCGCTTGAATAAAGCGCCCTCAGGTAAAGATATGAACTTCTTATCTCTGACAATGAGGCATTAGGGCTGAGTTCGAGAATCTCAAAATACCTGTTACAATCTTCCGGGGACGCATTCATCTTTTGCTACTGTTACCTCCTTTCCCTCCAGCAGATTATCTGAAAGCTTGCCAATTGACTTTGCAATATGTGAAAAAGGATATGTGAGCATGTATTGCTGCTTTTTATTAATACAGCTTGTCACACAATTGTCATATTCTATATATCCTGCATATTGGGTATGAAGTCCTAAAAATTTATTGCAAACGCTCTTTATAGACGTGCCGATTGCTATGTCACGGCTGCTTCTTATCTGGTTCAGGATAATATGTATCCCGAAATCTGACATCTCTTTATCTATAATATCTTTTATATGCGGTGATATACCTATCAAATAAGTGATGAGTTCTTTCAGGGTTTTTATCCCGTGCATTTCCCTGTTTTTCCATGCATCCTGCAGAGAATCCTTTACCCCATGAGCCTGGAGCACAGCTTTCAGTTTCCTGAAAAATACATTTTTTATAAAGTGATACATATTTTCTATAGCGGTTATCTCCGGCACTATCACGACGATCATCTTGTCAGCAAGCAGAAAGGTATCCATAGTGTTGCTATGCGAACCTGCGCCGAGATCGATAAGGATGTAATGCGTATCAAGTCTTTTGATATGGTTAAAAAATTTGATCTTCTGGGCATATTTAATATCTCCGGAATCCAGCGAGGGAAGATTGCCCATTATTAAGCCCAGTTCAGATATGCCGCAGTTAACAATAAGATCTTTTAAAGGCACTTTCTTTTCGAAAAAATCTGTAAGGGAATTTTGCGGCCTGTTTGTGCCCAGGAAGGAATGGAGGTTTGCGCCGCCCCAGTCAGCATCTACCAATACAACCTGTTTGCCTTTTGTAGCCAGATAAGTGCCGATACTACTGGTAATAAAGCTTTTCCCTGTTCCGCCTTTTCCGCCGCCGATGGCCCAAATCTCACAACGTTTATTTTTTTCCAAACTCTTCCTTATAGGAGTAATTTATTTATTATACAACAATATTATGCATTAAAGTCTGTGACAATATTCCGGGTTTTAGAGCAAAGGGCGCGTGGAGGCCGGAGGGCATTTAAACACCAGACTGTTGCTTCCATTTCATTTTTCTATTTTAATAGCTTTCAATTCTGCTGTTACTTTTCCGATAGACACTTCAGTTTCTACCCGTACCGGCGTCTTTGCTTCGTCATCAGTAAGCCAGATAGATATATCACCCTTATTTTGAAATAGACCTTCTGATTTGAGTATTGGTTTCACGAGCATGGTACTTATCTCTTTTTCATTCAGCAGCTTTATTGTATCTTTTCTTATCACCTGTACCTCTGCCTGATAGAATTTATTGCTATCAAAGATGTTAATATAAACAGCTTCTCCGATATTAAGATTTTGTGTTCTTAAATAATAAAACCCTGATAAAAGATCCCACAACACATCTGTATTAATGCTGTGTTCATCGGTTGTTTCTTTAATATGGTTGATATGTAAAACCGTTTGTTTTTCAATATTAAAAAATGTTTCTTTATCACTGCGTTTTTTCCCCTCGTTCTGTTTTATTTTAAATGTCGAGGGCTTGCCGTTTATCATATTGCTTTCAGCGTAATCCTCTACCTTGTAAAAAGCGGATATAAATGGACCGGAATTAACCCGCGAGGTTATTATTATAAGCCCATTGTTATTTGATGCCTCAAGGGCTGCTTCCCCAACGTGAATGCCAAGCCAGTATATATCATAAAAAAAACTTTCTTTTGAAACCGGCAGCAGTTGAATAAGTTCTTCTTTTTTTGTGTCAGGCAGGGAATTTGTTTCATTTTTAGCAATATATTTTGTCAGTTCTTCATTTAGAGTTCTTTCCGAATTATTTTCTGTAGAAATTTTTTCAGTATTTAATTGTGAATCGTCTTTTTCTGATGCCGGCTTAAGGGCATCTTCCCTTTCAGAAGGTTTATTATTATCTGGTAATATATTTTCATCCGCTGACGAATAACCCGGCGCTTTTTTTACCGGTTTTTGAGAAGTGTTTTTTTGTAAGCTTTCCGATACTATCTTTGCATAAAGCGGCCTGTCGTTGAGAAGCCCTCCAAAATTAAATTCCCCGATAAGAGGAAGAGCGGCAATAATGGAGGTGTGAAGTATTATTGAAAAGATAATTGCGGCTATGAGTGAAATAGACTTTTTGTTAGTCGTTTCCATACACCATTATTATATCTTATGCGGGATGAACAATTTAGAACAGCCCTTTTACATTTTTGTTTTCCAACTTGAACCCTTGAACCCTCGGCCCCTTCCGTTCTCCGTAGCACTGCGAAGGATGAATGAACCCTGCCGTTCATCTCTTGCACTTTCTCTCTTACATGTTTGCTAACTTTTCAGGTTTGGAATAAAATAGGCGAGAAATAAGGCTTTTCATTAGGAGTACATGGCGAGAAGTCCTGAAGACAATGCTCGTGAAAATATTGACCTGATGCTTGAAAAAGCAGGCTGGCATATCTATGATATCAAAGAAGCGAATATCCATGCACACCGGGAAATCAAAACACCTAATCTCAAACGCGCTGAATGCCTGCGGCAGGCGATTTTAAAAAAGGCGTTTTCGGGTAGGCTGGTGTCATGAGGCAATTTATTTTACGTGTAATTGTAGGGGCAGACCTGTGTGTCTGCCCTTGTAACGAAGGAAGCAAAGAGGGCGAACACACAGGTTCGCCCCTACAAAAGGATTGATGCAATACAATTCTGACAAACATCATCGTCGGTCAATCCGGTTGAAAGGATATGATTATTCAAAGGCAGGCGCGTATTTTGTGACGATATGCACAAAAGATCGCGTATGTCTTTTCGGTGATGTTGTGAATGAGAAGATGGCATTAAATGAGGCTGGATGTATGGTTTCAAAATGGTGGGCAGAATTGATAAATAAATACCCGTTCATAAAGACCGATGAATTTATCATTATGCCGAACCATATGCACGGAATTATCGTAATCGCAGGGGCAGACCTGTGTGTCTGCCCTCCTGTTGACGATGTCTGCCCTGATGATAATAATAAACATACCGGAAAGGGCGAACACACAGGTTCGCCCCTACATAGGATTATTCAATGGGTCAAGACCATAACCACAAATGATTATATCCGAGGTATCAACGAACGTGGGTGGGAACGATTCAACGGCAAATTATGGCAACGCAATTATTATGAACATATCATCAGGGATGAAAAGGAATTAACCCGTATCCGTGAATACATGATCAATAATCCGCTGCAATGGACAGAAGATGAAAATAATCCTGCCAATATAAAGGCTGTCAAATGAAAAAATCAGGCAGGTATAAAACAACGCATTTGATTGAGGACCAGTATGAGCCGGGGTCAAACGGGCAGGTTCTCAAAAACAAGCTCGGCATAACGTCACCTGACGAGATGGATGATGCAGAAGCTATTGCTCTGAAAGACGCGACGGACAAACTGGTCAGGAAGGTCGACAAGCACCATCGGTTTACAGCAGCGGATATCTGCGATTTTCACAAAATCTGGTTAGATGGAATTTACTCATGGGCCGGCAAATACCGGCAGGTAAATCTGAGCAAAGGAGACTTTCCATTTGCGGCGGCTATATATATTCCATCCCTTATGACTCAATTCGAGCAAGAAGTCCTCATGCGTAACACGCCCTGTAATTTCAAGAATCGGTCCGAGGTTCTTCATGCACTTGCTGAAACTCATATCGAGTTGGTGCTTATCCATCCATTTCGGGAAGGGAACGGCCGGGTAGCACGAATCCTTTCGACATTGATGGCCCTTCAGGCTGGGTTACCGCTCCTCGATTTCGGATTGATTACAGTCGAGAGAAAAAAGGAATATTTCGCAGCAATTCAGACAGGGTTGGACAAGAACTACCAGCAGATGGAAAAGCTGTTTTCGGAGATTATCGAGCGGAGCGATGTGGGGTTATGATTTTTTCTGCTTTCTCGCTCTTTATAAGTTTGCGTGCTATAGACTCAGTGGAAGCCCCTGTTTCGACAGCCGTTGAACTGGCGACATTATTAATCAGGGCTTGCCTGTATTTCTCAGGTACTTTCAGATAAGGATTAGTTTCGAGTAATGACTTTTTTGACATGTTATATTATACCATTTTTGATAAAAAGCCTGCCTCTGAAACTGGTGGACAAAAAAAGCTCTGGATAATTGAGCGGAAGCTGGAAGGACAATAAAAAAGCCTCCGGAAAATTCCGGAGGCTTTTTTAGGTTAATTTTTATAGCTCTTAGAACAATCCGCTCACTTTTCCTGTATTCACATCCACATCAACCCTTCTGTATGCAGGATTGGAACTTGTTCCTGGCATGAGGCTGATGGTGCCTGCGCAGGGGCAGAGGAATTTGGCGCCGGAGTAAATCAAGATATCTCTGATGGGCAGCGTCCACCCTTTAGGAACTCCCTTGACGGCCGGATCATGGGTGAGGCTCAGGTGGGTCTTGACCATCATTGTTGCGAAGTCGGCGTATTTGGGATCGTCTTCCAGCATTTTGGCCTTGGCTTCAGCCTCAGGCAGCCAGGAGACGCCGTCGGCGCCGTACACTTCTTTTGCGATGAGCGCCACACGGTCGCGAAGCTTCATCTCTATCGGGTAGAGGAATTTGAAGTCGTTCTTTTGGTTGCATGCATCAATTACCGCATCAGCCAGTTCCAGCGCTCCCTCACCGCCCTTTAGCCAGTGCTGGGATTCAGCGCAGCGGGCGCCTGCTGCTTCGGCGGCCTTCTTGACAGCGGCCACTTCAGCATTCGTATCTGTATAAAAACGGTTGACGCAGACAACAGGATTTATGCCGGACTTCCGGATAACATTTATCATGTGGACCATGTTGACGCAGCCTTTTTCAACAAGCGCTATATTTTCCTTTGTGTATTCTTCAGGCAGGGGCTTGCCGGCCACTACCTTTGGGCCGCCGCCGTGCATCTTCAGGGCGCGGACAGTAGTGGTGAGCACGGATACGTGGGGTTTCAGTCCGCTGAAGCGGCACTTGACGTTCCAGAATTTTTCAAAACCGATGTCCGCAGCAAAGCCGGACTCGGTAACATGGTAGTCGAATAGCTTTAAACCGACACGGTCGGCTATGATTGAGGACTGGCCTACTGCGATGTTAGCAAAAGGCCCGGCATGGACAAAGCAGGGGTTGTATTCAGCCGTGCACATGAGGGTAGGGTTAATGGTATTGCGCATGAAAGCAGCCATGGCATTGCCGACTTCCATATCACCTGTGGTGACTGGTTTGCCGCTCTTATCGAAAGCAACTGTGATATTGTTCAGGCGTTTTTTAAGGTCAGCGAGGTCATTGGCTACTGACAGTATCGCCATGCACTCAGACCCAACAGCGATACCGAACTTGGACTGCATCATGAAGCCGTCCTGCCTGCCGCCGATGCCTATTATAATATTGCGCAGGCTCTGTGCGCAGAAGTCCATTATCCATCCCATCTCAACGCGGGTGGGGTCTATGTCGAGCCGCCTCATCTTTGTGAGCCGCTGTAACTGTTCATCGTTGTAGTTACGCTCGTGCTGCATCCGGGCTGTCATTGCCACCATGGCCAGATTGTGGGCATTCATAATATCATTGATGTCGCCGGTGAGCCCCAGTGAGAACTCGGTCATGGGAATCAGCAGGGAGTTGCCTCCGCCGGCCGCAGTGCCTTTCACGTTCATTGTGGGGCCGCCGGAGGGCTGGCGCAGGGCCCCGCCTACATTCACACCCCGCTTGCCAAGTCCTTCCATTAAACCACATGAGGTAGTGCTTTTGCCTTCGCCCAATGGGGTCGGTGTTATAGCGGTAACCTCGATATACTTGCCGTCAGGATTGTTTTTGAGACGGTTGATGACCTTGAGAAAGTCAATCTTGGACAGGCGGCCCATGGGCAGCATCTCATCCTTTTGCAGACCGAGTTTGTCGCGCCACTCTTCAGGGGTCGGCATCTTCTTTTCAGCTTCTTCGGAAATCTGCCAGTCAGCTAACTTCGTTGCATCAAACGGCATTGTAAAGTCCTCCTTTATTTTATAGAAATTGATGCATGATTCACGATTCATGATTCATGATGCATGATTCATGGGTTTTATCGTACATCCTGTATCCTGCATCTTGTATCAGTAATTGATTAATGCATTCAAAAATTTTTCATTCATGCGCCTTAGGTTCTTGCTCATGACCAGTGCAAGTTTTTTAAGTATCTGTGAGGCAAGCGCAACATCTTCTTTTTCCATTTTTTCAAACTCTTCTTTGGGAAGTTTTAGCAGTTCTGTATTCTCGATGGCTATTGCAATAGCCTCGTGCTTGCGTTTTTCGAGTATCGAGAGTTCTCCGAAAAAATGATCCGGCGTCAGGACTGCAATAGTCTGTTTCCAGCCATCAGGAGTTACTTTTGTTATCTCTATCTTTCCTGAACGGATCATATAAATCCCCTTTGTATCATCTCCCTCTTTGAAAAGAAGTTCATCTTTCTTTAATGAAAGTTCCTTTATGACCTTTGCTAATTTCCCCATCTCGCTGTCACTGATGTTCTCAAAAAGAACCTGTTTTTTAAGCTCTTTAATGCTTACCATATTTCCTCCTCTTATAACTGTTTAAGCAGTCTAAACGGTTCAAACCGTTCAAACCATTTTTTCTATCTTGACTGCGCAGACCTTAAATTCCGGTGTTTTTGCGTACGGGTCAAGTGCATCACTTGTTATGACATTTGCAGCAGCCTCTTTGTAATGCATGGGGATAAAGACTATTCCTTCTGAAACACTATCGGTAATCCTTGCCTTTATCTCAATCTGTCCCCTCCTTGAACTCACCTTTATTTTTTCATCAGGCTTCACTCCAAGTTTTCTGGCATCTTCTGCATTTATTTCAACATAGGGCTCGCCTGCATGTGCCTCGATCTGGGCGACTCTGCGTGTCATGGAACCGCTGTGATACTGGAATAGATTTCTTCCTGTTGTGAGTACAAACGGGTAGTCCTTGTCTGCAGGCTCTGCCGCAGGTATATACTTTACAGGCGTGAACGAGACCCTCCCCCGCGGAAATCCTGCCTTGTAGAGATACTCTGTTCCGGGATGGTCTTTTGTGGGGCAGGGCCAGTGGATACCATGGTTCCGTATCCTGTTATATGATATGCCTGACAACGCAGGCCATAAATTGCCAAGCTCTTCAAATACCTCTTCTGCGGATGAATATTTCATATCATGCCCCATTCTGGCGGACAGTTCAGAGATTATCCACATATCTTCTTTTGCATCTCCCGGAGGCTCTACCGCCTTTCTTACGAGTTGTACCTTTCTCTCTGTGTTTATGAATGTCCCGGTTTTTTCGGCAAAGCATGTAGCCGGCAGCACTACATCTGCAAGGGCTGCCGTTTCGGTAAGAAATATGTCCTGCACAACAAGGAAATCGAGTTTTCCGAGCGCCTTGCGGGTATGTTCAATATTCGGGTCTGTAAGCATGGGGTTTTCACCCATTATGTAAAGGGCCTTAAGTTTTCCCTCAGATGCCGACTCTATCATCTCTGTTGATTTCAGTCCTTCTTTGTCCGGTAGAGATGCATGCCATGCTTCTTCAAATTTCTTTTTGACCATGGGCATGTCAATTCTCTGGTAGCCTGGATATACATTGGGGAGACATCCTGCGTCACACGCTCCCTGGACATTATTCTGCCCCCTCAGGGGGTTTATGCCTGTGTGTTCCTTTCCTATATTCCCTGTAAGGAGAGCGAGGTTTGCTATTGCATTGACATTATCTGTTCCGTGGGTATGCTGCGTGATACCCATGGTATAAAATATCCCTGCCTTTCTTGAGCCTCCATAGAGAAGGGCCGCCTTAATAATATCTTCTTTTGGGACGCCTGTTATCTTTGAGGCATTCTCCGGAGTGAATGACTCTATTGACTCTTTCCATTTATCGAAACCATCTGTCCTTGCAATAACAAATTCTCTGTTGTTAAGGCCTTCCTTCAATATCACGTGCGCTATTCCATTTATGAGCGCAACATCTGTACCCGGGTTTAGCCTCAGGAATATTTCGGAGAACCTGACCAACGGAACCTTTCGCGGGTCAGCTATTATTATTTTTGCTCCCTTTTTTACGGCCTTCAGCATACGGTTTGCAATAACAGGATGCGTCTCTTTAGTGTTGGAGCCTATTATAAAGATGACCTCCATGCCCTCTATCTCTCTTATGGTGTTTGTCATGGCCCCTGAGCCGAATATCGTGGCCAGACTGGCCACAGTAGGCGCGTGTCAGAGACGGGCGCAGTGGTCAATATTATTTGTCCCTAAGCCAGCCCTTACGAATTTCTGGAAAAGGTAGTTTTCTTCAGTAGTGCATCTGGCAGAAGAAAGGCCTGCTATCGCATCAGGGCCATGTTTCCCTTTTATCTCTTTGAGCCTCTGTGCGGTGTAGTCGAGCGCCTCGTCCCAGGAGACTTCTTTAAAATTTGAGAAGGGGTCGAGGGGTCGAGGGGCCGAGGGGCCGAGTTGTTCACTTGAATCCTTGAACCCTTGAACCTCTTTATTCTTTATTTTTATCAGCGGTTTTTTAAGCCTGTCCGGGCTGTTTATGAATGTATAGCCGAATCTGCCTTTGACACAGAGCCAGCCCTCGTTCCATTTATCTTCCTTCGAGGTTACTCTTATGACTTCATTGGCTCTTACATGAAGGGTAATATTGCATCCTGTCCCGCAGTATGCACATGTAGTGTCGACTTCCTTTATATCCTTTTGTCTCCCGCGGAGCGCCCACATCTTGCCTGTTAAGGCGCCTGTAGGGCATACGGCAACACACTGGCCGCAGAACTCACACTTAAGGTCTTTTTCAAATGGAGGACATATCTTGGACTTAAAGCCGCGATATGTAAAGTCTATGGCCTCAACGCCCTGAACCTCATCGCATACCTTAACGCATCTTCCGCAGAGTATACACTTTTCCATATCCCTTTCGATAAATGGATTCCCGTCTCTTTTTTCATATACCCGTCTTTCACCTGCAAACCGGTTTTCCTTTATGCCGTAAAAGTATGCAAGCTCCTGCAAAGTGCAGTCTCCTGCTTTTTCACATATCATGCAGTCATTTGGATGATCTGAGAGAATGAGTTCAAGGACTGTTTTTCTCAGGTCCTCGATCTCAGGGCTTGAGGTTGTAACTTCCATGCCTTCTGATACAGGCGTGGTGCAGGAAGTCAGCGGCCTCGGCACTCCCTTTACCTCAACTATGCACATCCTGCAACCCCCGAAGGGCGTAAGCTTTGGATGGTGGCACAGAGTTGGTATCTGGATATTCAGCATCCTTGCCGCCTCCAGGACAGTTGTTCCCTCTGCAACCTCGATTGTCTTACTGTCTATAGTTACCTTCACCATTACTCCTGTCTCCTGCTGTCTGTAACTTTTTAACCTTTGAACTCTTAAACTTTTATTCCTTTGCCACTGCCTTGAATTTGCAGGCATCAAAACACGCGCCGCATTTTATGCATATCTCGGAATCTATAAAATGCGGTTTCTTTTTCTCTCCTGTTATAGCTCCTGCAGGACATGCCCTGAGGCATGCGCCGCACCCATTGCAGAATTCCTCCAGAATATAGTAAGTCAGCAGTTCTTTGCAGACTGCTGCCGGACATTTGCCCTGTAAATGTGCCTCATATTCGTGCCTGAAATATTTTATAGTGCTCAGAACAGGATTCGGGGCTGTCTGGCCAAGACCGCAGAGAGATGCTGCCTTTATATCCCTGCTGAGTTTTTCAAGAAGTTCTATATCGCCTTTTTTCCCTTTGCCTTTTGTTATTCTGTCGAGAATTTCAAGAAGTCTTTTAGTTCCTATCCTGCACGGCACGCATTTCCCGCATGACTCCATCTGCGTGAACTGGAGAAAGTACTGCGCCATGTTAACCATGCAGTTATCTTCATCGAGCACTACCATTCCGCCGGAGCCTACTATAGAGCCTACTTTTGCAAGGGACTCAAAATCCACAGGCGTATCGAGCATGTCTGCCGGTATGCAGCCGCCGGAAGGACCTCCTGTCTGGACGGCCTTTAATGCCTTCCCGCTTTCTGTTCCCCCGCCAATATCATAAATAATCTCTCTTAATGGAATTCCCATCGGCACTTCGATAAGGCCTGAGTTTTTAATCTTTCCAGTTAATGCAAAGACCTTTGTGCCTTTGGATTTTTCGGTGCCGAATGACGCAAACCACCTGGCGCCGTTTCTGATAATACAGGGAACATTTGCAAGGGTCTCAACATTATTAATCACAGTTGGTTTTCCCCACAGGCCGTGATAAACAGGGAATGGCGGTTTTGCCCTCGGCATTCCTCTCTGTCCCTCAATAGAGGCGATCAATGCTGTTTCTTCTCCGCATACAAATGCGCCTGCGCCGAGCTTTACCTTTATGTCGAAATTGAATTTTGTTCCAAGTATTCCCTTGCCGAGTAAACCATTTTCCCTTGCATCTGATAAAGCCTTCTTGAGCCTTTCCACTGCCAATGGATACTCTGCCCGGATATACACATAGCCCTTATCAGCGCCTATTGTATAAGCGCCTATAATCATTCCTTCGATGACAGCATGGGGGTTACCCTCAATTACTGACCTGTCCATGAATGCACCGGGGTCGCCTTCATCAGCATTGCATATAAGGTATTTCTGTTTCGAATCCTGTTTCATTGCTATTTCCCATTTGACGCCGGTTGGGAATCCTGCACCGCCCCTGCCTCTTAGTCCTGAGGATTTGATTATCTCGACAACTTCTTCCGGTTTTAATGAGATCAGAACTTTTTTTGCAGCCTCATACCCTTTTACTCCAATATATGCGGTTATGTCTTCGGGATCGATCGAGCCGCAGTCCGAGAGCACGACTTTAAACTGTTTCTTGTGAAAATTGTGGTAGTCTTCTCCTACTACCCAGTCTATGACAGGAGTTTTTTCGATTATGTGTTCTTTTACGATTCTCGGCACCATGTCGGATTTAATAAACTGATAGGTCGTTTTTTCATCGTTGATAATCACGTCAACAAGAACATCTTTTGCACAGAGCCCGCGGCATCCGACCTTGTGCATTGAGCAGTTTTTTTCGACATTCGCCTTTATGCCTGCCAGATTCAGTTCTTTTTTGAAGGCATTAAGGACTTCAGCGCCGCCTGCGGCAATGCCTCCTGTCCCCATGCAGATTCTTATGGTCGTATTATTATTTGCCTTCACCTTTAATGTCCTTTAAAGACCTTAGTTCCTTAAGCAGTTTATCTGCCGATACCTTTCCATTTACTTTTTTGTTAATTATAATTACCGGGGCGATACTGCAGGCGCCGATGCAGTTGACCTTTTCAAGTGTGAATTCTTTGTCCCTTGTTGTATCCTCTTCTTCTGAAAGGTCCAGTTCTTTTCTTATGCCGTTTATCAGTCTCTCAGACCCCTTGACATGACAGGCGGTGCCGCAGCAGGCCGTGATTATATTCTTTCCTCTCGGTTTAAAATGGAACCGGGAATAGAATGTGGCGACACCGTAGAAACGGCTTGCCGGAATATCGAGTCTTGCGGAAAACCAGTTTACAGCATCTTCAGGAAGGTAGCCAAAGGAATCTTCGATATCCTGAAGTATGGAAATGAGGTTCCCTTCATTTTTCCTGTATTCTCCCATAATCTTTTCAAGTGTTTTTTCCATAAAGACCCTGCCCTTTCAGGTGCGGACTTTAAAATTAACACAGTGAAAGAAAGGCTGTAAAATAGAAAAATTCAATAGACTGATAAACATTCCCTATCTCTATCTCTTCAGGTCTTGAAATGTTCAGGAAAATTCTATACGATGGATAGTGTTTATACGTAAGTCACTTCAGGATATAAGCTCGGTATTAATCTTGATCTTCATCTGCTTTTTCAGGCCGTCAACATAAGATTTAATAGCCCTTTCCCTCTTGTCAGCCAGCACCGTTTGTCTGAGGGCCTTTGCTATTTTCTCATCGCCTGATATTTGCAGTATTTTATCATCTGTCAGGTCAACGGATTCGCCAATGATTTTCTTTATTTTTGCAAGCGTCAATTCCTGTCTCTTTGAATTCTCGAACATCTCAGGCGTAATCCTGTTAAGCTCCAGGGTCCTGAGATATATCTCTCTGTCGAATACGCCATTTCTTGTGAATGCCTGCTCATGCGTTATGGCCTCTTCAAGTTCTTCATCTTTTATAATTATTCCTATTTCCTTTGCGGCAAGCAGCAGCACCTTTTCTTCTATAAGGCTATCAAGCACCTTTTCCTTGAGCCTGAGTTTTTTTTCCATCTCTTCGTCGAACTTTTCTTTATAGATGTCCCTGTAGAGGTTCTTTGCCCTGTCGTATGTCCTGTAGTAATCGTCGAGTGTTATCCTTTCCTTGCCAACCTCTGCAAGAGGGATTGTTGTTGATTTATCAAGGGGGCCGGCGTAGAAACCTATAAATGAAATGATGATCAAAAAGAAAAACACATAAAAAAACTTTGCATGCTTCCTCATAAAATGGAGCATCTAATTAATACCTCCTCGTGAAATAGTCATTGATAATCTTCTTATGGTCAAACATCAAGGGTGAAGGCAGGTTGTTTTTTTTGAATATCTCTGCCTCTTTGGCGTCATCACCTGCTTTTAAAGCGCCTTTCCCTTTTGCAATATAAATAGTTGAGATCGTATGGCGCCTCAGATCTCTTTCAGGATCAGAGTATGTATGGAACTGTCTTACAAGCTCAACCCTCAATCCTGTCTCCTCTTTCGCTTCTCTTTTTGCGGCAGATTCAAGGCTTTCACGGTAATCCACAAAACCTCCCGGCAGGGCCCACCCTTTCGGAGGATATTTTCTTTTTATCAGCACAATCCCGCCTTTATGCTCTATGATAATGTCGACAGTCGGAAGTGGGTTTTTATGCCTCATTGTTCATTTCAAATCTCAGGTCTATATCTCTTTCAGGCACTATTGTTGATATGGCATGCTTGTAAATCATCTGCTGGGCTGCTTCCTTAAGAAGGACGACAAAGCTGTCAAACCCCTTAATCACGCCCTTTAACCTCACTCCGTTAATAAGATAGATAACTACCGGAATCTTATCTTTCCTGAGCTGATTCAGATAGTTGTCCTGAAGGTTCTGGCCTTTTGCGGAATTACTCATGACCGTCTCCTTGTTTCGATTGACTCAGCATTTACAGTGAGTTCATCGAACTCTTTTTATTTTTATCTACGATAAAAGATTTTTGTTAATAAAGCAAGCTTTATCACATAAGCTATTAAGCATCTGCTCTGCACGCTCAAAAATTTCCTTGTTGCCATAAATTCCCGTGATATCAATCCAGTGGATATCCTCTTCTTTTTTAAACCAGGTAAACTGCCTTTTTGCATAGCGCTTCGTATTTCTTTTAATGAGACTGATAGTTTCTTCAAGTCGTTGCGACTCGATTACGAGAGGGATTTTGTCATTAAGATGCATTGCAATCTCTTTATATCCTATTGCCTGAATGGAACTCAGTTGGTGAATGGGTGAACCCGCCTTCGCTGGTTCGTCCGACGCCATAGGCTTTGGCCGACGGCTGTCAGCTACGGCGGACAAGTGGGTGAAGGGGTGAATGAGATTTTTTACTTCATTAACCAATCCCGCCTTTATCATCTCATCAACACGCGCCTCGATTATTTTATAGAGTTCTTTTCTGTCCCTTGTAAGTCCGATCTTTATAAATTCGTAAGGAAGCGGGCTTGTTAATTTTTGCTGAAGTTCAGATATCCCCTGTCTTGTCTTGAGACAGACCTCAATTGCCCTGATAACGCGCCTTTTATCAGCAGGCATTATTTTTGAGGCTGCTTCCGGGTCAAGCTCTTGTAAATAGCTATAGAGAGAACCCTCTTGTTCTTCCTCAAGCGCAGTAAGCTCTTCTCTTAACTTCCAGTCAGCAGAAGGCCCGCTGAATATTCCCCTTGTCATTGCCTTAATGTAAAGACCTGTGCCGCCGACAATAATTGGAATTTTCCCTCTGCTGAGCAGCGATTTAATTATCGGTGTTACATCGTCTATATATTTCCCGACGCTGTACGGCTCTGAAGGACTGACTATATCAATCATGTGATGTTTAACAGAGCCTCTCTGTTCTTTTGAAGGCTTTGCAGTCCCGATATCCATGCCTTTATAAATCTGCATGGAATCAGCGCTGATTATCTCTGTGTCAAGCGCCTTTGCAAGGAGAATTGATGCCCCTGTTTTTCCGACGCCAGTCGGGCCTAATAATATAATGACTTTATTCATGTTGCAAGGTGGCGATTGTCATTGCGAGCGCAGCGTGGCAATCTCGCTGCTTGAGATTGCTTCGTCACTTTGTTCCTCGCAATGACGTTAAGTTTTGTTTGTCTTTAATCTGGATTCTGTGTTCTGTACTCTGAATTCTATTTTCTGTTCCATATCCTGCCTTTAACTGCCCGCACGCAGCAAGGATATCCTGCCCCTTGCTTTTTCTTATGAATGCGTTCATCCCTGCATTAGTGAGAATCTTCTGGAACGCAAAGACTTTTTCATCAGACGGCCTTTTGAGTTTGCTTCCCTCATAAGGATTGAAAGGTATGAGATTCACCTTTGAGGGGATTCCCCTGAGAATCCTTACAAGATTTTGCGCATCAGAAGGCCTGTCATTTACCCCATCGAGCATTACATACTCAAATGTAATACTGCTTCTCGGTGTCAGCGGGATTTTTCTGCAGGCGGAAAGCAGATGTTCAATAGGATATTTCCTGTTTGCAGGCATAAGCATATCTCTTGTTCTGTTATCTGCCGCATTCAGCGATATTGCCAGATTAACATGAGGAGCTTTTTTGTAAAGTTCAGGAATTTTCGGAGCAATACCTGAGGTCGAAAGCGTTATTCTTCTTTTTGAAATGCCCATAAACTCAGTTATGCGTTTAAGCGCTTCTACAACTTCATCAAAATTCAGCAGAGGCTCTCCCATTCCCATGAAGACAATGTTCGTAATCCCTTGACCCATGCCCCTTCCATTCTCCGTAGCACTGCGAAGGATGAATGACCCATGCCCCTTGATTCTCATCACCGCAATTATCTGGTCAACAATCTCATGAGCCTTCAGGTTTCTCTTGAACCCGATTTTTCCTGTAAGGCAGAAACTGCATCCCATTGCACAGCCGGCCTGTGATGATATGCAGAGTGTAAGGCGGTCCTTGTCAGGGATAAGGACACTTTCTATTGATTCTCCGTCTTCTAATCCAAAAAGGAATTTTTCAGTTCCGTCTTTTGAGGCCTGCCTGCTGAGTAATTTAAGATTGCTGATATAAGCCGGGCCCGAAAGTTTTTCCCTTGCTTCTTTTGATAACTCAGTAATCTGGTCTACGGATTCCGCCTTTTTCTCGTATATCCAGTGGAGTATCTGTTTTGCCCTGTAAGCAGGCAGCCCCTGTGCTTTCACAAAGTCTTTCATTTCGTCTTTGCTGAGGGATTTGAGGTTGGTTTTTTGCATGGTTAATTATAACTGAATGAATGCGGTTAGGGCATCATTGACAAGCGAGGGTGTTATCCAACTAGTCGGATTCGCTCTCCTCGGCGCGTAAACTGATGCAAACAAGAACAGGTTCAAATTCTTCTGATACTAATGACTATTTAGAGGCTGAATCTCCACACAATACATACTGATTTTAATATTTACAATTCTAAAGTAGTGGTTCATAATTGTAAAATTCATGCTCCAGTGCCTTTGGAGGTCAAATATCAGGTGAATACAGGTCATATTCCCGAAGGATTGCAGAAATTCCTCATGAAATATAAAGAAGCGCCTTATGGAATAGTTGTTACTAAAGGGGGTAAGGGAGAGAAGGAATTTGATAAACGAATGATAAAATTCATAGACTGGCATGAGGCTGAAACAATAGATTATTTAGAGGATGTTGAATAGCAGATTCTTTTTTTTGTAACTTTCGGCTCTGTCAGCCCCGACACGGAGCGGCGGAACTGGCAGAAGCTTCACAGGAAAGGCATCGCAGACAAGAAGGAGTATTATCCGCCCCGGCGGATTCGCCGAGGCGAACACGCGTAGATTCAATTTCCCTTGAGAACAAGAAGCCCCAGCTTAGAAAATGATTTTTCAAGATGGGAATTTGGTATACTTGTTTCACATGAGAGCCAAGACCATTTATGAACGATTCCTCTGGTTTGACCATAAGGCCAGGGCAAAGAGATACCCCAACACCACAGCGCTTTCTAAAGAATTTGAAATATCTCCCAAGACCGCCCAAAGGGACATCGAATTCATGCGGGACAGGCTGAGATGCCCGTTGTTATACGACCAGAGCAGAAAGGGCTATTATTATAGGGATGAAACTTTCTCCCTGCCCATGATTTATCTTTCCTCTGAGGAATTGTCCTCACTTCTGATAGCGAAAAAGCTGCTTCAAGGAATCAGTGGCAATGTTATAAAGCAGGAGCTTTCTTCTGCCATAGATAAAATAACAGGCATACTGAAAAAGCACAGCCTTGCAGAAGATGAACTCGAAAATACTCTATCCTTCCAAATGGTAGAATATTCTCCGGCTCCTGAGGAAATTTTCAAGGCAGCGCTGGACTGCTGCATAAAGAGAAAATGCCTTAGTTTTACTTATTATTCTCCTGCAAGCGATGAGAGGATTGAAAGGACTGTTGACCCTTATCACCTTCTTAACTATATGGGAACATGGTATCTGATTGCCTATTGCCATTTAAGAAATGAAATCA
>Ga0265292_1000268_pt1 | contig 87777 bp, 114 predicted proteins | sample Munlanlewell296A_FD_189080 | JGI IMG/M metagenome (GOLD analysis project Ga0265292, IMG submission 189080) | Leachate microbial communities from a municipal landfill in Southern Ontario, Canada - Leachate well 296A | ecosystem: Engineered > Solid waste > Landfill > Unclassified | place: Canada...
ATAGGGTTGTTAGAATTTTTGTCAAAAAGTGCCGCGGTAGAACCAATCAGAGCAAAAATTCTACTGCCATCACCGGAAATAGCTACTCCCCCCTTAACATCTCCTCCTACTTCACCACCACCCTGAAACTCCCACAAAGGCTTACCAGGTTTCTGGATATCAAATAGATAAATATGATTAGAAGTTTTCGCTGCCAAAAATTTACCATCATCAGACAAAGCTACTTCCCCTACCCATTCTTCCTTCGTAAAAAAGTTTAAGATTTTTTCTCCGGTTTTACTGTCTACAACCGCAATTTCATTTTTATTAAAAGCGCTTTCAAAAAGGACGGGCCCGTTATCAGGAGAGTCAATAATTGAAGCGCGTGCTTTCCCTAGGCCATTTGAAGCTTCAAAATAGTAAAAGTTAGACCCCAGTTTATTAGGAACAAATTTATAGACATATTGGACACCATTTTTATAATCATCATCGTTTGGATTTTGTTTTTCCATTTCAATTAATTTGCCGTTAAAAATAATTCTCATATACTCCGGTTTTCTGCCTTCTTTATCTTTGTAAGTAACGGTATAGGTATATCTTTGACAAACCGGTCCCCAGGAAGGATAGACGAAGTTGTTGAAAAGTTCAGGATCATTGGGGGTTTTTGGAAGCTTTGGAATAACACCGGAGGTTGTCCAAGAATTTGGAATATTTTTATCCTCGGCAAAAACAGAAAAAGGTATGAGCATCCCACACGAAACTACTAAAATAAAGGGCAACAAAAAGCCGAGCAGTAGTTTTCTTTTCATTCTAACCATACTTCGGATAGCAACATTTTTTATATTTTTTTCCACTTCCGCAGGGGCAGGGATCGTTACGGCCGATTTTTTTAAACGCCGGCTCTCCCGCAACTGCGGTGATATCCGCCCCTCCTGCCAGTCCCGTTGTGTCGCTTGTATCGACGTTCTCTCTCGCCTGCTCTAAGGGAATTTCCGGCTGGGGAATATTAACTCCGATTCTAAACAGTCTTCTGGAAAGTTCCCCGTCAATTCGATCGATTAAACTTTCAAAAAGACTGAAGGCTTCGTTTTTAAACTCAACTAAAGGATCTTTCTGACCATAGGCTCTTATTTCAACTCCTTCCCTCAAATCATCGATATAGTCAATATGGTCTATCCAAAGGTGGTCAATTGCTCCAAGATAGGCATACTTTTCAATCTGCCTCATTATTGTTTCTCCGACTTGTCTTTCTCTGGTTTTATGGACATCGTCGATTACTTTGGAAAGAAGCCCCATTACCTGCTCGCTGCTTTTTATTTTCTTTAATTCTTCCTTTACCCTTTTTGATGAATTTTCGTCAAAAGGCACTACTTCCAAGAGAAGACCTATGACCCTCTCTTCATCCATCTCCATGCCTTCCTCAAAACCAATCTCTTTTTCCAGCCTTTTTTTGATCTTTTCCAAGACTTCACTTTTTATGTCCTTTGATTCCAAAACTCTTCTTCTTAAGGTATAGATTATATTTCTTTGCTGGTTGGCTACATCGTCAAATTCAACAACCCTTTTTCTGATATCAAAGTGGAAGCCCTCCACTTTGACCTGCGCCTGCTCTATTGCTCTTGAAACCAGGGAATTTTCGATAGGTTGGTCCTCGGGAAGCTTTAACCTGTCCATTATCGAGCTTATCTGTTCTCCCCCGAATATCCGCATCAAATCATCCTCCAAAGAGAGAAAGAAACGGCTGGAACCGGGATCCCCTTGCCTTCCCGTTCTTCCTCTTAACTGATTGTCGATTCTTCGAGACTCATGCCTTTCCGTTCCTATTACATGAAGTCCCCCTGCCTTGACCACTTTTTCGTGAAGTTCTCTCCATCTTTTATATTCATTTGTCATTTGAAATTTGTCATTTGTCATTTCCCGAGGTTTATCGGGTACGGCCCCCCCCAGGACAATATCAACTCCACGGCCGGCCATATTGGTGGCAACCGTGACTGCCCCCGGTTTTCCGGTCTCGGCAATTATCATGGCTTCCCTCTCATGATTTTTGGCATTTAAAACATTGTGAGAAACCTTTCTCCTTTTTAAGTAAGTACTGATGATTTCGTTTTTCTCAATCGAAGTAGTTCCGACCAAGACAGGTTGGCCTTTTTTGCGTTTCTCTTCGATTTCGTTGACGACTGCCCCATACTTTGCTCTTAGGGTTTTGTAGATCGAGTCCGGAGAGTCTTTTCTGATCATCGGCTGATTGGTGGGAACCACAACCGTTTCCAGCTTATAAATTTTTCTAAACTCTTCCGCTTCGGTCGCGGCTGTTCCCGTCATACCGGAAAGATGTTTATACATCCTGAAGTAATTTTGGAAGGAAATGGTAGCCAGAGTCTTTGATTCCTGTTGAATAGTAACTCCCTCTTTGGCTTCAACCGCCTGATGAAGTCCGTCGCTCCAACGTCTCCCCACCATCAATCTCCCGGTAAACTCGTCAACTATCGTTACCTGATTGTCTTTGACGACATAATCCTTGTCTATCAAGTAAAGGCTCCTTGCCCGTAGGGCATTTTCAATGTGATGAATCGAATCAAAATCTTTTTCATAAAGGTTTGATACTCCGAGAACTTTTTCTACTTTGGTTATTCCGTGTTCCGTTAAAGTTGCGCTTTTTGCCTTTTCGTCTATTTTAAAATCCGTATCGGAATTGAGTTTATCCACAAGCTGGGCAAATTTATAATACTTTTCGGTCGGTTCCATGTCGGGGGCAGAAATGATAAGAGGGGTTCTGGCCTCGTCAATTAAAATAGAGTCAACCTCGTCAACAATGGCAAAATAATGTCCTCTTTGCACCATTTCTTCAATACTTTGAACCATGTTGTCCCTCAAATAATCAAAGCCGTATTCGTTGTTTGTTCCGTAGGTGACATCGGCCATATATGCTGCTTTTCTTTCGGAAGGCTTTAAGTGAGCCAGCCTTTCATCCCCATGGCTGGTATCGGAATACTCGGGATCATAAACAAACGACTTTCCTTCCTGAATAATGGATCCAACGGAAAGCCCCAAAAGATGAAATATGGGAGCATTCCATCCCGCGTCTCTTCGGGCAAGATAGTCATTTACCGTGACCAGATGAACACCTTGCCCCGTCAAAGCTCTAAGGTATAAGGCAGGGACGGCCGAAAGGGTTTTTCCTTCACCCGTTTTTTGTTCAGCCACTTTTCCTTCAAAAAGGGCAATAGCCGCCATCATTTGAACGTCAAAATGTCTCAGGCCGATTGTTCGAAGTGAAGCTTCTCGGACTAAAGCAAAGGCCTCGGGCAAGATGTCCTCCAGCTGCCGGCCATCGGCTATCAGCTTTTTAAACTCTTCGGTCTTTTCTTTAAACTGCGGATCTTTTAATTTTTTCACTTTACTTTCAAAGGAATTGATTTTCTCAACCAATTTGAAAAGTCTGTCAATTTCCCTTTGGTTTAAATCCAAAAGTCTTGAAAAGATCTTAAACATAGTCTACTTATTGTAGCAGAGAAGCATTAAATTAGCCTGAGGATAAAACCAATCGACTTTCTTAAAAATCTTTTCCAGCTTATTTCCAAACTTAACCGCTTCTTTTCTTTTTTCCCCATAATAAAGCCGGTTGAAAACCGCTACACCGGAATCCGTCAACAATCCGTGGACTAGACTACTGAACCGTTCGGATTCAAATTTTTTGGGAAATTCATCCCCAACATATAAATCAACAACAACCAGGTCACAGCGTACAGCGGACAGCGGATAGGTAAAGGCATCGCAAATCTCTATCTCCATCCCTATCTGTCCCAGCCCCAAATATTTCTTGCCTAATTCCACCATCACAGGGTCAATCTCAACTCCGGTAATTTTACAATTGGGCCAGTATTTCCGAACCAGCTTCGCCGCGCTTCCCCCACCCAATCCCAAAATCAAACAGTTCTTTATTTCTTTAGTTCTTAGTTTCTTAAGTGTCGTTTTCCAGACATCAGTCACAATACCCCCCGATTGAGTCAAGCCCTCAACCTGAATATAAGTTCCAAATCCTAAACTTCTGATTACCTGAATCCTGCCGTTAAATTTAGATTTTCTTTCTTCCAATATTTTCGTTCCAAGCATAGATAAAAAAGTGTCTTTTTATTTATAACCAACTGCTTGTTTATTGAACATTCTTGAGTACTCTCCGTTTTTAGATATTAATTCTTCATGACTTCCCTCCTCGATTATTTCACCATTATCAATAACCAAAATCCGATCAGCGTTTCGAACTGTTGAAAATCTGTGAGATATTAAAAGTAAACTTTTATTTTTATATTCCCTATCAAGATTCTTAAAAATTTTATATTCCGTTTCAGCATCTATTGCACTTGTTGGTTCGTCAAGTATTAATATTGGAGCACCTTCATAAAAAGCCCTAGCAATTGCTATTTTTTGCCATTGTCCTATTGAAAGTTCAATTCCACCTTTGAATTGCTTTCCTAATAATTGGTTATATTTATTTGGAAGTTCATCGATAAATTTATCTGCCCCACTTTGTTTAGCTGCAAAAACCATTTTTTTATTATCAAAGTTTTCTGTTTTTCCAAGTGTAATATTTTCTTTAACAGTAAAATCATATTTTATAAACTCCTGAAATAAAGTACCCAAATACTTATACCAATCCTTCAAACTAACATCTTTAATATTTACTCCATTAATCAAGATTTCTCCTGAATTTACATCATAAAATCTACACAATAGTTTAACTATTGTTGTTTTTCCTGCCCCATTTTTACCGACTAAGGCAACATTTTCACCAGATTTTATTTTAAAACTTAGATTTTTAAGCACTTTTTTCTTAGAGTTTGGATAAATAAATGTTACGTTTTTAAACTCTATTTTCGGAGGATTAACTGTTGGGTCAATTTTAATTGGTTTTGCCGGCTCGTGCACAATTTTCGGAAGATTCATTACTTCAAAGAAATGATTTACATATAAATTATTTTCATACATCCAACCTAAATTCCCAACTGTTCCTGCAACCGAATTTAAAACTCTATCAAGCATATCGATAAAAAAGGAAAAATCTCCAACAGACATTTGTCCACTTAAAACCAAGGGTAGTTTTATAAAAGCAAATCCAAAAACTACGAACATTTCAAAGAATTGAGGAAGAGAAGCTACTTTTATAAAACCTTTAACCGGTTTTTTATTCTTTTCATACAGACCAGATTGAGTTTCAATGCTTTTTTGTATTAAAGAGTCTGTAGACTGAAAAATTTTTGATTCTACAATAGAGTTTTTCTGTGTTAATAAATATTGCAAATACCACATTTTTCTTGTTTCCGGTGTACTTGTTCCCCAAACCGACCACTGAAGAGATCCCATTTTTGCCCTTAAATAAAGTCTTGGCAATCCAAATAGTGAGATAATTAACGGTAAATACCAATTATACCTTGCTAATAATACAAACGATGACACAAAAGCAACCAAATTTGTAAAAAGATAGGAAAATGCCCGTAAAAAATCTGGAGGACGCCACGTCATTGTATCTTTTGCTTTATTAATAAGGTCTTGAGTATCTGAGTTTTCCAAATGAGCAATATCAATATGGGAAATTTTGTCACAAAATAAATTATTCAGTTTATTTTGCAATTTATATCTTATTAAGTAATCAAAATATGTTTCTTTTAAAACCCAAGAAACAAAATCCCAAATCCAACCAGACAAATATCTTGCTCCTAAAATAACTATCAATATCAGCGGTATTGATGGTTTCACTCCTAAATTGGCGATTGTATTGTCAATGAAAAGTTTATAGATATAGCTAGCAATAATTGGAAATATAGCTGACAACCCTGATGTTCCATAATATCCGGAAGTCAAAAACTTATCAGTCTGCCACGACAGCTTAAGCATTCGTTTAAGATTTAAAACTATTTCACCAAAAGATTTAAAAGCTTTATTTATTCCGTTCATAAGATTATTATAGTACCAACAAAGGGATTTTTATGCAGCCACTTGCAGAAATATTAAGACCTAAAACTTTAAGAGATTTTATCGGACAGGAACACTTGGCGGGAAAACAGGGAATAATTACTAAACTATTACTTACCCAGCGCAGTTTGAAAAGCGAAGTTGGGTTTCCCTCCCTTATTCTTTGGGGCCCTCCGGGGTCGGGAAAAACCACATTGGCCAGAATCATCGCCAAGGAATTAAAAAGAGATTACTTTGAATTCTCCGCGGTTTCTTCCTCAATCAAAGAAATAGAAAAGATAATGAAAAAGGATTCTCTTTTTCCTCCCGTTGTAGTCATTGATGAAATCCACCGTTACAACAAAGCCCAGCAGGCAAAACTCCTTCCTTTTGTCGAAAGAGGAGATATAACTTTAATCGGATCAACTACGGAAAATCCCTCGTTTGAAGTAATTGCTCCCCTTCTTTCCCGATGCCGGGTTTTAATCCTTCAGCAATTAAACAATAAAGAACTAAAGAAAATAGCCGAAAGAGCCATAAAGCATTTAAAACTCAAGCTTGATAAAAAAGCCTTAGATTTCCTCATCGAATCTTCAAATGGTGACGCCCGAGTATTGTTAAACACGCTTGAAATAGCTGCAAACATCGCGGCCCACCTAGTGGGTGGGCTGGAAATCAAAGATATTGAACAAGCCTTGCAGAAAAGGCAATATACATTCGATAAAAAAGGCGAGGATTTTTTTAACGTCATCTCGGCTTTTATTAAATCAATGAGAGCTTCTGACGTTGACGCGGCACTTTATTATTTGGCCCGGATGGTCGAAGCCGGGCAGGACCCTTTATACATTGCCCGCCGGATGGTTGTCTTTGCATCGGAAGATGTGGCTTCCCCAACCGCACTGGTCGTTGCCAACGCTGTTTTTCAGGCCTGCCAGCAAATTGGTTATCCGGAGTGTCAGGAGAACCTGGCTGCCGGAACCGTTTATCTAGCTCAAGCCAAAAAGGACAGGTCGGCTTACGAAGCATATATGAAAGCGCTTGAAGACGTCAGAAAACTCGGAAACCTCCCCGTTCCCTTAAGGGTAAGAAACCCCGTTACAAAATTAATGAAGGAAATAGGATACGGCGAAGGTTATGAGGAATATACAAAAGAATCTTTACTCCCTGAAAAACTTAAGGGGAAAAAGTATTACAATAAAATAACTTAGTGTCTTTTGATAAATGCCAGATATAATTTCACTAATTGTACTTATTTGTTGCTCAGGTATTCTGATGCTTTACAAAAAAACAAAATCTTATATTTCTTTCAAGGGGCTAGGATTGGCTTTTCTTTTTTTACTCTCATTATTACTAACTTTCCTCTCATCCTCACCACAGGAGTTGGGCTTCGGTTTAGATAATCTAGGCAAAGGTTTTCTTCCGACAACGATATTTGTTTTCTTTACGGCTTCAATACTTTTTTCAATGAGACACAAATCAAAAAAATTCAAGGTTTTGCCTTGGTTACTGTCTTTGTTTACACTCTATCTCCTCTTTGGAATAATCCAACAAACTTTTTTTCTTGCCATTTTTACCCATACGTTAAGTAAGATTCTTGAAGATAAAACCTTAGTAATAATATTCTCTTCTGTTTTTTTCTCCACTTTCCATTGGAGTTGGGGTCCATACGGAATAAAATTTGGAATGCTTACGCTGTTGGCTGGGGTTGTAAATTCCCTACTTTATTTATCTGGAACAAGTATTATCATCCTGGGCTTTGGCCATGCTATCATTGCAAGTCTTTACTACTTCATAGTCTATGAAAACAATATCTTGGAAAAAAGACTTTCTCTCAAAAAGATAGGGCTTGCGAAACTTATACATCACTAAAATTATTCCCATATGACCTACGAGGAAGTAATTAAAAATCTCAAGAAAGAATCTAATCCCAGAAACGTTGCAGGAATGGCAAGATTTGGAATAAACCCCAAAAAAACTCTAGGGGTTTCGGTTCCTTTTCTTAGAAAACTGGCTAAGGAAACAAGAAAATCCCACTCCGCTAAAGCTCCGCGGGACTTGCATCAGCTCGCCCAAAAATTATGGCAGTCAAACATCCATGAAGCTCGGATACTAGCGTCTATGATCGATGTTCCTAATTTGGTAACTGATGCGCAGATGGATAAATGGGCCAGCGAGTTTGATTCCTGGGATGTTTGCGACCAGGTTTGTATGAATCTTTTTGATAAAACCCCGTATGCGTTTAATAAAGCAAAAAAGTGGACAGAAAAAATGGGAGAATTTCACAAACGAGCGGGATTTGCCCTCATGGCCTGTCTCGCCTGGCACGATAAAACCTCACCCAACTCCAAATTCGAAAAATTTTTTCCCTTTATCAAAAAGGAATCAATTGACGAAAGAAACTTTGTAAAAAAAGCGGTCAATTGGGCATTAAGGCAAATCGGAAAAAGAAATAAAAACTTAAAGAAAAAGGCCATTGAAGTTGCCAAGGAAATTCAAAGCATTGATTCAAAAAGTGCAAAATGGATTGTCAAAGATGCCCTAAAGGAACTGGCCGAAAAGAAAGTTAATTAGATTCAGTTTCTTTCCCTCGTCCCGATGTTTCTCTCCGAGAAGAAACATTTTCGGCTTCCCGCAACCTATTCCGCCTATCTGTTTCGAATTGATGCAAACCCTTTCCACCTTCAACTTCATCACTAATCACTTTAACAGCCCTTTTCCAATCATTTAATTCTTGACCAACTTTTCTAATAATTCCTTTTAGCATATTTGTGCCTCGATTATATACCGATAGTTATTTTTTTGCAACAATTTTGTCTTTTCCGGTCCACTTCCGTAAAACTTCGGGTACAATCACCGACCCATCCTTTTGCTGGTAATTTTCCAAAATCGCAATTATTGTACGACCAATGGCAAATGCGGTCCCATTAAGGATGTGTACATATTTATTTCCATCTGAGGATTTGTATTTGGTATTAAATCTTCTGGCTTGATAGTCGGTTGTAGTTGAAATCGAGTGCGTTTCGCGGTATTTACCCTGCCCCGGCAACCAAACCTCGACATCATATGTTTTTCTTGTCGGAAAACCCAAGTCCCCCGCCGCAAGAGTAACTATTTGGAAAGGCAGTCCTAGGTCTTTCATCAAACTCTCAGAATAGGAAAGCATTTTTTGAAGTAAATCTTCAGCCTGCTCCGGCGTGCAGTAAACCACCATTTCAACTTTATCGAATTGGTGCATTCTTAAAATTCCTTTAGTGTCTTTTCCGTAAGATCCTGCCTCTCTCCTGAAACAGCTCGAAAAAGCGGCATACTTAACAGGAAGTTGTCTCTCCTCAAATACTTCCCCGCTGTGCATCGAGGCAACGGAATGTTCTCCTGTTCCAACCAAGTATAAATCCAGCTCACGCTCCTTATTTCCGGCAAGTTCTTCATAATCTTTGACAAAATAATAGTTCTCGTTTCCCCCTCCGTGCCAATAACCTAAACCTTCCGTAATTTCTTTTTTAATAAGCATTGGGGGTAAAATCGGAGTAAATCCTTCTTTGATTAATTTCTCCATTGCAAAATTAATGAGGGCAAACTCCAACAAAACAGCGTCTCCTCTAAGATAGGCAAATCTGGAACCTGAAATCTTCGAGGCTCTGCCAATATCTATAATCTCCAAGGCCGTACCTAAATCCAGATGATCTTTGGGTGTGAAATCAAACTTTGTTTTTTCACCAACGGTTTTAATTATTTTTTTGTTCTCTTCCGGTCCTTCGGGAATGTCATCATCGGGCAGATTGGGAATTTTATATAATGTTTCTTTATATTCACTCTCAATCTTATCCAGTTTTTCTTCAATCTCTTTTAGTTCTTCCTTAAGCTTTCTTCCTTCCTCCGATACTTTTCCCTCCTTTGCCACTTTGTTTCTTTCTACCCGTATTTTTTCGGCTTCGGTTATAAGCGCTTTTCTTTCCTCATCAAGCCTAAGTACACGGTCAACCAAAGCAACATCGGCAAAAAGCCTTTTCTTTAAACCTTTTATTACTTTCTCCTTATTTTCTCTGATAAAATTGATATCCAACATAAGTTTAGAATATCCTTAAATTGCGTGATTGGCAATATCTGCCTGCAAATTTGCTAAATGTGACATATCGTTGAGACAAACCAAATTTGCTTTGTTATCCACAATTTCTATCAGCGTTGTCGCGGCAGGGTGAAGTTGGAATCGCCAAATTGTATCCAAACCAAGGCCTAACACCTGGGCAATTATTATTCTTGCTGTATTGTCATGAGTTACGACCAATGTTGTTCCGCCATATGCAATTGCTTCCTCTTTCCACCATCTTATTACCCTTGTTTTTGTCTGCAAGAAGGTTTCTCCACCGGGAAACCTTGCTTTCGAAGGTTTTGTAAGCCATACCTTATACGTTTCAGACCATAATTTAGCAATCAGCTCTTTCTTATTCCCTTCCCATTTTCCATGATTTGTTTCGATAATCCTTCTTTCTTCAACAACTTTAAGTCCATATAACTTGGCGACTCCTTGAGCCGTTTCCATTGTTCTTTTTAAGGGACTTACAACAACTCTATCAATTATTTGATTTTTAAACCTACACGCAAGGGCTTTTGCCTGTTTTTTGCCAAGTTTAGACAGGCCAGTATCATAGGTCTGACCTTGGTATATTCCTTGGGTATTTGCCAAAGATTCCGCGTGTCGAGCAATATATATTTTTGCCATCAAAAAAGCACCTTTCTATGGTGCTTCGGCCTTTGAGGTGCCACCTAAAGCGGTACTTAATTTATGAGGCTATTACGGGCCACCCGTGCTGGTTTTCTACCCCAGCAAGCTCGATTGATGGAATTCAATCTCAAACGCTTTGGGTTATGATAACACACTTTGTTTATTTTGCAAAATTCTATCACTCAATCTTTAAAATCTCGATTTGTTGGCTATTAAACTCAAACTTGTCACCAACATTCTTACAAGCCAACAACAAACCTAATGGAGAACTTTCAGATAATAGTCTCACCCCATCAATTTCTTGCCCACCCAATCCTTCCGGAACCAAAATAAATTTCTTCTTCTCTTGACTAAAACTAGTTTTAAAATAAGGAAATTGTTTACCTGCCAAATTTATTTTTTTAGTGGCCCCTTCCAACTCCTTTAACTGCTGTTCTAAGGCTTCCACCAGTTTTTCGTTTTGGGAACGAGTGGTATCCGAATGGGACTCCATCGCTCCCGGAGCGTTATCTCTCGCCTCTTTCGCTTTCTCCAATGCTTTCAATAAACTCTCTCTTTGTTTATCTAAATATTTTATAATCAATCCACTTTTATCCATAAGACTATAGCCCCAATTCTTTGGAAATTTTTTGCATTGCAGAAAGGGTAATCTGAATAAAATCGGTTAAGTTAATCCCCAGTTTTTCTTCACACCTTTCAATCTGTTCTCTTTTAACCCCCGCCGCAAAACTTTTTTGATTCCATTTGCTTAAAACATTTTCAACAGTAACAGAAGTTAATTTCCGTTCAGGTCTAACTAGGGTCACCGCAACAATAAATCCCGTCAGTTCATCACAGCAATATAAAGACCATTCAAGATTATTTTTGGGAGGGTTATTCCCCGTGTGAGAGAAATTATGAGAAAGAATTGCATCAATAATTTCTTTGTCTTCCACTTTCTTTTCTTTTAACCACTCTACCATCAAAATGGTGTGTTTTTCGGGAGTTTCTTTTGTTTTCTCATAGTCTCCATCATGCAAAATTCCTACTACCTCCCATTTGGCTTCATCTTCTTCAAAATGTCTGGCCAAAGCTTTCATTACCGCTCCCACTGCATAGCAATGTTTCCTTAAATTAACCGATTGCATATTGGCATGAAGAAGTTCCAGTGCTTCGTCCTTGGTAATCACTTAATTACCTCCCCAATTCTTTCAATCACTTTTTCCCTGTCGAATTTCGAAAGCAACATGCCGGCGCGGGGACCATGGGTTTTGCCAAGAAAGGCAATATAAATCGCGGCAAAAGCATCTTTGGCCGGAATTCCCAATTGTTTTACTAATTCATACAAAGAAATTTGCAAAGATTCCGCAGTATCCCCATCATCAAAAATCTTAATTATCTCCTTCAAGTACTTTTTCTGTTCGACTGTTAATTTGCCAACATCTTCCGAAACTTTTTCGGTCATTTCAAATCTATACTCATCCGGTGCATAATTTTCCAACCAAGTTTTGGCATACCTGACTCTTTCTTCAATGACTCCCATTTCACTATCATCAATCTTTCCTCCCTTTGCATCGGCAAGTTTTCCCACAATTTCATCTAAAGAAAATCCTTGGGAAAGATAATTGGCAATATCTCTAAACCTTGGAGCAAAAAATCCCTTTTCTTTTTCCTGAATTTTATCTACCTGGGACAGAACATAGATTCTGGCCAACTTTTCATCTCCACCTTTATCGTAGGCAAACCAGCATTTATCGTATTCGTCAAAAAGATCGGGAATATCCATATTTCCCATAGGATTAAAATCAATTGCTTGTTTATAATCGGTTCTGGTAAAAAGGAACCGCAACAAATAGGGCGGAATTATTTCCGCCATCTCTTTTGCCGAGGAGCCTAATCCCTTACTTGAAGACATCTTTTTGCCACCAATTAGAAAAAATTCATAATCAATCGGATATGGGGTCGGATAGTCTAATATTTTTTCACAAACCAAAGAAGCAATATCGTGAGAACCTCCCGCACTCATATGGTCCTTGCCAGCACCCTCGATAGTTACACCGATTATCTTCCATTTAACCGCCCACTCGATCTTCCAAGGAAGCTTACCGACAAATCCCTTTTTATCACTAAAGGGAGAAACTTTTCCTTTCTCGCCGCAGCCTTTTGTCCAATCGACCGCGTTTACCAAGCATTCAAAAGTAACTTTCTCTCCATCCCAAGCGGTAACTTTGGTTGTAGATTCCTTGCCGCATTTGGGGCAAACAATCTGAAAAGGATACCAATCCGCAGGAAGCTTCTTTTTATACATCTCCTCATAAATCTTTTTTATTTGATCTGTTTTATCCAAACATAAACGAATATTGTCATTCATTCTGCCCGAAAAATAAAAATCGCCGGTCCAAAGAATTTGCGGATGACAGCCAATTTGGTTAAAAACTTGGGTGAACTCATCGGCAAAATACCTGGCATAATTTTCCGCTTTGCCATCCGGCGAGGGAACTTTAAAAAGAGGCTGGCCTAAATATTTGGACCATTTTTCTTTTTCCAAATAGACAGGCAGGGCGTCCATAGGGTCATGATTATCAAAAACCCAGGTAAATTTGGCATCAACGCCCTGATTACCAAGAGCTTTATAAACAAGATCATGAATAACCGTTCCCCGTAAAGACCCGACATGAATTTTGCCAGAGGGGGTTTTCATATCATCAACCCAGTAGGGCTTATATTTTCCTGATTTTATAATTTCGCTTGCTATCTTGTCTGCCCAATACATTCTGAAGCCATTGTATCAGGAATTATTTAATCTCCAAAATTTCGTAGATTACTTTGCCTGCCGGGGCCTCCACTTCGGCTTTTTCTCCTACCTTTTTTCCTACCAAAGCCTTTCCTAAAGGAGACTCATGGGAAATTTTTTTGTTGACCGGATCCGCTTCCCACTCGCCCACTATCTCAAAAACACTCTTGCCTCCGTTAATCTTAACCGTTACGGTGGTTCCAACGGCGACCCCGCCATTTTTTCCTTTAGACAAGACTACTTTTGCGTTTTTTAAGACTTCCTCAAGTTCGGAAATTCTTCCATCCATGAACTCAAGATCCTCTTTGGCGTATGTATAATCGCTATTTTCGGCCAAATCCCCCTGGCTTCTTGCATACGAAAGTCTCTCGACCAATTTCGGTCTTTTTACATTGACCAATCCGTCAAGCTCCTTTTTGAGGGTCTCAAGCCCTGCTTTTGTTATTTGAATGTCTTGTGACATAACTATTGGTAGGAACTCAAAAAAAATTCTCTCCTTTCTCGGAGAGAAAACTGCTTCTTTTATCTCTCCAATCCCTAAGCAAACCTAATATAGGTTTTGCAAAAGATAAACTTGGAGAAACAAATTTTCATATAATCTCTAAGGATACTCGGGTATACTAATCCTTTAACAAACTCTTGTCAAGGCTTCACACAATATCAGAATGTATCAGCAAACCGCGTGAAAAGCTGTGACCCCATTGGGACTCGTGTGCACAACTCCTTCCATAATTGGCGCTATCGAGGAACAAGGTGGAACGAACGTAGTGAGTGACCCCATTGGGACTCGAACCCAAGTTACCAGGATGAGAACCTGGTGTCCTAGACCGCTAGACGATGGGGCCCCATAAACGGGGTAAACCAAACCATATTTTACCAGACTTGAGAAGCAAAAACTAATTTTATTTGCTTTGTTTTGGGGGCCAGGACTTAAGAGCAACAGGAAGAACATCGCTGACGTCACCTGCAAAAGTAAACTTTATATCCCTTTTTACTACTTCCGGAACGTCTTCCATGTCTTTTTTATTTTCTCTGGGTAAGATTATGGTTTTAAGTCCCGCCCGATGTCCCGCAATTACTTTCTCTTTTACTCCCCCAATTTCCAAAACTCTTCCCCTTAAGGTTACTTCTCCCGTCATTCCCACATCCCTCTTTGCGGGAATTTGAGTCAAAGCCGAGACCAAGGCCGTAGTTAAAGTAATTCCGGCCGAAGGTCCGTCCTTGGGAACCGCCCCTTCGGGAACATGAATATGAACATCCAGATTCTGGGCAAAATTCTTATTTATTCCCAGTAATTTATAATGCGACCTGGTCCAGGTAAATGCCGCTCTTGCCGACTCTTTCATTACATCCCCAAGCTGTCCGGTTAGGGTAAGTTTTCCTTTACCGGGCATCAGTGCCACTTCGATAAACAATATTTCTCCCCCGGCCGCAGTCACCGCCAGGCCCGTTGACATACCCACCTCATCTTTTTTCTCGGCAATTTGCGAAGAGAACTTTTGCGGACCCAAAAACTTATGAACATCCGCTGTCTTAATGACCTTAGGATATTTTTTCTTTTCCGCCGCCAGCTTGGCAATTTTCCTGCAAATTGAAGCCAAATTCCTCTCCAAATCTCTCACTCCCGCCTCCCTGGTATAACGGCCGATGGCCTCTTTCAAAGCGTCAGCCGAGATTTCAATCTTCTTCTTCCCGGCAAGTTTTTCCAAATAATTAAGCCTTAATTGCTTCGGCCACAAAAATTTCTTGGCAATATGATATTTTTCCTCTTCGGTATAACCGGGAAAGATAATAATCTCCATTCTGTCTTTTAAGGCCGGAGGAATGGTATCGAGCATATTTCCGGTTGTAATAAACATCACCTCGGAAAGATCAAAAGGAACTTCCAAATAATGATCCGAGAACTCTTTGTTTTGTTCCGGGTCCAACGCCTCCAAAAGAGCACTTGAAGGGTCACCCCGGAAATCAATTCCAATTTTGTCTATTTCATCAAGCATAAACACGGGATTTTTGGTTCCGGCATTTTTTATCCCCTGAACTATTCTGCCCGGTAGCGCCCCGACATATGTTCTCCTGTGCCCCCTGATTTCCGCTTCGTCACGGATCCCTCCCAAAGAAACCCTGACAAATTTCCTGTTTAAGGCTTCGGCTATGGATTTTCCTATAGAAGTTTTTCCCACTCCGGGAGGACCGATAAAACAAAGAATGGTGGATTGGCTCTCGCCGTTTTTGCCCGGTTCAACATTCATTCCTTTCATCTTCATTACTGCCAAAAACTCCAAAATTCTTTCTTTTGCTTTTTCCATCCCGTAATGCCTATCGGCCAGGATCTTTTGCGCTTTTTTAATCGAAACATCATTGGGAGAATACTTGTTCCAAGGCATATCGCAAAGCCAGTCCAGATAATTTCTGATATATCCTCCCTCAGGATTGTGGGGAGACATTTGCGAAAGTCTTTTTAGCTCTTTTTTTGCCTTTTTCCCTACCTCAACCGGCATTTCCGCTTTTTTAATTTTTGTTTTGTATTCCGACATCTCATCGGAACTGATTTCGCTCCCCTCGTCTTCTCCCAACTCCTCTTCTATAGTTCTTTTCTTCTCCCGAAGCATCGTTTTGCGCATTTGGTCTTCGAAGCGTTTCTGCGTTTTTACGAAGATAGTTCTTTCCAAATCCAAAACTCCCACCTCGCTTAACAGGTAATCAAGTGTTTTTTTAATTCTTTTTAATAAAGACAATTCTTCTAAAAGCGCCTGTTTTTCTGTTACTTTTATTTCCAAAATTGAAGCTATCTGGTCAACCAATTCGACGGGAGCAACTTCTCCCGATATAAGCCTCATTACCGTCATCACCTCTGCCTGTTTACCCAGATTGATCGCTTTTTTGAAATTCTCGGTCAATTGGGTAGTAAGAGCTTTTATCTCGGCCGAGTCTTCCTTTTCTTCAACCAGTTCGATAACTTTACCCAACATATAAGGCTCATGGGAAATAACCTCTTCCAACGATATTCTCGCCTGACCCCTGACTAAAGCATGAACTTCACCTTCCGTTGCCATCATTTGGGTAATAGTGGCAATTGTTCCGATTTTATACAGGTCTTCTTCACCCGGATCGGAAATTCTGGGATCCTTTTGGCTAAAAATGGCAACAACCCTATCTTCCTGAAAGGCGGAATTTACAGCATTGACACTTTTTGAACGGCCAAAGGAAAGAAGCGTATCCGTATGGGGAAAAACAACCGACCCGCGGACGGCAACGATCGGAACATTGCGGGAGACAACTGCTTCTTTTGTCATCATTGCCTTAGCAGTCTAACATCCTCTCTGCTAAAAAACAAGCCTCATTTTTTAAAAAGTTTGCGGAAGTGAAGTTTTTCAACCAGCAAAGAATCAATCACACCCAAAACCATTCCCCCAACAATGTCAATCGGATAGTGGACATTGGCCAGAACCCGGCCGGCTCCGACAAAAAGGGCTGCGATCAAAAAAGCCAGACCGACTTTTTTGTCATGCTTCCAAATGGTCACAGCCAAGGCAAAGGCGGCGGCGGAATGTCCGGAAGGAAACCCCCCGTTTGCTAAAGGCAAAACAACTTCGACCGGTCCCCCGTTAACCTGAAAAGGCCTTAAAGTCGGGAAAAAAGCTTTAATCACATGGGCCAAAATCCAAGCCGATCCGAAAGCAAAAATGGCGTGAACCGCTTGTTCTTTTTTTATTTTTCCGTCAACAAACCAAAGGATCAAAAGTCCAAAAAGCATAAACCAAAGAAGAAAACTGGCCGCAAAGGTAATAAATATATTGATATAGTTACTCATGAATTACAACTCTCGTCCCGGGATTGTCCCCGGTTGCCCTGACCATCCATTTTTCGTCCGGCATTTGCGGATCCGTCCAGTTGTACAACTGTTGTGCAACTGAAGTAGGCAGGTTAACACACCCGTGCGAGTGAACCTTGCCAAAATCATTGTGCCAATAGGTTCCGTGCAAACCATAGCCCCGCCACGAAGGAACTTTTTCATTTTCAAAAAACATGACAAAGGGAACATTCGGCAAGTTGTAATAGTACTTGCCTTCTCCGCCCTCCATTTTCGTAGCTCTTAATTTAGTCCAGATTCTAAATTCTCCCTGAGGAGTCGGGAACCAGGGAAGTCCTGTCGATACCAGACTTTCCAAATATAAACTGTTTCCGTCCCAAGCCTTTATTTTTTGTTCGGAAAGGTCAATCTCAATCCATTTGTTTCCCGAGGAAACCCCCAAGACGGGTGTTTTAAAGTTTTCCATGGCGAGTGCGGGAATTTCGATTTTTTCTCCGTCAAAATAAGCATATTTTTGACTGACATCAATCTCCCCGGTACCGTTCGGCGACGGACAGGCTATTGATGTTGTTACTCTTCTGCCCGTTATATATCCGGAAACCGCCAAAGACGCTATAACGGCCAATACAAAAACCGCATAAACCAACTGCCGTTTTTGTTTTTTCATGCTCTTTACTTATCCTAGCACACACTTTACCCAGCCGACAATATCCCTGTATACTTAAAGACGGCATATATGAAAATCACCAAAAGTTTTTCCTTTGCGTTCGAGGGATTAAAAACCGCTTTCAGGCAGGAGACCAATTTCAAAGTACATACGGTTATAGCTTTGATAGCAATTGTTATGGCGGTCTTCTTACAATTCAATCATCTTGAATGGTCGATACTGCTTCTGACCATCGCCCTCGTGGTCATTCTTGAACTTATCAATACTTCCTTGGAGGCTATTGTCAATTTGGTGGAACCGGATACAAAAGAACAGGCAAAGATTGCAAAAGACGTTTCGGCGGCAGCGGTAATGATAGCCGCCGTCGTATCGATTATAGTCGGACTTCTCTTGTTTATTCCTAAAATTGTGTTATACTACTAACAGGTTTTACCTTAACAAGGCTTAGATAAAATATCAGTTTCTAAAAAAGGGCAGATACAGAAAACTTCTTTAGTTAATCTTATCCATCTTATGTCGAAACGTTTTATTTAAGTACTGATTAAAGGGGGTGAGACAAGATGGCTAAAAGATTATTTATAGGAGGACTTCCTTACGACGCAACCGACGCACAATTAAGCGAAATATTCGCTAAAGTTGGTAAAGTTGAGTCCGTAAATATTATTATTGACAAGTTCTCAGGACGTTCCAAAGGTTTTGGATTTGTTGAAATGGCGACTGAAGAAGAAGCTCAAAAAGCAATAGAGACCTTAAACGGAACCAAAATGGGAGACAGATCAATAATAGTAAATGAAGCTCGTCCTTTAGAAGAAAGGCCACCCAGACAGTTTGACGGACCAAGAGGAGGCGGAGACAGAAGGGGCGGCGCAGGAGGAGCAAGAGGAGGTTTCCAAAAACGCTGGTAAAGACCGGCTAACTTGCCGACCGATTAGAAAAAACTTTGTTGTGAAACAGGAGTTTTTGTAGGGGTGTAGTGAAAAAACCCATTTTGACTAAACTATCGTCAAGCTTTCTTACATAAAGCAAAACGATAGATGCTCCGGGCTTGGAAGGATCAATTGTAGTTTAAATTAATCCTTTCGAAGCTTCTTCACCCCTTTTGTATCCCTTACCTGGTGAAATTCTGTGGAAGTTCTTTCTCCAAGCATGGTAAAAATTAGTTCGAAATCATCCATATAATCACGAAGGTTTTGTCTTTGTAAACCTTTTAGTTTCTTGTATTCAGTAGGTGTAACTCCAAATGTGGCTTTAGATATTTCCGAGGTTAAAATTCGGTAATCACGATCTTCTCTTGCTCCTCTTTTTTGCCATTCGTCCGTCAACTGCTCCCGAATAGCAATTCCGCGCATTCTTTTTTCAATCCAGGAGTCTGGATATCCTTTTAACTTATAAAGAAGCCTTGTTCTTTTAGTTGCCAGTTCTGGATCTTCAATTTCCTGCACTCTTTCATATCCAACTCTTGCTAACCAACGCTTAATCGGCTCAGCCTTCGATGAAGGAATGGATTCGACAATACGAAAAGCAGTTTCAGTATTGGCACAATCTGTTTTTCGCAATCTTCCATCTATTGCAACAAGTTTCAACTGGTGACAATTTGTCACCACTTGGCTACCTTCATCTCTTAATCTCTGAGCAAGTTTATTCCAATATTTTCTCGCCTTTAAATCGTCGGGTTGATCAACTAACGACTTAACGATATCCACAATCGAAAACCACCATTCATTGTTATAAATAGTTTTTCGAATGTTTCTTCTTTTAAAAACCGCAATTCGTGTCAGGGTCATACATCCAAATAATACTCCCTCGCCTCCACTCGAGACAAGACTTATAAATTAATATAGTGGAAAAAAGAGTATATAATAGCTGATTATGCAAAATATAATTCACGCACTTCTCTCCCGATTAAGTTACGGGGACAAAACTTTTATCGAAAAAGGCGAGGTATCTTACGGGGTCGTGGAAACCTTGGCCAGGGTTTACGAAAAAGCAAGAAATACCATGGAATACCGGGCGGATCACCTGGTCAGAAGAGCTGCTATAGAAAGGATTCTTAAAAGAAGCATTGTCTTTGACAAAAATTCCGAGACCTTAACCAAACATCTTCTCACCGAGTTAAAATGGGCCAGATATTTGTCTCCCGGGGAACTCAAACTAGTTCAAGAAGAGAAACTTCAGAAGGTACTGGGCAAATATATCGACACACTTAACGGCACTGTCCCTTCCGAGTGGGTAATAAAAATTGCTTCTGCCGAAATCGAAGAAATGTTTAACTTGAACGTCGATTACCGCCAATTTACTTTCTTTACGTTTCAAACCATAAAACAAAAGGTAAACATTAAGGATGAAAATCTGGATCTTCTGCTTTTTTATGCGGTTGATAAAATTTACGCCGAATCCGACGACGAACAAATCGCCTATCACCTTTTAAAACTGGCGGGAAACGAGTTCACCCCACAAAAATTCGAAGAGTCCTGGAAACTCTTCTCCCTTGCAAAACATCACAAACTCTCAACCAGAATAGGCAAGTACGTCAGACGCCAAATCCCCCCTCTTGTTCTTTTGAGAGATGTTTACTTTTACGAACCGGGGGCGTTTAAAAATACCGTTTCTGACAGCGAATTATTTATGAAAAAGGCCGGGGAAGTACTCGATATTCAACTTGATCAAATGTCGCACAGAATAAATACCGCCGGGTGGCGGAGTGTTGTGTACATCTTTCTGACAAAAATGCTTCTTGCCTTTGTTATGGAAGTTCCTTTGGAAATACTTTTATATGGAACGGTCGCAAAAATGCCTTTGGCCATCAATGTTGCCTTTCCTCCCCTTTTGATGTGGATTTCAACGCTTCAAATTCACCTGCCGAGAGAGGAAGAAAAGGGAAGTCTGGTAAACAGGTCGTGGAGTATAATTGAAAACTTCGATTCTCTCAAAAATGAAGCCGGAGTGCTGACAGAATCATCTTCTCAAAAGGCAGGTGTTACCTATTGGACGTTTTCGGTCCTTTACGCCGTCACGTTTTTGGGAATATTTGCGCTGATTGTCTTTCTTTTGAACAAAATAGGCTTCACCCCCACCAGTATGCTTATCTTTATATTTTTTCTGACCATTATTGCCTTTTTTGCCTACAGAATAGGTCAAATTGCCAAAATTTACTCTTGGAAAGACGGGGAAAAGGATACCACTTCCATTATTGATATTGTCTCACTTCCCATCCTTACCATCGGCAGCCGACTAAGCCGGGGTCTAACTAAACTTAATTTTTTGGCCTTTACCTTTGATTTTATTCTTGAAGCTCCTTTTAAACTGATTTTAAACCTATTGGATAGCTGGGTCGCCTTTCTTTCCGTCAAAAAAGAGGAAGAAATAATAGAGTGAACGTGGTATAATAGCGAGAGTGACTAACAAATGCACCACTTGCGGCAAGGAAAGAATAGTCGTCAAAACCTATAAAGAAAAAATTGGTACTTCCTATGTAACATTTAAGGAAATGACCTGTCCCGACCCCGAGTGCCAGAAAAAAATAGATAAAGTTCTCTCAAACGAAAAGGCAAAAAGACAAAGAATTAGGGACGAAAAAGAAAGGGCGGAATTAGAAAGAAAAGTAAGGATCGCAGAAAACCTCAAGAATAAAAATAAATAGTATTGTTTTAGACGAGGGCTTTCATAAGCGCTTCACGGATATTTCTTCCACTGAACCAACCCTTAAGGTATACCAGGGCGTGTTTGTTTTTGTTCCAATCCCGAAGATAATATTTATCTACGCGCCCCCCTTTTCTCAAAAAAATGCCAACCAGTTCATCTACCGAAAAATTTGTATTGATATTTCATTATACCACACTATTTCTTGTTGTAATCAATTCACCGCATTTAGGATAATTCAGAAGATCGAATTTATTGATAGTTCCCTTTTTAAGAAGAGCAATTATTACAGCTAAGGGCCATCCATGGGAACAAACGCCAACCTTCTTTAATCCACTGTCTTTAATTTCATTCAGAAAAATTTCAATTCTCTGAGTTAATTCTTTTAAATTTTCAAGTCCTCTTGTAACTTTTTCCTCTTCCAGACCTTGATGAAAAATAACTTTTATGACGGGAGTTTCTTTTTGAATAATTTCCACCGTCTGGACGCATCTTTTGAGAGGAGATGAATAAATTATTTTTACTCCTTCTTTATTCAACTCACCGGCAATTTCTTTTATTTTAGAAACACCTTCAGGAATAATTCCAGCCGATTCAGCCTCTTTTCCATAGGGAATCTTATGTTTTGAGTAGTAAGTTTCTCCGTGACGAAATAAAAATAAAGTCATACCTGATTATACCTTTCCTTTGGCAGCGTTACCGCTCAAAACATTCAACTAAACTCGATAGTGAGGAAATAATACCAAAAGTCAAACTATGGGGTAAGAACATTCAATTGCAGGTACATATCTTATAGGGACCGCCCGGTGATACATTGTCCATCTGCGCATACTTAGTGTCGTTCGGACAATTGCATTTAGCAAGCACAATCACTCCGGATACCCCAACGCCATTTTTCACTGAGTGACAGGGAGTTCCCATTTGGGCAGATGTAGTGAAACAGGTGGACCCGGGGGTGGGCTTTACATTCAAATTTCCGGAAAAATTGAGGCCTATTTTGGGTAATGTAAGATATCCCATCTCAGATAACACAAAAATAGTAAAAATGACCAGGATAATTATAAAAGGGATCAATTGCGCTATTTTATTTGATCTTGCTGGCGCTAGCTGTTCGCTACTATTCTTCTTCGCATCGTCTTCTAACCCGCCAAATACAATGTAAAGAAAACCCCTCCAAATTCCTTTTAAAATCAAATAGTACAAGGCCAATCCTATCGCAATATAAACAAGGTATTTCTGCAAGAAATCGAGAATGTTTTTCTGCAATACACCACAGATAGTTATTTTTCCATTTAATAAAATAATAAGTGCAACTAGTAACGGAAGTATTAAAAAAAATACTTTTGCAACCCTATAGTACCATTTTTGTTCTAAATATGATTTTTTTATTGGCATAGTTTTCAATTGTAAATTATACACTAAAAAAAACAAAAATTGCTAATTAGGTGTGCCAATTACAAGGCCAGTATTGTCAGAGAGGATATATACTGGCTGAGCGGGCCGGTCTAGAACCATTTGGACCCATAATCACCTGAAAATAGTGTATCTCTTGAAGCCTCGACCATCCATGAATTTAGTTTATTAAGTTAAATTGCCTTTTGATTGGTAGAATCAACTCTTTTTTACTGGTCTTCTTCATAAGCAGATGCGACTCTAAAATTTTTAAGATTCTGGCATCAACTGTCTCATCGAATTTACGGGCAAATAGACCATTGTTTGTAAATAGATATGTAGCATCTTTGGTGACAAAATCTCTCGGACGTAATTTTATAATTCCCATAGGCACCCAATCAATTATTCTTTTATCATCATTTACAATGTCTCCTTTGTAACTAGTATTCATTATTACTGTTTGGAAAAATCCCTCATCAGGGATAAAGGTGTGTTTATAGAATCCTTTAAATTTATTTATCTCAGGACTCTGGGATACAAATTCACAAAATTTTCTTGTTAAGATCATCCATTGATTTCCGATATAGGGGGTGACCCCTTTAATAAATGGCCTTTTGATAGGTGTTCGATAAATCTTACCGCCGAACTCAATTACGAAATTCTGTATTCGGGACAATGTTTTAGAACGATACTTTTTCTGGTCAGCTATTTTTATAAAATCCTTTCCGGTATTTTTATTTAAAAAGTTTTGAATTTGTTTTTGCGACATCAGAGGAAAATCCTGAGCGCTAAGGTTAATAAAAAATTTCCACTTCGAACCCATTTTTAGGAGTTCTTCAATACCTCGTAATTCGATGTTTATCAGGCTGTATCCTCCCCAGACTGCATTTTCACTCTGGAGCATTAATGTGTTTGGAAAACTCGACAGGAAATCTTGAATCTCAATTCGCAACTTAGCCCCTGACTTTTTGTCCACATGGACTACATAATAATTGGTGGGATTATAAATTGCCCTAAATAGTCTTTTAAACTGGTGGGGGTACCTGTGTACCAGGATAAGATATGCAATCATGTTCGTTCGACAAAGGTCAGTGCAACACCTTTTTTGTCGACCCTTCCCGTTCTCCCTATTCTATGAATGTAAACTTCATAGGATTCCGGCAAATCATAGTTAACAACATGGCTAACATTTGGGATATCAAGCCCGCGGGAGGCAACATCTGTTGCCAGAAGTATTTGAATCTCACTTCTTTTAAATTTGTCCAAAATTCTCATTCTTTGGCTCTGGTTCTTATTTCCGTGAATTGCATCAGCTTTGAAACCTCTTTTAATAAGTTCGTCAGAGAGTCTTTGTACACCATGTTTGGTTCTTCCAAATAACAAAACCTTCCCAAATTCTTTTTGACTAAGAAGGGAGTGTAATTGGTCAACTTTTCTGGCTCGATCAACTACCCTTATAATGTTTTGTTCAACATTTTTTGCGGTTTCTCCGGTTTTAACGGATACCCTAACCGGATTTTGGACAAAATTGTTTAAAATTTCTTTTACTTTTCCATCAATGGTCGCGGAAAAGAAGAGCGATTGGCGGTTTTTTGGAAGAAGAGAAATCATATATTTGATGTCATGAATAAATCCTATATCAACCATACGATCCGCCTCATCAAGTACAACCGAGCCAAAATTAGATAAATTAAGGCATCTTGAGCGTATTAAATCCTGAATCCTTCCTGGGGTTCCAATGACAAAACTGGGGTTATTCCTAAGATCACTTCTTTGCCTATTCATATTGGCTCCTCCAATACAAAGTGCAGAGTAAATACTAAGCCCTCTCGAAAAAGAGAAAAATTCATCTCTAATCTGAGCCGCAAGTTCACGGGTCGGGGTAATAATTAGCACTTTTTGGTTCCTGTCTTTTAAGACTTTATTAATAAGAGGAATCAAAAAAGCCGCGGTTTTGCCGGTTCCGGTATTAGCAATTCCAATTAAATCCCGTCCCTCAAGAATAGGATTAATTGCCTGATCTTGAATCGGAGTTGGGGTTTTATACCCTTTATCAACTATATTTCTTTTAAGAATATCCGAAATCTGAAAAGCAGAGAACTCGTGGATGATTTCGTACTCCTTAATTGTTTGGGCCACGGGTGGCATATTAATGATTTGGCTTGGGTCAAAAGTTTTAATTCTTCTACCACTAAAACCACCTCCGCCTCTCCTATTGTTAAATCGGTTATACATATTAAGGGAACAAAACTGCTTAAAGGAAAAGTATATTTATAACAGCATTATTAAATGCTGCTATGTCATCCTCCTGAGAGGATGTCATTAAAGATTAGTGAAGAAAAAGATACAAATAAAAACAAATTTGCACTGGGGCTGAGGTACCTTTGTCTTAAAAACTAAACTTAAAAAATTAACTCAAATTTAAGCACATCTATTGTCTCAATCTGCTAATGTAGCTCACATTATACCAACAAAAAACCAGGAAAGCAAGCAACTATGGGGTAAGGGTTTCCCAGACCAAAAATTCTTTGAGCGGTACTAAAGCGGGCCGGTCTAGGACCTTGCTGCTGCTATACAAACTACAGTCACCAATTCATCTTTTTGAGAATTTCTTCTAACTCAGTTGTTGCCAAGCTTCCGTAATCTTGGGCTCCACTTGTAGGTATCTCTAGATCTTCCCCAACCTCTATTAAAGCATTCCGCGACTCAATTAATACAGCGAAGGTTTCGCCTGTTCTTCTTTGTAAGATATTAGACCACTTTTCTCTTTTTTGGGGGTCCAATTCATCTTTGAGTTCTTTCTCAATCTGACCGAACAATAACACCATTAATAACGGGGCATACTTGACGACCTCCATGTCGCCGGCGACGGCAAGTTCCGCATCCTGGAATTTCCAAAAATGGGTGTAATCTCCAACGTTTTGGGTAACCTCACCGGCTCGGAATTGGCCATCCGTATCTAGAGTGATTAGGTGCCCTTTTTCATAAAACCCATTCTGCTGGTTTCCGTAACCTTTAACTACCACAAATACACGATTATAGTCCCCACGCTGGTACACATAATTTCTCGGGAAAGCTTCATGGAGTTCCTCTGTCACAAGCTGAGAAATGCTTGTTCTTATTCGAGAAGCCGATAATTTTATCGGGTCCTGCACGTCTTTTTTTTCTTCTGGTGTTGGCATTTATTCTAAAGTGACAGTGTGACAATGTTAGCACAAGAGGGATGAGTGTCAAGAAAATAAATTTGGGCTACCCCGCTTCGATTCGAACGAAGATTAAATGGTCCAGAACCATTTGGCCTACCGTTAGCCGACGGGGTAAAATAATAAGCATATTTTACCATGGAACTGGACTATTTCCCAAAAATCCGGCGAAAGAGAAGTCTTAAAAAAGATTCCGGTTTTTGGACAGATTGAAAAACCGGTCGGGACCAAACGGAAAGGATTAGCCACTCTTTCTTTTCGTTTTGCTTAGCAACCACTTCGATTTTCTGGTCACCAAAAGTCCGATAATAAACCCAAGAGCCGTCTTTGCCTTTCCGGCTTTGTTCAGGCCGCCGCCAGACCGACCAAGCATCCCCCTGTTTTATACCCCGCTCTCTTAGTTTTTGCAAAGCGTGATTAGTCCAAATTGCCCCGCCGAAGTTTTTATTCACTTTTGTTTCTTAACTTTTATATCCCCTTTTATTTCTCCCAGAAGTTCATATGCCAAACTACCCAATTCCTGTCTTAATAGTTCTTCAATATTCTCACCGATTTTTTCGCTTAAGTAATTGAAAAGATCCGTATCGTGAGGTGCTTGATGAAACTTCTCCAAAAATTCGCCGTGGTGCTGTATGGGAAGCTTATCCAATATAAAAGCAAGAGCTTTATGGTTGACTATATCGTCCACTATTCTCCAAAGCTCCTCTTTTTCTTCCGGAGTTTTTGAAGCCTTTTTTATTTCCGCCTCAACCGTTTCAAACTCAACCAAGTAATCGAAGAAAATTTTACTCATATATTTGTCAGTGCCAGTTCGGACAAGTTTATTTGATTATAGTCTACCGGGCCTAACGGGACTTTATTTTCGGGATCATCGACAAAGAATAATACTACCGCTCCCTTTTTGTAACGCGGTCCCCCCAAATATTCCATAACCTCAGGACTTCCCCCAAAATGTTTGCCCGTCCAGGCTGCGGGGCCCGAATCGGCGATCGCGGCAACCACGGCATTTCCACTCTTTGTATTCACTATCAAAACTTTTCTGTATCTGTACCACTCCCTTAAATAACGGGTTCGGGTATTCCAATCAGGCAGGTATAAAGTTTGAACTACCGCATACCATCTCTCGGTTTCTTCGAGACTGGTAGTAAGTTTATCTTTAGTATAGGCAAAATAACCCCAAGCTCCCAAACCCGGGGCCATTCCTTCTTTAAAAAACGGTTCGTGTCCTGTCATTGTATCCCCCGGATATCTTCTTAGATGCTGTTCGGCTCCAATGTAACCGTAGGTGGTATTTAGATGTTCCCCTTCAAGATTCGCTTTTGCTTTAATTCCCAGTATCTGCCCAAAGATCTGCTCCAACTTTTGTTCTTCTTCTTTCGACAAAGGTCTGGGTCTCTCGGGAAGAAGTCCGGAAAGCAAATCAATCAAAAGTTTCTGTGGCGCATCAGGTGTTTTTTCGGCCAGCAAAGATTTCAGGCTTTCGATAATCTCAGTCGGAGAAGGCAAGGTTTTTACTCCTACCGGCGGGGTAAAAAGCAAAGTTCCGGTTAAAGCTCCCGCACTTAGTATTCTTACGGAATGCTCACGGATTTTTTCAAGGTCAATTCCCTTATTTTTTAAATACTTTAAAACGTGGGGGTGTTTTTTGTTTAGGTTCTCTTTAGCCTCGAATTGTCTGAGTTTAAGCTTCTCGCGGATTGAAGAAAAATCAATTTTGTCTTTCTCTATGTCTTCGTATGTCCTGGCAGGATACTTTGGCATTTTTAGAAATTAGAAATTAAAAATTAGAAATTGCATGGCGTAGCCTTGTCAGGGTCTCTTCTTTTCCCAAAATGGCAATCGATTCATTGATAGGAGGCGTGAATTTACTTCCAGTTACGGCAACTCTCAGATCCATAAAAAAGTCTCCCGTTTTAAAACCGTTCTTTTCAGGAACACGATCCAAAGGAGCGTCTTTCTCCAAAGCTTCTATTGCTGCTGTTAAATGTTTCACATAATTTTTCCCCAGCAATTTTTTGTCAACCTCCGGTTTTTCGAAGAAAAATCCTGCGAGAGAATCGAAATCACCTAATTTTTTAATTCTGCTCTGGATCAAACCAACGATAGATTTTGTTTTGGCTGAAGTTTCCAAACCTAATTTCCGGGAAAGCTCATCAACTGATAACTCGCGTATATATTCCCCGTTAAACCAATCAAGCTTCTCCAATCTAAAAAGAGGGTTAGATTTCTGAAAGCCCTTAATATCAAAGGCTCCAACAAATTCTTTCAGCGTAAATAATTCCCTATTGTCTTTCGGTGCCCAGCCCAAAAGAATAATGAAATTTAAAACTGCTTCCGCCAGATATCCCTGACTTAAGAATTCTTCGCAGGAAACAGAGTCGCGCCTTTTCGAAAGCTTTCCCCCGTTGGGCGAAAGGATATCGGTGGCATGGCCGATTTCCGGAACCCGGCCGTTATTTAAATACTGATGAACCAAGATATGAATTGGAGTACTGGGGTGCCAATCGTGGCCCCTTAAAACATGCGTTATTCCCATATAAATATCGTCTAAGGCTGCTGCCAGGTGGTAGGTCGGCAGTCTATCCAATCTTTCGGACTTTAAAAGAGTGGCGTCTGCCACCGTGTCCGTATCCCAAACAACTGTCTTGTCTAAAACAAAATCATGATAACTGACTTTTGTCCCATCCGGCACTTTTAACTTAATTGCCCCCGATCCCAAGTTTCTGTCTCTACAAGGATCTCTTAAGACATTTGAATAACCCTGATGTTTCGCGTCTCTCGGAGGGCAATCACAGTAAAACGCGTGACCGTCCCTAACCAATTTTTCGGCAGCCTCGATATAAGCGCCGGACTTGGCCCTTTGAGACTGAACTAACGGAGTCTCATCCCAATTTAACCCAAAAATTTTCAGTGTTTCATAAATTTTTTCAGTCGCGCCGGCAATTTCTCTTTTCTGGTCGGTATCTTCAATCCTTAATAAAAAATCTCCACCACTGTGTTTTGCTAAAGCATATGAGTAGGCGGCAGTCCTTAAACCACCTATATGTAGAAATCCTGTGGGGCTGGGAGCAAAACGGGTTCGTATTTTTGTCATTCCAATTGAATTGTACCAACAATTAAAGCTATACTCAAAGAGAGCGATCATGTCTTCCCTGACCCAAGTTGCAATAACGACCAGAAAAATAATCAAATACGGAATCTTGTCCGTCATCGGGATAATTATTGTCCGGTTGCTGATTTTGACGGGTATATCAATATATAGAAAAATATTTCCCCCGCCCCTTCCGCCGGCCACCGTCGCTTGGGGAAGGCTCCCTAAACTTACCTTTGCCCAAAAGCAACTGCCGGCGAATATTACTTTTACTTTAGAGACAGCAGAGGGGGGTTTCCCGAAACTGCCTACCCAAAGCAAGGTTTTCTTTATGCCCAAACTTTCCGCAAATCTCCTTTCTTTAGACAGCGCAAAACAAAAGGCAAAAAGTATGGGCTATAACCCCGAAGGAGAGGTTGTTTCAACCACCACCTATCGCTTCCGTCACCCGCAATCTCCATCCACTCTTGAAATGAATATTGTCTTGGGAATCTTTTCCATAAATTACGATTTAAAGACGGATCCGACACCGCTTGACGCCAGACCTCCGGTACCGGAAGTTGCAGCCTCCGGAGTAAGAAGCGTCCTCTCCTCGGCAAATATTCTACCTCAGGATTTAACCGGACCCACCACATACGATTATCTTAAATTGCAGGAAGACAAGTTTGTTTCCGTTATTTCACTTTCCGAGGCAGACTTGATAAAAATTCACTTTTTCAGAAAGGCGTACGATAATTTACCAACCGTAACCACGGATCCTAAAACTGCCAATGTTTGGTTTACCGTCAGCGGGGCAGGGCAGAAAGATAAACAAATTGTTGCGGCCGAGTATCATTACTTTCCTGTCGACGAGTCCCAATTTTCAACTTATCCGACAAAAACTTCGGAGGAAGCCTGGAATGAACTTAGCTCCGGAAACATTTATTTCGCCAATATCGGACCACACAAAGAAGGCGACAATATAAAAATCCGTAGAATTTATCTGGCTTATTTTGATCCCGGAGTACCCTCAGACTTTTTACAACCCGTCATTGTTCTTGACGAAGGAGTGGACAACGGCCTTATGGTGTACGTTCCGGCCGTAACGGCAGATTATTACGGGGATTAACTTCTTCCCATGAATAATTGCCAAAAATCCAATCAATAAGTTCTTTCGTTTCCCCAAATCTATCCTGACTCCCAAGAAGGGCAATGATCACTTTGTGGTTATCTCTTTCAATATAAGTAACCAGATTTTCCCGGGCAGATTCAGTCCACCCTGTCTTGACACCCAACACCCCCTCAACCTGTCCCACCAGTTCGTTTATATTGTAAAGTTTGTGAGATATTTTCCCGTCCACACTTGTAACGGTAATTTCTTTTGTCTTTACGATATCGGCAAATTTGGGATTTTCCATAGCCACCATCGAGATCCTCACTAAATCTTTTGCCGTCGAAGCTATCCTGTCTCCGTTTCCGTCCAGCCCGGTCGGGTTTGTAAAAAAAGAATTCTCTAAATTTAAATCCTTTGCCTTTTGATTCATGGCTATAACAAAGCTGTCTTTGCCACAGGGCCCCACTTCGCCAAGGCTACGCGGGGCACAGTAATTTTGCGCCAATACTTCGGCGGCGTCATTGGCCGAATAAACCAAAAGTCCGTATAAAAGATTTTTTACACTCATCTTTTCCCCTTGTATCAGTCCCATTTTTTGTCCCTCTATATTTATTCTTCCGACTTCAAGTATTTGCCCGTCGGAATAATAATCCATGGCGACAAGTGCCGTTACAATTTTGGTTGTTGAGGCGGGAAGAAGAGACGCGTCGGAGTTTTTCTCATACAAAGTCACCATAGAATCCCAATCCACCGCCAAAGCGGCCTGAGCGGAGACAATAGGAAAGGAAGTATTAATTCCCAAAACAGGAACGGGGGGCAAATCGGGATTAACTTTCGACACACTATTTACTTCGGCGTTAAATTCCGTTTTTTTAACAAAGCTCAAAACAAGGGCAGAACTGGTAATAAAAACGAAGGAAAGCATCAACAGATAAAGTAAGGTAAATCTTTTGTCAAAAAGGGGCTTCATTTCTTTTTTTCTGAATGTTTAGAGAATCTGACATCCACCCTCTCCATATCTCTCGGAAAAAGCGAAGCTTCACGGATATTGGCAAGTTTTAATATTTGCATGGTTAATCTCTCCAATCCGAAAGAGAATCCTCCCTCGGGGGGCATACCGTATTTAAAAGCCTGAAGGTACATTTCAAAATCGCCTGGATTTAATCCTCTTTCTTTGATGACTTTCACCAAATCCCCATAATCACTCACTCTCTGACTGCCGCTTAATATTTCCACACCCCTAAAAAGAAGGTCATAACTTAAAGAAAATTCGGGATCTAAAGGATCGGCTTTGCTGTAAAAAGCTCTCTTTTTAGTCGGGTAATGGGTAATCGTGACCAAGTCGGAGCCTTTTTCTTCCAAAGTCCATTTACTGATTTCTCTTTCATCCTCAGGCATCAAATCTTTTTCTTTGGTATGGTCAATTCCCGTTCTTTCAAGAATAATTTTTTGTGCCTCACGCATTTTTAAGCGCGGAACTTTATCAATAATTTTCAAGGATGGTACTTTGTAATCTTTCAAAATCTCACCACAACTTTTTTCAACATATAATAAAGTTTCCCTGCCTACAAATTCCAGATAATCAAGGAGTTTTTCAAAATCAACAAAAGCAAATTCGCAATCCAACTGGGTCGATTCTGAAAGGTGTCTTGTAGTCACCGAAGGCTCAGCCCGATAGGCGTGAGAGACGGTAAAAACTCTTTCAAACACAGGCACCAGCATTTGTTTATATAGCTGGGGACTTTGGGTCATAAAAGCCGGATGGCCATAGTAGTCAACTTTAAAAACTTCGGCTCCACCTTCGGTTGCAGAAGCAGAAATAGTCGGTACAAAAATCTCGGTGCAGTCTAATTCTTTTGCAGCTTTTCTAAACCCTTCCATAACCGCCGCCTGAACCACAAAGATATTTTTAACTTTCGGATGTCTTAGTGTTAATGACCGGTAATCAAGAAGCGTGGGCAATTCCAACTTTAAATCTTCCTTACCCATATCAAACGGCAGTTCCTGTGCTTGAGACATTATCGCCAATTTCTCAATTTGAACTTCAACCTTCCCCGTCGCCAGGTTAGGATTAATTAGTTTTTCGGGACGTTTACTGACCTTGCCGATGACCTCAATCACAGACTCTACGGATAATTTCGGCAAATTACTGCCGACACATTGAACAACTCCCGTCCTGTCTCTTAAATCCACAAAGGTTATTTTTCCGTGGTCTCTGATACCTTCAACCCAGCCTTGAAGTTTAATTTTTTCACCAATTTTTGATGGAGTTTCTTTTGTAAGCGTTCTTTCCAATTTAGCCGCCATATCTGTATTGTAGTTTTAATAATCAGCCTTGACAAGAAGGATGTCTTTTATTTTAAGCTGAAGGGATTTGTTTCCGTTCCAAATGTTCTCTTCTATATTGTAGACAATATCAATTAAGGCACTAGGCACTAGAGAATAGGCACTAGCCAGACCAAAAGCAATTGCATTAAAAACTAAAGAATTCTGTCTAAGTTTAAGCTTAAGGTGGGTCTTGTCCCGACCCACAGTTCTTGCCTCGACAACTTCTACTTCTCTGGTTACAAAAGACGGCGGATAGTTCCCTAATCCCGTTGGCTCAAATGATTTCAGTGCATCTACAAGCTCTCGGTTTATTTGATTGAAGTTTAATTCCAAATCGATTCTTAATTTTCTTGACAGTATCTCTTCCGTCAATAATTCCTTTGCGATTTTGTTAAATTTCTTCGTAAACTCCTCAATCTTTTTCGTTTCAATCGAAAATCCCGCAGCCATTGGGTGCCCCCCGCCTTCAATATAAAGACCTTCAAGCTTCCTAATTGATTCAATAATATTAAAACCCGATATGGATCTTGCCGACGCTTTTGCAATGTCTCCTTTAGTCGACAAGACTATTGCCGGTTTATAGAATTCATCTACCAACCTCGCAGCTACGAGGCCAATTACTCCTTCATGATAACTTTCGTGAGCCAGAACGATAACGCTGTCTTTTGTTCCGGTACCCAGTTTTTCCCTGGCATGAATTACCACTTCATCGACTATCCTTTGTCTTTCTATATTGGTTCTGCCGATATGTTCGGACAGTTCTTTGGCCTTTTCTTTGTTCTTTACGCAAAGAAGCCGCAAAGAATCAATCGCGTGGGTAAGCCGTCCCATGGCGTTTATCCGGGGGGCAATCAGATAACCCACCTCATACGGACCGATACTTTCCTTGTCAATTCCCGCTTCTTTAAATAACGCCAACAATCCGGCGCGGTTTGTTTTTCTCAAGGCTTCAAGACCATATTTTGCTATCGACCTATTTGGTCCGATAAGAGTCAGTTGATCCGCGATGGTTCCGATTGCACACAGCTCTAAAGAACTGCCAATTTGAAATTTGGAATTTGGAATTTGAAATTTTTTCACGATTTCCCGGGAAAAAATCCAAGCAACGACCGCTCCCCCTATTGTTGTTGTATGAATCGTTGCAAGAGCCTTGGGTTTAATTTTTCCCGGCTGATGGTGGTCGGTGATTATTACGTCAATCCCCAATTCCTTGGCTATATCAATTTTTTTATTTGCCACAATCCCATGATCAACTGTAATAATCAAACCCAGACCGGGATCTTCCTCCTTTAACTTTTTGATACTTTCAGAATTTAAACCATACCCTTCAGAGAATCTTTCGGGGATGTAGGGAAGAACATTTAAACCCAAAGAGTATAAAGTTTCCCATAAAATGGCGGTACCGCAAATTCCGTCCGCATCATAATCCCCGTAAACGATTACTTTTTCTTTATTTTTTTTCGCAAGTGTTATTCTTCTTATCGCCTTGATAATTTCCGGCTTACTAATACCTAGTGCCTTGAGCTCTATCTTGTCCGGCGGGGTGGGGTTAAAAAACTCTTCTTTTTCTTTATTTGTTTTTATCCCTCTGTTTTTAAGAAAAGTGTCGACTATACTTATAGAACTTTTCCCCAATATCTCCCATTTCATACTGATATATAATACTGTTATGGAACTTAAAGTCCAATTACCAAAATCGGTTGAAGAAATACTGACCAAGTTTCAAAAGAAGGGTTTTGAGATTTACATCGTAGGCGGAGCGGTAAGAGATCTTGCCATGGGCAGGCTGACCAACGATTGGGACTTTACAACAAACGCAACACCGGAAGAAATCCTGAATACCATCGAAGGGGGTCTTTATAACAATCAATTCGGAACCGTCTTTTCTCCCAACCCCGATGATCCGGACAGACCCCATGAAATAACTACTTATAGAAAAGAAGAAGGCTATTCCGACTTACGGCACCCCGATAAAATCACCTGGGGCCAAACCTTAAAAGAAGACCTTTCCAGGAGAGATTTTACCATCAATGCCATGGCCCTTCGCTGCGCTCAGGGTAAACCCTCAAACTTTGAACTTATTGATTTGTTTGAAGGGCAAAAAGACTTAAAAGCAAAACTCATCCGGGCGGTAGGGGATACAGACGAAAGGTTTTCCGAAGACGCGTTAAGAATGATGAGAGCGATCAGGATTGCGGCGGAGTTGGGATTTATCATTGAAGAAAAAACTCTGGAAGCTATTAAAAACAATGCCTCTTTAATCAATAAAATCGCCAAAGAAAGAGTCAAGGAGGAGTTGTTTAAGCTTCTTTCGTCCTCCTATCCGTATGACGGAATACTCCTTTTAAGAAGTTCAGGATTGATGACGGAAATTCTTCCTGAACTGGAAAAATGCTTCGGTGTAGAACAAAAGTCTCCGGGAAGACATCATGTTTATGACGTCGGAACACATCTTTTTATGTCCCTTAAATCCTGCCAATCCCAAGATCCCGTAGTAAGATTTGCAACCTTAATCCACGATATCGGCAAACCGCAAACATATAAGAAACTTGATAACGGCATCATCACTTTTTACAATCACGAAATGGTCTCAACCAAAATTACCAAAAATATTGCCGAAAGATTGAGATTTTCCAAAAAAGAATCAGACAAAGCCATCATCTTGATTCGCTATCACCAATTTACTGTTGACGAAAGGCAAACCGATTCGGCAATCAGGCGTTTCTTGAGAAATGTTGACTTGGAAAATGTTCCCGATATGCTGGCACTTCGGGTTGCCGACCGGCTTGGCGGTGGCGCCAGGGAAACTTCATGGAGATTGGAGGAATTTAAAAAACGCTTGATTGAAGTTCAAAAGCAACCCTTCACCGTCCGGGATTTAAAAATCGGCGGCAGTGACGTGATGAAAATCCTTCGACTTCGCCCAGGACCCAGAGTAGGTGAAATATTAAATAAACTTTTTGAAGAAGTTGTGGAAAAAAAGATCGAAAACGAAAAGAAAGTATTACTTGAAAAAGTAAAAGAATATGAAAAGTAAAATTTATACATTTAAAGAAGATTTAAAAAGGAGATTAAAAGACCCAGAATTCAAGAAGCTTTGGGAAGAAAATGAACCAGAGTACGTTTTGGCTGAACAAATTATTCAAAAGAGGTTAAAAAATAAAATTTCTCAAAGAACACTTGCCAAAAAGCTTAAGACATCCCAAGCTGCCATCTCAAGAATTGAATCGATGAACGGAAATCCATCTCTTTCTTTCCTAAAAAGACTCGCCACAGCCCTTGATTCCAAACTCATACTGCAATTCAAATAATTTGACTTTATACTATCAATCTAACTTTCAATTCTGTTTTTTCAACTTTTTTTCCAATCTATCCCAAGTAACCAGAATGGCCACGGAGACAAAGGGAGAAGAATAGGTACCGGAAACGGTACCGATTAAAAGGGCAACTGCAAACCATTTGATTGTTTCTCCCCCTAAAAGAATTAAGGCAAGAAGCATGAAAATTATAGTAAAGGAATTGTTTAATGACCTTACCATCGTTTCACTGGTTGCCTTATTGGCAATATCGTAAAATTCCCCTCCATATTTTTTCTTTATTTCCCGTATCCTGTCATAATTAACAATCGTGTCATGAACGGAAAAAGAAAGTATAGTTAAAAGAGCAGTGACAAAAAGAAAATCAACCTCGGCGCTAAAGAAATGACCCAAAAGAGAAAAACTCCCAATTAGGACTGCACTGTCATGAAACATTCCCAATACCGCCGAGATTCCAAATTTAAAACTCTTAAAACGGTAAGCAATCCAAAGAAGAATACCGCCGGCGGAAATAATTAAGGCCACCATTGTTTTCTTGACCAGTTCCGGTCCAATTGCCGGCCCGACAGTCTCAAAACGAACCTCCTCTGCTTTCCGGTTTTTAAAATCCTGACGGACCTTTTCAATTTCCTCTTGAGAAAGGGGTGGGTATTTAACGGTTTTAACTTCGCCATCAGGAAAGCGGTACTCAAAAACCGCTCCGCCGCTAAAATCAATTCCAATTTTGAACCCCCACTTAACCAGACCGAAAATACCGGCTCCGATCACCGTTCCGGAAATCAACAAATAAAGCCAGCGGTATTTCATCCAGTTCATTTTTTAACAAGTACTCTTAAAAGATTTCTTGAAACAACAATGCCCGTAAACAGGCTGATGCCTATTCCTATCGCGAGAGTAATTGCAAAACCCCTGACGGGACCCGACGTGTGTAAAAACGACCAATCCAGCGGGTTTGCCAGAATAAAAGCGGTCACCAACGTGGCAATATTGGCATCCCTGATCGAATCCCACGCTCTGCCGAAAGAGACTTCCAGCGCATTTGCTACCGATCTTTGTCCTTTCTCTTCCTTAAATCTTTCAAAGATTAAAATATTGCTGTCAACTGCCATGCCCACAGAAAGCAAAAAACCGGCAATCCCGGGCAGGGTAAGAACCACCCCTATCATCTTATAAAGAGCAAGAGTTAAAACACCAAAAACAAGCAGTCCCAGATCGGCCACCAAACCTAACTTTCCGTACGCTAAGACCATAAACAAACAAACCATGACAATTCCGACAATCCCCGCCTTGACGCTTTTCGCAACCGATTCCGCACCCAAAGTTGCCCCGACTGTTCTTTCCTCTATAAGTTTAATGGGAACGGGCAAGGCGCCGGCATTTAACTGAATGGAGAGTTTTTTCGCCTCATCTAAAGTAAAACTTCCGGTAATTTGCGCCTGTCCTCCGATTATCTTTTCCTGCACCATCGGGGACGAAACAATCTCATTATCCAATATTATCGCCACCTGTCTCCCCAAGTTCTCCTCCGTTATCTTGGCAAACTTTTCTCCGCCCTCTTTGGTAAAAGTTAACGATACCGAAGGCTGTCCGCCGGTTTTGTCAAAAGTAACACTGCTTTCCGCCAAATCTGCTCCCGTTAAATCGGTGGGCACAAGCACATCCGCCGAATCGGTAGCGCTGGCCCCGGCCTGCCCGCCATCGCTACGCTCAGGCGTTTGCAGGCGGGCGAAAAGCAGCTGGGCCGTCTTGCCGATAAGATCAATCGCCTGTTTCGTATCCTTTATACCGGGAAGTTCAACCACAATCCTGTCTTTACCTTCAAAATTGGATGTTTGCACATTTGGTTCCGCTATTCCAAAAAGATTAACTCTTCTTTCAATAACTTCTTTTAAGGATGACAGTGATGTTTTTTTCTTTTCGGAGGGTATTTTTGAAGTATCGGCCTCAAAGACAAGATGGCTTCCGCCCGCCAGGTCGAGTCCCAGAGTTAAGTTAAATTTTTTCTGGAGGGGTGAACTTACATATAACGCCGCCAAAAAAAGAATAAAAATCAAAATCAGCTTTTTGGCAGGGGAAGATAACCGAAGCATTTAAGATACTAAACCTTCCTCGTCCCCAATAATCATTATCCTGTTTTTTGCAAGTATGCCGGAAAGAAACGGGTCTCTTCTTTTCTTTCTAAACTCAAGCTCTTCTCTGCTCATGACCGTATAATTGATTTCTCTTCCCCGCTTTGACTCCTCCGCCCTGACCAAGGTCGCCAGTTCCGGAAGAACCACCTCTCCTACAACCAAAACATCGACTTCGTCTTCGTGTTTCTGCGACACCCTCCGGACAAACCCTCCCGAAAACATCACAAACGAAATCTTGCCTATTTTGTTTCTTGCCGCAATAATCGCTGCCCCCAAACCGGTTGTCTTGGCCACCACCGATAAAAGATCGCCAAAAAAAGGGTGATCATCCCTTAACCAATAATAAACTCTGTTTCCCCGCGATTCTTTCTTCAACATTCCGCATTTTTCAAATTTTTCCAATTCTCTCCTGACCGCATTTATCTCCTCACCAATCCCACGGACAATTCCCCTGACATGATACATCTCCTTAAGATCGGAAAAGAACAATTCGATGATCTTTATCCTGACTTTTGAAGTTATTATGTCTGAAATAGTTGCCATACAATCTTACATTGGGGCAGCCCCGACGTAACGTCGGGGTTAATACTTAATTTCGTTTCCCGCAGGAACCACTTCTATCCAAATCGGACCCCTTACAAAAGATATTTCCTTTCCGCTCCCATCAACAAACTTGGTTCTGTCAAACATTGTAGCTTTTTTCCAGGTCCCCTCTATCACGTCTCCATTTTGAAATACTTTTATTAAACCCGAACCCGTCACTGTATAGAACATATGACCCTCTTTGTCAACCGGTCCCTTTTCTTTTACAAACATCACCACAACATTCTTTGCAGAAAGTTGTTCCTTTGATTCTATGTCCGTATGTTCCTTACCTCCATTGAATCTCTTGTAAACGTTGCCTGCCTGATCGTATCTCCATTCTACGTCATAGTCGGATTTGTTACTCCAAAATATAAAGGATATGTCAGAAGCAACCGGGGAACTTAACGGCTTGTCGTCGGAGAATTTCCAGGGAATGAATTTATTGTCCCAGGCAATTCCCTTCTCGTCCTCAGCGGCAAAACCTCTTTTGGCTGCTTCATCATAAAGCAGATCGGTGTAGCCCGTCACCCTGTGTTCCCAGGCAACGTCGGGTTTCCACTCTATTCTTACAATAGCCGGAAAGCCTAAATTAGTCTGTCCGTCCATATCATTTCCATACCTGCCGTTTGACCAACCGATTTTGCTGAGTATTTTATAAACGTCAACCGACGGATCGACATCACCGTATGGCTTTATCCCTCCGGGACAATTGTTGCAAATATTATTCGCTCCGCCCTGGTGAACAAACAAAGGTCTGTCGCCATACTCTGTTGCCCAATTAATAAAGTAAAACCTGGCGCTTCTAATCGGACGAATGGCCACATCTTCACCGGCAGCCCCGCAGTAATAAACGGCCAAAAATCTCGTAATTCCGCCTTCCGCCACGGCTTCATAGACAACATCGGCACGGGTAAGTCCCACCTGAGGTCTGGAATCGGCATGATTCTCGATCATGGCGGTAATGGGACGCCTTTTTTCCCAAATATCCCGTTCCGCTTTGGTAAACATCGCCCCGTTTATCGGACACTCCTCGGTTTTGGGAAGGCTCGGATCAATCTTGGGACGTTTTCCTTCAATACCTGCAGGTGAAACTGAAGTTGCCGGATTTTTAAGAACAAACGAGAAAACCACTACGGAAACGCCGGTTGATACCAAAAAAAGCCCCACGAAGCTTAAAGCAAGCATAAAAGCCTTGGCGGATATTATTTTTTGAATTTTTCCTAATAGTTCTTTCATTTTTGAGCCTCTTTTAATGCCTTTTTTTCTTCATCCGAAAGTTCGTGTTCGCCTTTTCCATTTTTGACGGTTTTCATATAGACTCTCGTTCTCTCCCTGGTGTGTAAACAGGTAATGACAACTCCCGTATCTTTGGCGTTCAAAAGCGCCAAAGAAAAACTATGATCCCCTCCAATCTCTTTGAAAGGATTGAAGCGAACAACCCCGACTTTCTGAACATGAAACTTGCCTTCATCCTCAAGCTCTTCAACTTCCTTCCGAACCAGATTGATCTCCCGCAAATTCTGGTCCTGAATCGTCAGGATTTTTTCAAGAATCTTTATAAGAGTCGTTTCTTTACTGCCTTTTGTCAATCTCTTAATGAAAGCAAAAAGCCACAAAAAAGCGGCACTTAATACTGCTAACCACACCCCAAAGATAATTAAAGGTAACAATTTGACTCAATCATTTTACGCAAACGTCGCTACTTGTGTCAAGAAGAATAAATGATTAAAATGCAAAAATATGGCGAGAAGAACAAAAAAAGACAAGCTTTCTGCCTCAAAAAAAAGGGGTTTAGCTTCAAGTGTCAAGGGGCAATTAAAGGAGCAGGATTTGGCAGCAAACACAAGAACCCGAAAGGCAAAAAATGCCGATATATTGGCACAAGAAGGCTCCGGCAAAAAGGTCAGGTCCGACATAATCAAAAGTCTAATTCTTGTCAGCTTCATCCTGAGCCTAGAGTTGGTGGTATACTTGGTTTGGAGCGTGAAGTGAATATAGCTCAATTGACAACTACTGTCCTTGGAAGGGGGGTGACAATTTATGATGTACTGTGTTAAGTGCCGAACAAAGAGAGAAGGCAAAAATGCACAAGCCGTAACAATGAAGAACGGCAAGAAAGCAACCAAGGCCGTCTGTGAAACTTGTGGCACAACCATGTTCAGGATCGGCGGAAACTAATCCACCCTTGAACATTTTAATGCAAAAGAGAATCCCGCATCTAAACGGGGCTCTTTTGCGTATCGGTTAGTAATTTACTTCAAAGGAAAAATTCAAAGAATTTTTTAAGAAAGAAGATCCAATATGAGTGGGAATTGTTTATATTTTTCCCCAAAACTCGAGATACTAAAGTGTTTTTGACCTTTTTTAACAATCAACCTGCCTCCCAACTTCCCATGTAAAAATTTTCCGTGCTCCATCGGAACATATGGGTCATTATCTGAATGGATAAACACAAATTCTTTACACCTTCTCTTAATTTTCTCCCAGTCATAGGAATGAATAAAAAGACCGTCAAGAGCATCCCATTCAAGATTGTCCTTAAATCCCGCAACCAAAATAGCCTTATTTATCACTGTCCCTTTTGGCAAATTTTGTAAAAGAGAAAGTATCGCAACTGCCCCCGAAGAGTGACCAATCAAAAATGTGTCAGAATTATACTGCCAATCAGGCAATAAAAACGAATTATATTTGTCTACATTTGGTTTGTCAGAACACGGTAAAAAAGGTACCCAAACTCTAAACCCTTTTCGTTCGAGTTCTTTTTTTAACCAAGGAAACCAATTATCATTTGGGTTATTTTCTGTACCGTGCAGAATTATTGCGTTTTTCATTAATTCACTAATACAAAATAGTTACCGGGCCGTCGAGGACACAATCAATCTCCATATAATCCCCAAAACTTCCGGTCTCTGTTTTGATTCTCTTTTCTTTCAGCTTGGAAATAAAATGTCCGTATATTTCTTTTGCCTCAGCGGGTAAAGCGGCATTGATAAAAGAGGGTCTGTTGCCGGCCGAAGTATCGGCATATAAGGTAAACTGGGAAACAACCAGAAGTTCGCCATCAACATCTTCCAACGATAAGTTTATTTTGTTGTTTTTATCAGCCATGACACGAAGCTTGACTAGTTTCTCCGCCAGGCCTTCCGCGTCTTTTAGGGTGTCCCCTTTTTTAATTCCCGCCAACACAAAAAGCCCCTTGCTTATTTCCCCTACAATTTTCCCGGAAGATACAACTTTAACAGATGCTTTTTTTACCCTTTGCACAACCAATCTCATGCAAGTATTATATATCTTACGGTGAGTAAGCCAAAGGTTAAATATAAAAGGGTACTTCTGAAACTTACCGAAGAACTGTTCGGAGACAACAAAGGGAAAGGAATAAATTTTTCTTCATTCGAAAAAATTGCTGTACAAATTGTTAATATCTGGAAATCAACAGGGGTTCAACTGGCCATTGTCGTGGGTGGCGGTAATATCTTTCGGGGCAGGGAAAGACCAAAAAACGTTGACCAGGCCGCTGCAGACTACATGGGCATGTTGGCTACGGTAATAAACGGCATGGCCCTCCAGGAGATATTAGAACGGCTGGGAACCCCAACCAGAATGATGACCGCGTTTGAAATAAATTCGGTAGCCGAACCTTATATCAGAAGAAGGGCAATAAGACATTTGGAAAAAGGAAGAATCGTTATCTTTACGGCAGGGGTAGGCAGTCCATTTTTTACAACCGACTCGGGAGCGGCTCTACGTGCCGTCGAAATCGGGTGCAATGTTTTATTGAAAGCAACTAATGTAGAAGGAGTGTACTCGGACGACCCAAACACAAATTCAAAATCAAAACTATATAAAAAGTTAAGCTACAAAGAGGTGCTCCAAAAGGATCTTAAGGTAATGGATGCCACCGCGTTTGCCCTATGTATGCGGGAGAAAATGCCTATAATTATCTTCAATATTAAAAACCTAAAGAATTTGGACAAAATCCTTGAAGGGAAACAGATCGGTACTCTCGTTCGTTGAAAATCGCCTCGCTCAAGAACCTTGGCTCCCCTCGCTTGCTGGGACGGTTTTAGAGCTATTTTTCCATAACAGCAAACTTCTACTGAAAAACAGTTAAGCAATTTCTAAGCCGTTTGAACCAAAGACTTTGTTAAACCTAGTTTGCAAAGCTATCTCCTCCGGATCTTGTGAATTACCAGAAAAAGTAACAACTTTTTTAATAGGATCAAAAATGAGTTTTTCGTGAGGACTCCCTCCAAAAAATCTAAATTCACTTGGTTTTCCTTGTTTCCATTCGTCAATAATAGTTTTTAGACCATAACTTCTATAAAATTTTCTTGCCCTATCGGGATCAAGATCATTCTGTAAACAATAATCTTCATCTATAAACTGGGGGTATTTTTGCACAAACTGAAGATCAAAATCAGCAGCTGTATCGAGTAATGAGTATTCATTTCTATTTTCTGGCCAAAAATGAATGATCATTGAACGGATAGCATTGAGTAACATTAATGGTTTACCATGTTCCAAAGCATGTGCCAGATTCTTTATTATTGTTTCTTTGTCCAAAAGTTTAATACCTTCCTCTACTAGTCCCAAATAAGTGCTCCATCGATAAATTCCATAACCATTATTGTATTCATGGGCGTTTCGGTAAGCCCAATTAAATTTAGTTAAAAGCACGCTGTCAATGTTTTGAGGTTCTGGTGTAGACACGGCAGAAAAATATAATTCATCTCTACCGCTGGGTAGTTCATGTAATCGAATATCACGGAAACCCGTTTGAGCTAGAATATCTAATTGTTCTTTAACCCCTGGGAAATGATGCACTGTGGATCCACTATGCCTTTGGAGGAAAATCCCTCCATTTTTTAATACTCTGTGAACCTCCACGAATAATCGTTTTAAATCGTCAGCTGATTTTGGAACAATGTCTATGACTTCAGAGCACAAAACACCATCAGCCTTACCAGTTTCAAAAGGTATGTTATATACGCTTCCTAATTGAGCTTCGGTACCCGTTGATTTTAATTCATCAATTACTCTTGAATCTAAATCTATGGTTATAATATGAGCGCCATAGCTTGCTACAAAATCCTGTAGTTGATTTCCGATTCCACCCCCCAAATCCAAAAACGTAGCTTGTTTTATGGTTTCTGGGTTTTTGAAATGCCTTAACAAAGAATAGTTATATTGGTCTTTAAAAAGTAGATCATTTTCTCTTAAGGCACGAGAAACCTCTCGAAAATCGTCTATGTCTATTGAGCCAGTCATAGAATGATTATATTACAAATGTGTTGGTATAATATCAAATTATATAAACTTCCGTGGTGAGAGGTGGTTGCCCATAAAGATAATTTTAGAATCCAAAGGAAAACTCCTCCTTTTGGGAGGGGTTAATCCATGTGCTCTGAAGGTTAGTAAGAACCTTTCGCTTCGCTCAAGAACCTTGGCTTCCCTCCGTTCGCACGAAACGAAAAAGTCCCGCTATTGCGGGACTGTTTCGTGCTCCGGAGGTTAGTAAGCCAGATTCTGTTTCTCGGCGATAATCCGTCTAATGCCCTCAAACTTCGGGTCAAAGGAAAGCTACTTATAGACCCATTCGGAGGTTGCAGCGGGGAGGATTGCCCTTTTCACTCATATCCCGACACATTTTAAGTGTCGGGACTGACATAGTCTCTGTTGCTCTAACTGGCCTCACAAGTTAGACTTACGCCTATCTCATGAGTCTCCGGCTTACGCCGGACACCCTGCTTTCTGCTGTCTGGACTTTCCTGACCATAAGATAGCGCTTGCGCGACATCTCACGGCCTAATCGCCCTTCCTCCAGAGCATTGGTATTTTACCATAAAAATTATGGTAAAGTAAATTATGATCAAAAAGGCATTAATAAAGATAAAAAAATACAGATCGAGATTGAAAGCTTTTACTTTAGTTGAAATTTTAGTAATCCTTGCATTGCTTGGAATTTTGATAATCCTTTCGGTTGTTAATGCTTCTGCTCAGGTACAAAAGGCGCGCGATGCGGTAAGAAAAGGCAATATTGATAGAATTAAAAAGGTGGTTGAAGAATATCAGCAGGATGCAAACTGCTACCCCGTTGCCTTGCCTGTTTGCGGAAATGATCTGATATTCGGAGACTTTAAACTTCTCGATGATATTCCCTGTGATCCCAAAACAAAGTTTTCCTACGTCTACGTAAGCGAAATTTCTGCATGTCCATCTTGGTTCCAAATTTATGGAACATTGGAATACACTGCAGACAATATTATCGATCGGGTCGGTTGCAGGGACGGATGTGGTCCGGATTGCCAGTTTAACTATGGTGCAGCAAGTTCCAACCAGAAACTTAATCCTTACTGTGACGTTTCTACACCAGAGTCTTCTCCTGTTGGTTCTCCTGAGCCAGAAGGACCTCTAGCTCAATATGTTTGTGCGCCAGGCGGGAGTTGTGAGAATTTTATTGATCCCGTTCTTTCGGGTTGTCCGGACATTTATCTTAATGACCCAACCTGTCAAAACCAGTGTGTTGAAAAAGAAAAAAGATGTCATGATGCCCGAGGTAAACAATAAATGGGTTTTTCTTCAAACTTTAAGATTTAAGATTGAAGTGTTCCGTTAATAATACCTGAAGGGTAATAACAATCGGAACGGAAAATAATATCCCAAAAACCCCGCCCAGTTTTGCTCCAATAGCCAGGGCAAGAAGAGTGATAATCGGGGAAACCCCGGTCGACTTTTGCATGATCTTCGGAATAAAGACGTAGTTTTCAAGTTGTTGAACTAAAAACGCCAGGGCAACAACCGCCAAACCCATAACCGGGGAAATACTCAGGCCTATTATTACCGAAGGAATTGCGGCCAGAAAAGGACCCAAAACCGGCACTATTTCAAACAAACCCGCCAGGATAGCCAAAGGAAGAGCATAGGGAATTCCTAATAGAACAAGCCCAAGATATGTAATTATTCCCACTAGGGTCATCAGGGAAATCTCCGCCCTTGCCCAACCCCCGAGTCTTGCCTCAAGTCTATCGATAAGTTTTCCCAATTCTTTTCTTTTTTCCTCCCCAAAAAAAAGTCCAAGTTGGACTTCCAATTTGTTTCTTGATTGAAGAAGATAAAAGGTAAAAACCAAGACAGCGAGAACACTGACGGCATTCGAGAAAAGAGAAACTCCGGCCTTGATTATTTGCGCAGGAATACCCCCCAACCTCGCAACTAATTCTTTTGCTACGTCTCCTTTAAAGTAAGTAAATATCCCTAAACTTCTTAGATTCGCCGGCAAACTGTTTGCAAAGTTTGTGGTTTGCTCTACCAGCGGAGGAACAATAGAGACAATCACCAAACCGAAAAGTCCAAAAACTACGATATAAGTAACAAGAATAGAAACCGCTCTGGGAATTCTGATTTTGGAAAGTTTGGTAACCATGGGGTTGAGTATCGCCATCAGAAGGAGGGCAGCAAAAAAGGCAAAAATAATATCTCTTATAAAAAACAAAAACCACAAAAGGAGAAGAAACAAAACCGAAAAAATAATTGTCTTGTGGGAAACCTCAATTTTCCTTACCATTACCCTCTTTATACCATTTTTTCACCAATTTTTCCACCTTATTTTGAAATTCCGGTTCCGTGATGTCAAACCACTGTAGTCTTCTGTCTTTCTTAAACCAGGTAATTTGTCTTCTCGCATATCTTTTTTCTTCATTTTTCCAATCGTTAATTACGGCTTCTTTACTTTTGGTATTTTCAAAATATTCTCTCCACTGCCTATAGCCCAAAGAGCTCATCGATTGCATCTCCCAAGTTACCCCGGAAGACAAAAGATCGCGTATCTCTTTTTCCAAACCGGCACCGACTCTCTTTTCCACTCTTCTTTCGATGTTTCCAAAAAGTGTTTCTTTTTCCGCGCAAAGCCCAATGAATAAAACGTCCAACTTTCCCTTTCCGCCCGAAGTGGGGAGAGTTGCAAACCGGCGGCTATCTTCCAGCTTCCACATGGCAATTTCAATTGCCCTTACCAACCTTCTCGGATTTTTCCTGTCCGAAGTATTCATGGAACCGGCACGGATCGGATCCGTTTGCGCCAAAACTTCATAAAGTTCATCCGACGGCTTAGTCTTCAGTTTCTCCCTTAACGCGTTATTTATTGGGACCGAAGCGGTAGGTATTCCGTCCACAACCGCTTTTATATAAAGCCCCGTTCCCCCTACTAAAATTGGAAGCTTATCCCTAGACCATATGTCCTCTATGGCTTTGTTGGCAAAAGCTATATATTTTGAAACACTAAACTCCTCCTTCGGTCCCGCCAAGTCATAGCCCCAAACTGTTGCCCATTTCGGGATTTTGCGCAGGTCTTTGCCAGTACCTATATCCAAGCCTCTATAAATTTGCCTGGAGTCCGCGGAAACAAGCTCCCCATTAAATTTTTTCGCAAGCTTTAGAGCCAAAGAGGTTTTGCCCGTAGCGGTCGGCCCACAAACGACAAGAACTTTTTTCATTATTGTCAACTGCTTGCACTGGTATATTTTGTCAGAGCAAAGTTCCAGAATTTTATCGATAAAAATAATGCAATTGCACCAAAACCCAATGACCACAAAACTCCCGGCAAAGAAACAAGTCCCATTAGGGCTTTGGCGGGAAGAGAAATCATAATTCCGATCGGCACAAAATAAGTAAGAATTCCTTTTAACGGCTCTTTGTAAATATCAACCGGCAGTCTCCCCAAATTGGTCAAATCCCTATATATCATGATCGTGTGATCTACTTCCAAAGTTATAATTCCGAAAGACAAGACCGTAATATGAAAAGCTGCAGCGAGAATAAGTCCGTTAATTAAAAGCAGAACGTAGAATACAGAATATAGAATGGTGGGATTAAGCATACTGCCAACATAAAAGACTGCAACAAAGAGCGGAGGAATCGTTACCAAATCTATCACATCCACCCCGCCCATTAAGGACTTAAAAAGAGCACTCATGGGTTTTGTTAGTGTTAAATCAAAATCACCGGAAATAATTTGCGGCCTAAATCTGTAAACTTCACGGAATAAAAACTGCGACAAAACATCAATTATGTTGAAGGTTAAAAAGAAAAAAATTGCCTGATTGGCATCGTAACCCGCAAGCCTGTTTGCACCTTTTAACAAAAATAAAAGAAAGGTGGCAAAAAAGACAAACCTTAATATTTTTCCCGTCAGAAAAAGAACCAATAATTTCGTTTGCGTAAACCAAATCAAAAACGCATTCCTGCTCATCATCAGCCAAATTTTTAGGTAGTAGGTAATCCTCCCCATGTTATTATCTTCCGAATGCCTGATAAACCCTTAACCCTTTATTCCAAATCGTTTTCATTAAAAAACATAATGCAACTGCCCAAAAAAGAGAAACCAGAAGTCCCCTAACGATTTCCATTGCCCCAAGCTTCCCCAAGTAAACCTGGAGCGGGAAGAATATCAAATAAGGAAACGGAAGCAGATAAAGAATGTTCTGCAGGTAACGGGGTAGAATATCGATGGGAAACAAGGCACCCGATAAAAATTCCGTAACAACCATCACGACGATGAATTGGGCACCCCAAGCAACTTCAGGCATCCAAAACGGAACGGCACTGGTAATAAAGAGAATTACAAAGAAAATAAACATCGCCAAAATAACGGAAATTACAAATCCCAATAAATACAGAGGGTTCGTTTGTAAAAAAAACGGCGGTTTGAGGAGAAGGTATAAAAGAATCGTTTCAAAAACGGCAAAAACAAGGTTCAAGGCTTTGCTTGAAATATCCCTCGTAAACCAATATTTAAAATAATCAATCGGCTTGACCAGATAATTACTCAAGTCCCCGCTTGACACCTCTCCGGCAACATCCACCGCTCTGGCCGAAAGAACAAAGGCCCTGACAATCAATATTCCGAATACGTAGGTTAAGATGCTCGCCCTGTTGTAGCCGAAAACAACTCTATCCGGATCCGAAAAAACACTGTCCCAAAGAAAGAAGACCAATACAATCTGAATAACATTTCTGGCCCTCCACATAATGAAGTTCAAACGATAGGCAAACTCCTGTTGAAGGGAAATATTAAAGACCGAAAGATATTTTTTCATTTTTAAACACTTTTCTTATCACTTCCTCAACCGGAATTTCCTCTATGGTCAGATCCGTTACGGGAAAGTTCTGAAGTATCTCAGCCGCGGCTACGGCTGCGGTGGTCCGGGGTACTGCCAACGTGACAAGGGGAAAGGCAATCTTTTTTATTTTCCCGATTGTTCTTAATTTTTTGATATCCTCCTGGCTTGAAAGGTAAACTTTAATTATTTTCTCTTTAGCAAACCTGTGAACCAATTCCTCCAAAGCCCCGTCAAAAACCAATTTTCCCTCATCGATGACAATCACCCGTCTGGCCAAATCCACCAAATCATTCATGTTGTGAGAGGTTAAAAGAATTGTTGCTCCGGTTTTTTTGTTGTAATCATATATAAAATCCCTGACTTTCTGCTGCCCGATCAGGTCAAGCCCGATAGTCGGTTCGTCCAAAAACAGTACCTTTGGTTTGTGAAGAAGGGCGGCAATCAACTCCAACCTCATGCGCTGGCCCAAGGAAAGCCTTCTAACCTGAATATTAAGAAGTTTCTTTGCCCCCAATAGTTCAACCAACTCATCAAGATTTTTTTCATATTCTTTTTGCCCAATTTCATAAATTGCCTGAGTGAGTTTGAAAGTTTCAATTGCGGGAAGATCCCACCATAACTGATTTTTTTGTCCCATGACAAGTGAAATTTGTTTAAGAAATTCGTGCTTCCTGTCCCACGGATCGTATTCTAAAACTTGCGTAAAACCCGAGGTCGGATACAAAAGCCCCGAGAGAATCTTTAAAGTTGTGGTTTTCCCCGCTCCGTTGGGACCGATAAAACCTACCAATTCCCCCGGTTGGATGGTAAAAGAAATTCCTTTTAAAACCCTTACCGTCTTTTTTTGGGGATGAAAGATTGAAGAAACCGCACCCGAAAGTCCCGGTCTTTTCTCGGTTATTTCAAAGTTTTTTACCAAACGGTCAACGATAATCGCCCTATCCATTTCCACAAGTATACCACTGAGATATTATCTGGCTACTTGTCTTTTTAGTTTCTTTCCGGGAGTGAATCTGGGAGATCTGTGAGCTTTAATTGTCACCATTATATCCGTCTTGGGAATTTTTACCGTCTTGCCCTTCATCGAAATTACCCTGAAAGTCCCAAAACCGGATAAAACCACCTTTTCTCCTTTGGAAAGGACTCTGCCGACCTCATTTAAAAAAACATCAACCGCTTCAACCGCACCTTTTTTTGTCAGATGGGCCTTTCTGGCCACAAGTTCTGTCAGTTCTCTTTTTGTCACAGTCTGGGTAGAGAATAACGAAAGTTCGGGCAAAAGTCAAGCGAGTGTATAAGTCAAGGACATTTTAGGCAAAAAAACCCCGTCCCATTTTACCTTGTGGTAAAAATACTTTCTTAACCCTTCTTCTTAAGCACTGTGGGCATATTTACCCCTAAATGAGCCAGGTTGCTGATGATGCTTCCTATAAGATTAAGCACGATAGCTACGAAAATAACAGTTGTGGCTATCTGACCTATCTGACCAAATTGGACAGCAAAAAGCTCTACTACGGCAAAGCCAAAAAGATAGGGTATTACGCCAGTTTTCATAAAGGCCGCCACTTTGTTAAAATTAAACTCTTTGCTGGCAATCGCCGCAGCAATCCCTAAGACTATATCTGCTGCCAAAAAAATCGCGATAAACATCATCGGCCAAGTACCAAAGGTAGCTGTAAGATCAGTAATTGCCTTAACAGCCCCTGTGGCAACCTCTGTGCTTGGAGCAGTTGTAATGGCTCCTTGTGCCAAAAACGCAGTCAACATATTGTTTTTCACCTCCTTTCTATTTTCTTCAAATCCCTCCGGACTAATTTTCTCCATAATTATCTCGACATCTTGCGCCCATGAACCATCCGAGCGGGGAGTAAATTTACTCATGACAAGCTCTGTTGTGAGTAATTCTTTATCAAAATATTCCCGGCGAAGGCCGGCAGCCACTTTTAAAATACCGTCCTCCCAACTGCCAAAGGAAACAATTTTATCACCATATATTCCCCAGCCGAAAGGATTATAAGAATGTTGGCCATTTTGATTATCCCAGGGAATCTTTTTTCCATAAGAACTCTCCTTACCGGCAATTGCCGGAAGAAGCCTCCAGTCAAACTGATATATGTCAGCAGCCACTACAAAAACAGCGGCAGAGAGGGCTAAAGGAGAACCATTTTTAGTCAAAAATTCTTCCAGTCTTTCTATTCTCCAATCACTTACATAGCCAAGGACCTGACCCTTAGCAATAGAAATATTCCCCAAACCAAACATAAGAATTATTGCCAGAACTAAACTCCATTGCTTTTTCATTTTATGCTTTCATCTTTTTTTCAAGTAAGGCCAATCTTTTCTTAAGTTCTATATTCTCCTCTTTTATTTCTTTAAACTCGGTGGCTTTCAAAAAGGGATCGCCTTCCCACCAGTTAATTCCCATCGCCTTAGCCCGGTCAACCGAGGCAATTAAAAGCCTTATCTTAATAGTTAAAAGCTCAACATCAACCAAATCGATTTTTATATCTCCTACAATCACCACTCCTTTATCAAGGATCCGGTCTAAAAGTTCCGCTAAAGTGGTGGTCTGTAAAGTTGTCTCTGCCATATATTTACCTCCTTTCTTACATTAACTCCCCAAGCGGGCCTAAATCCAAATTTAAGTCTTCATCTTTAAGATGAAATGATTGTTTAAGATCCCCCATGCGCTCCTCCAGTCTTTGAAAAGCAATACCCATTCTTTCAACTTCGGCAGTAGTCAAAAATCCTGCCTCCATCCGGCGGATGGCTTGCTTTTCCATCAATTTTCTTAAGAGTTCAATTAGGGTCAAAACCAACTTAGTTAAACCTTTTTCTACATTGTTGGGGTCAATATTGGTTCTTGGCATTACCTCTTTCACCATCGGGGGAGTCATGGCTTCACTTCGTTCAGCCTGCCACCCCCGAGGTGTTTTTATGTCCGTTGCAGGAGGTTCTACCCATTTAATATTTGGATTTCCTTCTTTGAAGAAATCTCCATCGTTTTCTCCACCCTCTCTGGCAGAAAAACCAGAGTTGCCACCACCAATACCCCTGGCTTTTTCAACGGTCTTAACTGAGGATAAAAGTAAGCCAAGATTAAGATAAACGAGATCAATATCAGCTACAGATAGGATAATTTCTCCTTTGGCTACTACCCCTTTATCCAAAAGTCTGTCTAAAAGCTCAAGAAGCGTTACTCTTTGCTGATTAACCAATAATTTATGGCTGACAACTTTTGCTTTTTTCATATGTTTAACTGACGAAATTATAGGCCGGCCACGGACCGGAACTTGTTAGTCTTAGACCAAACTCCTGATATTTTTTTCCTAACTTGGCAACCTTTTGGTTAAATTTTCTTATCTTAGACTTAAGGATTAGAAAAGCAAAAACAGAAATAAGAACTTCCCCTTTTTCTGAAAAGCGCTGGGCGGATTTAGTCACCTTATATTCAAAGGCAAGTTCTTTTAAACCGGTAAGAATCTCTTCCGAAAAAGAGGTAAGTTTTTCATTAGTAGCTTTTTCTGCTTCCTCTTCCTGTTTCTTTTTAAGAAGATAAGCTGTTCCAGTGCCTAACTTTTCCCTACTTTTAACATTAAAGTCAATACTGGCCTTAAATATTTTTAAATCTGCAAAGACTCTGATACCCCACTCCTGCCTGTCTTTAAACTTCTTAAGCAACTCCTTATATTTTGCATAAGAGGATTTAAGGTAATCTGCTGCCCCCTTTTTATCTTTAAGAATTGTCCCAAATTGAAAAGGAACCACAGTGGTTTTTCTCATCAACCTATCAAGAAAATCTTGGTGTTCGGTTAAAACTGCCTCCATTGTCTTGGGATTTTTTAGAGCTCCCTGAAGCTCTTTTTGAAAATCGGAAATATCTACCATTTTTCCTATTAAGGTTAAATCTTTGTAAGTTACCAGAAAAATATTGTCCGTTTTTAACTGACGATCATCCACAACTGCGTAGGTATAAATACCTTGTTTTTCCATTTTATTCCTCCTTTTCCTCTTCTTCTTTTTGCTCATAGGAAATCGCTTCCAAATCATCATTGAATTTGATCGCATAAAGACGTCTTTCTACAATCCGATAATCTGGATTAATCTTTTTGTAATAACTGTCTTCCTCGGCAGTTTCCACCTCTACCTCCCAACCATCAGAAACCTTTTTTACTTTAACTACCTTTCCCTCTGTTCCCAAAGTTGATTTAATAAAAGTTTTTGCCTGTTCTCTAACATCATAAAGAGTTTTTGCCATATCAAGTCACCTCCTTTCACGAGCGGCAGTTAACCTTTCTAAAAGCTCTGCCTCCTTTTTTTCATAATCTTCTTTATCTATTTCTTCTGCATCATAAAGCTGTTGTAATGTAAGGATCTGCTCTTGGATTTTTTCCTCACCGTAAAATTCATCCACAGCCATATCGTGAATTTTTGTAAAGATACCAACAAAACCTTTCCCGGCCAAACCTAAAAGATCATCAATGATTAACATAGTGAACTTGTCGAACTACCAAGTAACCACCACCTCCACAAAATTGCAGGGTGGTATCGGGCCAAAATAGTCTAATTTCGTTCTCTCGCCAAATTCTTGCTGTATTTGATTGATTTTTTGATCAAACTTTTCCTCTTTTTCTTTTCTGACTAAAAAGGAGGCATTGAGAATGTTTCTATCCCCTAAAATGTGGTTTTCCCGCAAGTCCTCAGCCAGACCTCTCAAAGAATCCAAAAGTGCTTGGGCTTCTTTCTTCTTCTTTTCTCCAAGAACCCGTTTTACTATTTCTCCAATCCTAATCTTTCCCGCGTACACTTTTTGTTCTGATTTTTCTTCTTCAATCCTTTTTTTAAGTTGAGCAATTTCCTCATTTTCAGAGACTATCTCGGCGAATATCCCTTCAAGGTTGGTCCAGAAAGCACGAACTCCAAGTTCTACTTTTCCCTTCATTTTCTCTAATAAATCTTTGAATTCCTGAGACCTTGCTTTTAATAATTTCTCTTTAATCTTTTCTTCATCTTCGGCAATAGTACAATACCTTACCGGCAAAAGAGTAAACTTCTCCATTATCTCTTCAAGCACTTTTTGATGGGCCATCACGTTATCCCGGCGAACGGGATATTTCACAACCGGAGAAGAGGAAACAACAGCCGCTAAACCATTTTGATGCATAGTACGGACTTTATCACCCCGATCACCAATACCCGGAGCCGAGAATTCTTGCGGTTTATCAGCTTCTATAATTGCGTATATATATTTTCCTTCGTTCATATTTTTTTATTACGCAAGTAACAAACTTGTTTATTGTAAATAACCACTCCGGCTTTAATCGTCCTAATTAGGTAACGGGCTAGGTCATTAATCGCTCCCACGGTTTCGCCATTGGTCAAACGCTTATAATACTCTTTTACCTTATCCGGATTTTTAACAAGAATGATTTTTATATCGCTTGCCAATCCTGATAGGACATCATGATAGGCGCCAAGAAAACAAATACCCGTTTCTCCCTCCGTCAGATTTTGATTGATTTGTTTGGCAATATATTTATCTCTGGCACCAAGAAGTCCATTTTTTCTAAGTTTATATTTTAAAAAAGCAAAAATGGTTGACATAAAATTTTTTCTTGCTGCTAAATCCTTGGTAAGCTGATATTCTTGTTTAAGAAGCTCCGGGTCTTCGGTCTTTTGCATTTGCGCTCCTTTTTTGGTAAGAATTTTCAGCAATTTATAATTAGGACTGCCGGCATGGGCGAGTTTATTGATAATAGCTTGGGCCGTTTCCCCACCTTCCGGCAGACCATCTTGAAAAATTAAAACTTTAGTAAACCCCGCACCCCACGGAGTCGATGTTTTCCTTTCTAAGAACCCCTCTATTTCTTCCCAATACCGCTCAATCGTTCTCTTGTGCTCTCCCCAATAGCTGCCCAAGAGTTTGACAGCTTTCTTTTCCAAATCAGCTGCCAGACTGCCTAAGTCCGGACTCGTATGAATAATTGGTATGTATATTAGCGTTCTTCCCATTTTAAAAGTGAAACAGATATTAAACCGTTTTGAATAAAATTTCTAAGCAACTTATATGCAGACGTTACCGGTTCGAACTCTAATGGATTGCCCCCTTTATCCGGATGAAGCCTCATGGCCAACTTATCATATGTTTGTTTTAACTTTTTTATACTTAGCTGACCATTAAGTTTCAAGGTCTTTCTTGCTTTCTCTACTTCTTTTCTATCAAGGCTGTCTACAAGGAGGGTAGCGAAACTATACAGTGGTAGAGGTCCAACTAGGCGAAAGTTAAGAAGACCATCAAACCGACTATCCAGCTTATTTAAAGCGTGGTTAAAGGCTTTTTCTTTCCCCCTTTCTACCAAAAAAGCTTGATTTAAAAGCATGTTGACATCGGCTAAAGCATGACTGCAGCTTTCAACCATTTCTTTTTTAAGCGCTTTCAAAACCTGAAGAGATATTTTTTCCTTCTTGGAAGCCAAGTAATCGGCCACTAATTCACCGAGAGCAATCTTATCTTCCATTTCACCGTCCGAGGAGTCCCCTCGGGCCACCTCGGAAGTGTAGTAGTCTCTAATTTTCTTACTCTCCCGAAAAGCCAGCTGGGCGGCTTTTTGGTCATTCCAAAAGCAGACCAGATCGAGTTCGATTTTATCTTCAAACTTTCGTAAAGCTTTACGAAGAAAAAAATAACCTTTTTCTAAAACAGCCGTAACTTCTTCTTCGTCTTTTAAGGTAGTGCCAAATTTAACCGGTAAGATGGGAATCTCGCTCATAATTTTCTCTATTGTTTGTTGGTGACCAATTAACTCCCCAACGGTTTCTTCCTTTGGCAGCTTATGATAATCTTTGACTTCTTTCTCCTCCACTACAGCCGCTAAACTCCGATAGGCAACAGTAGTTAAACCATCGAGATTTAAACCGTGGTTCTTATCCAGTTTTATGACTCCGTAAAGGTATTTTCCTTTCATACTTTCTCTTTCATCTTGCCAAAACAGTCAGAGCAGATTTTAATTGTTATGCTATCATTCACTTCTTCTCCACAACACTGACAGAAATGGGTTTTACTATTACTATCTTCTTCATCTTCTCTTTTTAATAATATATTGAGTAATTTGTGTTTTTTGCTTTTTGGCTTCTCTGTTAATTCCTGCCTTTCTCTAACTATTTCTTCTTGGGCTTCCTTTATTTCCTCTCGTGCTCTTATAAATGTCTCCCTTGTATCGGGAACTACCCCCAAACCTTCACAGTCATAGCAGGTGAGGGTAGTACCCCTCTTTTGTCCGGAGCCACGACAGCTGCTGCAAGTCATGTACTTTCCTACTAATTTATTTTTTCCTTTCCCTTTGCAAACCGGACAAGTCCCACTATAATGCGGGTTATTGCCGGTTCCTTGGCAAAAAGTACATTTAATGATCTGTTCGTTTGACATCTTTAAGTACCTCCCCAAAATGTTTCTTTTCTATTTTTAATTTCTTAAGATCCTTCTCCTTGGCAAGCAAAAATTCTCTAATAGCCAAAAGGGAAGCCTTCTGACAGATTGAGGCAATCTCTGCTCCCACTATTCCGTCTGTTTCCTTGGCAAAACTATTTAGGTTGACACCATTTCCCAGTGGTTTCCCCTTAGTATGCACCTTAAAAATTTCCTCCCGGGCTTTTAAATCAGGAGCTGGTAGTTCCAAGACAAAATCAAAACGGCCAGGCCGAAGTAAGGCTTCATCAATTAAATCAGGTCTATTGGTGCTTCCTAAAACCACTACCCCTTTGAGCTCTTCAATCCCATCCATTTCAGTTAAGAACTGGGAAACCACCCGCTCGGTGACCTGATCTCCCATCATTTTTCCCCTTTTAGGAACCAAAGCTTCAATTTCATCAAAAAATAAAATACAAGGAGCGGCCTGCCTGGCTTTTTTGAAAACTTCGCGTACTCCTTTTTCACTTTCGCCAATGTACTTAGAGAGAAGCTCGGGTCCTTTAATTGCGATGAAATTGACTTCTGCTTCTTTGGCAATTGCCTTGGCTAACAGAGTTTTTCCTGTACCGGGTTTTCCGGTCAACAAAATTCCCTTCGCCGGTTTGGTATTAGCTGCTTGATAAACTTCCGGATAATATAAAGGTTCTTTAACCGTCTCAAAAAGCAGCCTTTTAATATCTTCCAGTCCGCCAATATCAGAAAAAGAGACCTCGGGAATTTCTGTAAACACCTCACGAATGGCTGAAGGCTCAATTTCCCGAAGAGCATTCAAAAAATCATCCATGGTGACCGTTAAGCTCAGCAGAATATCGGCGGGTATGACTTCCTGTTCAAAGTCAATCTTGGGCATTAACCTTCGTAAAGCATACATGGCTGCTTCTCGAGCCAGAGCGGCCAAATCCGCACCCACAAAGCCATGAGTTAAAAAGGCGAGCCTGTCAAGATTAACGTCATCAGCCAAAGGCATCCCCCGGCTATGAATAGTTATAATCTCGAGCCTTCCATTTTTATCAGGAATAGGTATTTCTATCTCTCTATCAAACCGACCGGGGCGGCGAAGCGCGGGGTCAAGGAGATTAGGCAAGTTTGTGGCACCAATAATAATCACCTGACCGCGACTTTCCAGACCATCCATCAGAGCCAGTAGTTGGGCCACCACCCGTCGCTCAACCTGTTTTTCTCCGCCTAATTCTTCCCTTTTAGGAGCAATTGCATCCAGCTCATCCAAAAACAAAATTGAGGGTGCATTTTTTTGCGCCTCCTCAAAAACACCTCGCAGATGCGCCTCTGATTCACCATAAAATTTGTGCATAATTTCAGGCCCCGAGAGGTGCAGGAAATAGGCATCGGCTTCGTGAGCAATAACTCTGGCTATCAATGTCTTGCCGGTCCCCGGTAGTCCATGAAGAAGGACCCCTTTGGGAGGTTCAATGCCCAACCGGGCAAAAATTTGGGGGAATTTCAAAGGCAGCTCGATCATTTCTCTAATCCGTTTAATCTGGTCACCTATACCGCCAATATCCTCGTAGGTTAATCTGGCCTCTGCCTTTTTCCCTTCACCGGTAATGGAAATTATGGTTTGCGCTGTCAAAAGTACAGGAGTAGAGGGAGTCGTATCCACTACCTGAAAGTCTTGCTTCTTTGTTCCTAAAAAGCTAACCTGAACCCGATCTCCTTTGACTACGGGGATTGCCGAAAGTAGGCGGGAAAGATAGGTGGCATCAAGTGCGGCGGGAGTTATAGTTAAAGGGGAAAGCGTAACTCGTCGAGCTTCCTCGACTCTAATTTTGCTCAAAACTACTTTCTCATCAAGACTTACTTCGGCATTTTCGCGAATTATGCCGTCAATTTGAACGCTGCCCTGGCCACGAAATTCCGGAAAAGTAGGCATGACTTTGGCAACGGTTTCCCGTTTACCTTTGATACTGATTACCTCTCCGGTATCGGCAATCCCCAGCTTCTCCATCGCCTCCGGGTCAATCCGGGCAATACCCCGGCCAACGTCTCTCGGATTGGCCTCGACAACTTTTAATTTCATTACGCCAGTAACAAACTTGTTTATTTCTTTGATAGTCATAGGTTTGCATTCTTGTCGCTCACTTTTTTACTTTATTTATTCTTATTTCCAAAACCCCGTTTTTGTATTTAATTTTTAAAGTGCCGGGGTCAATCTCTTTTGGCAAAACAATTTCTTTATAATATTTACGGTCAGCCCCGGCTAAGTCGGGGTCAGCATCTTTCGCCTCAAGAGTAAGCACGTCTCCTTTTATCTCTGTTTTTATACTCTCCCGGGCAACTCCCGGTACTTCGACGATAATCCTTACTTCCTCTTTCTCGTCAAATATATCAACAATTGGTTCGCGTTCTTCAGAGACCGCAGGCCCCTTGGGAGTCTTTTTGATATTGCCAAAGGTGGAGACAACGGGTTCTCCACCCACAGCTGTTTTTACAGTAACCCCATAGACGCCTTTGAGTTTTTCCCCAAATTTAATTTCCCCTTCACGCTTGAATTCCTCCCCTTTCTCCGCTAATCTCCCCACCGCATCTAAAAGGCCGGCAATACCCTTAAAAGCACCACCCAATCCAAAATCGACATTGGTTTTTTTATCAGTCATAGTTTTAGTACTTGAGGGGGACACTGTTAAATCTCCCCCCGGGATTTCCTTTCGTTGTTTCTTTTTGTCTTTCCGAAACTTTACTCTTTAAAAAGCCCAACGCGTGCCAAACTTCGCCCAAACGTCTTAGTGTCTGGTCTTTTTGCCTTTTAATCCACTCTGTTTTATTTTTCAAATGTTCTTCTTCGCAAGCCAAAACATACATCCGGCGTAAAATCTCTGACTGTGTCTGAGCACCGGGACGGGTATTCAGACTATGAACTCCTCTCATCGAACCTGCGCCTTTAGGAATCATGTTCATCACCTCCTTTTAGAAAAAGTCTCATAAAACGGCCTTTATTGTCACGGGGCTGCGGGTCTTGCCTTGTTCCAACCCCAGGCTGGTCAGATACCGACTGGTAACCTGGCTGGTCAGTGGTTGATGTCCAGGCTTTCCTTCCTTTGCAATGTTCATCAATTAACTGATTAATCGTCTCTCGCGCCAAGTTCAACTCTTCCCGGGTGGCCCGAACAACAGTCAGAGCATCAAGACAGATTTCGCGGAAGAAAGGATTTCGACAATCAGCTGTTATTCCTTTTTGTTTAAGAATCGAGCCAATGACAATTGCTGGCCGAATCGTGGTTATTTTCCTGATGCCATTGGTATAACGAAAACCGCGAATAAGAGCTGTAATTCTTTCAGCGTCTTCTAGTGCGATACCTGTTCTATTTTGAACAATTTTTGTTTCTGTCGGTTCATCAAAATAGTCAAGATGAATCGTCACCATCCTATCCAAAAGAGCATCCTGCGTTTTGTGCACTCCGGCATATTCTTCAGGATTGGATGTAAAAATAGCCCTAAAGTTTGGATGAACCTTAATATATCCTCCTTCTTCTTCACTGGTGGGAAGAGTTAAGATGCCTTCTTCGAGCACCGAGAGAAGAGCATTGTTGGCTTCCGGCCTTGAACGGTTAAATTCATCGTAAATTAAGGTCAGGCCATCTTTGACTGCGGTAGTCAAACGATTGTTCATCCAACGCTGCATCACGTCTTCTTCCGTCTTTAAGACAGAATGAATAAAATTATCAATCAGCTTTCTTTTGCGATACCCTAGATTATCACCCACCAAATCTGAAGTCTTAAACTCCTCATCCCCATACATCAGCATCAGCGGCCGATCCAAAAGATTAGCCAGATGCATGGCCAAAGTAGTTTTTCCGGTTCCGGTTGACCCGGAAAGATGAACGGCAAAACCTGCCTCAAGATAGCTTAAGGCACGATCAATTATTTTTCTAACAGCTGGTGTTTCCACAAACCCCTCGGAGGGAGAAGTGGCAATGACTGAATGATCCATATAAATTATTCCTTTCCCCAAAAAGCTACTTGGGCATCACTTAGCATTTTCTGCAATTCTCGCTGTTTCGCTTGATTTTCTTTTGTTGTTGTCTTAACGTCTTTTTTTATTTCTTCAATTCTTCGGCTGCGGATCTTTTTACCGCTTTCAATATCTTCTCTTAAGTTGCGCATCTCGTCGATAAAGGACATTTATACCACCCCCTTTCCGCCACATTTTAAACAAGGCAAATTACTTTCTTTTGCGCTTCCACTCCCGCCGCACTCGGGACAAACTTTTTTTCCATCAGTCACCAAAACTACTCCCCGGCCATTGCAAACGGTACAAACGTTCCTGCTGTTCGGACTGACCCCGGTTCCTTGACAATGAGCGCATTTGACATGGGGTTCAGCCACCGCAACCTTGCCTCTCCCTCCACAGACCTGACAGGTAGCCTCTTTAGACATAATCTCAAAAGGATCTTTCCCTTTCCCTTTGCAAAAAGCACAGGTGATTGTAATTATTTTTGTCATTTTTTATCGCTTCTTTTCTTTTGCATGATAACTGCTAACTTTTGCCATTGAGCCGCAGCCTCTTCCCTTTCTTTCTTAAAATTCCCAAGCATATTGGCAACTTCCTCCTTGATGTAGCTTGCCGCCTTGGTTAATTCTTCTACCTCAGGCTTTCTTTCCTCTTGCCGGGCGCGAATCCCAACCAGCATTTTTTTAAAATCCTTAATCCGCACCTCTTCTCCCTTATTTAAAAGCTGGCGTAAGCCTTTAGCCATTTCTTCTTCTTCCGTCTTAAACTGCTGAATCATTATGGCCACATCCTTTCCCCGCTGTTTGCGTTTCTCGACAATGTCTTTGATTAAAAGATCAAAGTCTTTCTTCCTCAATGATTCACCTTTAGCCAACTTCTCCTTAAGTTTCTCGCGAAGCTCGTTTTGCTCTTCTTTAAACTCCTCCACCGTTTGTCTCGTTTCTTCCTTTAAGGCCACCACCCGATCAACAATCCTGTCATAAAGATCAATTATTTCTTGGCTAAGATTATTGTTACCTCTCATTTATGTGGGAAAATATAAAGAGTCTCTCTTAACGACTTTTCCTTCATCCTGCAGCTCTCTTATTGGCCTACCTAAACGGACATAGGCTATTCCTAGCTCCCTACCAAGCTGAGCTAAACTGATGCCGTTGGAATTCTCCCTAATCAACGACAAAGCTTTCATCTTTAATTCTCCTTCAGTAAACGCTTCTTCAGCCGCCTCTTCTACCTTTTTAGGCACTTCAGCCTCTTTGGGAACCTCGGCAATTGGCACTCTCTTTCCGGTCCGCTTGGAGGCCATTATTTTGGCCAAATTTTGCCAATGAGTTCGGGCTTCGTTGATATCCTTTTGAAAAGCGGCTAAAAGCTCAGTTACCTCTTCCTTTCGCACTCTTTGTTTACTTTTAATGTCCGCCAACATACTTTTGAATTCTTCCAATCTTTTAAATTCTGATTGGGACAAAAAGTCTTTAAGTTCAGTGGACATCTCCTCAAGTTCATTCTCAAATTTTTTAATCATTTCCGTAACTTCCTCTTCACGCGCTCTCTGGTGAGATTGAATGTCGGCCAACATCCCCTTAAACTCGGCAATTCTGGTTGACTCGCTCTTGGCCAGAAGTTTGGCAACAGCGTCCGCCGCTTCTTTATTCTCCCTGCCAATTCGAGTCATCATCTGATGAGTGTCCCTTGTTGCGTCCGCCAGCCAGCTCATCCGCTCCCCGTAGGAAACTTCAATCCCCTCAGCAATATTTTTCATATCATTTGCTATCGTCATAATAATTTTCACCTCCTTTCTTATACCCCTCTTATACCCTCTTAGTAAATTTACTAAAGAAGGCTTTTACTTTCGTAATAATATTTCTAAAAAAACTTTTGATAGTTTCCATATTTTTAAAATTCAGCCAGGGCATGCTTTTTGGATATAACTACTTTTTTGGGCAGTTGTAAAAGGGCAGGAAGCGCTTTTACACCCAAAAAGGATGCTCTGATTCTTTGCTTTTAGGCTGCGGCTGCGCTTGCAGTTAGCCCAATCGCTTCGGCATATTTGAGATAGGTCTCTACTGATGCGACCACAACTCTTGCTTCAACGGCCAAAAGTTCGATACCCACCAGAGAAATCCTAACCCAAGCATCCACAACTATCCCCTTGTCAAGAATTCTGTCAACTACCTCGACAAGACTTGAGGACGCCATAGATTTTTGAACGGCCATGTTTTATTCACCTCCTTTCTTTAAAGTATTCAAATATAAATTTGGGAATGGTCTAAGGCGGTTTTCAGAACAACTAAGGAAGAGATCAGAGAGAGAGAGAGAGAGAGAGAGAGAGAGAGCTATAGTATTAAAGGATTTGCTTGAAAGAGTTGGGCAGTTCATACTAGAAAATTTCTTATTCAATATCAGTTTTACAAAATCCAGGCGTCGTGTCAAGAGGTAATTTTCAGATATCTAGATCGATATCTACAAGCCTAACCACACGCTTTATAACTCACAATAACCAAACCCTTATTGTAAGAAAGCATCATACTTGTGGGGTCATAGAGTGTTAGCAATGGTGGGTAATAAATTTCTTCCCGGAAAAACGGATTCACATCCTTTGTCTTTGGCACTATTTGAGATTCAAAAATATCCCCAATGGTAGAAAGGATTAAAAAAGCTTGACCATTTTTATACCCTACCGGAGAATAAAAAACACAGCTATCTGGGCCATAATCATGTCTGCTTCTTCCAAAAACAGGCGTATCCATAAAGCTAATACCAGAAAATCGCACGATTAACCCCAGATCCCGGGTACTATTACAATCTTCAATGGTTTCCACTTCCCACGTTATTTTTTCAATTTCCGGAGAGACCAAAGTCTTACTTAGTCTCTCTTGAGCTGGTTTTCGGAAAACATGATCTTCAACATTAAATCCTCCATTGTCTTGTCTTAAACTACCTCGCCCTATCCGTCCTCTTCTGCCTTCTTGTTCTCTTAAAGCATCGAGCGTAGTCCGCGGTGGAATTGATCTTATCCGACGTTCTATCACAGCTCCCTCTCTTTTCTAACTAGTCTTTCTCGCAGAGTCTCTGATGATGAACCGATGAGCGTTTCTGGCTCGCTAACCTCCATCTCCGGTTCCAGTAGTCTTTTCATTTCGTGAGCTAAACCAATGAATAAAATTCCCGTACCGCCTTCGGGAAGAGTAGTTTTTATCCTTTGGGCAATATACTCTGAACGCATCCTAGAAAAAATTGGTTTCATTCTATCATAGCTTAATCGCGCGTCTACGTACTCCTCTTCGGTTGAATGGGTAGTTAAAGTGGCTTGAAGGTTGTATTCTTTATTTAATAATTCTGGATCTTCCGTACCGACAATGTCCGCCCCTTGCTTTTTAAGCCAGCGAAGGATGTCATAATTAACTGGTTTAGCTCTATCGACAACGTAGGTTACTAATTCTTGTCGAACATTCGGTAAACCATCTTGGTAGACTTTTAATTTGGAAAAATCAAAGGGTAAATCCTTTACGTAGTCAAAAACCTTCCGCCAATATTGAGTTTTCAGCGCTTCAATTTCTTCATCAAAAGGAATCCTTCTTCCCAAGCTTTCTCCATAATCAGCGTGGGTATGGATAATAGGAATAATTATTAGGCGTTTATCTCGCATTTTTTGCGATTATATCATAATGAAGGGGTAGCAAGGTTTATCCACTACCTTCAAAAACCATAATTACTAAGATTGCTGTTTCCTATTCTTATCCTTGGCAGATCCAGTCTTTGTTTTGTACATTGGACCGACCCGTATCTTGTCGTAAAAGCTAATTTGTAATTCAGTTTTTCCAACAAACTTATAGCCCGTTGATTATCAAGTCCGTAGGGGTAGGCAAAAACTTTAGAAGAATTCAGTCCCCTTTCAAAAAGCTGAAGATCGGCGGTCGAAATTTCCCTTTCCAAAACCTCTTGGCTTACCGCAACATTTTTATGCGACCATGTATGGTTGGCAAACAAAATTCCGGATGAAGCCATTTCGTTTATTTGATCCCAAGAAAGATATCCCGGGTTATTCACCAGTCCGGTAGGTACAAAAACAACAGCTTTGTACCCAAATTCTTTTAAAATAGGATAGGCATTCCGGTAAAAATCTTCGTAGGCGTCGTCAAAGGTGATTAAAGCCGCCTTTACCGAGGGATTTACTACTCCACTGTCAAAAAAGGTTATCAGATTGTCCACGGATACAACAGCATATCCTTTATCTTTCAAATATTGCATCTGATTTCTAAAAAATTCCGGTGTAACGGTTAGGGCTGTTTGATTCTTCTCTTTCGCCTCATTCAATCCCTGGATGTGGTGGTACATAAGAGCGGGCATCCGGACGCATGGTCCGTATAATAGATTCATCTCGGCTAAAGTTAACGGCCTGGGGGTAGGGGTGGGAGAGAGAGTCGGTACAGGCGAAGGGGTAGATTTAGGTGTATTCGTCTCTTTAACAATTCTTTTGGGCAATACTTGTAATAAAGATATAATTCCTAAAAAAATTATCGAGAAAAACAAAAGAAAACGAAGTCTTTTCATTTTGCGGCGGTAGTGCCTGTTGCCCTGGTTTCTCTGATTGCCGTCACTTTAATCTGACCTGCATATTCGGCTTCTTTTTCCAATCTTTGGGCAATATCGTGTGCCAGAACCGTTAGTTTGTCGTCATCTACCTCATCCGGTTTGACTAAAACCCGGACATCCCGTCCTGCCTGAAAAGCATAGACCGTGTCCACCCCTGGGAATGAACTTGCCAATTCTTCAATCTTGCTCATTCTTTTGACATACTCCTCATGGGGCTCGTAACGCGCCCCCGGCCTGGAACCGGAGATCGCGTCCGCAATCCAAACGACCACGGATTCAACCGAGGAAAAGGGTTTATCTTCATGATGCTCCGCAACAGTTGCAACAATTTCCTTGGGAATACCAAATTTCTTTAAGGTATGAACCCCGGCTTCAATATGGGTTCCTTCCTCGTCGGTTACGACCTTGCCGATATCGTGCAGTAAACAGCCGAGCCTGACAACATCAACGTTGGCACCAATTTCGTTGGCAACCGAGACCCCGATCTTGGTTTCTTCGATTGTATGAATCCCCAGATTTTGACCGTAAGAAGTTCTAAACCGGTAGCGGCCTATCATCTTCATCAAATCCAAGGGAAGATTAAAAACGCCACACTCGTGGGTAATTTTCTTTCCTTCCTCGAGAAGAACATCTTCCATCTGCAACTTTATTTGTCTTATCACCTCTTCAATCCTTGAAGGCTGAATCCTGGTATCCTTAATCAATTCCTCCATCGCCCTTCTGGCAATCTCACGTCTTATGGAATCAAAGGAGGAAACCCTTATTTCGTTTGTTTCGTCAATCTCGATTTCCACCCCCGCTTCTTTTTCAAAGGCCCTGATATTTCTCCCGCCGGCACCGATAATTCTTCCTTTCACTTCTTCATTGGGAACCGGAACCGAAGAGACGGTGTATTCCGCCACGTACGACGTGGCCCCATGCTTCATGGCATCAACCAGTATTTCTTTGGCCTTTTCGGAAGCATCTTCCTTTATTCTTTCTTCAGCCTGTCTTATCTTTTTGGCAATCTCTCCGGTTATTTCCTTCTGAACTTCATCCAAAAGAACCTTCTTGGCTTCATCAACCGTCATTTTGGCCACCTTCGCCAACTTTTCTAAATAATCATCACGATTTGTCATATTAATGTTTGAGGAGTCCAAGAATAACCCGATTAAATTAAATCAGGTCGAAAGAAGAAACTAACTTTTGAGTTCTTCTAACCATATTTCCTTAACTCCTGAAGTTATTTTACTATTATTCCAAAAAAACGTCAATTACATGTTGGGTATTGACGCGGAGAAATTGATAACATATCATAAGAACATAAGAAGTCGGCAAATGTGCGGATAGCCATGGCCGGCTTTTTTATTTATACCAACATACTAAACACACTTGGATTAGATTTATCCTTTAACTTTCTCTCGATAAGCCTCAATTTCATTTGAGTAACTTTATCAATTTTATTTTTATTTTTCTTATACCCGTATTTAACACCCGCGATAATCGCTAAGGTGTCAGCTATTTGAACATCTATATCTTGATTTAACTTCTTTACCAAACTTAAGGAAGTGATTTTTTCTCTATACTCTTTTGGAGAAATTCCTCTTTTCCCTCCAGTTCCCACGCCTTGAATATGATTATGGGCATGTATTAGATAAAAATCCTGGGAGGGATCGGATTCAGAAACTATTTTTCCTCCACAATTTCTTCCCAATAAATGATTATTGGAAAAATCTCCCAAAATCCTCATATATGCTCTTTTAAGAATTGTTTCTGGTTGCCAACCACATTTTCTAGCCTTCTTCTTATCGACTATTACAAATAACATACTTATTTGGGGACTGTTCAGAATAGATATAAATTCAGACCAAAAAGAAATTTCTTTCTTTTTATCCCGAAGCGCAGAAAATGGACCCTTTTTCCTCAACATATCCCTGCTGTGAAACACAATATCTTCATTATTGAAGTACTTCCTTTTTAACTTCCGCATCTTTCTATCCAGAATATCTTTAAACTTTTCTGGAAGTATCACGCCCGAAAGCACAAACAGCTCTGAACTGTGATTGTACGAAGCTTTTCCAGACTCATCTAGGGCAAGTATTTTATAGCTCCTCATTCAATATCTTAACTATAACAGAATTTATTACTTCCCAAGAAAAACCCCTTCCTGCCAGATACTGAGACATTTTTTGACGGGCATCTCTGGGCGCTAAATTCTTCCATTTATACATTTTCTTTTCTAGAAGTTCTCTTGCCATTTTTTCTTCGTCTATTTTTTCTTCTCCCAAAACCTTATTTATTATTTCGTTGTTAATCCCCTTAGTTCGTAATTCATTATTCAATATTCTTTTCGACTTGGGCCGAAAATTTGAGCGTTGCTCAACCCACCATTTTGCAAATTTTTCATCATCGACAAGTTCCAATCTCTTTAATCGATTAAATAACTCTTCATATAAACTTTCGTGCACTTTTTTCCTTTTCAGCCAATCTTTTACCTCTTTTTCACTTCTCGGACGAAGGGTTGCAAATCTAAGAAGTTTATCCAGTGTTTTTTGAAACTCGGATTTTTTAACTATTTCCACTATTTCTTCATCAGTTAGTTCCTGATCCACCTTTAATCCAAGTTTTACAAAGTTTTCCAAATCAATTCCAAAACCGAATTTATCATCAAGATATATATTTACCCTATCTTTTTTCTTCTGAGGTTTAATTGAAGTAATTATCGGCACAACTTAATATTACTCTTCTTTCTCTTCCACTAACTCTTTAGGAAGCTTTTTGCCCGAAGCTGCCATCTCTTTTATTTTCTTCTCCAACTCATCCGCAAATTTTGCGTGTTCTTTGATATATGCCTTAGCCCCCTCCTTGCCTTGCGCAATTGGTTTATCTTCATAATTGTAAAAAGAGCCGCTCTTTGAGATTAATCCCAAATCAACAGCCACATCCAAAATCCCTCCCGATTTGGAAATGCCTTCATCTTCCATGATATCCAATTCGGCAACCCTTAAAGGAGGAGCAACTTTATTCTTGACAATTCTTGCTCTGTGGCGGGACCCGATTACCCTTTCCCCGTCTTTTAAAACCTCAATTCTTCTTAAGTCAATTCTCACCGATGAATAAAATTTTAAAGCCAGACCACCGGGAGTAGTTTCGGGGTTGCCGAACATTACTCCGATTTTCAGCCTTAATTGGTTGGTAAAAATAAGGACCGTTTTGGATTTGGATATTGCGCCTGTTAACTTTCTTAGGGCTTGAGACATCAGGCGCGCTTGCATCCCCATCACGGCGTCTCCCATCTCTCCTTCCAACTCGGCCCTTGGAACAAGTGCCGCCACCGAGTCAACAACAATGACGTCCAGCGCCCCCGACCGGATCAGGGTTTCGGTAATTTCCAAAGCCTGCTCTCCCGTATCGGGCTGGCTCATTAAAAGATTATCCAAATCAACCCCGATTATTTCTGCCCAAGCCGGGTCAAGTGCGTGCTCGGCATCAACAAAAGCACACTGACCGCCTCTTTTTTGTGCCTCTGCAATAACGGATAGAGCAAGACTTGTTTTCCCAGATGCCTCAGGACCATATATCTCGGAAATCCTTCCTCTCGGAAGACCACCGACACCCAGCGCCAAATCCAAAGCAATAGATCCGGTGGGAATTACATCAATCTTAAAACGGACATCGGCTTTTTCCCCAAGCCTCATAATCGACCCTCTGCCATATTGCTTTTCTATCTGGTCCATTGCCAGTTTAATCGCCTGAAGTTTCGCCGAAGCGCCTTGCTGTTGTTTTGTTTCCGCTACTTCTTTCTTTTTCTTCGCCATATCAGCTCTCCTTTTACATTCTTTTTAGTAATAATTCAAGGGCTAATTAATTTCCTCCTTTGAAAACCTTTTAAATAATTTCGTCTGGTCGAAATTTTTTGTCCGGATTTTCTCTCCAAAGCGCGCCTGGCATCTCCCGCAATTTTACCGCCTTCATTTGCAACTTTTTTATTTTCTTTAAATCCTCTGGTGTTTTTTGCTTGGGTTATTCTTGTTGTCGAGGCCTCACCCAACATGGAAAAGATAAGTTCCAAATCATCCATGTGATCTCTTAAATTTTCTCTTTTCAGATTTTTAAATTTTTTATAAAGAAATCTGGTTCTTTTGGTAGCCAACTCAGGATCTTCAATCTCTTGAATCCTTTCATACCCTACTCTCGCTAACCATCTTTTAAACGGTTCTGCTTTAGGAGAAGGGATAGACTGGACAAGACGAAGAACACTTTCTGTATTGGCACAATCTGTTCCCCGCATTTTCCCGTCAGGGGCTATCAATTTCAACCGTCGACAAAATGTCGACAGTTCAGCTCCTTCTTCGGTTTTGACCCGAACCTTCATCTTGTACCAATAATCACGAGGATTATCACTATCGGTAAGGGCTTCAACAACATCCACAACAGAAAACCACCATTCCTTATTATGAATAGCTTTACGGACTTGTTTTCCTTGAAAAATGGCCAAATGGGTATCGGTCATAATTCATTATTTACCAAACAAAATACGAAGTCAATATACAAGAATAGGCCTATAATGTCGGGGATGAGTGAGTTGCACACTCGCCACACGACCCCCAGCCGCGTATTCTACTGTTAAACTAATCCCCGTGAGCTATATATTATCAAATTTGTCTACTCACAACCAATCTACCTCTTTGGAGATTGTTTCGCTCTCCTGGACTTCCCCCCCATACCAACCATACGACGCTGCCTCGTACGGGAATCGCGGGTAAGAAGCCCGGCCTTTTTAAGGAGTGGCCTAAATTTTTCGGGAGAGGCTTTTGCGATAGCCCGTGCAAGCCCATGAACCAATGCTCCAATCTGTCCCATTTTTCCGCCTCCAACCACCTTTGCACTAAAGTAATAATTATGAAAGGTTTCAGTTACACCGAAAGGTTTTTCCAACATAACCTTCATAATCTTTCCCGGAAAATAATCAAAGGCCGGTATTCCGTTAACGGTATTAACTCCCTTGCCTTTAAAAAGCCTCACCCTGGCAGAGGACTCCCTCCTTTTTCCTGTTGTATAAACGTAGTCAATTTTCTTTGTCATACTTATTTATTAAACCTGTCTTCATACGCATGTTGTTCTCCCTTAACAATTTTTAGTCTTGTCATTCTGTCTTTTTTTAACCTATTATCTGGAAGCATTCCGGAAACCGCATGCGCAATCACCCGTTCGGGATGTTCTTTTGACATTTTTGCAAAAGAAACCTCTTTAAAACCCCCGGGGTATCCCGAATTTCCTCTATATACCTTTTGTTCCTTCTTCCTTCCGGTAAGAACCACCTTCTCGCAATTGGTAACAACCACAAAATCTCCCGAATCCATATGAGCCGAATAATCGGCTTTGTGTTTGCCTGTCAAAAATGTTGCAATTTGGGTTGCAACTCTACCCAATACTTCTCCCTTAGCATTCACCAAATGCCAATCCCTGACTATCTCTTTTTGTGTCGGCTGATATGTTTTATACATATAGTTACTTAGTTAATTAGTCACTTAGTTGCTTAGTTGTTGATTTTTTAGTTTTCGCTATCACCTTTTCGCTACCGCGTAGCGGCAAGCTTTGCTTATTCGCTACTTTGTCTACCCACTCTAATATTGCCATTTCGGCATTGTCGCCCTTCCTTCTGGGAAGAAGGGTTATTCTGGTAAAACCACTTTTCCTCCTGATAAAAGTTGGCGCAATCTTTCCAAACAGTTTATCAACCGTCCCCCTGTCATTACCCATTTCGGCTAAAACTTTTCTTCTTAAAGCAACTCCCCCTTTTTTAGCATGAGTAACATATTTATCAAGCTGACCCTGAATTGCCTTAGCCCGCGCTTTTGTAGTGGTAATTTTTCCACTCAAAACCAAAGCCCTAACCAGGGACCTAAAAAGTGCAGTTCTTCCCTTTCTGCCTCGTGAGAGTTTCCGTCCAAAAACCATCTTTCTCATTTCATTCTCCTTTAAACTCAATACCTTTTTCAGCGAGTGCCGCAGAAATTATCTTTATAGATTTTTCTCCAAGGTTTCTTACTTTAACCAAATCCTCCTTTTTAGCTTTCACTAAAAGTTCCACAGTTTCATATCCTGCTCTGGCTAAAGCATTTGCCACTCTTGTTGGTAAACCAATCTCTTCAACGGAAAGTTTTCCAGCCGGGCCCAAACCGTCTTCGACCGGTTTTTCTTTCACGGCAACTTTCTTAGGAGAGACTATCTGGTTAAAATATGATACGACTATCTTTGACGCCTGCACCAAAGAGTCTTTAGACGAAACGGTTCCGTCCGTCCAAATCTCAAGAATTAATTTGTCAAAATTCGTAAGCCTGCCTACGCGAGTTTCTTCTACTTTGTAATTAACTCGTGTCACGGGCGAAAAAGAGGCGTCTAAAGGAATTACTCCGATTGTCTCGGTCTTTCTTTCCGTAGCCGGAGAATATCCACAACCAACCTGAATTTCCATATCAGCCTCCAATTTTGCACCCTTGCTTAAAGTTGCCAAAACAAATTCCGGATTAGCAACCTTAACGTTCGCGGGAACCTTAATATCTTTTGCTTTTACCTCACCGGATTTCTTTACCGAAATTGATGCTTTGACCGGCTTTGTACCATCATACGAAAATTTAACCTTTTTAAGATTTAGTAAAAAATCAACCACGTCTTCTTTCATTCCCTTAAGGGTTGTGAAACTATGCTTAACCCCGGAAATCTTTACGCTGGTAATAGCCGCACCCGAAAGACTTGTTAAAAGAACACGTCTTAAAGAATTTCCTAAAGTGTCGCCATACCCCTGTTCCAGAGGGGTGATTACAAACTTTCCGTAATCTTTCTCTTTGACTTCTTGTTTTACCTCAAACAATGGTTCATTCATTTAAATCACCACCTTTCAATTTTACCTCGAGTAAGAATTTACATTCTTGACTCTCGATAAAAATTTATCTCGAATAAAACTCAACGATATCCTGTTCGGAAATAGGCTCAATTATATCTTCTCTTGTCGGTTCTCTCAAGACCTTTCCAAATACAGCTTTTTTCTCAAGCCAAGACGGAATTTTTTGCTCTTTTTCCTCCAGCAACCTCTTAACAAAAGGAATTCCCAAAGCTTTGTCGCTTAATCCAACCGTTTGTCCCACACTAACCCGAAAGGATGGAATATTTACTTTTTTGCCGTCAACCGTTACATGCCTGTGGGATACAAGTTGTCTCGAAGAAAATCTGGTTGGTGCAAAACCAAGCCGGAAAATTACATTATCAAGCCTTTTTTCCAAAAGAGTAAGAAGTTTTTCTCCTGTATTTCCTTTGGTTTTTAAGGCTTCTATAACATACCTTTTAAACTGTTTTTCCATAATACCATAATATCTTTTTACCTTTTGCTTTTCTCTCAGTTGTCTCCCATACTGCGAAGAGTTTCTTAAACCTTTTGGACCGTGAACTCCCGGTGGAACATTCAAACGGGTAAGTTTTGCACCTTTTCCAAAAAGGTCAACCCCTTCTCTTCTTGACAATCTGTCTTTCGGTCCGGTATATCTTGCCATATTACACTCTCCTTTTCTTTTTTGGTCTTGGTCCGTTGTGAGGCATCGGAGTAATATCCGCTATTAAAGATATTTTTACTCCGGTGGATTTAACTGCCCTAAGAGCCGCATCCCTCCCCGGTCCCGGACCTTTTAAATAAATTTCGACCTCCCTAACTCCATACTTTTCTTTGGCCTTACCCAAAACCCTTTCAACCGCCGTTGTTGCCGCAAACGGGGTCGACTTGCGTGTACCTTTAAAACCGGCCGCCCCTGACGAACCCCACGCCAAAACCTCCCCCGATTTGTTAGCGACCGTAACCAAAGTGTTATTAAAAGAGGCTGATATATACACCTTCCCTACCTCCTCTTGTTTATTTTTGACTGTCATATTTATTTATCTTTTACCTCCTGCCCACCAGGCCCTTTCATTTTTGACAAAACTTCCTTTTTAAAAGCACCGACCGTTTTTCGTTTTCCCCTATTGGTTCTGGCGTTGGTACGTGTCCGCTGTCCCCTTGACGGAAGATTTCTGGCGTGCCTTGTGCCCCGATAGGATCCGATTGCCTTTAGCCTTGATATGTTCGATCTGACGATCCTGACAAGTTCACCCTCGGTAGGATATTCCTCAAGCTTTCCGGCAATTCCCGAAATGTCTCCGGAAGAAAGTTTTGATACCCTTTTCGAAGGATCTATCTTCAAGGTCTCAAGAATTCGGTCCGACAACGCCCAACCTATACCCTTTATCTTTGTCAGAGCATAGTCTATCCTCCAACTGTCTTGTAATTCAACTCCTGCAATTCTTGCCATGATACCAACTACCCCTGTCTTTGCTTGTGTCTGGGGGTTTTTTTACAAACCACGTACAAAACATTCCGTCTTTTTACAATCCTGCAATCCTTACACCTTTTTTGTATTGAACTTTGTACTTTCATATTAATATTTGTATACAATTCTGCCCCGTTCCTCATCGTATGGTGTCATTTCCACCCTCACCCTGTCTCCGGGGAAAATCCTGACATAATTCCTTCTCATTTTACCCGTCAGTGTCGTTAGTATTAGCCTTTTATCCGAAAGTTCCACCCTAAACATCGTATTGGGCAAGGATTGTTTAACTATTCCGTTTATTTCCGTCGTTTTAATAACTTTTACCATAGCTACTCCAATATGGTTAGAACGATAGGGCCTTTATTAGTTACTGCAACAGTATCTTCAAAAAGCGCTGATATTTTACCATCCGCGGTAGAAATTGTCCATCCGTCATTATTTAACACCACCTCCGGCCGACCCAGGCAATACATGACTTCAATTGCCAAAACCGCTCCCGCCAATAGTTTGGGGCTTGATTCCTTAGCCCCAGGCACAAAACAGGGTATCTGGGGCTCTTCATGCAGGGCTCTGCCAACCCCATGACCAACAAGCGCTCTGATAGGTGAAAAGCCGGCTTTCTTAATAGGCGTCTCAATTGCCTCCGAAATGTCATAGACGAAATTCCCCGGATGGGCACTATCGATTGCTTTACTAATTGCAACCTTTCCTGCCTGCAAAAAGTTTGCGATCTTTGCATCCGGATTAATAGCTTTGGTAAAGGATGTGTCCGTATGAAAACCATTGTAGTAAATACCCAAATCAACACTCACCACGTCCTCTTTTTTAAAAACCACATCTTTTTTAGGAATACCGTGCACCAACCCCGCATTTATATTTACACAGGTAGCCCAGGAGTATCCTTTAACCATTTTAAAGGAAGCTTCCGCACCTTCTTTTTTAATGAGCCTTACCGCGAGTTCTTCAACCTCCCAAGCGCTAACACCTTCTCTCACTTTCTCTCTTAAAGATTCTCTTATCCTTGCTAATTTTCCCCCTCCTTGGCGCATAACTTCAATTTCCGCTTCCGTTTTAATATTCATCCCAACCATGCTATTTGCCTTCGACAATCCTTACCAGATCTTTTTGAATTTCACCAATCGGCCTCTCCCCGTTAATTTTCACCAAGATTCCTTCCTTTTCCAGCAACCCAACCAATGGTTTTGTTACCCTACTATACTCCTCCAGTCTTTTTTTAATCGCCTCCGGCGTATCGTCACCTCTCTGATACAACTCTCCTCCACAATCACATTTGTTTTCTGATGGAGGAACGGGAAATGTGGCCAGATTCCAAATTTTCCCGCATTTTCGACAAGACCTTCGGGCAGACAACCTTCTTACCGCCTCTTCTTCACTGATATCAATTAAAAAAGCTGTTTCTAATTTTTCTCCCCGTTCATCAAACCAATTTTTTAATATTTGATACTGATTAATACTTCTGGGAAATCCATCAAGAAGAATTCCTTTACTTGATTTTATTTTTTCTCCCAAAAGCTTCTTCATTGCAAAGAAAAACATATCATCCGGAACAAGTTTTCCTTTTTCGTTCTGTATCTTGGCAATTTCCGGATTTGTTTCTGCAAGCTTTCTTAAAAAACCACCCATTTCAAAAGAGTAAAAACCATATTTTTCAACAAGAAGTCTTGCTTGTGTTCCTTTACCGGATCCTTGGGGACCAATCAAAAGAATATTCATATTATCTAACAAAAGCTTCGTATTTGCGCATGGAGAGTTCTCCCTCAAGCTCCCTAGTCAATTCCAGGACAACGGAGACAACGATTAGAATTCCCGTTCCTCCTATTGCCAGATTTGATATTCCGATTGTTTTTTGGAAAAAAGAAGGCAGTATTGCAATCATTCCCAAAAAGGCTCCTCCGACTACGGTTATCCTTGAAAGAACATGGGACAAATACTGTGAAGTCTGACTTCCGGGTCTAATCCCCGGAATAAACCCTCCTCCCTTTTGCAGATTTTCTGCAATCTTTACAGGATTAAAAACCACTGCCGTATAAAAATAAGTAAAACCAAAAACCAAAAAGAAATAGGTAATATTATAAAAGACTGACTGCGGATTAAATAAACTTCCAAGCTTTAGAGCAAAATTTGCAATTTGAGGATTAGAAACCCCTCCGAGAAACTGGCTCAACAGTGAAGGCACAAGTACCAGAGAAATTGCAAAGATGATGGGAATTACTCCGGCCTGATTAAGGCGGAGGGGTAAATAGCTTGATACGGGTGAAGCCGAAAATACCCCGGCTCTTCTTGAATAATGAATGGGAATTTTTCTAATCGCTTCGTTCATAAATATAATTAATCCGATAATAACAACCGCAACCAGCAAAAATATCGAAACTTTTAAGATATCCTGCGACTGCAAAACCGTGGCGGATTGTCCGATTATTACCGGAAGCTGTGAAACTATTCCCGTAAAAATCAGGAAAGATATTCCGTTTTTAAAACCGTACTCCGAGATAAGATCGCCCAACCATACGGCAAAAACAGTTCCTGCCGTCATTGTCAAAACCAAAGAGATCGTTGCCAGAGGAGGCAGGTTGGTAATAATCTGCTGTGACCTTAAAAGAGAGAACATGGCAAAACCCTGCAGTACGGCAAGAGGAATTGTCAATAGCTTTGTATATTGGTTGATTTTCTCTCGTCCATATTCTCCCTCTTTTGACAACTCTTCCAACTTAGGCATTACATATGTCAATAGCTGTAATATTATCGAGGCGTTGATATATGGATTAAGCCCTAAAGCCATGACCGAAAAATTGGCCAAAGTTCCTCCCGAAAAAACATCCAACAAAGAGAGAAGCGGACTTCCAAAAAACAGACGCCTTAATGACTCCCTATCAATACCGGCAGCCGGGATGTGGGCAACCAAGCGAAACACAACCAAAATGAGTGCCGTTAATAATATTTTTTTTCTAATTTCCGGAGATTTGACCGTCTTAGAAAAAAATTGGGCAATAGATTTTAACATTAAATAATTTTCCCGCCTGCCTTTTCTACTTTCTTGGCAGCTGATTTTGAAATTGGTAAAGAAATCGTAAACTTTTTCGTTAACTTCCCGTCACCCAATATCTTTACTCCGTACTTTTCCGCATCCGACTTGTCCACTATCCCGTTTTTAACAAGCATATCAACATCAACCGTTTTTCCCGAAGGGAGCATATCAATAACCGACAGATTTATTACCAATGGCTTCTTACTGGCCAAATGTTTTCCTTTCCCTCTCTGAAACGGCAATTTTTTAAGGAGGGATTTTTTTACCTTTACTCCTTCGAACAGTATTCCTACCTTCCCACGCGATTTTTGACCTTTTTGACCCCTCCCGGAGGTATGACCCCCTTTACCGCTGCCATAACCCCTACCCAATCTTTTTTTTGATCTTTTTGTTATTTTTGTTAATTCCTGCGTCATTTTGTTTTCTCCTTTCCGGCCTTTTTGTCCTCCCTCTTCTTTGCCAACACACTGATTCTTTCCAGGGCTTTCATTGTTGCATAGATATTGGAAATTTTATTGTTTGTCCCCAATATCTTCCCCACAACATCTTTAATTCCGACCGCCTGCATAACAGTCCTCATGGCTCCTCCCGCAATTATTCCGGACCCCACCGGAGCCGGTTTTATCAAAACCTTTGCCGCAGAAAACTTTTCCCGAACGGAACAGGGAATAGTCGTTCCCGCCAGTGTTATTTGTACCATTGATCTTTTTGCCTTTGATATGGCCTTCCTTATGGCATTTCGGACATCCGTAGCCTTAGAAAGGCCGACCCCGACCTTCCCTTTTCTGTCTCCAACCACAACCAGAGCTGAAAATCTGATCTGGTTTCCTCCTTTTGTTTTTTTTGAGATTCTGTTTATTTGCACCACCGTCTCTTCAAATTCTTTTATTTGATTCGGTTCGTATGACCGTTTTTGATTATAAGACATATCAAAACTTCAGACCTCCTTTCCTTGCCCCCTCAGCTACCGCTTTTACTATACCGTGATATTTATACCCCCCTCTGTCAAAAACAACCTTGGATATACCTTTCTTTATTGCCTTTTTTGCCAATTCCTCGCCAACAAAAGCGGCTGTCGACCTTGCACCGGAAAAAGAAACCAACGTAATCCCCTTAAGATCATCTATCACTTGAGTGTAGACATATTTGTTAGATCGAAACACGGATAGCCTTAACAGGTTTTTCTGTTTTTTAACTTTGGCTCTTACTTTTCTTTTTCTGCGTATGTTTCTGTCAATTTTCATATCATGCTACACCTACGGTTTTGGCTGCTTTTCCCGCTTTTCTTCTTACAATTTCGTCTATATATCTGATCCCCTTTCCTTTATACGGTTCAGGTTTTCTTACCGCCCTTATTTCTGCCGCAATTTGACCTACCAACTCTTTATCAATTCCTTCCACGGTAATAAAAGTTTTTTCCACCTTAAAATTTATCCCCTCAGGTGCTTCAATTTTTACAGGATGGGAATAGCCAACATTTAAAACCAGGGTTTCCCCTGACAGTTCAGCCTTATATCCGGCACCAACCAGTTCCATTTCCTTTGTCCATCCTCTAAAAACCCCTTCCACCATATTTGAGAGCAATGAACGCATCGTCCCATATATCGGAAAATATTTCGGGTTATTCTTTTTCAAACTTAAAGTAAGAATGCCCTCCTTTTCTTCCAGCTTTATTAAATTGGATATTCTCAAAGATAAATTACCCTTGGGGCCCGAAACCTTAACCACATCACCAACAACTTCAACCCCAACTCCTTCGGGCAATTTAATCGGTAGTTTTCCTATTTTGCTCATATCACCAAATTTCTGCCACAACCTCCCCTCCAATTCCTGCTTTCAAGACTTCCATTGATGTTAATATTCCTTTTGGCGTACTGACAATAAAAATCGACGGGCCTTTCTTCTTTTCAATTTCCTTTACACTTGCATAAATCCTTCGGCCGGGTTTGGAAACAAGCTTGATATCAATGAGTACGGGCTCTTTATGACTGTAGGCGAGTTTCATCTTTATGTCGCTGTCTTTTAGCGATACTTCTGCCAAATAACCCGCCTTTTGCAAAGCTTTAGCCATATCAAAATTAAATTTAGTATAGGGCGCAATGGTCTCACCGTTTTTTGCCATCACCGCATTTTTTATTCTGATTAGTAAATCTCCGACAGGATAGTTCGTCATATTAATCTTTTCACCAACTTGCCTTTCTCAACCCGGGAATTTCCCCCTTTAGGGCCAATTCTCGAAAACAAAGTCTACAAAGCCCGAATTTCCTCATATATCCCCTTGGCCTGCCGCACAAACGGCATCTGTTTCTATACCGACCTTTAAACTTAAGTTTTTTATCTTCTCTGACTTCCTTTGCTGTTGTTGCCATATTAGTAAATTACTTTTCGAAAGGCATTCCTAAAAGTTCCAACAATCTTTCCGACTGTTTAGTCTCCCGTGTCTTAGTTACAATTGTGATTTCAAGACCATGCGGCTGACTTTTGGCTAAATCTATTTCCGGAAATACAGTGTGTTCGGCAATCCCCAAGGTATAATTACCCCCTTTGTCAAAAGATTTTCTTGAAACTCCCCGAAAATCCCTAATCCGTGGTAGTACAACCGAGAACAATCTGTCCAAAAAAGCATACATCCTTTCTTCTCTTAAAGTAATCTTCAAACCCACAGGCATACCGATCCTAATGCCAAAACTGGCAACCGAAATTTTTGCAGGTCTGACGGACGGTTTTTGTCCGGAAATCGTCGCCAGGTCTTTCTTTAATTGTTCCATGCGTTCTTTACTTTCCGCCGCATCTCCCACGCCCATATTGATAACAACTTTTTGAAGTGCGGGAATTGCCATACGGTTATCAATTCCAAACTCCTTCGAAAGCACCGGAATAACTTCTTTTATATATTTCTCTTTTAATCTTTGTGTTTTTTCCATATGTCTATCTCCTTTTTACATTTCTTGCATATCCTAACTTTTTCATCTTTTAAAACGTTAAATCCTACCCTTGTGTTTTTCTTGCACTTGGGGCAAATCAAAGAAACTTTTGAAAAGGGAAGCGGTCTGGGAATGTCATAAATCCCACCTTTTTGTCCTTGAGCCCCCTTAACGTGCTTTTTATAGATATTCACTCCGGGAACCAAGACTTTTTCTTTTTTGGGAAAAATTTTCTCAATCTTTCCTTCCCGGCCTTTGTCTTTTCCGGCCAAAACTTTAACCATGTCTCCAATTTTCAGTTTAATCATACGACCTCCCTCGCCAACGATGCAATTTTGTTGTAACCAATCTCTTTGATTTCTCTGGCGACAGGACCCAAGATTCTCGTTCCCCGCGGCAGACCCTGTTTATCTATCACTACTCCCGCATTATCATCAAATCTTACATAACTTCCATCTTTTCTTCTGACTTCCTTTTTTGTTCTCACAATCAGGACATTTACCTTTTCGTGATCGGCTACAGCACCAACGGAATCTGCCCCCCTTACTACGCACAAAACTACATCGCCCAACGTTGCCTTCTTGCCTATCTTTGTCGATACTCCGATAATCATCAGCCTTCTTGCTCCTGAGTTGTCGGCCGGCGTCAACATTGTTCTTAGCTGGACCATTATTTACCCTCCTTTTTTTCAACCACTTCTACTATTTTCCATTTTTTTATTTTCGAATAGGGTTTGCAGGCGACAAATTTTACACTCTGTCCAACCTTAACTTCCGTCTCGTCGTGTACATGATATTTTTTAACCTTTCGATATCTTTTCTTGTACATCGGATGCACTACGGTTCTGACCACTTCAACCGTGGCTGTGTTTTGCATCTTTTTTGCTGTTACTTTTCCGATAAACATCTTCATATTTTTTCCTTGTTTACAATATCTCTTTCTCTTAAGAGGGTTAACATCCTGGCAATTTCCCTTCTTAACAACCTACCTTTTTTGACATTCTTTTCTTTTTGTAAAACAATTTCACTCATAAACAATGCCAATTTTTTCTTCTTTTCCAAGACAAGTTCTTTTTCACCAATATTTTTCTTTTTCATATTTTACTCTTCCTTGCTGACAAAAATAGACTTTACCGAAAGTTTGTTGGCCGCTTTCTCCATTGCCCTTTTAACAACATCTTTTGACATTCCGGCAACTTCAAAGAGAATTCTCCCCGGTTTTACTACCGCAACATATCTATCAACATCACCTTTGCCCCCTCCCATCCTTTTTCCTGCCGGACGCGCAGATACCGGTTTGTCGGGAAAAATTCTTATCCAAACACGCCCACCCCTTTTTAAGCTGTGGGTTATTGTTCTTCTTGCTGCCTCTATCTGTTTACTTGGAATCCAGGCAGTGCCTAACGATTTAAGACCAAATTCGCCGAAGGCAAGTTCGGTCCCTCTGGTTTCAACTCCCTTCCTTCTTCCTCTAAAGTCTTTTATATATTTTCTTTTCTTTGGCTGCAACATAAGTGACCTATCCTTTCTTGTGAATCCAAACCTTAACCCCTACATATCCTCTTTTTAACAGTGCGGGAATCTGCGCATAATCTACCGCTTCCCTTAAAGTTTGTGCGGGAACGGATCCCATATGATACTTTTCAACCCTGGAAATTTCCGCCCCCTGAATTCTTCCCCCAAGAACTATTTTTATTCCGTCCGCACCTGCTGCCATAACTCTCTCCATCGCCTTAGTTACAACTCTTCTGTGCGACATCCTTCTTTCCAATTCCTGGGCAATACGAACCGCCACCAGGTGAGCCGATATTTCGGGATTACTTACTTCATTTACCCTCAAATCTATCTTCAAATCTTTTAGAGAGGTTTTACGAACTTCTCGCATTTTTTCAATAATATGTTTTTTTACGTCTTCTAAACCCGTTCCGCCTCTGCCAATAACCACACCGGGCCTTGAAACCGTAAGAATTACAACAATACTTTTCGGCAATCTTTCTATCTCCACAGACGTTACCCCGGCAACAGCTAAATTCTGCATTAGATCACGTCTTATTTTTATATCTTCTAACAGAAGATCTTTATAGCCCAAATTGTCGGAAAACCATCTGGATTTCCAAGGCAAAAAATGGCCCGTTCTAAAACCGATTGGATTTATTTTTTGTCCCATAGAATTACCCTTATATGGCTCATCCTTTTCTTTATTGGATGCCATCTTCCTTTTGAAACCGGTTTCCCCCTTTTTAAAGCCGGTCCTCCCCCGACTTGAATTTCTTTAAATTTTAGATCGGCCCCATCGATACCTTTTTCCTTAGCATTGGCTATAGCCTGTTTAATAACCTTGGCCACGGGCTCGGCTGCCCTTTTACCTATCAGGGAAAGGGTCTCTATTGCCACCAGGGGCTTAAGTTTTTTAATAAGATCAACCACCAATCGAATCTTTCTTGGCGACATCAGTAAAAATTTTTGTTCTGCTTTGATTTCCATAGCTATTAAGTCTTGTCTAAAGTACGCTTGACTATTTCTCCGTGTCCCCTAAAGGTCCTCGTCGGAGAAAACTCTCCAAGTCTATGCCCTACCATATCCTCGGTTACAAAGACGTCAATAAAAATCCTGCCGTTATGAACTTGAAAATACTTGCCGACAAATTCGGGAGGAATCTGACAATTTCTGGACCATGTTTTCACCGGTTTCTCTTTTATCCCCATACCGGAACTCACCTTCTTAACCAGGCGTTCATCCACATATGGTCCCTTCTTTGAACTTCTACTCATATTTTAGTTGTGCGGTCCTTTCTTTCTGTGCTCAGCTATCAACCTATTTGAATATTTCTTTTTGTTTCTGGTTTTTCCGACCGCTCGTTTCCCGTATACGGTTTTAGGGTATTTCATGCCAACGGGGCTTTTTCCTTCACCGCCGCCATGAGGGTGAGCGTGCGGATGCATGGCAATTCCTCTTACTGTCGGTTTTATTCCCATCCTTCTTTTTCTCCCCGCCTTTTTTAAATTAATCGTATTTGATTCGACTCTACCGACCTGACCTATTGTGGCGAAACACTCAGGATCAAACCTGCGAATCTCTCCGGAAGGCAATTTTACAAGCACCCAATTCTCGTCTTTTCCGTGAAGGACAGCAACAGAACCCGCACTTTTTACAACTTGTCCGCCCTTTCCCTTTCTCAGCTCAATATTGTGAATTTGTGTTCCGATAGGAATTTTCCCCAAAGGCAGAGTGTTTCCCATTTCGATCGGTGCCACGTCAGAACTTATTATTTTCTGTCCTTCAATAAGACCATAAGGTGCAATAATATAGCGTCTTTCACCGTCTTCATACAAAATAAGGGCGACGTCGGAGCTTCTGTTGGGATCATACTCGATTTTTATAACCTTGCCCCAAACTTCTTTTTTGTCTCTTTTGAAGTCTATCTCCCTTAAAAATCTTTTTGCTCTTCCCCCCTGATGGCGAACGGTTATAGTCCCACCGGATCTTCCCGAATTTTTTTGTAATAGTCTTTTAAGTTTTTTCATATTTACTTTTTATTTTCTTTTGTTTCAAACAACGCTATCTTCTCGCCTTCTTTAAGTACAACTATTGCCTTTTTCCTGCTGGGAATTGTTACTTTTCTTCTTTTTAAATTCGTTTTAACCCCGCCTTTATAGTTCATTGTTCTCACCGACATTACGTGCACAGTAAATATTTCCCCTATTAATTTTTTAATCTCTTTCTTTTTAAGGTTTCTGTCTAACCAAAAAGAATATTTACCCTGCTTAGCAAGTTGTAAACTCTTTTCCGTTAATATGGGTATAAGTTTCATAATTATTTATTTATTTTCTTCACCAAAGCGTCTTTGTCAAAAACCAGCATTCCGCCAAAAAACACGTCGTAGGCGTTGAGACTGTCAAAAGTTTTGACAGAAACATTTGAAAGATTTCTAAAAATCTTTGTATTTATTGAATTTCCTTTATTTAAAACAAAAGTAAATTTTTGGCTCTCCTTATCCTTGTTCTGAAATTTTTCAATCAGTTTTGCCGCCTGACTTGTTTTCTTTAATGTCGAAAGACCGCTGACAACCGCCATTCTGCCTTCCTTGGCTTTTGCCGAAAGGGCAAGATCCAGGGCTTTGCTTTTCATTTTTTCGGGCAAAACAAGCTCTCTCCTTAAAGGTTTTGGTCCGTGGGCAACACCGCCCCCGACAAAAATAGGGGCTGAACGTGCTCCGTGTCTGGCTCCTCCCGTTCCTTTTTGCCTATACCATTTCTTCGTAGTTCTGTCTACCTCACCTCTGGTTTTGGTTTTTGCCAAACCGATATGCGCTCTTTCCCTATAGATATGGATCGCCTGAGATAAAAGAGCAGGATTTTCTTTTTCTTCAAAACGTTTCGGTAGTAAAACCTCCGGTTGTTTTATCCCTTTAGCTGAAAATGCTTTAATTTTTATCATATTTTTACCTCCGTTTTTACCTCTTCCGTTCCGGCTTTCTCTTCCTCCTTTTCTTCCTCCCCCTCAACTACCTGTGCAACCACCTCCGTTTCCAAATCTTTCAGACTCCCGGCTGAAATTCTGGTTATAATGATGTCAGAACCAAAAGATCCGGGTATTGGTCCGGAGAGGGCTATTTCATTTTTCTCTACATCGACAGAGATGACGTGAATGTTTTTAATTGTAACCCTCTCCATTCCCATTCTTCCAGCCATCTTTTTCCCTCTCAGTACTCTGCCGGGAGTCGTTCCCTGTCCTATTGCCCCCGGGGCTCTCTGTCTATCCGATTGCCCGTGAGTTTTTGGCCCTCCGGCAAAATGCCAGCGCTTGACCACTCCCGCAAAACCTTTGCCTTTCGAAGTTCCCGTCACGCTCACCATATCCCCAACCTTAAAAATGTCGGCGGCTTTGACAGTATCTCCAACCTTTAAATCGCCCTCTTTGTCTAACCTGACTTCCCGCAAAAATTTAGGAGCCATTTTTGTTTTCCCTATGGCTCCCTTTAAGTGTCCTTGTAACGGCTTTGAAAGGTTTTTGATTTTCCTTTCGGAAAAACCCAATTGTACTGCCCAATAACCGTCTTTATCCCGATTTTTTACCTGTGTTACCACACACGGACCGGCCACTACTTTCGTTATAGGAACTCTATTCCCATGAACAAAAGTTTGGTTCATCCTTCCTTTCGATCCCAGTATTGTCTGCAACATGATTTTAATTTTAAACCACAAAAAAAGGCGCCGGAGGCGCCTTATTCAAGCACATCCTACAAACTATACGTGGTAAATTAACATAAACACATCCACGATGGATTGATTATATCAAATGAAGCCGCCTTGAGCAAGCGGTCCGTAGCAGATTTGGAGAATATACCCGAGGTATTTATCTTACTTTAGAATATATTTCCAACCCGGTTGCCAGGATTTGGTCTTTCGCCAATCTTCGGCAAACGCCTGTTCCCACGTTTTACCCCTTAAAAGCACATCCAAAGCAAGTTGTGGAGCTTTATGAGCTACAATCGCAACTGATTTCTTGTCATAATTTTCCTTCAGAAAATCAAGAAAATCACTTATCCTCTTCTTTACGTTCTCGTAGCTCTCCCCATCGGGAAATCTCTCATTTATATGTTTCTCCTGCATAGGCTCAACAACGTCAGAGGATTGAGCGTTATATATTCCATAATTACACTCCCTTAATCTTTTATCCTGAATGATTTTAACTTCACCTTTAAATGTTAATTCTGCTGAATGAACTGCCCTAATAAGATCAGAGCAAAATACAGCGTCAAAAATATCATCTCCAATTTGATCTTTAAGAGCAATTGATTGATCAATACCTTTTTGCGAGAGAACTGCATTATTCCAACCTGAAGAAATGTTATTTTCGTTGTCCTTTGTGGTTCCGTGAACAAAATATGTTATTTGTATAGACATATTATTCTCCGTCTCACTCCCAGGTTGCATCTGTTGCGGTTTCTTTTATTCGTCTAGAACCCCTAGGGGTTCTGGTTAGAGATCTCGTCCATAGTATCCAACATTTCCCTCATCTGCTCTTTAAGTTTTCTCAATTTATCAGAATCACCACCTGTAACTTTTAGTATAACTTCACGGTATGATCTCCCGATACGGTTGTCAGGAATTCCTAAAAAACTATTTAAATAATCTTCAATCTCTTGAAAATCAATTTCTTTTCCTGCCATATTTCTATTACATTTTAATCTCGACCGAGACTCCCGCCGGTAAATCAAGGTTGGAAAGAGCGTCGATCGTACGCCCGGAAGGATCAATAATATCAATCAGTCTTTTATGAACCAACATTTCAAAGTGTTCTTGTGCGTCTTTATCCGTAAAAGGAGACTCTTTCACCGGATATAACTCTCTTCTTGTGGGGAGGGGAATGGGCCCTATTACTTTGGCACCTGTTGCAAGAACCGAGTCCAATATCTTGACTACCGCTTCATCTATGACGCGGTGGTCGTAGCTTTTAAGCTTGACTCTGAGTCTTCCTGCTGTCGCCATAATGTGCTAAAAACTTACGCTATTATCTTGGTGATAACTCCGGCACCAACCGTGCTACCACCTTCCCGAATTGCAAATTTAAATCCTTCTTCCATGGCGACCGATTGGATGATCTTAACTTTCATTTTCGCATTATCTCCGGGCATAACCATTTCAATTCCTTCGGGCAAAGTCACATCGCCTGTGATATCGGCCGTTCTGATAAAGAATTGCGGCTTATAACCGGTAAAGAAAGGAGTGTGGCGTCCGCCCTCTTCTTTGGAAAGAATATACACTTCCGCTTCAAACTCGGTATGGGGAGTAATCGTACCCGGTTTGGCAAGAACCTGACCACGCTCAACGCCGTCTTTTTCAATTCCTCTAAGTAAAACTCCCACGTTATCTCCGGCAATCGTTTCATCCAAGGTCTTTCTGAACATCTCAAGACCGGTTGCCACTGTCTTAGTTGTTTTCTTTAGACCAACTATTTCAACTTCCTCATTTACTTTTAACTTGCCGCGCTCAACCCGGCCGGTGACAACCGTACCACGGCCTTTAATTGCAAAAACGTCTTCTATAGGCATAAGGAAAGTTTTGTCCACATCTCTTTTCGGATCGGGTATGTAGTCATCCACCGCTTTCATAAGCGCCAATATCTGCTTCTCGGCTTCAGGGTCACCCTCAAGCGCTTTAAGGGCCGATCCGCGGATTATCGGAATCTCGTCCCCCGGATATTCATATTTTTTCAACAGTTCCCTGATTTCCTGTTCAACTAAATCAATTATTTCGGGATCATCAATGGCATCCGTCTTATTTAAAAAGACAACCAAAGCGGGAACGTTTACCTGTCTTGCCAGGATAATGTGCTCCGTTGTCTGGGGCATCTTTCCGTCAGGAGCCGAAACAACCAAAATGGCTCCATCCATCTGGGCTGCACCGGTAATCATATTTTTTATGTAATCAGCGTGTCCAGGGGCATCAATATGGGCATAGTGCCTTTTTTCCGTTTCGTACTCAATGTGGGAAATATTGATCGTCACTCCCCTTTCCTTTTCCTCGGGGGCATTATCGATCTCGTCAAATTTATAAGCTTTGGTTTTATTTCCCGGCTGTTTGGATAAAACAGTGGTAATTGCCGAAGTTAGGGTAGTTTTTCCATGATCAACATGACCAATCGTCCCCACATTAACGTGGGGTTTCGTTCTTTCGTATTTTTGTTTCGCTTCTCCTGCCATTTTATTTAATTAACCTAGGTTGTAATTATACTCGAGGCTAATTAGGTGTGTCAATACTTAATTTCCCCTCGCCATTTCAACTTTGCCGGCTTTGGCGACTATTTGCTCGGTAATATTCCGCGGAACTTCTTCATAATGCGAGGGTTCCATATAATAGGAAGCCCGACCCTGGGAAATTGACCGCAGTTTGGTGGCATAACCGGAAAGTTCCGCCAAAGGCCCTTGAGCCAAAATTACCGTTATTGGCCCTCTTTTTTCCGTCCCCTGAATCTGAGCCCTTTTTGCCGAAAGATCCCCGATAACATCCCCCATAAATTCTTCCGGGGTGGAAACCTCAAGTTTCATAATAGGCTCCAACAAAATCATTTCCGCGTGTCTTGCGGCTTCTTCAACGGCCATTGACCCGGCAATCTTAAAAGCAATTTCGGATGAATCCACGTCGTGGAAACTCCCGTCATAGACGGCTACTTTCATATCAACCATAGGAAAACCCGCCAAAATCCCGTTCTCCAACTTTTCTTTCACACCTTTATTGATAGCAGGAATAAACTCGGCAGGTATTGAGCCACCCTTGATTTCATTTTTAAATTCAAATCCTTCTCCTCTGCCTAACGGTTCAACCCTCAACAAACAATGACCATATTGGCCACGGCCTCCCGTTTGTCTGATATATTTACCTTCCCCCTCCGCAATTTTTTTGATGGTTTCTTTATAGGCAACCTGTGGCGCTCCCGTTGATGCCTCGACGTTAAACTCACGCTTCATTCTGTCAACCAAAACTTCAAGCTGCAATTCTCCCATCCCCGAAATTATTGTTTGTCCTGTCTCCAAGTTTGATTTAATCCTAAAGGTCGGATCTTCATCGGAAAGTTTTCCCAAAGCCAAACCCATTTTTTCCTGATCAGATTTTGTCGCCGGCTCAATGGCCAAAGA